>Ga0105091_10000098_pt1 | contig 29909 bp, 31 predicted proteins | sample PPLLak1March2015_FD_87022 | JGI IMG/M metagenome (GOLD analysis project Ga0105091, IMG submission 87022) | Freshwater sediment microbial communities from Prairie Pothole Lake near Jamestown, North Dakota, USA - PPLs Lake P7 Core (1) Depth... | ecosystem: Environmental > Aquatic > Freshwater >... | reverse complement strand
TATCACTTTGAATTATTTTGGAATGTAACATAACAAGTAAAAAAGTACATACCACTCATTTTGAAATACAAGAATAATACCCAAATCTCTCATTAACTTATGCGTAGCTTTATAAGTTATTAGATATTATTATGTAACTTTGTTATCAAAGATCAGACGTAATCATTTTTCCACAATTTTCTCCTCTGAAGGAAGAACCCTACAAATGTACAGCTGAATTTATTAAACTTAAAAATTAAATTAATTTGATCCTATTGGTCTCTACTATATGGACAGGCAGTATATCGTTTGGATTAGTTAATGTACCAGTTAGGCTTTACACTACGATCGATACTTCAAAGGATTTTTCGTTTAATCAGCTTGATAAGGAAGGACATAGAATACAATATAAGAAATGGTGTCCAGTCGAAGAAAGAGAAGTTGCATATTCTGAAATAAAAAAGGGCTACGAAATTGCCAAGGACCAGTATGTAGTAGTTGAAAAACAGGATTTAGAAAAAATTGCTGTGGAAAGTACAAGGACTATAGATATCAAAGAATTTATCGATGAACAAGAGCTTGACCCATTATTTGTAGAGAAGAGCTATTACATAGCACCTGATTCCTCAGATAAGAGAGCGAGAAAGAAGATAAAGGGCAATTCTGCACCAGCCGTTCAAGACAAAGCCTATTCCCTGCTAGTGAAAGTTTTGCATGATACGAAAAAGGCTGCAATCGGCAAAGTAGTTTTAAGGGGGGAAAAAGAGCATTTGGTTGCTATAAGAGCCTATCAAAGAGGACTCGTTCTGCACACACTTCACTACTTGAGTGAAATAAAACCTCTTGAAGCAATCACAGAGATATCAGAAGCTAAAGTTCCTTCGATTGACGAAAAAGAAAGGTCCTTAGGTCATATGTTAGTAGAAAACTTGACGACTAAAGACTTTGATATTTCCAGTTACCATGATGAATATACAGAAGAATTAGAAAAGCTAATAAACGCAAAGGCAAGAGGAAAGGTGAGCATAGTTAGACAAGTAACCAAGGAACCTCAGCAAACACAAGATTTGATAGCAGCTTTGAAGGCAAGTTTGGAACAACCATCATCTTCTTCAAGGAGTAATAGAAGGGATGATTAAACCATGTCATGATGCAATTCAGGATGATCTTGTTAAGCATAAACGCTTCGATCAGAGTGGGTATAGTAAGGGTGTTGCCAAAGGTTGCATATGTGAATTGTTAGACACTTTGCTACGAAATCCTGAATGTATGAGCTTGGGGTAACAAAGGTAATGAATAGACTGAATGTATCTGAATTCTCGGAAATTCGCTCGATTTAAAGAGTTACAGACTCTGTTTTTCATGTACCTTTATGTCTGTTTACATTAAGTGTACATTCAGATATTCAATTGCCGGGGTATCGAATGGATTCGATTCCTCTGAGAGCAAGAAAGGTAAAATGTTAAATGGTTATATTCTATTGTGCTAAAAATATTCTAACCATGTCAAAAATAGGTTTGAACTATGATATTGCTACTAATGGATACGTCAAAAACCCGTTCGTGTCACTTGTTTGTTGTCTAAAGAGTTCTGTTTTTATCGCGCTTTATGTCGTGCTTTTTGTATTGGCAGTCAATCAATCGGGCAACTCAACTCCCGTATTGGCTCAGGCGAACACTACGACGGGCGATCAATCGTTGGAAGGCAGTAACATTAACTTGTCTAGCTCTATGAGCCAAACGAATGAGCCAGGAGACATAGGACAAGGTAACATCTCTGCAAGTAACGAGAATCAGACCAGTTCACCTCGACTACCAATTTTAACAGAGGTGTCGGATAAAGGTACTTACAAAGTAGAACTTCGCTGGAGTTCCCCTGTGGATATTCAGTCACCAGCTATCCTATCAAAAGATGGTTTTGACATAGAATTATTGTTTTTAAATGCTAGTTCACCAGAAGCAACTCCTCAAACGATGCAGGGTAACAACAGTAATTTGACCATGGATTTCGAGCGATCAATCACTAGCGAGGTTTCAAATCTCTCCACTGTAGAGCCCATAGTGCCGATTGATAGCTTTGACATTACGATTTTTGATGATCAAGGAAAGGAATTATGGAGCAAAATGGATCAAACTTTGACTGCCGGCCGAGCCCCTCTAAGGGTCATGTTAGATCCTAATTACAGTGGTGGAATAACTATTACAGTAGCCGATATTAAATCCCCCTTAACTTCTGGTTCTAGTGAAAAAGCTGGTGAATCCGTAAGATTTACGGCAACCGTCCAAGGTGGTCAGAGCTAGGTAACCGTAAACTGGGGCTAAACCGGCTTACGATTACCTATCAACTGAATAGGAAAATTGGAGCGAACAATTCCAGTGTCTTACCAACGTACGCACGTTGAGATGGCATTTGCATACAAAAACAATTATCAGTCTTGTAGGTTAATACATCGTTATTGGCACAAAGTAAAAAAGGTAATAATAATACTCATAATAGTAATCAAAGACCAAAATATGGCCAGCCTGCGATCAGGTCAGCCATGGGCAAGGCACGCGGCGGACCCATAGGTGGCAACTGGCGTACAACAGAAATAAATTCAACAATCTCAGGAAAAGAAGGACCAGTAAAGCTGAATAATCCCCTCCTTATTGCAGGATTTCCAGGACCTGGCCTAATTGGCTCTATAAGTACAAGTTTCATTATAGAGTCTTTAAGGATGCGACAGATAGCATGCGTCGAATCAGAATTTATTATGCCAGGTGTAATTTATGTCGGAGGAAAGCTAAGGCACCCTTTTAGACTGTACGCTAATCACGAAGGAACTATTTGTGTTCTTGTTTGTGAAACCCCGATATTGGTTCAGGGCATTCATCGTGTTCTCGATGCAGTCATGAAATGGGCGTTAGACAGTAATGTAACCAACGTATTAGTTCTAGAAGGGATGCCAATGCAAGGCATACCACAAGCCAAAAGAAAGCCATTCATACTCTCAAACACCGAAGAGAATCATACTCTAATCAATAAATTGAACGCATTTGATGGGAGTCTAAAGCAATCGAGTGAAACAAGCCAAGATGGAATCGGCAATGAAATCATATCAGAGTACAGTGAACCTTCTAACAATTTAGGACCTACATATATTGGTGGGATATCTGGCGGTTTGTTGTCCTCCTGTATTTCCAACAATATCCCATGCAGTGCAATCCTTGTCCCATCATTAAGTGGCATTCCGGATCCTGAAGGCGCTGCTGTAATACTTGAAACACTTGCAGATATAACAAATTACGACGAATTGAGAATCGATGTCGCTCAGTTAAGACAACAGGGAAATCAGGTCAAGAAGAACCTTGAAAAAATTGCAAGATCCATACGGAATCAGCAGAAATCGATGGACAAAAATGGGGCAGGCCAAAATGAAGAGAATCTAATGTATGGATGACTTATTTCATTGAAGTATTAAATTTGCTCTTACCTGTTTGTTTAATGTAGTGTTAAAAAGGGAATATTACGTTGCATTCACGTATCGAGCTAAATTTCAAGTGGTAATGCAATGCATATCGTTTAAAATCTACCTCCTTTTGACAATGCTTCAAAGATAGACTCAATTAATTTCAAACACGCACCAGGTTAGTGATCTATATTTACTTTAAACTATCTAGCAGCTGACCAACGGGTAGAGCATTTAGGATACTCGGTTTCTCGGCCCACCCTCTTCTTGCCTGGCCAATGCCAAATCTCAAGAAAGCAAAATGCAAAGGATGGTGTGCATCTGAATCGATAACTAGTTTTACATCGTTGTTGACTGCCATCCTTATGTATTCATCTTTGAGATCAAGCCTATTATAGTGTGCGTCTATTTCAAGAACAGTGTTTGTGTCCCTTGCAGTTTCGATTAGCCTGGCAATATCTACGGGATACCCGTCTCGTCTATTGATTATTCTGCCGGTTGGATGAAAAATAATGTCAACACTTGGATTTTTTGCTGCTTCTAACAATCTATTAGTTTGGATATCGACAGGTAAGGAAAAATTAGAATGAATGGCAGCCCCTATAATGTCCAGTCTGTCTAGTACGTTATTGGGAATATCAAGCGATCCATCTTTTTGTATATTTACCTCTGCACCGGAAAGAATGCGAAAGCCTGTCTCCTTATTTTCATCGTTGATTTCTGCAATTTTATTTGACTGTTCTAGTAATTGTTCCCCATCAAGACCATTAGCTAACTTGAGGCTTGCCGTGTGATCCGATAAAGCTATGTATTTCAACCCAAACCTAACCCTTGCATTTTGTGCCATTTCTTCTATTGAGAAAGCTCCGTCAGTATAGTTGCTGTGAACTTGGAGATCTCCTTGCAAATCGTTATAATCAATTAATTGAGGTAGATTTGCTTTTTTTCCTTTATATCCCTTCTTGGATTGATTGCCTTTCTTTTTAGCTGCGAGCTCTATCTCTCCTTTATTTTCTCGAATCTCTGGAGGAATCCATTCCAAGCCTAAGAATTGGTATACTTCTTCTTCCGTTCTACCTGCAACTTTATGATTGTTACTATCAAATACTCCCCACTCATTTAACTTGAAACCTCTTGTAAGGGCTACTTTCCTCAAGGCTACGCCATGCTCTTTGCTTCCTGTGAAATACTGAAGCGCTGCACCGAAACTATCTTCAGGGACTACTAGCAGATCTGCTTGTATCCCATTTCTGAGCCTAACGAATGTTTTGGCAGATCCTTTGCCGATTATTTCTCTAACCTCAGGCATGCTGGTAAAATATTCAATTATCTTGGTTTTCGTAGTACTCTCAGATTTTTCCGCTACCGAAACCAAGAAATCAATGTCTCCAACTGTTTCCTTCATTCTTCTAAAAGAACCAGCTGCAATGGCATCTTTAATTCCTACAATACTTCTAAGTCGTTCCTCGATTTCCTTAACAAGCGGGTATATATCACCAATTAATCGTCTTTCTTTGCCTTTCTTAAAAAACTGGATTCTTTTAAGAATTACTTCTTCTCGTTTTTGAGAAAAGCCAGCAATCTTCCTAATTTTACCTTCATTAGCTGCTCTTTCTAATTCAGAGATATTATGAATTTTTAGCGAGTTGTAAAGCGCTATGATTGTTTTCGGACCTATCCCCTCCAAATTCATGAATTCGCTAACATTTATCGGAATGTACTTCTTTAGATCTTCGTAGTATCTGAGCTTACCTGTGTTAATATATTCTTCAAGTTTCAAGGCGATTGCTTTACCGATAGAAGGTAATTTCAAAAGCCCGTCTAGTTTCTCAGTTTTGTATAATTGATCTATCTCAGGATTGAGATTCTCTATCACGTCTGCCGCCTTTCTATAAGACCTGATTTTAAAAATCAGTCCTAGTTTTGTCTTTTGATCTTCTTTGCCCTTTTCGGTTATGCCCGTTTCCAAAATATATGCTATTTCTCTGAATATTCTCGCAATTTCTAAATTCATAAGTCCCTTATGAAGTAAAATGAATACCTGCTAGTATAAGATGATTGTGACAGTACTGTATCAGATCTTTTTCTTCAAAGTTTGACTATGCAAATAAAAATTGAAAGCATACTCAAGCATGGGGGGTATTAGCAGTGCTTAATGCTTAAGTACAAAAATGGGCTACACCTTGTTCCCGCGGTTCGGGTGTGCTCTACTGTTTATCATCGGATATATTTTTGACTATTTATTTCGAAGAATAATGAAAATACCTTCCATAATGCTCTGGATCTAACTTCGGAATAAAATATCATTTGCATCACTTGTTAATAGTAGGAATTATGAATTTAGGTCTAAAATGACGTAATTGAGGCTTTATCTCCCTTTTTTCTTTCTAATTATAAGAGATAAGGCATATTGACGCCGCTATATTGACTCTTAAAAGTACTTGAGAGAACGGTGATTGAAGCGAGTGGGAAAAAGGATGCTAATCAACAAATAAAATGTCGTCCAATGCTATAATAATAATAATGACTAAGGCATCAGAAGTCAAAAGAAAGATGGGACCTGAGACAAAAAATAGAGCAAACATTGATGAGGAGGAAAAAGTAATTGAGGAGTTAGAAAGCCAAGGAGAGCTAAAGAAAGAGGTCCCTCTTGGAGGAGAGGAATTTGAGGACGAGGAACCTAGGCAAGGAGACTAATTTTAGTCCATTACATATCTTATGAATTTATTATCGACTGGACGACCACTATCCAAGGGAAATAATATAACCACATATTGTGTTGGTTCGACAGAATAAGTCTATGACAAGAATCAGAAATCTCCCTGAGTATAGTGGTCTACAATCGTTCGGAAGTAAACTACTCTTGTTGAATTCTTTTCTTATGCACTTCATAGCTCGATTGTATTGTTGGATGACTATTTACCTATTCATCTTGACTTGAAATTGACTTTAGGATATGAATTGTTATCATACTTTTACATTTAGCGTGTAAGATTGAAAATAGAAAGAAGACTGAAATTTTCAAAAATTTATCCTTCAAAGCTTAGTATCTCCTGCGTCGTTCATCCAATTTTCAGGACAAGATGAAAAAGATCCTAGTGGGCATTTCGTAATCAGGGATAAAATCTGCAAAGGGCCTAGAGCACGTATCAGATGCACGGCAGTTGAAGGTCAAATATACTAGTTTAAGTTAACAAATTTTTCTGGACTGCATTGTAATACAGATTCGATTTCCGGTGACCACACTCAATACGGACTCGATAGGTTGAATTATCCCTAATGTCGAATCATCAGTAAAGTTGTGGCTACTGCTAATGAAATCAAGAAGCGATTAGAAGATAACTGGATTGAGTTTCTTAGTACAAATTCGTCAAAATTGAGTTCAGAGACACTTGCGGGTGCCACGCCTCCTTCTGTTTTTATTGGACGCTACGGCTATCCCAAGGTAAAGGTGGGACCAATGGTGCCACCATTCCATGGCGACACTACTGTACTTGATAAACCAGAGATGTGGCTTGGTAAAAGTCTTGAAGATATTGTTAACTATCGTCTGTCTCTGGTAAGAGGAGTATCAGACGTTAATGCCCATGTTACTTCTGGAAGATATATTGAATCTTTACAGGAATTGGCTATGGCTACAAAATCAGCTGAAAGTGAACTGTTGTTTGAAAAAAAACCAATTACCGACATAGAACAAGAAAAGGACTTAGGTGAATCTGCCCCATTTGGTCCAATAGCGCCTTTAAAGGGTTTCAAAACAGCATCACTTTCAATAGATAGACGGTTGGAGAAGGTCTATTACGATAAGGATTTGCACGCAGCCGAAGCTGTCGTTGAACTCTACAAAAAAGAAGTGGAGGTTAGCAGAATTCATCGAGTTCTTAGCGTAGGAATGCTAGGCATACAAAAAAACAGAAGACTTGTCCCTACACGATGGAGCGTCTCTGCAACAGATGATATAATTTCTGTTTCCTTGATAAGAAGCTTAGTATCAAATGCCCAAATAGATTTTTTTGAAGTTTATAATTATTCGCATCTTGGTAACTACTACTCTGTTATATTGATCCCTGATGACGTTTGGAGCTTTGAAATGAAAGAGGTATGGTTTGACAACAATGGAAACTTGGGGATGGGACTTGATTTCGAAGATGCAAGAGGTTTAGACCATTATCCTTCTATAGCAGGTGCATACTTTGCTGCAAGACTAGGTGTTGCAGAACACCTCTCAAAAAGAGGAAGAAAAGCAGCAGCATTAATCTTAAGAGAAATTCATTCAGAATATGTCATGCCAGTGGGAGTATGGCAGGTGAGAGAGGGAGTCAGGGAAACGTTGAAAGCGAAAAAAATGCAATTTGAGAGCTTTGAAAAAGCGTTGTCCTTTGCGTGTATGAATTTATCTGTTTCGAAAGGAGAGTGGATTAGAGGTAGTAAAATCTTCGAACATAAGAAGGCACAGTTGAGAATAACGGATTTTCTTGGGAGTAACAGGTAGGTGTGTGGTAGGCAATTTTCATTTAGGCGGCACTAATTCTCCTTAATCCCGTATTAGAAATCTGTAAATTACTGTTATCTAGTAACTCTCGTTGGCGTAATACCAAAACTCAGATTCTAAAATTAATTTACATACGAAGAATCAGCATACACATCAGCCAAGGGACTCTTACCTCAACGCAATATATTCAATACAGCAGAATATTGCCTTCACTTAAATATCGTTACATCTTTCTTTAAATCGTACCTAATTTTGTCCTCGAAAGATCTGAAAAAATGGATGTCTTCAATGGCGATGTCAAATGAGGAGATAGACTCATTTCTTTCTGTTCCAAGAATCGCGAGAATGGCGACCGCTAACAAGGGAAGACCGCACGTCGTGCCAGTTTGGTATTATTATGACGGAACATATATCGTCATAACAGTCACTAAAGATACGAAAAAAGTCAGGAACCTCAAGGAGAATCCGTATGTTTCTATTGTGATAGATATTATTGAAGGAAAACCTGGAAATATTTCATTTCTTAATGGCAAGGCTGTGATAATCGAAGGCAAGGTAGAGATAAAAGATGACATTGATCACACAGTTGCAATAGAGATGTATGAAAGATATGTTGGCAAGGAGGCGCTTAATAATCCGATGGTTCAATTTAGTATAAACTTGCCGAGACACATATTGCTTGTCAAACCAATAAAAATCCTGTCATGGGATATTTCTAAGATTTATGGTATGAAGTGATTGGCACCTTAAAATACAGTAGTTCGGCAGAGCATACCACCGCGCATTACTGCATGATCCAAATATGGTAGTGCAGCATTATGCGTATAAAAAAAGTTAATGCTACAACCGCCTTTTATTAATGTTGAAATTAAAAAAATATTGAATAGATTCTGTGTTTTTTCTAGTTTGTAATTACGGTTTCATTTTCAGGACCCATGGGTGTAAGAGTATTATTCATAGCTTCGGGCGATGATTGAGAACCCGTTGCGTTCTGAGGTACACCTAGTCCCCCACCGGTGCCTTTTTCGGTAGTGTTCTGAGCCACTGCATCTGGCGTTATAGCCGATACACCCATAACAATAACTGCAGCGGCTAGTAGGCATGCGCCTATTCCTAAGAATTTCAAATTTCTAGTCATCAAGTACAGGATATCAACATTTTATATAATACTTTACGATACAACAATTTACATTGATGGTTAAAAAGGAAGGATTTTCTGCATAATTCATAATGTAGGATAAAGCACAATGAAAATCATATCCTTAATTGACAAATAGATCTAATGGAATACGTGCATAATTCAAGATCCTTATGTCATGAATTGAATGTTGTGGGCATCTAATAGTCAGAACAACTTGAGAGTATAGATTTTTTCCATCGTTCACTATTAAAGTTAAACTCTGCCTTCCCTTAGCATGTACATTATTATGCCAGAGATGCATTCGTGATTCGCTAAAGTGTAGCAATAAAACATGAAACAGCAATCAAGTGCCGATGCAATAGTCGCAACTATGTATCCGCCCCGTCACCAGGTGAGGATCATACTTTCTTAACCCACTGATCTCCTTTCTTTTTATAATTTCTCTTAACTGCTGCCCACGAAACTTTGTGTGCTACTTCTTCAGCGCTTTCACTCTTACCACCGCGTCTTTTTTCAGGATTTTGGTATTGTTCGATGGCATTATCATGTGCCTTTTTGTATATATGTTGTGCATGTTCCGGCAATGAATCTATTTGTTTTTTTGTCCGTGTAGATAACCGTTTGTCTAATCCCCCTGAGCTTTTCTTTGCACCACTTTTTTTTGTTTGGGGCCTAGGCATTGGTCATAAAAACTATGGACAACATAATATAAAATAGAATCCATCATACATTTTACGGGAAAATAGTCAAGCCGTATTTGAGGTAATCCAATACCAAGTAAATATTCTGTTTAAATAGTCAAAGAAAAAGTCGATATCACAGTAGATGTATTCTAGAGCATATACGATGACCGGCCAACCTTCCCATACCAAATTAAAGACTGATTAAAAAGAGGATAAGATTCGAATGTTACCGGAGGTCCATCATAACTATTTCAACGACCTTCACCTCGTAAAAGAGAATAGCGACTAGTTATCATAAACGGAATCTGATCCACGTCTTGTATTTTTTCTTCTCGACGGCCCCTTGCAAACTAGCCTTCAAAGCTGCTATCAAATCTTGTGTTTGCTGAGGCTCCTTGGTCACTTGTCTAATTACGCGGACCTTTCCTCTTGCCTTTGCGTTTATTAGCTTTTCTAATTCTTCTATATATCCATCATGGTAACGGGAAATATCAAATCTTTAGTCAATAGACTTTAGTATAAATGTACAACTATTAAATATTTTATTAACAAACCAATCTTGCAATGACTCAAGTAATATCAAATGTTGAGTATAGTATACTAAGAGCATTAGGGACAGATGCAGATTTTTTGTACGAGACGGTAGACAGCTACATTAAAGACGCTCAAGGCAGTAACAGATCAGATTTAGTAGAACTGTGGCAAACTATTAAACGAGACAGGCAGAAGCATGCTAACATGTTAAGAGAAGCACTAGAGAAAGAGATACACAAATAACAATAACAATACCTGGGCTTACCTTCTTTTTTATGGTCTACGCGTACTGGATGACGATCTTATCCACAAGCAAAGTATTTTTCTATCATTCACGACAAAAAGAATATGACCAAACGTAGCACTACAAGACATAGCACAACCAGTAATCTTCGCTATCTTTGTCGAACTGCCGAAATTAACCCTGGTGAATCGAAAAGTTTCTTGATCGTGAACAGAACTGGAACTGAATTGGAAATTGCCGTTTTTAATGTTGCCGGAAAATATTATGCTATTTCGAACCGATGCAAACACGAAGGTGGTCCTCTGAGTGAGGGAGAGCTAACAGAACGGATAATAACATGTCCCTGGCATGGATGGAAGTATTCTATCGCTGATGGAAAGTCGCCACACAAAGGAGGAGACAGTGTTGATTCGTACGAAACTAGGGTGCTAAAGGGAATGCTATATGTAAATCCATTGCCCACTAATGTAGGAAAACGGGTAAGTGTGCCACATACTTCATATAACAAGCTCAAAAATTCTATCAACAGCTATCTAAAACAATAGGATAAGGATATCCTACACAGCAACGAAATTGCGAGGAAGAAAAATGTACTTGGTATATCCACTACGAATCTGAATGAAAAGATTGCTCCTCGTCAAAGTACATCTGAGCAAGCTTTGACGTATGCTCTTAACTACGAAAGGAATAAACTTGGTTCAAATACAGATATGATTAAGCTGCGAAATTTAGCCTTTAAACATTGCGAGGGATATTACTCCAAAAATGCCAAGGCATGTATTTTTCCGTGTTCGATTTCGGAGATGGATGAGGACGATCAGATGATACTAGTGTATGAAAAACTCATTGTTTGGGCAGATGTATTAATTCTCACCACACCAATTAGATGGGGAAATGCTAGCTCTCTTTACTATCAGATGATTCAGAGGATGAACTGCATTCAAAACCAGATTATTACTCATGAAAATTACCTAATTAGAGACAAGGTAGCAGCATTCATCATTACTGGAGGTCAAGATAATATACAGCACGTTGCGGGGAGGTAATGACTTTCTGGTCACAGCTTGGTTTTATTTTTGGAAAATTCCCCTTCGTAGGGTGGAGAAGAGGATGGTATGCTGAAGCCAGAGTCATTATGATGAACTCGTGTTAAGACTCCGCGACAACAAGTCAAAGTAATGCTCTGGACCTGCTATTATGCTTTTATCGATATTATTGCATCGAAAATCTACTTAGCTTGCAATGCCAAAACATAAGAAACCTATGAATCTTATGACCCTCCATTTGATTATTATCATTTTTATCATCTACCAAGTTTAATTGATCTACGTAATTCGATTCGAAAATACTACGTGCAAATATAGCCAAGTGGACTATGTGTTCTTTAAATCTCGAAAGCGGGAATGTACAAACTGAAGATAGTCTTATGGGATGAAATTGCTGACGACATACAGCCGATGCCAAAAGTTCTAGCATATAACTTAGTTGAACGCTAATTGAACGCCTTGAATGAATCCCCCTAGGGAAACTATTGAAAAGTGTTCTGAACGATGCCGTTCAATTCGGGTCGTTCAGTATGTTGAGCGTGAATTTCTACTGAACGGCTGTTTACAAGCAGGTCTGTATACAATGGCTGTATACAAATTTGTAAACACTCAGAAATCTGTAAACTTTCTCGTATACATGACACTCTAAGCAAAGAGTGGCCAATTTTAGCTAATCCTTTAGAACTAGAAGACATAGGAGCACATCAACGAGCATGACTTTTTAGTGGGAATGAATAGAAATGCATTCAACAAAATGCTTTCGTAAGAAATCGATGCGAAGATAATACACAGCAACGATTGAACTAATCACCCAAGCCACAGGTAGCATATTGATCAAAAGCTTACTCTTATCTTGCAATTTGGTGCTCAACCCAAAGACAACCTCATAATGATTCAATTAAACTTACTGATGAAGATAACATTATCATCGCCATTCAACATTAATCGATGATCCATGTATTGTAGCGTATAAAATATACATTATAAGATAATTAGACTACCTTGGGTGTTCCTAATTATCCCCAGCAATAAATTTTAAAAAGCCAAGATCAGCCTGGATGGAACTTTATCATATACAGGGAAGTAGACAATGGGTGATCAACTGACAAAATGGCAGGGAAATATTTTTCCCTACCATTGGCCTTTCAATGGCTCTGGGGGGAGCCGGACTGAATTACCAATAAAACAATTATATAATATCAAATATAAGTATTTATTAAAATGGGAAGCGGTGCTGATTCATCGCACCTCAACATTTTGGTCATACTTAGGTCTATTATTCACGGCATAACCATTTACCTTTAAACATGCATTTGAGCCTCATGTTATAAGTAATATTCTCATATTGCACTAGAAGCCTCTCATTCCAGACCAATGGATAGCTAAAATGCCCACACATATACGAATACATGATAATCTTTGGTTGACTAGTTACAATGGTATGAGCGATCCAATGTATGAACACTAGCGCAGACGCCCACGCCTCGTTCTAATTATTGGTACAGTAGTCAAAATCATGCAATGCTCTTACATACTTTATCATTCAGCATACTACCCGTTTAAAGAATGTGTATCAACACGTTTTAGGGGTACATTAATTTTGCGAATGTTATCAGGCTAGTCATAATTGACACTAAGCAAAAATATTGTTAGAGTTGATAGAAAATCCAGAATTAAGCAGTCGGAAGATTGGTAAAAGGGTAAAACACCTCTTTCTACCGTTCAGAAAAGTACGAAAGCTTTGGAAAAAATCTATCCTGAGCAGTGTATGATGTAGATACAAGCATATTTGGCTGGTGAATATCGTTTTATTGATTGTAATAAAACAGGACAGTCCTCATTCTGTCATTAAAAATAATATTTGGCAAAATGGCAAGAATAACATGATCGGTTCTTTACAAATAGTTAGACCACAAATTGCAATTAGCATGGTTATTCAGAATTGCAATAAATCCTCTTACAAATTGCTTCAAATCCTTCAACAGATCAAGACTTTAGAGAATATAGGCCGGGTTGAATGGATTGAATTGCACAGATGCTTGCAAAATGTAACCTAGATATTTTTGAGAGAACTGAAAGAAATCATCTTAAATGTAGTAACGATATTAAAGCATAACCTGCTGCATTTTTTATGTACACAAATGCTGACTAATTATTCAACCATCGTTCTATCATGTTTGACAACGATACCATTTGAAAATGAAAGAATAGAAAAATAAAGATAGATATCCAATGGTCCTAACTACAGCATCTATTAAACATTTTACCAAAATAATATGAACTGACTAATGAAACAAGGAATGGAGATCCTTTAAGTTAGAAAAATAAAGAAGTGGAACTATAATGATCATTCTTTCTTTAACAAATTCAATCATCTTCAATCAAAAAATAGTTTATATCAGAACAGTCGATCTCGCTCCCACAGTTGAAACATTTCAAATGACAAGGTTGTATGTCCTTCATTTCATGTCCACATCGGATACATTTTAGCACGACAGTTTCTATTAGCTATGGACAGGTCTACGTATTTATTCATATTTATGAATGCATATTATCTGGCTAGTATAAGTTATTCACAGCTTGTACTATTTTTTTTGCCATGACAAAAACTGCTTTAGCAATCTATGGAAAGTCTATCGAGAAGTCTTATATTTGTGAAGAGAGTAGCAACATATGTTGTCAATACCTGTGTCCTCTCCTTTTTCAAGGCCATTGCTCATATACGATGACAGATGCTCGTCATGTGGGCAATTCGCTTTTTGGGCTAGAAGGATATCAGGAGGTTGGATACGTTTGGCAGGTCATTATTATTCGCCTGAGGCAATGAAAGTAAAGAAATCTATCTTTCCAGCCGACTACGACCCCACTCAAATGTTTTGGTTGATCAATAAAAACGGGGCTTTTGGTGCTAGATCCGGCTTGATTGAGGTCTTTAAGGAAATAATTCGTGGCCTTATTAAGACTAGATTAGGAAATAGCTTCCCTAATTATAGCGAAGGACGCGTTCTCACCGAAGATGAAGATGGTACATTGCTTAATAATGATACATGTAGTCATTTGGCCGGATTAGGCTGTACTTCTTTTCGGGATACGTGGACACGTATAGTTGGTATGGTAAAGAATAGCGATAAATATCGCCACGATGTTAAGTGAATTGTGGTCTTTTATTTATTTGTTGAACAAGATTTGAATTCCATGCAATTCTCTGCCAATATTTGACCGATCTCATCTAAAAAGAGGCTTGGGGGCTGAATAAACATATTTGTTCCAATATGGTTTACCTGGTAGATTCCAAGTCACCACATTTGAGAGAGTTGAATTGTTGTCAGCAGGAATTATTGACTTCAATGATCGAAGACTATATGCAGCATATGTTGTAAGTATCACAAACTGAACCAACCGCCCGAAGAATTCCAAGCTATATGCCCCTTCCCCGCATGTCTAAAAAGTCTACGACTAGCGAACGAAGGAGCAATGCTGCAGGTGTATAACCAATCTGGGGTACGAATTTTAACTTGAGAGAGTATTATTAAGGTAGCAATACCACTGTGATTTGACTACAAGCACATGTATTCCACAATAATATCGAATAGGAAAAGATGTCAAGAATTTTAATTTTTTAGCATACTAATATGATTTGCTCATACGCAATCCCATAACAATCATTTTATATTCAATCTCTTCTTAACCCCTCTATGAAGTCTGCTAGTATTACCAAGCCAAAATCTCCTTTAGAAATTGTAACTAAAGAAACCCCTAAACCTATCGGTTCCCAGGTTCTTGTCAGGGTAGAAGCCTGTGGAGTTTGTCATAGCGATATTCATCTCTGGGAAGGAGGTTATGAAGGTCCAGACGGAGAGTTCCTCAAAGCAACTGATCGAGGCGTACGCTATCCGCTAATCCCCGGGCATGAAATTGCAGGGGTGGTGGAAGAGGTTGGTGAGGAAGTGTCATCACTTAATCTATTCAAAAAAGATAGCAATGTTCTTGTTTACCCTTGGTTGGGAGAAGGAATGTGTCCGGCATGCAGAGAGGGCAACGAGAATTTATGTGACCGACCGCGATCTTTAGGTGTTTACAATGATGGTGGATATTCTGAGTATGTCTTGGTGCCAAGCTACAGATACCTTTTAGATATTACAAATGATATTCAGACAGGTTCATTTGATGCAAATACAGCATGCACGTTAACATGTTCTTCATTGACTGCGTATGGTGCAATAAACAATGCAAGTCTGAGACCATATGACACTGTTGTTATTATTGGTGCTGGAGGGTTAGGCTTAATGGCAATCCAACTCGCGAAGGCAATTACGGGTTCAACGGTGATCGCCTTAGATTTGGATGACAACAAATTAAGGACAGCTAAAGAGAATGGCGCAGACTACATAGTGAATGCAATGAAGGAGAATGCAGTAACAGCCGTGATGGAAGTGACCCAAAAATTGGGCGTGGATGCAGTGATTGATTTTGTAAACTCCTCTAAAAGCACAGCGAACGGTATACAAATTTTGAGAAAGCGTGCACGATTAGTGCTAGTTGGATTGTATGGAGGCTCGATAAAATTAAACCTCTTAAGTATGCCAACAAGAGCATACAAGCTGATTGGATCCTATACAGGGAACATCGCTCAGCTTGCCGAACTGGTATCATTGACTAGACGTGGCGTAATAAAACCCCTTGTATCCGACAAATTCAACCTTGAGCAGGCTACCGAAGCACTGTCCAGGCTGAAGGAGGGAAAAGTTGTTGGTCGAGGAGTTTTAAATCCATAAAATTCCCTAATGAACAATTTGTTTTATGACAACTAAAAAAGGTATTATCTTTGATATGGACGGCGTCCTTGTCGACGCAATGCCTTTTCATGCAGAGGCTATGAGCAGAGCAATAAAGGAAATAACAAATCATGAAATAGACAAGAAGAATATTTTTCTACTTGAAGGAATGCCTAGTTCAGATTTAGTAAAGGAGATCTTCAAAAGAGAGCACATCAATAAAAAGATAGATGTAGATGATGGTGATGATCTGGCAAAGCAGATCGGATCGAGAAAGGAACAGATTTTCAAACAGATTCAAAATGCTAAAGGGATAGATGGAGCGAAGCAACTGCTTGAAGATCTAACATCAAATTGCGGGAAGTCTTGTATCAAAGCTGTTGTTAGTGGCGCTGCCAGAGAAGAGGTCGAGGCGATTTTAGACAAGAATATTGGGACCAAGTATTTTGATTTCATAATTACCGGCGATGATATAGAAAAAGGGAAACCAAATCCAGCACCCTTTTTGATTGCTTTAAATAAAATGAATCTACCAACTTCACAGGTAATTGTAGTCGAGAATTCACCATTAGGAGTGGAAGCTGCCAATAAGGCTGGCTTGGAATGCATTATCACTCTGAATAACACGCCTCTTGATATCCACAATGATTTCAAAGAAGTAATGTCTTCAGATCCGAAAAAATTTACTTTCAGGGATACAAAGTCAGCAAGCAAATTCCTGAAAAATTGGTGCTGCGGCGAACAATAGTTATTGCCGTTGCTAGCATTAACGAGTCTTGTAGCGGAGCATCATCTGTTCCAACTATGATCAAAGTAGGCTGGCTAAAATTTGAGATAGTATTGCAACTACCTGACTAATTTCCTACTAATTGTATTTGCTGTCGTATTATTTGAGTAGACACTGATTCTTTAGGAATAAGAAAGTAGTTTAGGTAATCTGCATTTGTAGTGAACTATTCATTCGGAAACAGGAAAGGTAAGAGTTTATATATGCTCTGTTGGGTAGAATCAGAGGCGTTACTAATCATACTTATTATTTCAGGACCTGTAGGTGTTTCATCTTTGCCGCCACAATCTGAGGGATATAATTCTAGATTGTTAGTTCTAGTGCGAGAACATACACTTAAGAACAAGCGAATATAGCATTCAATTTATGGTTGAAATTGGTATAGTCGAGATTATCGGGATGGGAGGAGCACTGGGAATAATTGGTACAATGCTTATAGTTCTGTACTTCTCGAGGAAGCAAGCACAGGGGTTCAAATTGGATATCGAAACAAAGGTTCTTAATGACTTGGATGAAAAGGTTCGCAAGATGGCAGAAATCATAATTGAAACCATCGATGCAAAAAGTCATGTATAAACTTGAAAAGCCATCAGAAGAATTAGCATTTGCGTACTATATCTTTTTTATTTCTTCTCATGCTTATTCGATGCATTAAAGAAATGTGCTCAAGGATGATGATTGGACAAGGTGGTTATACTGGATGAGAAATTGCTTTAGGTATGAAACTTTAGGTGAACATTGGAAACAAACACAGTCAGAGAATTGGTTTGATCCTTCCTTCCAGGCATTTGTCAATAAGGAAGTAATTCCTGAGACTCATAAAAATAATGGAAGTTAGGTTTCTATACTGAGTTTAGCTCTAATCCTTTTTAATTGCTTGTATTTTCAAAACAGGATCGATAGTATCCTCATAAACTGTCATTACTAATGCCTTCTTGATGTGATTTGGCTTGCATCATTAACTCTTCAATAGTTTTGTATCGATAGGAGTAGATTTCGAGTTTATGGGTCATTGACGTTAAACCTTTTCTTAAATTGCAAATTGACTCCTTTCCAAAAAAGATGTTTCAAATCCTATGCCGCTTGGACATCCATTCATAACTGATACTCTAGACATGGATGGTTGCCTCTGTGATACTGTACTATTATAATAAAATTACTGAATCATACTATTTATGTCTAATTAAGCCGCCTATCTTAAGATTTTGATATTCTAGAATTAGTGTCATTGTAGCTTTTCCATACAAGCGCTAAAGTCGTATACGAAGGAACAAGACATCTAGGACTTCAGGAAGGACAACAGGTCGGCGTTGAGCTGATCCTGAAGTGTGGCCGTGAGGCCATGAGGCGCACCAGGATAGTAGATTTCCTTCGAGCCTTTGATGAGCCTGGCTGATTTCTTAGCTGCGTCTTTGACGGGAACGATCTGGTCGTCCTCACCATGCATAACCAAGGTTGGGACATCGAACTTCTTGAGATCTTCGGTGAAATCAGTCTCGGAGAAAGCCTTGATGCTTTCATAGGCATTCTTGAGGCCGGCTTGCATGCTCCAAAGCCAGAACTGATCCAGGATTCCTTTGGAGACCTTGGCACCTTCCCTGTTGGCACCATAGAACGCGATTGCTAGATCCTTGTAGAATTGCGAGCGATCCTTGATAAGACTCGAACGCATGTCATCAAACACTTTTATCGGTAGACCCTCCGGATTGGTAGCGGACTTAACCATGATAGGGGGCACAGCCGCGATCAGGACAGCCTTGGCAACTCTCTTCGTTCCATTGCGACCGATATAGCGGGCAACTTCACCTCCGCCAGTTGAGTGCCCCACAAGCGCGGCATCGTTGAGATCAAGCGCTTCGATCACGGCTGCAAGATCGTCGGCATAGCCATCCATGTCGTTCCGCGAAGAAGCCTGACTTGACCGGCCATGACCGCGACGGTCGTGAGCGACTACGCGAAAGCCATTTTGTACAAGGAACAGCATTTGGCCGTCCCAAGCGTCTGCGCTAAGGGGCCAGCCATGCGAAAAAGTTACGACAGGACCTTTACCCCAGTCCTTATAGTAGATTTCAGTCCCGTCCTTGGTAATGATTGTACTCATACTACTTTGTCACCCCCTTTGGTTGCATTTAGGATTAATTCGGCGATCTCGTCTGGGTGTGTTACGAGTGACGCATGGCTAGAGTTAAGTGATATAGTAGTAGCATTCATTCGTTTCGCAAAATTACGTTGTGCATCAGGAGGGATAATGTGGTCGCCCTCAGACACCTCAAACCATGTAGGAAGTTGCTTCCAAGCAGGAGGGCCAGAGGGTTCAGTAGCAAGTGATTGATGAGCTGGCTTTTGTACAACGGCCAAAGTTTCAGCTTCAGTCGCATTTGCATCCTGAATAAACGCTTCGTGGAACATCTTTGGGTTTAGGTACAAAAATCCTCCGCTATCGGGAACCAATAATCCTGGAGGTAATGTTGCAAGATCAACGTAATTCGCGGTAGATTCACCCTCATCAGGATCAAAGGCTGAAACGTAGACAAGCCCTGTTACGTTTTGATTATTATAACCGGCATTGGTGATTACGAATCCACCGAATGAGTGTCCCACCAGTATTGTCGGTCCGCCAACTAGGTCAATTGCACGCTTTACAGAAGCGACATCATCTGCCAGAGAATGGAGAGGAAGTTGAACAGCAATAACTTTGTGTCCTGCTTTTTCCAAGGTAGGAATTACTTTACTCCATGAAGATCCATCAGCCCATAAACCATGGACTAAAACGATATTCGTAGCGTTTGTTGCCATATCCTGTACTCCTTGAGGTTGCATTAATGTTTTATTCTCTGGGGTAGCGGAGCCGGAAGATGCCGGTGACATAAAACCCAGAAGTAGAATTATGCTCAGACACAATAAACCAAAAAATTTTATGTTTTTCACTCTCATAATGACAATGATAATGACAATATCTCGTATATAAGTAATGTCCAAGACAAACTGTATTTTCTTATTTTATACTTGCTTGTCATAGTCAGTCGTTTTGTCATTGCTTTGTCAGCTGGTATTTAATGAAGCTCTATATACCAGTAACATTAAGCTAATAAGAGTAAAAGAGTTGAGTAGGAAATGCTGCATAGTATACGTTGAACCCCAGAAATATCAAAAACATGACATGAGCAAACATTGCAGTTGAGATTAGGAAGCTAATTTGCTGACTCTATGAGAAACAATCTTAAATAATATAATAGAGCATGAATAGTGTTTGTATTCTAGAAAGAGCTTTGATAAAAAGACTCAATTACTTTCAGAGCTTGTTGTCAAACTAAATGAAGTATTGTCTACTGAAAATGCGTCACTAGATAGAATAATCTCAAGAATAGATCAGACCCCAATACAAGAAGCAAAACCAAGACTAAAACAACACTTGAAAGAAACTAATATTCAAAAAAGTAGGCTTAAAAGGATAATTATACGACTAGGAGGAAAACCAACTGATGTTAAAGCAGACTTATCATTACCATTCATGTCTGCTGCGATGCCGATGGGAAATAATCTTCCAAAGAATGTAAAATCAAATACAGAAGATAACGGTCTAGAAGATTCTGTTCCAGAAGAATATGAATTAGTAGAAATGAAACGAGATTTTGCATTAAAACATGATGAATTGGTGGCTTACGAATCGCTGATTCGACAAATGCAAATGACAGATATGCCGCGACAGGATGAGAGTATATCTTTACTAGAAAAGAGTATGCACGAAGAAGAATTAATGGTGTATTGGTACAAAATGCATACGCCTCTTATACTTGACAACTTATGGCCGAAGATGATTCATACTTCAGTAAGACGTGGTCAAAACTTTCTTCTTAATCATATCAGTTCCAAGATTCCGCTCATTATCATATACGCCGATCTCGTCGGCTCAACGAAAATGAGCATGACCCTGCCCGTAGAAAATCTTGTTACAATAATTAGAGCTTTCGCCCATCAAATGTCACATGTTGTAGATAGTCATGGTGGATATGTCTTGAAATATGCAGGCGATGGAGTAATCTCATTTTTTCCAGATTGTGTTAATAATAAGAAAAAATATCATGCGTCAGACATGTCAGTTCAATGTGGGAAATCGATGATTAATGCGGTCAAGGAGGAAATTAATACAATATTGCATAAAATATACAGGTATCCTGAACTCTTCCCCAAGATAGGTATAGATGCAGGAGAAAACGCAATTGTTCAGTTTGGTTATGATCAACACTCACCTATTGACATACTGGGATATAGCATGAATATAGCATCAAAGATAACTTCTCTAACAGGCGCAAATAAAGTGTCCATAGGAGAGAATGTATATGAATCATTAGATCGCAAATTACAGAGAGAATTTCACGAGTTATCGATCTCAGATGGTCGATGGAAATATATCAACTATGGGACTGATAAGCTTTACAAAGTTTATACTTTAAATTCTTGAAAAGCATCTTCCCTGTTTAGAAAACAGTATTGATACTTGCTTATTTGATATACAAGGAGATTTTACAGGAAATAGTCAACTAGATAGATTGCCTTAATTCACTTTACAATTTAGGAGAACAAGGAGGATAAGAAATTTTGGTTCCAGACAAGACGTATGATGGTCCGTTTTGAAGAAGAACATATTTACTTAGATGAAAAAATTTGCGATCATGTCGTAAACATTATCGCTTTGATATTGATTGTCTAATTAAGATAAAATAGTCACTCATTCAAAATTAGCTGGGCAGCGTGCTTTGCACTTGCAACTGACGCATTAGACAATATTCCCTCCTTGCCTACCCAGTCTCCTACTATGTACAAATTGTCTGCAATCCTTACATCAGGTCTTCCTGCTAATCCGCCTGTTGCAGCATTAACAACAGCATTAGACACCACCATGCTGGGCAGTGGTCTCTTCTTAACAAGCACCTCTCTCCATCCTGGCTGCATTAAATCGAGGAGCTCCTCTAACTCCGGCTGATCCTCTCTTGGTTTAGGTGCAATCGAAGTACCAAGATATTTTGCGACATGGATTAGGGCCCCGCCTTCAGGAGCAAGCTTTGCATATGCGGAATGAACCGAAAAATATAGTGGACGGTCTACCCCCAAAGCAAACAATGCATCCTTGTCTGGAAGACTGCTAAGAGCAACATCCATACACACCAGGCGTACGGGTTTTGCTTCCTTTGCTGCCTTGGATAGCACCTCTGGTCTCTCTTTGTCATCGAAGAGGCCATAAGCAACCATTGGACCTGCCGCTATTACAACTATCTTTGCTGATACTTGGGTTTTGTCAGATAACAGAACTTGCCCTCCAGAAGAATCAGTTCTTTTCACGCTTATTGCTTTTTTGTCCATGACAATTCTTGCCTTTGCATTTTTGGCCACTGTTAGAAGTCCGTCTACAAATGTCTGCCAGCCTCCATCCACATACATGACTCCTCCCGCTCGACTACTCACATAGATTTGGCGAAGCGCCGACCCTATGCTCTGAATCTCTGGATCATTTCCATAAGTATTAAGTCTCAAAATTGCCCTAATTATTTCAGCATCATTTGTATCGTGAAAATTCTTGTCTAACCATTCCTTTACAGTAACTCCTTCTAACTGTGAGAAATCCATTTCGGTAGGTGAGTTAAAGAACCGACTCCCATCTGTCTCCACTAAAGTGCCATCACCCTTCCCAGAAGATAGCCAGCTACCATAATCGCCCGGAACTTCACGTTTCCTGCTACCACTTATTAAATAAGATTTCCCTTTCCCTCCAGCAGTGCCTCCAGTAAAAGTGATGCCAATCTCTTTTAAAATTGAGTCTGCTGCATCGGTGAGAAATAGAGCGTGTGGTCCTTGATTAAAGTAAAAACCATCTACTTCTGTAGTCCTTGCACGACCTCCTATTTCTTTAGATGATCGTTCAAATAACGTTACTGTTTTTCCAGAACGTGCAAGCAGCGCAGCAGTAGTAAGACCTGCAAGCCCTCCTCCAATAATTATTATATCTGAACTATCGAATTCATTTGACATTGGATAACTATTTAGTGGCTTGCTGTTAAGTGTTTCTCTACTGAGCATCCAGATTTAAGACATTTAAATTTATTATCAAGGGTCATCTTACAGTTAATTCTACTAATCAAAGTCCCAAAATGCTGATATGGAAATCTATCTTTCATTGTGGATTACTGGTACCTACTGTTACTGTTACATGGTGTATTCCAGAAAAACCCTTGCGCATCTGTTATCTACATTGTTACTATTTCTCTTTTCTTCCATCCTGAATGTTTATAATATTCGTAATCAATGGTGTTTTCTAAGTAGTATACTGTTGCCTTCTACCTTTACCTCATAGGATGGAACTGGCTGCTGTGCTGGAGGCTTAGTTGGCTCCCCTGTCCTAACATCAAACTTAGAGCCATGCCAAGGACATTCCACATTATATCCTTCAAGCGTACCTTCATTTAGTGGTCCACCAAGATGAGTACATACATTTCCAATAGCATAGTAGTTTCCTTCTACATTAACAATACAGACTTTCTCGCCTGCCAAGTCGTATGCTTTCATACTAGATGATTGGATGTCCTTTGTTTCAGCAACCCTTACAAAGTCGTCACTCAATTCTGATTCCTCTCATACTACTACACTAGGGACCAAATGCTATATAGGTTTCCCTACTCAATCTTGATAGAATAAATGATTAATGAATAATATATCTGGGCAAAACTGAAGCTAACCAGATTCTTTACTGGACAATTCCTGCAACCCTTTCTCTGTTACATTCCACAACCTAAATTCTGCACGACTAGCAGTGGGTGATGCCTCTTTTGTTAAATGCAGCCATTCCAGTTCATTCAGGTGATTCCTCACTTCGGACTCTGAAAGTTCACTTAGCGCAATTATGTCTGTTTCGAGGACCTCTTTGTTGACATCATTATGTGCCAATTTAGCAACGATACCGAGAATTTGTAGGTCTTGTCCTTTCACCATTATCATCTGATCGAGCTATTAACGATTTAAAGGTATTCTAGACCATGTTAAAAAGTATGCATTCTGCAGCGAACCTTAGTCATCAGTTTACTATACGTCAGATGCTGCTATCTTGTGTAGTGTTTATATAGGTCCTTAAAAGAGAGAGGGAAAATCGAATTTGCTTGCTTGTCATGGGCAAGCACAGGATTATGTATTCATTCAAGTAAGGTTTGGTCTGTCCTCAGTTAATGCCTTTACTTCCTCTGGCGTTGGAGGAGACTCTCGCTCGAATTTGGCACTGACTAGCCCACCGGGCACAGCTACGTAAAGAGCACTGCCGTCATAATTATTAATTTGTGTTTTCGGTATATAGTAACGCCGTATTTTGCCCACCCCTTCTCTCACAACTATATATTCATTCGCTACCGTCTCTATGTCCCCAATATCCACATCATCTGAAGTTTTTACCCTCTTGAAGATGACCTCTTCCCATGGTATGCTCAGAGTTTCTCCGGTTTTCTTGCTTTCCAACAACACACCAGGTTCTTTGGCCATAAACGGAATTCCGTTTACAAAGACCTGGGGATGCTTTTCATCTTGAGCTTGCTTTCTCTGGAGATATTCTTGCGTGTCCAGCTCTGATTCTAACGGTGGGCCGTTTCGTTTATACTTCTCCTTTATATCTTCCTTGGTAAGTGAGGAAATAACATGGTTTTCGTTATCGAAGCCTTCAATATAGTATTTCGGAATATAGTACCGATCCTTTCTTAGGATTCCATCTTCAACTTCTATGAATGCTGAGAATATACTCTTAATTTCACCTATGTCATGCTCATCAATAGATTTGACCTTCTTACCAATAACGTCCTGCCAGGGCATCATTAGTTTCTCTTTCTGAGAAGTAGTATCACTTGGACTCTTGCCGACAGGAGAAAATGAAGGTACCTGGTTCTCGAATTCAGGATATTCTTTAATTGTGGCATCTCGTTTCTCGTCATATCCTTCTGGCAAGAACCCCTTCAAATCAGTAGGAGCGTTATCCCTCTCAAATTTCGTCTTCACGTCATCTTTAGTTAAAGAGACCCAAACATGTTCACCATCGTAACCTTGCACATAATACTTCGGGATAAAGTAATAATTTTTTGAAACCAAACCTTCTTTTGTCTGCACAAAATCCTTAGTAATAGTATGGACTTTTCCCAAATCCTGATCGTCGGTCGATTTTACTTTCTTATCAATAATTGTATCCCAAGAGATAACATTGATTCCCAATTCTATTTGCTAATTGGTTATTATACAACAAAAGATATATTGCTTTGCACAGAACACGTAAACACCAATTTATCAAATGAATACCTTTTTGTTCTATTATGCACTATATAGTTCAAAAATATGTCTTCGAGTAGTAGTAATAGTGGGGGAGGTCCGAGTGTGCTATGGGATGTCCTCAAAGGAAAAAAAGTAAAAACCAATGACGGGAAGGAATTAGGCGAGATTAAAGAGTTTTCACAGAACTACGTAAAGGTAGAAAAGGGGACAGTAAGAAAGGACAGCTTCTGGATTCCGAAATACGTAGGAGATGCTTATGACGGCCACACGCTCTGGCTCCTAATAAGCGAGCAAGAAGTTCTTGAGCGGTTTAAATATGGAGAAAAGGAAGGAGAATTTAAGGAAGCCCCGTCATCTGAGCAATATACAAAGGACTTTCAAAAATTTAGGGGTTCTCCCGCAGGGAAAGATGGAGAACATAAATCAAACCTTGACGAGAGTATTCGTGTTGTTGAGAATTATAAAAACATAAGAGATGTTAGATAATTTTCTGCAATCATGAAATCAAACACTTGAATCGATTGACACTTCCCGTCACAATTTTTGTGGATCAAATCACGAAGAAAAAAAATTCACCGGGATCATTTCATTGTGCTGAGAGTAAATGGGCGCCTTACTTTGGGATATTATTGCGTTGCTGGGCTCGGAACGCAGATTTCCACAAATATTCGGATCACTAATGAATTCACTTATAACGTTGGGAGAAGGTGGTTCATGTGCCCAATTGCAGCTTGGACGAAAGAACCAAAGATGTGTCCTATAGGTTGAGATCCGAGTGCTTCTCGTCTTATTGCAGCAAAAAAGTAGGGTAATCGGACATAGAGGAATAAAATATGTTGTTCGTAGAAAAACGAAAGGGTTATAGCGTAAGTTACATTATTGATTGTAATATGGTCACAAGCAAAATGAAATATAGTACAACAGGAGTGTTGGTATTGTTCGCGGGGCTCTTTTCTGCTATGTCAGTTCCAGATCTGTTGTTCGCTCAAGGATCGAATCAGACTGCTGGAAACCAGACTGCTGGAAACCAGACTGCTGGAAACCAAACAGGTGAAGCTATGCAGACTGCTGGAAACCAAACAGGTGAAGCTATGCAGACTGCTGGAAACCAAACAGGTGAAGCTATGCAGACTGCTGGAAACCAAACAGGTGAAGCATTACAAACAGTCGGAAATAAAACTGGTGAAGGTTTACAAGCAGTGGGAAACAAAACAGGAGAAGCCCTTAAAGGCGTACAAGAGTTTTTTAATGAAGGCGGAGAAAAGTAGGGCCAATAATCTCTTTATACTCTAACTCAATTATCTTTTTTTATTTTGCTCTTAACACGCTGTTAATTCTTGCAATCCACACTTGTGTGGTATTTGACGCGATTTTGATTAACCTCGGGCGTTAACAAGCCCTGATGAAATACGGTCGAGCCAAACCTAATATAGTATGTAACGGTGGATATGCGCCAGTCAGGCTCACTTAGGATGACAGAACTATTCAGTTATGATTTGATAGCTGTTTGTACTGGTCAGGAGAAATTGTATGATATATAGTAGGAATTTGTTTGCAAACGTGGAACCATGAAGCGTATGCATGCTCCCATCGAGAGGAGGCGCTTCGGGGAAATCACGTACGGAAATAAGATAGTCTTCACTGTCGATGGTGAGGACACATTTAAGCATATTTATGATGCCATTTCGAAAGCTGAGAGTTCTATTTACATAGCTGGATACGACCTTGATCCTTCTCTGAATTTTGTTCGAGAGGGATCTAGTGCTGGTAAATTGAATGATTATACTACTAGTATTGCTATCAATGGACATTCCCGTAATTCTAATTCAAAATCCTTCAGGTCTGTCAAAGAAAGTGTCAAAGTTGATCCGAAATCTCTAGAAGAAAGGGATCAAGCTTTATCAATTTCTGGTTCTGCAAAAAGCCGTCAAAATCCTAACTCTCTTGTAACTGATATCACAACTTCTGAACGACGCCTCAAAGGTAGACAAACGTTTAAACGATTCCAAGAACTGATAATTGAGAAAGCTAGGAAGGGGGCGATAGTAAGAATTATTGTGTGGCAACCACGGCTACCGCTTCGCATATTGCCAGGGGCTGATGAAAGAGGGCTTGATGGGAGAGCTCAGGAGGTCGAGATATTAAATAAACTTACAAAAAAATATGGAATAGAACAGAAGCTGGTTGTTAAGATAGATAACACTTCACCTACTTTATCTTCAGCTCACCATGAAAAAATAATTGTAATCGATAATAAGATAGGATTCTGCGGAGGATTTGATCTATCCAAAGGAAAATGGGACACAGGCAAACACGATTACAATGATCCTCTTCGAGATCAGGATTCCGAGCCCTGGCATGATCTCCATGCCATGATAAAAGGCCCTATTGTGTGGGATTTGGCGTATCATTTCAATCAAAGATGGGTCTATCACGAAGTCAAAGATGAAAACAGGATCCGGGCTATGGATCTGAAGCCAGCAAATTTTCTATATGGAGGAGATGATGGAAATACCAAAGCAGTAGCATTACGTACATGGGAAGGAATTGATAGAGATGGAGGTATCTTAGCTTGGTATAGTAATACTATCCGAAAAGCTAAGGCTACAATTTATATTGAAAACCAATTTCCGTTTCAGAACGAGTTCATTACAAGAATTCTTTGCAAAAGACTGCAAGAACAAAAGAACCTGAAAGTCATTATAGTTGGTCCGATGGAGCCCAATCTCCCAGGGTTGATAGGCAGTATATTATCAAAGACTAGTGTAAATGATGTCAACGAACATTTACAGTGGATAAGGGATGCAGGAGACTCTGGCAGACGAGGGGGAACTTATTCCCTTGTGCGCCAAGATAAGAAAACCAAAAAACTGCGTCAGATTTACGTGCATTCAAAGCTTTTGATAGTGGATGATAAATGGATTACAATTGGATCAGCGAATACAGACAAAAATGGATTCAAAGATTCAACTGAGGTTAATATTGGAATAACTTCTAGTTCGCTGGCTAAAGAACTAAGGATACGCCTTTGGTGCGAGCATATAGGATTGCTTAAAGAGTCCGAAAATTCGACCACTAGACATCGGGGGAACCTCCTCGAAAAAACTAAGGACTTATCAGGACCAAGGCGAAAATTTGAGTCATTGCCATATGCTAACTGCTCAAATATTGAGGACTTTGATAGTGGATTTGACATCTGGAAGAAGATAGCAGAGCATAACGGTTCCAGCGTTTCACATAAGAGTAACATAACAGGTCATCTCTACTACTATAACTTCGAGGAGATGAATCTTCCCCCTCCCTATCCTAAGGCAAAAGGAGGAAGCAAATTTTCCCTCTTCTGAGTACATCTGAAATTTTATTCCATGTATATCGTTTGGTTTATCGATCAAGTCGAATTTCGCATAGCAATACAGCAGTATTTTCTTAAAATTAGGAACATGATTTGCCAATAAAAAAAGGACGTAAGTTATGTTACTGCCCAAAGGGAGCCTCTAATTCTATTCCTGCTATTGCGTCAGCAGGATTAGGATCTGCGTCATTTTCTGGTTCTTCACTTATATAGAAGATCGTGTAGGTGAATGGATTAACCATGTTCTGGCTAAATTGTATTGTCCCATTTTCAGGTACTTGACCTAGGCTTAACCTGTAGCCTGATCCTCCAGCATCTTCAAGCCATGCTTCATAAACTTTCCCTTCACCAGGTGATGCACTAATTAACCCCGATATATCCATCTGACGGCCGTCTGATTTGATTGTTATTTCTCCCGTCTCTTGCCCGCCAAATACATTACCTCCTGAAGCTTGGGTAAGATCTCCAGTTACGTTTGCCGCCTGCAATTGAGTACTATCTGCAGATTCGTTCTGAGCAACCACATTTTGGGGTATCTGGTTCTCGATTGCATAGGTTAATGATGCCACTACCGCTACCGTTAAAGTCAAAATGGCTACATAAGGCAGTTTTCTTGATTCAAACATGTTTTTCATTTATTGTATCTTACACTTAGTGAACAACATATAAATAGCATTACTTACGAAGGTAAAGCAATCAACCTGGCTGAGTCTATCATAATTTGTTAAAAAATTGGTCTGATAGATACATGTCACTAAATTTTACAAGCTATAAATAGAATGTTGAGTATGAATGAATGAAGAAAATGGGCGAATTTGAGGTAAAGAAAGAAACAAAATATGAAGTGGATACTCATGATGATGTAGAAGATGATGTCGAAGATGCCGGTCATGAAGTAAAGGAAGGTGCCAAAGATGCCGGTCATGAAGTAAAGGAAGGTGCCAAAGATGCCGGTCATGAAGTAAAGGAAGGTGCCAAAGATGTCAAAGATAAACTAAAAGCAGGAGCAAAAGCTGTATTTAACAAAGCAAAGGATCCCGATAAAGATACAGAAACGGAGTACCAGAAAGAGAAAGTAAAAGAAAAACTCGACTAGATTGCAATAGTAATTGCTATGCGCAATAAAGGTTACT
>Ga0105091_10000097_pt1 | contig 30083 bp, 25 predicted proteins | sample PPLLak1March2015_FD_87022 | JGI IMG/M metagenome (GOLD analysis project Ga0105091, IMG submission 87022) | Freshwater sediment microbial communities from Prairie Pothole Lake near Jamestown, North Dakota, USA - PPLs Lake P7 Core (1) Depth... | ecosystem: Environmental > Aquatic > Freshwater >... | reverse complement strand
TCATGCTGATCCAGCTCAAGAAACGCGAAGGCAAGGCCACCTAAAGAGACGCGCCATGATTCCCATTTACACCCGGCGTCGCATCGTCAACGCCTTTAACCTCACAGCCTCCTTGCTGGCCATGGCTTTCGGCCTGTTCTGGCTGACCTGGATTTTGTTTACCCTGTTTCAGAAAGGCCTGGGCGGCATCGGCATCGCCATTTTTACCCAGATGACACCGCCGCCAGGCAGCGAGGGCGGCTTGCTCAACGCCATCGCCGGCAGCGTGGTGATGGCGACACTTGCCACCCTGATCGGCACCCCGATCGGCATCATGGCGGGCACCTATCTGGCCGAGTTCGGCCAACGCGGCTGGCTTGCACCCACTACCCGTTTCATCAACGACATCCTGCTGTCCGCACCATCAATCGTGATCGGCCTGTTCATCTATGCGATTTATGTTGCGAACGTCGGCCATTTTTCCGGCTGGGCGGGAACATTGGCATTGTCGCTAATTGTCATTCCGGTAGTGGTGCGCACCACCGAGGACATGTTGCGCCTGATTCCGGACAGCCTGCGCGAAGCGGCAGCCGCCTTGGGTGCACCACAATGGAAAGTGGTGACGCTGGTGACCTGGCGCGCCTCCAAGGCCGGCATGGTGACAGGTGTATTGCTTGCAGTTGCACGCATCAGCGGAGAAACCGCGCCGCTACTGTTCACCGCGCTCAACAACCAGTTCTGGAGCGCCGACATGAATCGCCCCATGTCCAACTTGCCCGTGGTCATCTTCCAGTTCGCCATGAGCCCTTATGAAGACTGGCAGAAACTGGCCTGGGCCGGCGCGCTACTGATCACCATGGGTGTCCTGGGACTCAACATCGTGGCACGCGTCCTGTTCCGCAAAAAAACGTCGTTTAATTAAATACCGAGATGAGCATGAACCATCCGCACACTATCGCTCCCAAAGTCACTGTCCGCGACCTGAATTTTTATTACGGCAAATATCACGCGCTTAAATCCATCAACCTGGATATCCCGGAGAAAAAAGTCACCGCCTTCATCGGCCCATCCGGTTGCGGGAAATCCACCCTGTTGCGTGTCTTCAACCGCATGTATCAGCTTTACCCCGGCCAAGAAGCCCAAGGTGAAATCATGATGGATGGCGCTAATATTCTCGACAAGAAGCAGGACCTCAACATCCTGCGCGCCAAGATGGGCATGGTATTCCAGAAGCCGACCCCGTTCCCGATGTCGATTTTCGACAACGTCGCATTTGGCGTAAAGCTGTATGAAAGCATGAGCCGCCGCGACCTGGCGGAACGGGTGGAATGGGCGTTGCGCAAGGCGGCGCTATGGGACGAAGTGAAGGACAAGCTAAATCAGAACGGCACCAGCCTCTCCGGCGGCCAGCAGCAACGTCTGTGCATTGCCCGCGGTATCGCAGTAAAACCCGAAGTGGTGCTGCTCGACGAGCCAGCCTCGGCGCTCGACCCGATATCCACCGCACGCATCGAAGAACTGATCTTCGAACTCAAGGAGGATTACACCATCGCCATCGTCACCCACAACATGCAGCAAGCGGCACGCGTTTCCGACTACACCGCCTACATGTATCTGGGCGAACTGATCGAGTTCAGCGACACCGACACCATCTTCACCACGCCCAAACAGAAAGCCACCGAGGACTACATCACTGGAAAATTTGGCTAATACACGACCTCAGTTTTTTCCTCAAACGCCCGCCCCAGCCTTTCTGGAGCGGGCGTTTTGTTTTGCGCTTCCTGTAACAACCCCTTCACATTCGAATGTCACAATCGATACTTCTCCCATCGTGGCACACATTCGAAATGATCAGAAAACCAGGTATCAAGGCCAGCCTGTTTGCCGGTGCAATCCTCAGTGCAGTGGTTCTATGCCTGCTGGCTGCGGAAAACCTGCTGGTGCTGCACAACAGCTCCGCTGCAATGGATGCGGTATATGAACAGTCTGTAGTGCCGTCTTCCACCCTGCTCGACATGGAACGCAAGTTGACCGAGACCCGCTTCAACATGGCGGCCATCATGTTTGACAAGGTTCCATTCGACCAGGCCGAGCTGCAGCTGGGTGAAGTAAAGGCCGCGCTCCCGGCGCTATGGCAAGCGTTTAAGCAGGCCAAAGGGGCCAAGCTGACAGAGGAAGAGCAACGCCTGATTTCCGCGATCGAAGGACAAATGAATGCCCTCGATCCATTCTACAAATTGCTTGCAACCGCTTACACGAGCCGCGACAAGATCATGGCACGCTCCATCCTTGACGATGACTGGCCGCCGATTGAAGCTGGCGTTCTGACCCCGGTCACCAAACTTGCCGCACTGCAAAAAGAAAAGATCAAGGCAGAACACAGTGCCAGCGTGGCAAGCGCACAGAAGATGCGCTTGATCGTCATCCTGACGCTGATTGTCGGCGCGCTTGTCGCCATCGCATCCACCGCCATCACCAGCCTGCTGATCCGCAGCATGGATATGGGTATGAAGTACATGCAACAAGCTTTGTCCAGAGTAGCCGCAGGAGATCTGAACACACGCGTATCTTTTGCGCATGACAATGAATTCGGCGACATGGCACGTCATCTGGAAACAACGCTGGATAGCCTGCGCAAGATGGTTGCCGGCATGACGCAGGCGGCCCGCACCGTCACGCGCGAAGCCGATCTGCTGGCCGAAACCGTTACCCAGGTCGATATGAGTTCACGCAATCAGTCACTTGCTGCTGCCGAAACCGCCGCCGCAGTGCAACAGATCGCCGTGAGCATCGAGCAGGTCAACCAGAATGCACGCGACTCACTGTCCATATCAAACGAAGGCAGCACGCTATGCGAAAGCGGCAAACAGGTCGTTACTCAGGCTGCAAGCGAAATGGCGGGGATAGCCGTAGCAGTGGCAGAGTCATCAAGGCTGGCTGCCGCCCTCAATAATCGCTCCGGTGAAATCAGCAAAATCACCCTGGTGATCAAGGAAATTGCGGAACAAACCAATCTGCTCGCGCTCAACGCCGCCATCGAAGCTGCGCGTGCCGGCGAGCAGGGCCGCGGCTTTGCCGTGGTTGCCGACGAAGTTCGCAAACTGGCGGAACGCACCACGAAAGCCACGGCTGAAATTAATGTCATGGTCAACGCCATCCAGGCCGACACAAAAGACTCCATGACGGTAATGGAAAGCAGCAGGGTCAAGGTTAACGAAGGGGTTGCGTTAACCAATCAGGCAACCCATTCCTTATCGGAGATCGATGCCGGCGCCAAACGCACCATGCAAAGCATTGGTGAAATCGCCAGCGCAACCCACGAGCAACGCGGTGCCAGCCAGGATATTGCGCGCAATGTGGAAAGAATTTCCACCATGGCAGAAGGCAATGCCCACTCGATCACCAGCCTGTCCGGCGCCGTCCATAATCTCAAGGATCTGGCACGACATTTTGAGCTGACGGTAGCGCAATTCCAGACCTAAGGTTAGGGAGTTATTGGGTGGCAGATTCTCGCACCACGGAGGCCAGCGCCTCGGCCCAGTGCCGCACTTCTGCTTCAGATTTGCCTTCCACCATCACCCGCAACAGGGGTTCCGTGCCGGAAGGCCGCAGCAACACGCGACCCGTGCCAGCCAAAGCGCGCTCAGCCTGCACTACAGCGGCCTGAACTTCAGCACTGGCACGAAAATCGAAACCCTTGGCGACCGGCACATTGATCAGAATCTGGGGATAGAGCACCAGTTCCTGCGTATAGCTGGCCAGCGATTTGCCGCTCACCCTGAGCGCATGTAGTACCTGCAGGGCAGAAATGATGCCGTCGCCGGTAGAGTGCTTGTCGAGACACAGCAAGTGGCCGGAATTCTCCGCGCCCAGCTGCCAGCCTTTTTCCTGCATCATTTCCAGCACATAGCGGTCGCCCACCTTGGCTCGGGCAAAGGGAATATCCAGCCTGGCGAGCGCGTGCTCCATGGCCAGATTGGTCATCAGCGTGCCGACCACACCGCCCTTGAGCAGGGATTGCTCATGACGGAATTTGGCGATGGCGTAGATTAACTGGTCGCCGTCATAAAGCTGGCCGGAAGCATCCGCCATCATCAGCCGGTCTCCATCGCCATCCAGGGCGATGCCGAGATCGGCCTGATGCTCTTTTACTGCCTGCTGGAGCAACTGCGGCTTGGTTGAGCCGCAGTCCAGATTGATGTTCAGGCCATCCGGCTGGTTGCCCAGCGCGATCACCTCCGCACCCAGTTCATGGAACACCGGGGGAGCCACGTGGTAGGTCGCGCCGTTGGCGCAGTCCAGCACGATCTTCATGCCGCGCAAATCGAGTTCGTTGGGGAAGGTGCTCTTGCAGAACTCTATGTAGCGACCCGCAGCATCGTTGATGCGTCTGGCCTTGCCCAGTTGCGCCGACGGCATGGTGCACATCGGCTGTTCCAGCTCCGCCTCGATGGCCAGTTCGGTTTCGTCCGGCAGTTTGCTGCCGCTGGCGGAGAAAAACTTGATTCCGTTATCCTCGAATGGGTTGTGCGAGGCGGAAATGACGATGCCGGCCTGCGAGCGCAGGGCGCGAGTCAGGTAAGCCACACCCGGCGTCGGCATCGGGCCGAGCAGCAGCACATCGACGCCGGCGGCTGACAACCCCGCTTCCAGCGCCGATTCCAGCATGTAACCGGAGATGCGCGTGTCTTTACCGATCAACACGCTTGGACGCTCCCCCCTACCGCTGCCACCCTGCTGCGCCAGCACGCGCCCCGCCGCATTGCCCAGCCGCATCACGAAATCCGGCGTAATTGGCGCTTCGCCCACTTTGCCACGCACGCCATCGGTGCCAAAATATTTTCTTTTCATCCTGCTTCCTCAACTGCGCTGACAATCTTCATCGCTTGCCTAGTCTCTGTTACATCGTGTACGCGCAGAATTTTAGCGCCCTTCATAGCCGAAATCACCGCAGCGACAACGCTAGGCAGCATTCTTTCCGCCACTCCCAAGCCCGTCAGTGCACCCAGCATGGATTTGCGCGACAGACCCGCCAGTAGTGGAACACCGAGTTCCTGGAATGTATCCTGGCCATGCAACAACGCCAGATTATGCTCCAGCGACTTGCCAAAACCAAAGCCGGGGTCGATCACGATGCGCTCGCGGGTGATACCGGCCTGTTCCGACGCTGCGATGCGCGCTGCAAGAAAAGCCTTTACTTCCGCCACCACATCCTGATAACGGGGATCGTGCTGCATGGTGCGAGGTTCGCCTTGCATATGCATCAGGCACACCGCCACCTCGGAATCAGCCACTGCTTGCAGGGCGCCTAGGCTTTGCAGTGCGTTAACATCGTTGATCATGTCAGCGCCAGCCCGAATGGCGGCGCGCATCACCTCGGGCTTCAAGGTATCCACCGAAAGTGGTACGCCACAATGGCTCAAACCTTCCAGCACGGGCAGGATACGGCCCAACTCTTCCTCGACACCGACGGATTTGGCGCCCGGACGCGTCGACTCGCCACCGATATCGAGCAAGTCAGCTCCCTGCTCAATCAATTGCAAGGCGTGGACGATGGCAAGCTCAGGGGAATGGAAATGGCCGCCATCCGAAAATGAGTCAGGCGTAACATTGACGATGCCCATGATGAGAGGGCGATCAAGGGGAAGAGTGAAGCGGCCGCAGTAAAGCATACTGGTGATGAGGGATGGGTAATGTGGGGGGGAGTGTCCCCATCACTCATTACCCATCGCTCATTTCCTGCTTTTCAAGCTTCCTGAGCAGGGGTATGCGCAGTCGGTGCCGGTGCGCTCGGAGTGTCATCCTTGGGCGGGTTGGGCATGCTCTGGCTGGGCTTGGGCGGGCGTGGGGGGAGACCCTCCATGATGTCCTTGATCTGGTCGGCATCGATGGTTTCCCATTCCAGCAGCGCTTTGGTCATGGCCTCGATCTTGTCGCGATTGTCCTCGATCAGCTTGCGTGCCAGGGCGTACTGCTGGTCGATGATGCGGCGAATTTCCTTGTCCACCTGTTGCATGGTGGCTTCGGACACGTTCTTGTGAGTCGTCACTGAGCGACCGAGAAACACCTCGCCGTCGTTCTCGCCGTAGACCATCGGCCCGAGTGCATCGCTCATGCCCCATTGCGTCACCATGCGCCGCGCCATTTCAGTGGCACGCTCGAAGTCGTTGCTGGCGCCGGTGGTCATCTGGCCCATGAACACTTCCTCGGCAATGCGCCCGCCGAACAATACCGCGATGTTCTGCAGGATGCCCTCACGGTTCAAACTGTAGCGATCCTCGACCGGCAGCTGCATGGTCACGCCCAGGGCACGACCACGCGGGATGATGGTAACTTTGTGCACCGGGTCGGTCTTGGGCAGCAGGCGTGCAACGACGGCATGTCCGGACTCATGGTAAGCCGTATTCCTGCGCTCTTCCTCGGGCATCACGATGGAGCGACGTTCGGCACCCATGATGATCTTGTCCTTGGCCTTTTCGAAGTCGTCCATGTCCACCAGACGCTTGTTGAAGCGCGCCGCAAACAGGGCCGCCTCGTTAACCAGGTTGGCCAGATCGGCGCCGGACATGCCTGGCGTGCCGCGTGCCAGGATATCGGCCTTCACATCGGGTGCAACCGGCACCTTGCGCATATGCACCATGAGAATTTGCTCGCGGCCACGGATATCGGGCAACGGCACCACTACCTGGCGGTCAAAACGACCCGGCCGCAACAGCGCGGGGTCCAGTACATCCGGGCGGTTGGTGGCAGCGACCACGATCACGCCAGCGGTTCCCTCGAAGCCATCCATCTCCACCAGCAACTGATTGAGCGTCTGTTCGCGTTCGTCATTGCCGCCGCCAAGGCCTGCGCCACGCTGACGGCCAACAGCATCGATCTCGTCGATAAAGATAATGCAGGGTGCGTTTTTCTTGGCCTGCTCGAACATGTCGCGTACCCGTGCCGCGCCCACGCCAACGAACATTTCGACGAAGTCGGAGCCGGAAATACTGAAGAACGGCACTTTAGCCTCGCCGGCAATGGCCTTTGCCAGCAGCGTCTTGCCTGTTCCGGGATTGCCGACCATCAACACGCCACGCGGAATTCGTCCGCCCAGCTTCTGGAACTTGGTCGGGTCGCGCAGGAATTCGACCAGCTCGGAGACTTCTTCCTTGGCCTCGTCGCAACCGGCCACATCGGCAAAAGTCACGGTGTTGGTCGCTTCATCCAGCAGGCGAGCCTTGCTCTTGCCGAAAGAGAAAGCGCCACCCTTGCCACCGCCCTGCATCTGGCGCATGAAAAACACCCAGACACCGATCAACAGCAGCATGGGGAACCAGGAAATGAACAGGCTCATCAGGAAGGAAGGCTCTTCCTCGGGTTTGGCCTCGACCACCACACCATTCTTGAGCAGGTCGGAAACCATCCACGGGTCGGACGGCGCGTAGGTGGTAAAGCGTTTGCCATCGGCACCCACGCCTTTGAGGATGTGGCCCTCGATCGTCACTTTGGCGACCTTTCCCTGCTTCACTTCATCAAGGAACTGGGAATACTCCATTGGGCTTTGGCCCGCCTGGCGTGCGCCAAACTGGTTGAATACGGTCATCAGAACCAATGCGATCACCAGCCAAATGGCGATGTTTTTCATCAGGTTGTTCAAGCTTTCTCCTTAGCAACCAGCCTATTAAAGTTCGTGCAATTCTAAACGCTTTGGCTTGGGTGCGGGGTGATTTATTTGACGCCGGGTTTCAACCCCTTGCCCAACATATACACCTCGGCACTGCGGTCGCGCGACGCTTTTGGTTTGCGCACCGCCACCTTCTCGAAATGAACGCGCATCTCGCGCACATATTCATCGAAGCCCTCGCCCTGGAATATTTTGACCACGAAGTCACCACCTGGTTTCAGGTGTTGCGTAGCAAATTCAAGCGCCAACTCGGCCAGGTGCATACTGCGCGCCTGGTCGACCATTCCAATGCCACTGATATTGGGCGCCATATCCGAAATTACAAGGTCCACCGGACGCCCGGCCATGGCTTGGTCCAGCATGGCGAGCGCAGCATCTTCGCGAAAATCCCCCTGGATAAAGACCGCTCCGCGCACTGGGTCCATGGGCAGAATATCGAAGGCAACCAATACGCCAGATGATCCAATCTTCTTGGCCGCCACCTGGGTCCAGCCGCCGGGTGCCGCGCCAAGATCCACCACGGTCATGCCCGGCTTGAGCAAATGATCGCGTTCGTCCATCTCCATCAGCTTGTAGGCTGCACGGGAGCGGTAGCCCTCTTTCTTTGCCAACAGCACATAGGGATCGTTGACGTGCTCGCGCATCCAGCCTTTGCTGGTTCGGGTTCGTTTCATGGGATTTCTAGGTTAAACTGTCGCATTTTTGGACCATCAAGAATGTTGAATCTTACTCCCGGTCAACGCCGCTTTCTGCGCGCCCAGGCCCATTCGCTCAGCCCCATAGTCTTGATCGGCGACGCCGGGCTGACGGCTGGCGTCATGAAGGAAATCGAGCACAGCCTGATCAGCCACGAACTGCTCAAGATTAAAGTCGCCAGCGGCGACCGCGAGTTGCGGGAAAGCATGCTGGCGGAAATCTGTGCCACGCTGGATGCCGCACCGGCACAGCACATCGGCAAGACACTGGTAATTTACAAGCCTGCTAAAAAACCCCGGATCGTATTACCCAGGGACTAGCTTCTCCGCGGCGCCAACACCAGGACCAGACCCAGCACGCTCTGCATCAGGTACACGATACTTGAAATTCCGTGCCAGCGTGCAAACCGGTCGCGGAACATGCTTTCCATCACGCCCTTGGGCAGCGCCTGCTCCTTGAGACCCTCAAGAATCGGCTGAATGCCGAAATGCGCGGCGATCGCCAGAAGCAGCATCACTAGCGCGGCCCAGAAGAAAGCCTGCTTCAGCGCAGCACTGCCAAAACTCGCCAGACGGTGAATCAGCAGGAAAAAGCCGCAGCCCATGCCGATATACGCCACCAGCGTGAACATTTTGCCTGCCAGCATGCCTGCCATGGTTTTATCGGCCAGGGCGGAAAAAAGCACCGGTGCGGCCAGGTAGCCGATTGCCCACAGCCCGCCGACCCACAGGGTGACCGCAATAAAAGCCAGTTTGTCGGAAAAGCGGTTCATCAGATGTATTTCACATCCAGGATTTCATATTCACGGACACCTCCAGGTGCCTGAACTTCCGCTACGTCGCCTGCGGATTTGCCAATCAAGGCACGTGCGATCGGCGAGCCGATGGAAATCTTGCCCAGCTTGATGTCGGCCTCGTCATCGCCGACGATCTGGTAAGTCACCTTGTCGCCGCTTTCCAGATCCTCAAGTTCCACCGTGGCCGCAAACACGCAACGGCCTTCGGCATCAAGCAGCTTGGGATCGATAATCTGCGCATTGGACAGCTTGCCTTCGACCTCGGCGATGCGCCCTTCGACAAAACTCTGACGCTCCTTGGCTGCATCGTATTCGGCGTTTTCCGACAGATCCCCATGGGAACGGGCTTCGGCAATGGCGGCAATGACACTCGGCCGCTCCACGTTTTTCAGGTTCTGCAGTTCGGCACGCAATAATTCGGCACCCAGTACCGTCAGGGGAACTTTGTTCATACTCTATATTCCTTAATGCAAATCCACCCGCTAACCCCTCCCGGCCTCCCCTTGTCAGGGGAGGAGGGAACGGTTTCCCCCTGACAAGGGGGATTCAAGGGGGGTTAAATAACAATGCGGATCGGGTCGCCCCAATCCGCACAATTCATACGTTGGGCCGGCTTAATTCAGGCGCTTATGCAGATCCTGCAAGCAGTACACCTGCAATTCCTTCATGTGCTGCATGCCGACACAGGCTGCGCGCGCACCCGACAAGGTGGTGTAATAGGTAATCCGCTGCTGCAGCGTGGCATGGCGGATCGAGTAGGAATCCTGCACCGCGCGCTTGTCTTCAACCGTGTTGATGATCAGGCTGATTTCGCCGTTCTTGATCAGGTCGACAATGTGCGGACGCCCTTCATGCACCTTGTTCACCGCTGTCACCGGGATGCCTGCCGCCTGGATCGCCGCCGCCGTGCCGCGCGTGGCGTACAGGCCGAAACCCAGATTGACCAGATTGCGCGCGATGTCCACCACCTTTTCCTTGTCGCCGGTCTTGACGCTGATCAGCGCCTTGCCGCCGGAGGGCAGCTTCACGCTCGCCGCCATTTGCGACTTGAGGAAGGCCTCGGCGAAGGTATTGCCGACACCCATTACCTCGCCGGTTGATTTCATTTCCGGGCCGAGAATGGGGTCCACGCCGGGGAACTTGATGAAGGGGAATACCGCCTCCTTCACCGAGTAATAGGGCGGTATCACTTCCTGGGTAACGCCCTGCTGTTTTAGCGTCTGACCCACCATGCAGCGCGCTGCGATTTTCGCCAGCGCCAGGCCGGTGGCCTTGGACACGAACGGCACGGTACGCGAGGCGCGCGGGTTCACTTCCAGCACGAACACCGTCTCGCCCTGAATAGCAAATTGAACATTCATCAGCCCCACCACGTTGAGGCCCTTGGCCATCGCCACGGTCTGGCGGCGCAACTCGTCCTGCAAGGCCTGACTGAGATTGTACGGCGGCAGGGAACAGGCGGAATCGCCGGAATGCACCCCAGCCTCCTCGATGTGTTCCATGATGCCGCCGATCAGCACATCGGTACCGTCACAAATGGCATCGACATCCACTTCGGTAGCATCGTTAAGGAAGCGGTCGAGTAACACTGGAGAATCGTTGGAAACCTTCACCGCCTCGCGCATGTAGCGCTCCAGGTCGGACTGTTCGTGCACGATCTCCATCGCCCGCCCGCCCAGCACATAGGAAGGACGCACCACCAGTGGATAGCCAATTTCCACCGCTGCAGCAAGTGCTTGCGCATCGGTGCGCGCAGTGCGGTTGGGCGGCTGCCTGAGCTTGAGTTCGTGCAATAGCTTCTGGAAACGCTCGCGATCTTCCGCGGCGTCGATCATGTCCGGTGTGGTGCCGATAATGGCCACGCCGTTGGCTTCCAGGTCACGCGCCAGCTTGAGCGGCGTCTGTCCGCCGTATTGCACGATCACACCGTAGGGCTGCTCGACGTGGACGATTTCCAGCACGTCTTCCAGCGTCAGCGGCTCGAAGTACAGGCGGTCGGAAGTATCGTAGTCGGTAGACACGGTTTCCGGATTGCAGTTGACCATGATGGTCTCATACCCATCTTCCCGCATCGCCAGTGCAGCATGTACGCAGCAATAATCGAACTCGATGCCTTGGCCGATGCGGTTCGGCCCGCCGCCCAGCACCATGATTTTTTTCTTGTCGGTTGGCGCGGCTTCGCACTCTTCCTCGTAGCTCGAGTACATGTAAGCGGTGTGGGTGGCAAATTCGGCGGCACAGGTATCGACGCGCTTGTACACCGGGCGCACGCCCAATCCCTGGCGCGTATTGCGCACTTCGTGCTGGCTCACCCCGAGCAACTTGCCCAGACGGCGGTCGGAAAAACCGCTGCGCTTGAGGCGGCGCACTTCATCACGACTCAACTCGGCCAGCTTGCGGCCGCACAGCGCCTGCTCCTGTTTGACCAGATCTTCCATCTGCGCCAGGAACCACGGGTCCACATGGGTCAACTCATGAATTCTTTCCTGGCTCATACCGCAGCGCATGGCGTCAGCGATGTACCAGATGCGTTCCGGACCAGGCACGCTCAGCTCGGTTTCCAGCGTGTCGATGTCGGTGGTTTTTTCGTCCAGGCCATCGTTACCGGTTTCCAGGCCACGCAAGGCTTTCTGCAATGACTCCTGAAAGGTACGGCCAATCGCCATCACCTCGCCCACCGACTTCATCTGGGTGGTGAGGCGGCTGTCGGCCTGGGGGAATTTCTCAAAGGCGAAACGCGGGATCTTGGTCACCACGTAATCGATACTGGGCTCGAACGAGGCCGGGGTCGCGCCGCCGGTAATGTCATTCTGCAACTCGTCCAGGGTGTAACCGACAGCCAGTTTCGCCGCGATCTTGGCGATGGGGAAGCCGGTGGCCTTGGATGCCAGCGCCGAGGAACGCGACACGCGTGGGTTCATCTCGATCACCACCATGCGCCCGTCATCCGGGTTGATGCCGAACTGCACGTTGGAACCGCCGGTTTCCACGCCGATTTCACGCAGCACCGCCAGGGAGGCGTTACGCATGATCTGGTATTCGCGGTCGCTCAAAGTCTGGGCTGGCGCGACAGTGATCGAGTCGCCGGTGTGCACGCCCATGGCGTCGAAGTTCTCGATCGAGCAAATAATGATGCAATTGTCCTTCTTGTCCCGCACCACCTCCATCTCATATTCTTTCCAGCCGATCACCGATTCCTCGATCAGCAGTTCGCGCGTCGGCGACGCTTCCAGACCGCGCTCACAAATGGCAACGAACTCTTCCTTGTTGTAGGCAATGCCGCCGCCGGAGCCTCCCATGGTGAAGGAAGGCCGGATTATAGTGGGGTACCCCACCATGGCCTGTACCTGGAAGGCCTCTTCCATGCTGTGCGCAATCGCCGCGCGCGGGCAGGCGAGGCCGATCTTCTCCATCGCCTTCTTGAACTTTTCCCGATCCTCGGCTTTGTCGATGGCCTCCTTGGTGGCGCCGATCATATGCACGCCGAATTTCTCCAGCACGCCATGCTTGGCCAGGTCGAGGGCACAATTCAGCGCGGTCTGTCCGCCCATGGTAGGCAGCAGGGCGTCAGGACGCTCCTTCTCGATGATCTTTTCCACCACCTGCCAGGTAATCGGCTCGATGTAGGTGGCATCGGCCATTTCCGGGTCGGTCATGATGGTGGCCGGATTGGAGTTCACCAGAATGACGCGGTAGCCCTCTTCACGCAAAGCCTTGCACGCCTGGGCGCCGGAATAATCGAATTCGCAAGCCTGACCGATGACGATCGGGCCTGCGCCGATGATGAGGATGGATTTTATGTCAGTACGTTTTGGCATTTCTTTTGGTGAGGAGTGAAGGGTGAGGAATGAGGGGCAAAAGCCGCTACTCCTCACTCCTCACCCGCTCACTCCTCACTTTTGCTGTTGCATCAAGGAAATGAAGCGGTCAAACAAATAGCTCACGTCGTGCGGCCCGGGACTCGCCTCGGGGTGGCCCTGGAAGCTGAAGGCCGGCACGTCGGTGCGGCTCAAGCCCTGGTTGCTGCCGTCGAACAGGGATTTGTGCGTCACGCGCAGGGTGTCCGGCAGCGTGGCCGGGTCCACCGCAAAACCGTGGTTCTGGCTGGTAATCATGACACGGCCAGTGTCCAGATCCTGTACCGGGTGGTTGGCGCCGTGGTGGCCGAATTTCATCTTCATGGTCTTGGCGCCGGATGCCAGTGCCAGCAACTGGTGGCCGAGGCAAATACCGAAAATCGGTATTTTCTTGTCCAACACCTTGCGGATGGCGTCGATGGCATAGTCGCACGGCTCAGGGTCGCCCGGGCCATTGGACAGGAACACACCGTCCGGGTTGAGCGCGAACACCTCCTCAACTGGCGCCTGGGCTGGCAACACCGTCACCTTGCAGCCGCGTTGCGCCAGCATGCGCAGGATGTTGCGCTTGACGCCGTAATCGTAGGCCACGACATGAAATTGGGGATTGTCCTGAGACTTGAACCCGCCCTCAAGCTGCCACTCGCCTTCGAGCCACACCTCCGACTCGGCGCGGGAGACCACCTTGGCCAGGTCCATGCCCGCCAGGCCAGCAAAGCCGCGCGCCAGTTCCAGCGCTCGGGCCTCGTCAACCTCGCCCGTCATCAGGCAACCGCTCTGCGCGCCCTTGTCGCGCAATATGCGCGTCAGCTTGCGGGTATCGATCTCGGCAATGGCCACCACGTTATGGCGCTTGAGATATTGCGGCAGGGTTTCAGTCTGGCGCCAGTTGCTGGACAACAGGGGCAAATCGCGAATCACCAGGCCGGCGGCGAAAATCTGAGCGGCCTCGTCATCTTCCGGGTTGGTCCCGGTGTTGCCAATATGGGGATAAGTCAGGGTAACAATCTGGCGGCAATAGGAAGGGTCGCTGACAACTTCCTGATAACCGGTGAGCGCGGTATTGAAAACCACCTCGCCTACGGAGTGACCCAAGGCGCCAATGGAAATACCGCGAAACACTGTCCCATCTGCGAGCACGAGAATGGCTGGCTGGTGTTGCGGCACAAGAACTCTCCGAATCCGAACCCAGGCGGCGGAATCGCCACCCGGACATGAAAAGCGGGACAGGCTATTCGCCCATCCCGCCCCATTAATTTTGCGAAATTATACTGTAATCTTGGGCTTATATCAACGATCACGGCGCGCTGCGCCGTGATCGTTTCCCTCACCCCTTACCCTGCCTTCGGCTACGCTCAGGCAACGGGTGGCGAAGTTTCGCTAGCGCGAATCTTTATTTATCGCAGACCGAGCACATCCTGCATGTCATACAGCCCCACATCCCGCCCGGCAAGGAAGCGCGCGGCGCGCAGCGCGCCCAGGGCAAACGTGGCACGACTACTGGCCTTGTGGGTGATTTCCACGCGCTCGCCGATACCCGCGAACAAAACCGTGTGGTCGCCCACGATATCGCCGCCACGCACCGTGGCGAAGCCGATGGTGGAAGGGTCGCGCTCGCCCGTTACGCCTTCGCGTCCATATACCGCGCAATCGGCCAGATCACGGCCCAGTGCGTGAGCAACCACTTCGCCCAGGCGCAGTGCGGTACCGGAAGGCGCGTCCACCTTGTGGCGATGATGCGCTTCCAGAACTTCGATATCGTAGCCTTCGTTGAGCACCCGGGCGGCGGTATCCAGCAGCTTGAACAGTAGATTGACGCCCACGCTCATGTTGGGCGCAAAGACGATGCCACAATCGTGACTGGCGGCAAGAATCTTCTCCTTTTCCTCGGACGTAAAGCCGGTGGTGCCGATCACCATCTTCACTCCGTGCTTGTGGCATAGCTCCATATGCTGCAGCGTCGCCTCGGGGCGGGTGAAATCGATCAACACGTCGCAGCCCTGCAAAGCACCGGCAACATCGTCACGCATCAACACGCCATTGGGTGCGCCAATCAATTCGCCGCAATCCTTGCCCAGGTAGGAGCTTCCCGCGCGCTCGATCGCGGCATGGACGCGCATGTCCGGCATCGGGGCCACGGCCTCCAGCAGCGCGCGCCCCATGCGACCGGAACTGCCAGCAATAGCGATATTCAGCATGGTCATTCCGTCTTGGCTGCTGGCTTGTCTTCGGCGGCGGGCACCACATCACCCTCCACTCGCTTCAAAAGCTCATTTTCGAACACCACCGTGACGTGGCGCTGCTCGGTCAGCACGCCTGCTTTCTGGTAGCGATAAACATAGTCCCAGCGTTCGGGGTGAAAAACATCGGTCACCAGCGGCGTTCCCAAGGCAAAACGCACTTGGGACTTGGTCATGCCGGGCTTGAGGCGGGACACCATCTCCTGCGTCACCACATTTCCCTGCTGAATATCGATCTTGTAAACCGATGGCGCCATGGGAATGTAGGAGCAGGCCGGCAGGAGTAAAACCAGGGCAATAATAATAGGTAGGCGCATGTACGGGCTTTTGTTGTTCATAGGAGACTTATATTATGATAGCCCAATTTGACGCTTCGAGCACACAGCATGAGTCAGCCCAATGACCTGAAAAACGTCGGCCTCAAGGCCACCCTGCCGCGCCTGAGGATACTCAACCTGTTCGAGACCAGCGAGGTGCGCCACCTCACAGCGGAAGACGTGTACCGCATATTGCTGGCCGAGGAAATGGATGTGGGGCTGGCGACGGTTTACCGCGTCCTGACCCAGTTCGAGGCGGCAGGCCTGCTGGTGCGCCACCATTTCGAAAGCGGCAAGGCGGTATTCGAGCTCAACCAGGGGCGCCACCACGACCACCTGGTATGCCTGCAGTGCGGCCTGGTGGAAGAGTTTTACGATGCAGAAATCGAGCGCCGCCAGGAGTACATCGCCAAGGAACGCGGCTTCCAGATTCAGGAGCATTCCCTTTATCTTTACGCCGACTGCCTCAAGGCCGATTGTCCCCACAAGACCTAGGCGACCCCCAGCATCTCCGCGGCGTGCTGACGTGTCGTGGAGGTGATTTCGACCCCGCCCAGCATGCGAGCAATTTCCTCGATGCGCTGCTGCGGTTCCAGCAAGGTGATCTGACTTAACACCTGACCATCCCGCGTGCACTTGGCTACTTGCCAGTGCTGGTCGCCCAGTGCCGCTACCTGTGGCAGATGGGTGATGCACAGCACCTGGCGCTCGGCGCCCAGGCCGCGCAGCATTTTTCCCACCACCTCGGCCACGCCGCCGCCAATGCCCACGTCCACTTCGTCGAATATCAGCGTCGGCACCGCCGCCACCTTGCTGGTCATGACCTGTATCGCCAGGCTGATGCGCGACATCTCGCCACCTGAAGCCACCTTGGCCAGGGACTTTGCCGGAAGGCTGGAGTGAGCGCTCACCAGGAACTCGACCCTCTCGAGACCGTGAACATCACCCTCTTCCAGCGCGCACAGCGCCACTTCGAAGCGCCCGCCGGCCATTGCCAGTTGCTGCATCGCCTCGCTCACCTTAGCGCTCAAGTCCTGGGCTGCGCCTTGCCTTTCCGCACTCAAAGTGGCGGCTCTGGCAAAATAGGCATCACGCGCGGCGTCCTCCTGCTGCCGCAATTCCACGGCTGAGCCCATGTGCTGCAAGCCAGCCAAGCGTTGCCCGCGTTCCAGCAACAATTGTGGCAAAGCCTCCGGCGTTACCCGATATTTGCGCGCTGCGCCGTGCAGCGTTTCGAGGCGTTGCTCGGCCTCGCTCAGCCGTTCGGGGTCAAGATCCAGGCGCTGCGCATAATGACGCAGACTGTAGGCGGCTTCCTGCAACTGCGCGGCGGCCGAGTCGAGCATCGCCAGCGGCTCGCCCAGGGCGGCATCATGTTCCAGCACCTTGTTGATCCGTCCGATCAGGCCATTAAGTTGCGACAGCAACGCCAGATCGCCGTCGGCAAGCAGTTCGACGCCATACTGAGCGCCTTCCAGCAGGCTTGCGGCATGCGCCATCCGGGCATGTTCAGCTTGCAGTTCCGGCCACTCCTCAGGGCCGAGATTGAGCGCTTGCAGTTCGCTCACCTGCCATTCCAGTTGCTCCAGCTCAGCCAGCGCCGCCACCGAGTCCTTTTCCCACGCCATGCGGCGCTCGCGCACACTTTGCCAGACGCGGTAATGCTGGGCCACTTCGCGCGCCGGCATAGTCAGACCGGCATAAGCGTCGAGTAATTCGCGCTGTACAGCGGATTTGAGCAGGGACTGATGGGCATGCTGGCCATGAATATCCACCAGGTATTCTCCCGCTTCGCGCAATTGCTGCAAGGTCACGCCACTGCCATTGATAAAGGCGCGCGATCGGCCAGTGGAATCAATGGTGCGGCGCATAAGGCATACCCCCGGATCGCCCGCAATGCCATTATCATCCAGCCAGGACTGGAGCTGGGGCAGCTTGGCGATATCGAATTCCGCCGCCAACTCGGCGCGCTCGCAACCAACGCGCACCACGCCGGCATCGCCGCGCTCACCCAGCACCAGGGCCAGCGCATCGATGAGAATGGATTTACCCGCCCCAGTTTCGCCGGTCAGCACGGTAAAGCCGGGGCTGAACTCCAGCCCCAACCGGTCAACGATGACGAAATCACGAATGTTTAAGGAAAGCAGCATGGTTATTGGGTGATGGGTGAAACCCGGCTTTTCATCACCCATATCCCATTCCCCATCACCAAAAGAATATTGATCACAATTTTTCGCCCCAGCGCAGTTTCTGGCGCAACGTATCGTAGTAACTGTGGCCAAGCGGATGCAACAGACGGATATTGTTTTCCGAACGGCGCACCACCACCCAGTCGTTCTGCTGCAAGTCGATATGGCTCTGACCATCGAAGTGAACACTCGCATCCACCGCATGCAGCAGGAGAATTTCCATCACGCTATGGCTATTGACGGCGATTGGGCGGTTGCTCAGGGTATGGGGACAAATCGGCACCAGCACCATCGCTTCCAGCGTCGGATGCAAAATCGGCCCACCTGCGGACAGCGCATAGGCAGTAGAACCGGTCGGGGTTGCCACCACCAGGCCATCGGAGCGCTGACTGTAGACAAACTGTCCATCAATGAACACTTCCAACTCGATCAGTCGCCCCGACGTCCCTTTGCTCACCACCACATCATTAAAAGCGTAGGCCTGATAAACGGGCTGTCCCTGCCGGCGCACCACAGTATTGAGCAGAAAGCGCTCCTCGGCCGCATACTCGCCATCGAGAATTTCATCGATGGTCTCCAGCATGTCCTCGATGGAAACATCGGTGAGGAAGCCGAGCCGCCCCTGATTCACCCCCACCATGGGCACGTCATATTCAATCAGTTCGCGGGCAATATTGAGCATCGTGCCATCACCGCCCAGGACGATCGCCAGATCCGCGCGTGCACCGATCTCCTCCATGCTCACTGCAGCATAAGGCACACTGCCGATGCGCTCGGCAGTGTGCTGCGACAACAGCACCTCGAGCTTGCGCTGTTCGAGAAAGTGCGCCAACCGCAACAGCGGCTCACTCAATTCGGCGCTGTTATATTTGCCAATCAGGGCAACGGTCTGGAAGGGAGTTTTCATGCCGCGAATTATAACCGCAAGTTATTGCCTGAAAGTGATGGGAATCAGTAAAATGAGACGATGTTGAATGAACGCGCGCAGCTCCTGCTCAAGACCCTGGTCGAACGCTACATCGCCGAAGGCCAGCCGGTGGGTTCGCGCACTCTGTCCAAGCATTCCGGCCTCGATCTCTCCGCCGCCACCATCCGCAACGCCATGGCGGACCTGGAGGAAATGGGCTTTATCATCAGCCCGCACACTTCCGCCGGCCGGATACCAACGCCGCGCGGCTATCGCTTCTTCGTCGACACCCTGCTTACCGTGCACCCACTGAATGAAATGCAGGTACACCAACTGGAAAACCAGCTCCACCCGGCCGACCCGCAACGACTGATCGCCTCCGCGTCGAAGCTGCTTTCGGACCTGACCCTGTTCGCCGGCATCGTGATGACGCCAAAGCGCCGCTCCCCCGCCTTCCGCCACCTGGAATTCCTCCCGCTCTCGGAAAAGCGCATCCTGCTCATCATCGTCACCGCCGACGAAAACGTGCAGAACCGCATCCTCCTGACCGACAAGGCCTACAGCCCGGCGGAACTCACCCGTGCCGCGAATTTCTTCAACCAGCACTACGCCGGCTTCACCCTCGAAGAAGCGCGCACGCGCATGCAGGACGAGCTGAAACGCCTGCACCAGGACATGACGTCGTTGATGTCCGCCGCGCTCGAAGCCAGCAGCCAGGCGCTGGAGCCCAGCGAAGGTTATGTCCTGTCGGGGGAAAAAAACCTGCTGCATGTGGATGACCTGTCCTCCAACATGTCCAGCCTGCGCAAGCTGTTCGACGCCTTCGAGCAAAAAACCACCCTGATCCAGTTGCTGGACGTCAGCCAGGGCGCCCAGGGCGTGCAAATATTCATCGGCGGCGAATCCGGCCACGCGCCACTCGACGAGTGCAGCGTAGTCACGGCACCTTACGAGGTGGACGGCCAGGTGGTCGGCACGGTAGGCGTGATCGGCCCAACGCGCATGGCTTACGAGCGCGTGATCCCGATTGTGGACGTAACCGCCAAGCTGCTGGGCAGCGCCCTGTCCTACCACTAAACATCACAAGGCAACCATGCCCACTTTTCTTCCCGAGCCTGCCTATCAGCACGGCAGCCCCAGCAAGATCGGTGTCCTGCTGATCAACCTCGGCACCCCGGATGCGCCCACCAAACAGGCGCTGCGCCCCTATCTCAAACAATTTCTCAGCGACCCGCGCGTGGTCGAGATTCCTCGCTTGGCATGGTGGCTGATTCTCAACGGCGTCATTCTCAACACACGTCCGGCAAAATCGGCACAAAAATATGCCCAGATATGGACTGCGGAAGGCTCCCCGCTGTTCGCGCACACCCGCAAGCAGGCGAAGATGCTGCAAGGCTATCTTGGCGAACGCCTGAAACCCCCCTCTCCCCTGCCCCCTCTCCCGGGGGGAGAGGGGAAAATTATTGTGGAATTCGCCATGCGCTACGGCAACCCGTCGGTAGCCTCGGCCCTGGCAAAGCTCAAGGAACAGGGCTGCGACCGCATTCTCGCACTGCCGCTCTACCCGCAATACGCTGCGAGCAGCAGCGCCTCCGCACTGGACGCCGTATTTCAGGCCCTGCAACAAAGCCGCAACATGCCGGAACTGCGCACGGTAAGGCATTATCACGACGATCCCGGCTATATCGCCGCCCTGGCCAACAGCGTGCGCGATCACTGGATGCAGCATGGCCGGCCAGACAAGCTGGTAATGAGCTTTCACGGCGTGCCGAAAAGATCATTGATGCAAGGCGACCCCTACCACTGCGAATGCCAGAAAACCGGGCGCCTGCTGGCGGAAGCGCTGGGATTGGCGCAGGAGCAATACCAGGTCACCTTCCAGTCGCGCTTTGGCCGCGCCGAATGGCTCCAGCCCTATACCGCCCAGACCTTGAAAGATTTGGGCAAGAAAGGCTGCAAACGGGTAGACGTGATCTGCCCCGGATTTTCCTCCGACTGCCTGGAAACCCTGGAAGAAATCGCCATCGAGTGCAAGGCGGATTTCCTCAATGCCGGCGGACAGGAATTCAATTACATACCCTGCCTCAACGAGCGCGACGACTGGCTTCAAGCGCTCAGCAACATCACCCTCAAACATCTGCAGGGGTGGCTGCAAGAGACGCCCAACCCCACCGCCATGCTGGAAAGCAAGGCCAGTGCGATAGCCATGGGTGCCAAGCAATAGCATTCAAAAAAACAATTCAAGCCGGATTATCCATTAACACGTAGGGGCGAATTCATTCGCCCATGCCATACGTCCAAGGCGCCCAGAGGCGAATGAATTCGCCCCTACGGCCATTATTGGGGCCAATGAACAGTCCGGGTTCAAGTTTGTCTGATTCTGGCCGCTAAAAAGGGTGTTCCCCAACACCTTTTTGCAAGCAGGCACCGCCATGAAAATCTCCAGTTCGGACATCCAGTTAAGCAGCCAGCATGCCGCAGTGGAAAAGCACAGCCTGCGCGAATCACTGCGCGCCTGGGTGGGTACGGAACGCCCGGATTTCGAGAGGAGCGGCAGGCCGCCAAACCGGCCCTTCTTGGATCAGGTTTCCATTTCCGAGCAGGCCAGGGCGGCACAGAAATCCGATGCGGTTTCCGACCCCCAGGAAGAGGTAAACAACGACCCGCGCATGCAGTTGCTCATCAGCATGGTGGAGGCCATGACCGGCAGAAAAATCCGCATCATGTCGCTGAAAGACCTGCAGCCCACTAATGCCCCGCTGGAACCGTTGCCGGACCCAAATGCCGCCGGAAAACAGACCGCACCCCAGCCAGCCGGTTTTGGCGTCGAATACGAGCGCCACGAAACCCACTACGAAAAAGAACAGACCAGCTTCTCGGCTCAGGGTGTTGTCAAAACAGCTGACGGCCGGGAAATCGCCTTCAAGCTGCAACTTTCCATGAGCCGCGAATACCTGGAGCAAAGCGATGTAAGCATGCGCCTGGGTGACGCGGCACGCCAGGCAAAAGACCCGCTGGTAATCAATTTCAATGGCAACGCGGCGCAACTGACCAGCACCAAATTCAGCTTCGATCTCGATGCCAACGGCACAGCCGAACAGATTTCCTTTGTCACTCCGGGCAGCGGTTTCCTCGCCCTGGACAAGAACCAGGACGGCAAAATAAACAACGGTAGTGAACTGTTCGGCCCAACCAGTGGCAATGGCTTCAGCGAGTTGGCCGTGTACGATCAGGATGGCAATCTTTGGATCGACGAAAACGATGCGGTGTTCGGTCACCTCAAGGTATGGAGCAAGGACGCCCAGGGCAACGACCAGTTGGCCTCATTGAAAGAGACCGGAGTGGGGGCGATCTATCTCGGCAATGTCGCCACCGAATTCAGCCTTAAGGATGCAGGCAACCGTCTCGACGGCCAAATCCGTTCCAGCGGCGTCTACTTGAACGAAAACGGCGCTGCTGGCAACGTGCAGCAGATCGACCTGGCGGTGTGAGTCGGTTGTCTTCTTCCACTATTTTCGGCTGTCGGGTATAGTGCCTCAACTGATTCCCATGCTCATGTGTTACCTGCCAGACAAAGGACCCAATTCATGTCCCGCTCAATTTTTCAAAGAATCCGCGACCTTAAAATATGGGTGCGCCAGGTTGGCGCCATCTGGCTGATGCTGATCTTCGCCTGGAGCGGCATGATTTACTGGGCGTCTTTCGAACACCACCGTACGGCCATCCAGCAAACCATCGATTTTTCCAACAGCATCCACCAGATGACTCTGTCCGGCCTCACCGGCATGATGATCACCGGCACCGTCGCGCAACGCGCCATTTACCTGGACCAGATTCGTCAATCTGACAACGTGCGCGATCTTCAGGTCATCCGCAGCGACTCCCTGATCAAGCAATTCGGCCCGGGCCTGGCGGGAGAGGCCGATGCTGACGATGTGGAACGCGAAGTCATGCAAAACAGCAAGCCTTATTATCAGGTAGTGACAGAAGAGCACCAGGGCAAAAGCGTTGAAAACATGCGCGCCGTCATTCCTATCGTGGCGTCCAAGAATTACCTCGGCAAGGACTGTCTGATGTGCCATGTCGTACCCGAAGGCACGGTGCTCGGCGCAGTGAGCATGAAAATATCCCTCGACAAGGCCAACCAGGCAGTGTCGGAATTCACCTGGAAAATCTTCGCCGTCGCAGTGGTTTTCAGCATCCCCTTGCTGCTGTTCATTTACCTGTTTACCGTACGTGTCATCACCCGTCCGCTCAAGCAAATGAGCGATGGCCTGCATGACATCGCCGAGGGCGAAGGCGACCTGACACGGCGCCTGAGCGTAAAAAGCCAGGATGAAATCGGCCAGACGGCGACACTGTTCAATCAGGTGATGGAAAAATTCAGCGATCTGGTGCGCCAGGTCAGCGAATCGGCCAACCAGGTTTCCGTTGCCGCCAAGCAACTTGCCCAGGGTGCCCAGCAGGTGGCGGACAGTTCCAGCCAACAGCGCGACAAATCAGTCGCCACTGCCGCGGCGGTCGAGGAGATGGCCGGCAGTATTGCCGCCGTGGCACAAAGCACCGAGCAGATGCAGCAATTGTCCCAACAGAGCCAGGAGCGCTCGCACCAGGGCAACGAAAGTATCTCTATGCTGGTAGGCGAAATCGACATGGTTGAGTCAGCAGTGAAAGAAATTGCCAGTGCGGTGAACGAATTCACCCGCAGCACCACCTCCATCAACATCATGACCAGGCAGGTCAAGGATATCGCCGAGCAGACCAACTTGCTGGCCTTGAACGCCGCCATCGAAGCCGCCCGCGCCGGCGAACAGGGACGCGGCTTTGCCGTGGTCGCAGATGAAGTCAGAAAACTCGCTGAAAAATCATCCCAGTCCGCAAGCCAGATTGACACGGTCACCCAGGCACTCGCCCAGCAATCCGTGGCGGTCGACCAGGCCATCGAAAGGGGCTTGTCGCACCTGCTCACCAGCCAGGATTCCATGGAAACCGTGGCGATGGTCTTGTCCGAAGCCAACGCATCCGTCAATGAAGTCGGCGACAAAGTGAGCGATGTCGCCAATATTGCCGAGCATCAGCGGGCCACCAGCACCGAGGTTTCCTCCAACGTCGAGGCGATTGCCGCCATGGCTGAGGAAAACAGCCAGGCCGTCGGCCAGACCGCCAACGCCGCGCACCACCTCGAGCAACTGGCTGAAACCCTGCAAAACACCGTTAGCCGTTTCAAAGTTTAGGTGCCCGTCACAATCAAGCAGGATGCCGTATCGCACAACGACGGCATGCGTATCGAGGCCATCGCAGCCAATGTCCCGGCTGTGGTGTTCCAGTTGCAGCGCCACGCAAACGGCAGATTGTGCTGCCTGTTCACCAGCAAGGCTGTACGTGCGGTATGCGGCGAGCGGGGGTCGGTTGACGATGCCGACTGGATACCCTGTATCAGCAATCTACACTCCGATGACCGGGATGCTTTTTTCTCGGCCATGACCCTTTCCGCACGGCAGTTGACCCACTGGAACTGGGAAGGCCGCATTATCGTCCCGCCCGGTGACGAAAAATGGCTCAACCTGCGTGCAGTGCCCTACTCCATGCCGGATGGCTCCACCGTCTGGGACGGCATCATTCTCAACATCACCTTGTCCAAGCAGCGCGAGGATGAAAGCTTCCATGCCCGATTTGCGCTGGAGAAGCTCTCCGATCACATCCAGCGCGCACGGGAAGAAGAGCGCAGCAAGATTGCGCGGGAAATCCATGACGAACTGGGCGGCATCCTCAGCACGCTAAAAATGGATCTCGGCTGGCTCGACAAACGTATGAATGATCCGGTCCTGCTGGAGCGCACTCAGGCCATGAAGCAACTGATCCTGGAAGCGCTGCAAACCGCGCGGCGCATTGCAGCCGATCTGCGCCCCGGCGTTCTGGACAATCTGGGCCTGGTAGCCGCGATGGAAGAACACGCCGCAACGCTGCTGGGGCGACAGGGAATCGCCTACCGCTTCACCCTGCCAGCACAGGAACTGGAACTTGATGACCTGCGCGCCACCGCCATTTTCCGCATCTTTCAGGAGTCGCTCACCAACATCGTGCGCCATGCAGCGGCACAGGCGGTTGAAATCCAGTTTGATCTTTCCCCCGAGAAACTGGCCATTTCCATCCGTGACGATGGCTGTGGCGTGATTCCGGAGCAAACACAACAGCCGCAATCCTACGGCATCCTGGGCATGCGGGAACGCGCCAAACAACTGGGTGGAGAACTGAACGTCAACGGCACCCCAGGACGCGGCACCACGATTCACCTCAGCCTTCCCCTGGCCACACTTGAGCAAATGGCATCATGATCAAACTTCTCATCGCCGACGATCACAATATATTCCGTGACGGACTGAAGCGCATCTTTGCCGACACCCCGGACATCCAAGTCAGCGCCGAAACAGGCACCGGCCACGAAGCGCTTGAACTGATGCGCAACGAAGACTGGGACACCGTACTGCTGGACATCAACCTGCCGGGCAAGACCGGACTGGACGTATTGAAGCAGATCAAAAAGGAAAAGCCCTATCTGCCGGTACTCATGCTCAGCATGTATCCCGAGGAGCAATACGCCATCAGGACCATCAAACTCGGCGCGGCAGGCTATCTCTCCAAGGACGCCGATGCCGAGGAACTTCTCGTCGCCATCCGCAAGGCCGCCAGCGGTGGGAAGTATGCCAGCCGCACCCTCTCCGAGCACCTGCTGCATTCACTCTATGGCAACGGACAACAACTGCACGCCTTGTTATCGGATCGCGAGTACCTGGTGTTCCGCCACATCGTGGCGGGCAAATCCCTCACCGAAATCGCCCAGACGCTCGCCCTCAGCATCAAGACCATCAGCACCTACCGTGCTCGCCTGCTAGAAAAAATGGGCATGGCCAACAACGCGGAATTAATTCGTTACGCACTCGAATATCAGCTTTTCGACTAGACCGTGTAGGCGCAGTCCTACATCCTGACAGACCCCCCCTACAATTCTTTCGGATTACTCCGGCAGCCCGTCTACGGAAAAACCCCTATCCTTCCGTTCGGGACAATATTGTCTCATTAGCCAAGAGTCCGATGTCACTTCAAAATGCCGCCAATGCCGAAACGCTCGTCCCACCGGAAGCAGTGCCGGACATGAGCCTGCCAGGCGCGCCCGCATTTCACGATGCGCTGACCGGACTATCCAACTACACATTATTCAAGAATCAGCTGGAGCTCTGCCTGTCGCGCGCCGAGCACAATACGCACAGCCTGGCTATCCTGGTAGTGGGGCTCGACCGTTTCAAGCAGGTCAACGACACCTACGGCTACGCGGCCGGCGACACGGTCTTGCTCGCAGCAGCCCGGCGCCTGAGTGAACTTGGCCTGGGGAACTGCCCCCTGGCGCGCTTGGGCGGCGACACTTTTGCGCTGGCGATCGAAAACCTTGGCGACCATCAGGATGCCACCAGCGCAGCAGATCGCGTCATGGCATGCCTGTCCGCACCGTTCTCCATCGAGAACGAGGAAATCTTCCTCAGCGCTAGCATCGGCATCAGCCTCTACCCGCGCCAAGGCGAGAAAATCTGTACGCTGATCGCCAACGCCAAGTCCGCCATGGATCAGATCAAGAATCACGGGCGCGACAATTACGTCTTTTACGATCCAGAACTGCACCAGAGCCGGCGCTCATCGCGCCACTCGACACTGGAGCGCGCCCTGCACCACGCCCTGGAAGAAAACCAGCTGGCCTTGCTCTACCAGCCGCAGATCGACCTGGAAAGTGGCGAAATACGTGGCGTCGAAGCCCTGCTGCGCTGGCACCACCCGGAACTGGGCACGATTTCCCCAGTGGAATTCATTCCCCTGGCGGAAGAAAGCGGGCTGATCCACCCCATCAGCGACTGGGTGCTGCGCACCGCCTGCGCCCAAAACAGCGCCTGGCACAGCCGGGGCCACACCAACCTGCGCATGGCGGTCAACCTGTCGGCACAGCAGTTCAGCAAACCGGGACTCGACCGGCTGGTGCATGAAATATTGCAAGATACCGACCTGGCGCCACGCTGGCTGGAACTGGAACTGACCGAAACCATTGCCCTGCAGGACATCGACGATGCCATTTCAACCCTGAAAACTCTCAAGACCATGGGCGTCAGAATCGCCATCGACGATTTCGGCACCGGCTACTCGTCCCTCAGCTATCTCAAACACTTTCCTGTCCACAGCATCAAGATCGACCGCTCCTTCGTCAGCGGCATCACCACCAACTCCAGCGATGCCGCCATCACCCGCGCCGTCATCGCCATGGCGCAAAACCTCGGCGTCCGCGTCGTGGCCGAGGGTGTGGAAAGCGAAAAGCAACTGGAGTTTCTGAAAACCTATCAGTGCCACGAGGTACAGGGCTTCTATTTCTTCCCGCCACTACCCGAGAAAAGCATCACCCAGTTACTGCAACGCCAGTCTGAAAAATCCACCACCCCCCTGTCCTGGAACATCACCGTTCCGCTTGGCCTTGCCACTGGTCGCTTGTAGTAATGCAGCGCTTCAGCATCAAGAAAGTCCTGCTGCTGCTCTTCCTGTTCGGCAATGGCGCAGGCCTGCTGGTCTCCGGCGTTGGCTACTGGAGCATGGAGCAGTCGCGCCAGCACATGACCTGGATCGAAACCAACAGCCTGCAGCAAATTCACCTGATATCGCAAATCCATCAAGATCTCAACAGCATGAGGAAGCTGCGCGAAAGTACGCTGGCAGGGCAACCAGACCGATCGCGCATGGCCTATCTGGCGAACAAGACCCGCGACAATCTGGCCGAACTGAAGCGCAACTGCCACTGCGTCAAGAACCGCGGCATCATGGCCGAACTGCAGCAAACCTATGCCAGACTTCCGACCTATCAGAACGATGCCGAACGAGGCGGTGAAGGCGCTGACAGGACAGATTTCCAGACCCGTGAACTGCCACAGTACGACCTGCTCGACACCTTGCTCAATGATGCAGAACACAACCTGATGCTGCGCACCGACGAGGTTTACCGTGAAAGCATGGCCAACTATCAAAGTGGCAAGCTCATTCTCCTGGCTGCGGTGTTGATTGCCGGCGTGTTTTTCAGCATCGTCACGATTCTCGCCTGGCGCTTTGTCTCCGGGCGGGAAAAACTGGACGCCGAATTCCTCAAGGAGCAAAAGAAATATCAGGCCCTGTTCGAATCCTCCAACGACGCCATCCTGGTGCTCGATCAGCGCGGCTTCGTCAATTGCAACCGGGCAGCACTGAGCATGTTCCAGCTCCCTTCGGTAGAAGCTATCCGCGCGCTATCGCCGCAGGACATCAGCGCCGCCAAACAGGCGGGAGGGAAGGATGCTATCGATGAAATCCAGCGCCACCTGGAACTGGCACGCATCGACCAGACTCAGCACTTCGAATGGCAGTTCCAACGCCACAACGGTGAGATTTTCCCCGGCGAAACGGTCATGGGCGCGGTGCAACTGGATGGCGAACCGCTGCTGCAGATCACCATTCACGACATCACCCAGCAGAAACAAAATGAACGCTCCCTGCAACTGGCGGCAGCGGTATTCGAGAATTCGCTCGATGGCATCATCATTACCGATCAGGCGGGAAAAATCCTGACAGTTAACCGCGTGTTCAGCGAAGTCACCGGCTACAGCCGCGACGAGGCCTTGGGCAAGGATCCAAAGTTTCTCCAGTCTGGGCAACACGATCAAAGTTTCTACCAATCTTTCTGGGAGTCCCTCACGCAGACCGGGCAATGGCAGGGGGAAATCTGGAACAAACGCAAGAATGGCGAGATTTACGCCGAGTGGATGAACATCTCCAGCATGAAGGGCGAGGATGGCGAAGTCCTGCACTACATCAGCGTATTCAGCGACATAACCGAGCGCAAGCAGGCCGAGGACAAGATCATTCATCAGGCCTATCACGACGCGCTCACCAACCTGCCCAACCGCGTGCTGTTCAAGGATCGGCTGGAACAGGCGCTGGCTTTCGCACAGCGTCTCAAGCACTTGAATGTGGCAGTGCTGTTCATGGATCTCGACCGCTTCAAAATCATCAACGACACGCTTGGACACGATGCCGGCGACCAGTTGCTGCAAGAAGTGGCGGCACGCCTGCACAACTGCATACGCGCATCGGACACGGTGGCCCGCCTGGGCGGCGACGAATTCACCATCCTGCTGCCGGAAGTGGATCACACCGACCAGGCCGTGCTGGTCGCAGCCAAAGTTCTGGATGCCATGAAAAAACCATTCATGCTGGCCGGGCAGGAACTGTTCGTCACAGTCAGCATCGGCATCAGCATGTTTCCCAAGGATGGCGGCAACGTTGACACCCTGATGAAAAATGCCGATGCCGCGATGTACCACGTCAAGGGCAAGGGGCGCGCCGGCTTTCACCTTTACACTGACGATCTTAGCCTGCAGGCCATGCGCCGCCTGGAATTGCAGACCCAGCTTTACAACGCCCTCGAGCGCGACGAATTCATCCTCCATTACCAGCCCCAGTTCGATCTCGTCAGCGGCGCAATCTATGGCGTCGAGGCCCTGATTCGCTGGCAGCATCCCATCCTCGGCCTGATTTCCCCGGCAGAATTCATTCCCCTGGCGGAAGAAAGCGGCCTGATCCAGCCCATCGGCGCCTGGGTACTCGAAGAAGCCTGCTGCCAGGGGAAAGCCTGGCTGGATATGGGCAAGCCGCTGCAAATCGCCGTCAATCTCTCCGCGCGTCAATTCCAGAAACATGATCTTGCCGGCTTCGTCACCCGCACGCTGCACCTGTGCGGCCTGCCGCCTGAGCAACTGGAGCTTGAAATTACCGAGAGCGTGGCCATGGAAAACGCCGATTTCACGGTGCGTACCATGCAATCCCTCAGTGAGTTCGGTATTCAGATCGCCATCGACGATTTCGGTACCGGCTACTCTTCCCTCAGCCACCTCAAGAAAATGCCGCTGCACACCCTAAAGATCGACCGCAGCTTCATTCAGGACATCATCACCGACACCGACGACACCGCCATCGTCACCGCCATCATCACCATGGCCCGCAGCCTCAAGCTCAACGTCATTGCCGAGGGCGTGGAAACGGCCGAGCAGTTGCAACGCCTGCGCGAACTGGGCTGCGAGCGCACCCAGGGCTTCCTGCAGGGCCGTCCCGTCCTGCCGCAGGAAATCACTGTGCTGCTGCAAGGGTAAAAATCCGTAAATGCACTTAACCATGGAGTTCACGGAGAACACGGAGTAAAAACAATGGATTGCAATTGGATTGGCATTCACCCACGGGCTGAGTCTATAAAAGAAGCCAGATGGTCTTTCTCCGTGCCCTCCGTGTTCTCCGTGGTTTCGAACCAGGGTAAAAATCCGTAAATGCACTTAACCACGGAGTTCACAGAGAACACGGAGTAAAAACAATGGATTGCAATTG
>Ga0105091_10000096_pt1 | contig 30112 bp, 24 predicted proteins | sample PPLLak1March2015_FD_87022 | JGI IMG/M metagenome (GOLD analysis project Ga0105091, IMG submission 87022) | Freshwater sediment microbial communities from Prairie Pothole Lake near Jamestown, North Dakota, USA - PPLs Lake P7 Core (1) Depth... | ecosystem: Environmental > Aquatic > Freshwater >... | reverse complement strand
TCGAGAGGAATTTTTAGCCACAGAGGACACAGAGAAACTAATTTAAAAAATCCTAAATACGAAATTCGAAATCCGAAACAAATTCCAATAACTAAATCTCAAAAAATAAAACAAGATCTTCTTCGCTTCGCTCCCCCGATTACGACATTCGAGGGCAGGCAGGATGACAGAGTCATTTTTCCAAAGCAATCTGATCCTGGTAGGATTCGCGGCGGCGAATGATTTCGAAATTTTCGCCGTCGACGAGGACTTCGGGGGCTCGGCCGCGTGCGTTATAGTTGCTTGCCATAGTCATAGCGTAAGCGCCGGCGGTGAAGATGCTAAGCAGGTCGCCGCGTTTGACGGGGGGAATCATTCTTTCTTTTGCGAAAAAGTCGGCGCCTTCGCAGATTGGGCCGACGATATCGACAATTTCGGTGCCGAAGATGGTGGACTGTTTCTCGCGGGTCTGGGGGACGAGTTTTTCCTCTACCTGGGCGGGCCAGATGAAATGGAAGGCGTTATAAAGCGGCGGGCGGATGAGGTCATTCATTCCCGCATCGACGATGACGAATTTTTTGCTGCCGCCTTTTTTGAGGTAGAGGACTTTTGTGACCAGTATCGCGGCGTTGGCGGCGATACTTGCGCCGGGTTCGAGGATGAGGCGGATATTTTTGCCTTTGAGCAAGGGGACAATCGCCTTGGCGTACTCTTCGGCTGTGGGGGACTGGCTGGTTACGTAATCTGCGCCGTAGCCGCCGCCGGTATCGATTGCCTCAATGGTGCAGCCGGATTTGCGGAGCTTATCCACAAGCTTGAGCGTTTTAGTCAGGGCCTCAATATACGGCTCGACCGTGTGGCCCGCGGAGCCGAGATGGATGTGCAGGGCGCATAAATTTACACTCTTGTTATTGCCGAACTGCTCGAAGACTTTTTGCGCTCGCTCGATATCGACGCCGAATTTTGTTTCTTTGACGCCGGTAGTCGTGTAGGTATGGGTTTTAGGGTCGACATCGGGATTGACGCGGAGTGCCGCCTTTGGGATTTTGTCTTTGTGTTTGGCGATTTCGATTAGATTTTCAAGCTCGGCCTCGGATTCGATATTGAAGTAGCCGATTCCGGCATCGAGGGACTCAATGATTTCTTTATCGGTTTTGCCGACGCCTGCGTAGACGATTTTCGAAGGGTCGCCGCCTGCCTCAAGGGCCCGGTAAAGTTCGCCGCCGGAAACGATATCGAAACCGCAGCCGGCTTTTGCAAGGAATCTCAGAATATTTATGTTTCCGCAGGCCTTGATTGAGTAGCAGATGGTTGTGTCGAGTTCTTTATAGGCGTATTGAATTTTGCGAAGATGCTCAAGGAATGTCGCCTTGCTGTAGATATAGACAGGCGTGCCCACTTCTTCGGCTATTTTGTCAATGGGCACCTGCTCGGCGTAAAGTTTTCCGTTTTTATAATTAAAATGGTCCATAGGTTTGGTCAGTATAGAGAAAAATGGGAAAAAAGCAAGACTTGATGCTCGAGTGGTTGCGTTATTTGGTTGCGGTTACGCAGCTCGTTTCGTCCGGGTATAGCGTTCAGTGTTAGTACATATAATTTTTGAATTTAAGCAATTGGGACAGTTAGATGCAAGATAGATTTCTCCACGTCGCGTCCCTTTAGGGACGCTTCGGTCGAAATGACGACTTGGGCTTTTTACGTTTTGCGCAAAGAAAAAGTGGAAGGTACGGGGTAAATCGGACCTTCCACTTTCCGCATACTAACCGGTTTGCGGCCGGCGTTATGCTATTTTTTCTTTTTCTTTTTTGCCACTTTCTTCTTCTTTGCCATTCTGATACCTCCAGGCATAAATAACCAGTTTAAAAACGTTACTAAAAAACATTTGGAATCACAATCAAATTTCAAAGAGGCAAAAAATACAAGCTGTACTTTTTTTATCGACTAAACAGCATTGAATCCTTCAAAGAAATTTTTATAGATGAGGTTTTCAGTTGCGTAAAAATCGTTTATGATGATGGATATGAGCACTAAAAGAATAGTTTTGTTTGGCGGGACATTTGACCCGATACACCTCGGCCATACCGAAGTTGCACTGGCGGCGGGCCAGCAAATGATGGCGGATAAAATTATTTTCGTGCCGGCCAGGCGCTCGCCGTTGAAGGCATTTTTCCCCGAGGCGAGCGATGAAGACAGGCTGGAGATGATTAAGCTTGCTATAAAGGACAACACAAAATTCAGCGTTAGTGATTATGAGCTTAAAAAGCCGGGGCCGAGCTACACGATTGAAACGGTGAGGTATTTTCGCGGCCAGCCGGGAAATGAAAATTGGATTTTCTGGCTTATCGGGGCAGATACAGTTGAGGATTTGCCGCACTGGTATAAGGCAAGCGAGCTGATTGATGAGTGTAACCTGGCGGTGATGCACAGGTCGGGATATCCTGTGCCGGACTTTACGAAGTATATCGATTTATGGGGGGCTGACAGAGTTAGAAAGCTTCAGCAAAATATTATCGAGACGCCGCTGGTTGATATAAGCAGCACCGAAATTCGAAAACGGCTGTCATCAGGCAAGGAAGTCAACGGGCTGGTTTCTCCTGAAGTGCTTCGGTATATAAGCGAGCATAGGCTGTATGGGATAAAGGACTACTGACGGATTGTTGATTGATTATTGATGATGGAAATTAACCACAGATTAGACAGATTTCTCAGAAAAAAGAGATCCTTCGCTGCGCTCAGGATGACAAGTCAATCGCAAACCAAATACAAATATTTTGGTTTATTTATTCAATTTAATTTAAATTAATTCCTTGAGCCAGGCGCACCAGTCTTTCATACCTTGGCCAGTTTTAGCGGAGACGAGGAAGATTTTGGTTTTTTTATTGAGCCTGGAGATATCGGCTTTGACTTTTTTGATATTGAAATCAGTTCCTTTAACCAGGTCGATTTTATTAATGATGACTGCGGCGGCGCGGGCGAAAATCATCGGATATTTGGCGGGCTTGTCATCGCCTTCAGGAACAGAAAGGACAGCGATTTTATCTGTCTCACCGAGGTCGAAAGTGGAGGGACACACGAGATTGCCGACGTTTTCAATGAAAATTAAATCGAGTGAGTCTATGGGGAGCTGGTGGAAGGCATAGCTAACCTGGGCGGCGGACAAATGGCAGGCGCCATTGGTATTAATCTGGTAAGCAGGTGCTCCCGCTTTTTTAATCCGCCTGGTGTCGATATCGGTCTGGATGTCACCTTCGATGACGCCGATATTGAGAGTGCCTTTGAGCATTTCAATGGTTTTAGCCAGCAGGGTGGTTTTGCCTGAGCCGGGAGATGAAATACAATTCAGGCAGGGCAGCCTTCGGTCTTTTAAAAATGTGCGATTTTGAAGGGCAAATTCTTCGTTGGCGATGAGAATTTTTTTTCTTATCTTGACCTTAGGCATTTTATTTTTCCTCGAATTCAATTTCTTCCAATAAAAGCGGCTCTTCGGGCAAAAGCTCAAATTCTTCAGTTTTGCATTTTGGGCACTTGGGTTTATGGATATCGAGTGGATATACATGGCCGTTCTTGCATTTGGCTTGAACTGGTTTTTGTTTAATTATCAATTTAGTATTTTGGCAAATGGTTTTTTCGCTTATGGCCTCGAAGGCAAAGGTAAGGGCTTCATCATTTATGCCGCTAAATGCTCCGCAGGATATTTTTGCCGACAATGGTTTAGCCTTCTGCTTTTTGGCCTCGGCGGTTATCGCCTCCAACAATGCTTGTGCGATGGATGCCTCGTGCATTTAGCAAATCCTCGGCAATTCTCTGCCATATGGCATCTGGACGATTCTTCTTCCTCCGATTTTGGTTGTTATGTCGACAACAGGGGCATCATCGGTTTTTAAAACTTCTCCGATTATGCCTGCGTGTTCTCCGAGAGGATGGCTGCGACAGATTTTCACACATTCATCTGCAATTTCAGGTGAGAGGATGGCCACGAATTTACCTTCATTGGCGATATTGAGGACATCTATGCCGAGGGCATCGGCGGCGGCCTGCACGGATGAATTAATGAGAATATCAGTTTCGTTTATGCGGATATCGAAAGATGTTTGCTGAGCAATTTCGTTTAAAGCGGCAGCAAGGCCTCCGCGTGTGGGGTCACGCATGAATTTAATGCCTTTGGTTTCGCTGATGAGCTTACAGGTTAAATCAGAAAGGGCAGCGCAGTCGCTTTGTAGCTGAGACTTAAAGCCGATATCCTGGCGCAGGGACATAATTGTCATACCGTGGTCGCCAATTGAGCCGTTTAAGAGGATTTTGTCACCGGTCTTAATTTTATCGAAACCGAGCTCGACACCTTCGATGCGGACGCCGATACCGGCGGTATTGATAAAAATCTGGTCGGCAGCGCCTGATTCTACGGTTTTGGTATCGCCTGTAACTATAGCGACATTACAGCGTGCGGCAGTTTCGGCGATGCTGTCGAGAATTTTATCAAGCGTATCGAATGGAAGGCCTTCTTCGATAATCAGCGCCAGCGAAATCGCGACAGGTTTTGCGCCGCTGACGGCCAGGTCATTTATCGTTCCGCAGACTGCGAGCTTGCCAATATCACCGCCGGGGAAGAACAATGGTTTTACGACATAGCTGTCTGTTGTAAAGCAGATGGATTTTGAATCGAGATTAATTTTTGCGGAATCGGTCAGTTCGTTAAGTGTTTTATTGGCAAATCTCGGCAAAAGATGTTCACGGATAAGTTTATTTGAAAGCTGTCCTCCTCCGCCGTGAGCAAGAAGAATTTTATCGTCGTCTTTAGAGTTCATTGATGTTTCTTTTCCCGTCTGCCGTATTTATACCATGCGGAGCAGGCGCCTTCCGAGCTGACCATGCAGGGGCCAACGGGTGTTAGCGGCTGGCAGACACTTGCAAATAGCGGGCATTGAGGCGGATCTATCAGGCCGCAGAGGACCTGGCCGCACCTGCAGCCGGTCGTTTCATAATCAGTATTTTCCTTCAGGCCGAAGCGCTTGTATGCATCGAATCTGCTGAATTCTTCTTTAGGCTGCAATGTGCTTTTTGGAATTTTTCCAAGGCCTCTCCAGTAACCATCCGTAGCCTCAAAGCATTCGGAGATAATTTTCTGTGCGGTCTGATTACCTTCCTCAGTGACTACAGCTGTGTAAATTGATTTGGCTTGCGGCCTGTCTTCGATAATTTGCCGGCAGATTTCTGCCAGTCCTTCGATTATCTGCATCGGCTCAAAGCCGGCGACGACACAGGGCTTTTTGTATTTGTCAACGATTTCTTTATAAGCCGCATAACCAATAATGACGCTGACATGGCCGGGGCACAAGAACGCGTCTATCATATTTTTTTCATCGCTCAATAATGCATCCATCGCAGGCACGACAAGTTTATGGTTGCTGAGGATGCAGAAGTTATCGATGCCTTCCGCGGCGGCAGTTTTTACAGCTACCGCAGAGGCCGGGGTGGTGGTTTCAAAGCCGACGGCGACAAAGACAACTGTTTTGGCTGGATTATCACGGGCCAATTGCAGGGCATCTTCGCTGCTTAGGACTATTTTGACGTTGCCAGTAGATTTTCTGGTTTCAAGGGAGCCGTTTTTGCCGGGGACACGAACCATATCGCCGTAGGTGGCGACAATTATGTCCTTTCTATCGGCAAGTTCGAGGACCGTGTCGATGTAACCCTGGTGAGTGACACAGACAGGACAGCCCGGGCCGGAAAGAAGTTTCATTGATTTTGGAAGTGTTTCCTTCAGGCCGTTTCTGAATATCGCAACAGTATGTGTACCGCAGACTTCCATTATATTTACAGGCCTGCCGGTAATTTCGCAGGCGGTGTCCATCAGAAGCTGTGCTTTTCTGATTCTTTGAAGCATGAGTATCCTATCATCCTGAAACTTTATTTTGTGTGTCTTTGAAGTTATCTATTTCTTCAATGAGCTGCCATGTTTTTCTGGCTTCATCCTCGTCGATAGTGGAAATAGCAAAGCCGGCGTGGACGAGAACGAGGTCGCCGAGTTTCGCATCCGGCAGCAGGGTGGTTCGGGCATTAAACTGATTGCCCATTGCGTCAACCACTGCGCGGTCTTCTTCAAGCTTTATTATCCTTGCTGGTATCGCTAAGCACATAATTCACCAAGCTGAAATTAATCTAGTTCAAGTATATTATTCAGTTTCAATTTCGCGGCTATTGCAGCTTGTCCCACCGAGATGCAGGCATCATTGGCCGGAAAGTCACTATTGTATAATACAGAAAAACCTGTGTTTTTCAATAAGTTGATTAATTGCCAGCTGAGAAATCTATTGCAGAAAACGCCTCCGCTCAAAGCCGCCGTATTTAAATTTTTTACCTCTCTCGCTTTCTTTGCCATTTCACATAATCCATATGAGATAGTATTATGAAATTTGGCTGATATAATTCCCTTTTCTTCGCCATTTCTTATATCAGCCAAAAGTTGTTCTATTGTTATACGCAGGTCAAGAATAAGTGGTTTAACCGAATCCATAAGTTGGAAATCATATTTTTTACCACAGTTTGCGTCCGCAATCGCCTCAAGTGCGATAGGCAATTGGGCCTCAAAATGGTTATAATTTCCAAGCCCGAGCATTGAGGCGACGGCATCGAAGATTCTTCCAAGGCTCGAGGTTTGGACTACGTTGATGTTTTTTGATAATTGTTCAAAGATGAGCTGCTGTTTTGATTCATCCGGCTCGATTTTTTCAAGCAGCCATTGGAATTTAGCCAATTCAAGTTCTTTTCCGTAAACCTGGTTTAATAAAGCAATTACCGGCCTGATTGGCTGTTTGCTTGCGGTATCGGCGCCCGGCAATTGATAATAATCGAGATGGCCGAATCTTTCGAAGTTATCAAGCGAGGATATGAGGCATTCGCAGCCCCATATTGCGCCATCTGTTCCATAACCTGTGCCGTCGCAGGCAAGACCAATTACAGGACCATCTATTTTGTGCTCGGCGAGTACGGCGGCAATGTGTGCCCAATGGTGCTGAACCTCTATGATTTTTACATTTGGAATTGAATGGGCATATTGAGAAGAAAAATAAGACGGATGCAAATCGCAGGCAATGATTTTGGGATTAACTTCAAAAAGGCCGCGAAGGTGTTGGATGGATTTTCTGTAATGACGATAAACCGCCGCATCTTCGAGGTCGCCGATATGCTCACTGCAAATCAATTGATTGGCTTTAACAAAGGAGAAGGTATTTTTCAAATCGGCTCCCGCGGCAAAGACATCATATTTGGAAGCTTCTTTTATATTTACAGGAGCAGGGACATAACCTCTCGAGCGGCGAAGCAGGAGAGGTTTATCTTCGATTAAATGCACGATCGAATCATCAACCTGCCTGAAAATTTCCCTGTCATGCATAAGGAAGAAATCAGCAATGCCGCCGAGGCGTTCGAGCGCCTCATCATTTTTACATATAAGCGGCTCATCACTGATATTGCCGCTTGTCATTACCAATATTTTAATCTGAGGTTCGGCGAAAAGGAGGTGATGAAGAGGTGCATAAGGAAGCATTAATCCAAAGGTGTTTGTGCCTTCAGCTATAGATGCAGCAATTGATGAACCGGATTTTTTCGGGAGAAGGACGATGGGGCTTTGGGGAGTTTTTAATATTTTTTCCGCAGCTTCGCTGAGTATCGCGTGGTGCTTTATAGTCTCAATGGAACCAGCCATCATGGCAAACGGCTTATGCTCTCTTTTTTTACGTTCGCGGAGAAGTTTGACTGCCATATTATTGAAGGCATCGACCGCCAGATGAAAACCGCCTACGCCTTTTATGGCGAGAATTTTGCCTTCCAGCAAAAGCTGTGCGGTTTTTGTAATTACTTTATCGGAGTCTGACTCGATTTTGCCGCCTTTATTATCGGCGAGCCAGATTTTCGGTCCGCATTGGGGACATGCAACGGGCTGGGCGTGAAAGCGCCTGTCTGCGGCATCATGATACTGGACAGAGCATCTGCCGCACATTTGAAACTCCGACATAGTGGTATTGGGGCGATCATACGGGATGGTTTTGATGATGGAATATCTTGGGCCGCAATTGGTGCAGTTGATGAACGGGTAACGATACCGGAAATCATTTTTATCGAATAATTCATGGAGACAATCTTTGCATGTTGCGATATCAGCGGTAACCCTGGAAATCGGAGTTCCTGCCGTTTCGCTTTGCCTGATGATAAATTCATGTTCATCAGGAATAAGTTTTGTCTCTGAGGCGATACATAAATCTATTTGTGCCAAAGGAGGTGCATCTTCGCCATTTAGACGCTTGATAAATTCAGTAATTTTGGCTTCTTCCCCTTGCAGTTCGATAACGACACCTTTTGTATCATTGAATACAAAGCCGGTCAGATTCAATTTAGAGGCAAGGCGATAAACTGCGGGTCGGAAACCGACACCCTGAACCTGGCCCATTATCAGGATTTTATTTCTTTTAATCAAAGCTTACTCTCTTAGATTTACGCCTTATTTATTAATTTGGTTTTTGCAGATTATAGCCGATGATAATAATTGGGTGTTAAAGGGTTTTGAGAGCTTTTTTTTATTTGTCAGCAGCACAAAATAATGGTATTATTATCGAATAGCTGGGGCCATAGCTCAGCTGGGAGAGCGCTTGCATGGCATGCAAGAGGTCGCGGGTCCGAATCCCACTGGCTCCATTTTTTCATATCTAAAATTCTGCGGCACAAAACCTATACTAATTAGCGAATTGAATGCTGATTTTTAATTATAAAAAAGCCAGTTTTATGACACCTATGATGGCCGTTCTTTGCCAAAGTTAAGGGCAGCAGCACAATCACCGAAATAAATACAGATACATTCCTCTGATGATAAATTCAGCTTTTGACCTTGGTATAATTCTCTCTTTAGGAAAAAAATAAATATGCTCAAAAATAATATTCAAGCATTGATAAGTTTTATTTTAGCTTTTTATGCAAATCCGGTGTATGCCTTCGATGAGGAGATTAAATATGTTTTGACGGCTGATTACTTCAATAAGTATGTCTGGCGGGGGCAAAATCTTAATAATGAAAGCGTTTTTCAGCCTTCAGTTGCGGTAAGCAAAAGCGGATTTACAGCCAATATCTGGGGAAATCTCGAGTTGACAAACAGCCGTGAACATGCGGGTGAATTTACTGAATTTGATTATGGGCTCGATTACACCAATTCAATCGCGGAAATGAACTGGATAAGCTTGTCAATAGGAGTTCTCTATTATGATTTTCCCGGAACTTCGGAAAAACCTACAACCGAGCTTTATGGCGGATTAAACTTTGATTTACCGCTGACTCCATACATAAGATGGTATCGCGATATACAAGTCAATAACGGCAGCTACATCCAATTGGGCATAGGGCATACTATTGAAAAATTTCATGAATTCAGTGAGAAATACTATTGCGACATTGAGTTAGGCAGCAGCATCGGTTATGGAACCGGCCGATACAACAGATACTATTTTGATACAGATGGCGGGAGGGTAAACGACTGGACATCATCTGCGGCCTTCCCTTTTTGCATGGATTCATGGATTATTAAACCAAGCATCAGTTATTCGACACTGCTGAACAATGATATTCGCCGGGCAAATAAAAGAAGCGACAACATCTGGTTTGGCGTAAGTTTGTCGATGGAATTTTAGCTATTTGAGGAAAATAGTTCTAAATGGCGTTTTTATGCCTTTAAGACCTATAATATACAGCTAATTTGTAAAACAAAAATTCAGAAATAAAGGACTCCTGTAATATTGTCGAAAAATTTAAGTTAAACGGCTGTTTTGCTAAAAAATGACAAAAATTAGAATGATAAAGATCAAAATACATAATATTTTAAAATCATATACGTCAGCCAAGCTTGAGACAAAGCTTGCCATCACATTTTTTGGATTGGCGGTCTTCATTTCGGCATTCGTAACCCTGGCTGCATATCTAAACTTTAGTTTCAAGGCACGTGAAGACCTGCGTAAACATCTTCGAGATGTTGTAAGCATGGCGGCGCTGCAATTGAATGGCGATTTGCATTCAACTCTCATAGAGCCAAATCAGGAAGACACAACTGCTTACCTGGAAATTAAACAATCACTGCAGTACATAAAAAAAATGGCACCTGATATACGTTTTATATATACATGGCGGAAAAATCCCGCCGGACAGGTTGTGTTTGTGGTAGATGCCGAAACAGATCCAAATCAGATATCGCATTTGGGAGATGTTTACAGCGGAGAGCCGGCCGTAATAAAAAAAATATTGACATTAAATCATGCCGACACAGATAAAAATTTTAATACTGATAAGTGGGGGACATGGCTTTCAGGTTATGCGCCTTTTTATAAATCAAACGGCCGGATGGAAGGCATATTAGGGATAGATCTTAAGGCATCGGATGTCCGCAAACACGAACGGATGTTCCTGTGGAATGCACTTGTTATTTTCTTCGTCGCTGTGATATGTGTATTATTTATCGGGCAATGGTTCGGCCGCAGATTGGCCGCCCCGATGGTGAAGTTAACGCTCAGCAGTAAACGAATTACCGAAGGCGATTTAAGACACAGGGCATGTGTTGAAGGCGGCCGGGAAACAAGCATATTAGCTGAATCCTTTAACAAGATGACTGACACACTCCATAAAGCCATCACTTCCCGCGACAATGAAATTAACGAAAGAAGACGGGCCGAAATGGCCCTTGATATCGCCAATAAAGATTTACAGGCAACTGTCCTGCAGCTCAGCGTTGCCAACCGACAGCTTAAAAGCTTTGCTCAAATTGCTTCGCATGATTTAAAAACTCCGCTGCGGGGAATTAAAATGCTTACAGACTGGCTTGCTGACGGTTATCCCGAAAAATCCAAAGAGGGGCAGGAATACTTTGAGTTATTAAAGAAGCGGATAACACGGATGTACAAATATATCGAGGCCATTCACCTGTATACCAGCATCGAAAGCCTGAAGGAAAATAAATTTTGCGTGGACCTTCATGAGCTTGTCTTAGATATTATATCCGAAATCAACCCTCCACAGCATATTAAGATTGTAATTGAAAATAAAATGCCTGAAATTGAATGTGACAAATCGCATATCACGCACGTTTTTAAAAATCTTCTGAGCAATGCCGTAAAATACATGGATAAACCGTTAGGAATTGTAAGTATCCGCTGCGTTGATGAACAGAGATGCTGGATATTTAGTGTTTCTGATAACGGCCCGGGAATCAATGAAAAATATCATGATAAAATATTCGAAGTTTTTCAAACATTGTCCCCGAAGGACGAAACCGAAGATGTCGGTATCGGCCTTAGCATCGTCAAGAAAATTGTAGAATTATACAATGGCAATATTTGGGTTGAATCAAAAATGGGCGAAGGAACAACCTTCTTGTTTACCATGCCCAAAACAGCAGAATCCAACACCGAACCTCTTTGCGCAACCAGTTGGGCCGTAAATTGAGGCTATTGCATATCGAAATTCAATTTTGCAGAAGCTATCAGTTAGCTATTTAATAGCATCGTAGGCCTTGAGCTTGTTATCAGGACCATAATACAGGATGAATATCGTTGCTTCCTGCTGGCTGGCTGTTTGCAAAGGAGTGCCGATAATTTCCCAGAGTCCCAGCGTTCCGACGGACAAAACGCCATTACCTACGACCTCGACGGTTTTCCATTCTTCAGTGGGCGCACCTTCAACGATTTTATATGTATCTTTAACCTGGCCATCTTCGAATCGCTGAGTCTGGTAAGGACCGCCGAGCACGGCCACGATATCATCCCTATTGCCTCCGATGCGCAGCACTGAGAGGTCTTTGTGCGTCTGTTTCTTTTTGGCCATTATGGCTGAATTCAAACAACCCTCGGCCAGCAATACCAGTGCGCACAGTGCTAACAACATTGTCTTTTTCATAATTTCTCCTTTTCATAAAATAGTTAGATGTTTGAATGCGTTAGTAATTTGGAACCATAGATAATTGTTCAAATCGCAGCGGGCTTAAATCGAGTTTTTCGAAAAGAACACCTTTTTCATATGCCCCGGCAATAAGGCCTAAAAAAGAGAGGACCTCTTCTCTATTGGTGCCGGTGCTATTAATGAATTGTTCCATGAAGCCCTTTAGATGTGCCATAGCCGCATCTGTTTGTTCATCTTTCCAGTTTTCCTCAATATATTTCCTGTTTAAACCAAGAATTGTCGCGCCTGCATCAAAATTATAGCATTGTGTCTGAGCCATGGTTTTTTTCTCATTGGAGCCTTTAAGCATTGATGAGCCGATGTTCATAACATCAATCGATAATTTATTATTTACTTTGAGCCATTCATTTAATGTTGGTATGAAAGGCTGGAAATTGGGATCTGATGAGTGCTGGCGGCCGTAATCGCAAATGGCTTCTACCATCGATTTAAATAATATAATATTGGGTTCAAAAATGGTTATCTCTCGATAGCCAACTAAATTATCAAAGCGGCTGTTGGCACCGGGCCGGTATCGTTCAATAATTGCCGCACTGGCACGGTAATCGGTTGTAGAGCCGATATTGAGTCCGGTGAAATATTTGTCACCGGTAAGGCCTCCTAAAATAAATCTTTGCGGAGCCGGTATTTTGGGGACATGGCTGTGTGCCGAGACCCAGTAATTTTTGCCATTTTTTGCGAGGAGCTGCTCGAGATTTTGATTTAATGTTTTTGAAAATGTCGGCACCGAGAAAGCTGTTTCGGTTGCAGACCACATAATATTAGTTAAATTGAGCGGGACCTGACCGGGCTTGGAAAAAGTGATTCTGTCAAAATAATCCTTTGGATAATGAGAAGCCATGATACGGTATTTTGTAAACGGGGTCCTGGCGAAATTCTTCAGATAACCGATTTGCGACTGGTATGAAGGTTCATCTTTAAAAGATACCGAGCCGATGACCCCGTAAAAACCGATATTGGCAGCAGTAGCCCAGATGGGAGAATCTTTATAGTCGGATGAATCTATAAGGAGAATATCGGTATCGGGCTTGCCATCCTCTTTATGGGTAACGATACCTGCCAGGTACAGGCCTGTTCTGTGGTCAAGATTTTTATTCTTTTCGAGCGATTCAATATTATCTTCATAATGAAAATTGTTATTGAGCAGATTATTTTGATGATTAAATTCGCTGAATCTTTTGAGGACCTCGTATTTAGTAATCGCGGGATTATCAGGCCGGCCGGTCCGGTTCAAGAGGGCGAAACGTATCCCCGGGGTAATGATATTTCCGGCCCCGAGATAATCATGATTGCCAATAATGATGAAGATAGGCGTTCCCGTTTTATAACGATATTTGGCCAGGATGCCAATGACAGTATCGATTTCATCTGTTCCGCCGCTATTAGCCGCATCACCAAGGTACAGGATGCAATCGACTCCTTTTCTGTCGCCGCGGGGGTCCTGTGTTAATTTATTGAGTGCAGTTTCGAGCATTTGTTTGGAGAGATAACATTCAAGTGCGGGGGGACGGATGCTGACGTTTACGAGGGTATCCGCGAATTTACTTCGATAATGAAAATCTGAAAAGCCGTTTTGTGAGGTAATCTGGCTGTCTGCAAGCAGGCCGATTTTGATTGGAAAAGCAGCTTGTTTTTGAGTTTCAGAACAGCCGACAAAGAAAGGACAAATTAAAAGAAGCAGAAAAAATATCTTTTTCATCTCACATCCTTGCTCCAATATCGCTGAATAGAAAAAGCGTTTGGCTGTTTTGCCCTGCAATAATTTCACTAAGCTTATTTTAAGCACTTACTACACGAATTATCAGGGGAATTGTCAAGGATTTTCTATTAACGAGATTAGAAAAAATTTAAATGAAAAGAGATAAGAATCAGATGAATTTTATTGTGACATCAAGTTAATCAGAGTCACTGCCGCCGCCCAATACAGCGTAAAGTCTGATTTGATTGGCTATTTTTCCAAGCCGCAGAGACACTAAAGCCTGCTGGGCGGCGTAGAGCGAGCGCTGCGAATCGATGACAATAAGGTAATTATCGATACCCTTGGTATAACGGATATTAGACAAACGGTAAGTTTGTGCAGCGGCTTCAACGAAAGACAGCTGAGCGGATAACTGCTGCTGGACAGTGCCCTGGACGGCCAAGGCATCGACAACGTCTTTAAACGCCTGCTGGATTGCTTTTTCATATTGAGCCACGGCAATTTCTTTATCTGCTTTGGTCACCTTATAAGCCGACCGTACCCGCGGGTCAAAAACAGGTATTGCAATTTGCGGTGTGAAATTCCAGAACTCTGAGCCGGAGCTGAAAAGCCCCGATAACTCGGTGCTTGCAGTTCCGCCTGAGGCGAAAAGATTAATATTAGGAAAAAAGGCGGCTCGCGCAGCCCCGATATTCGCATAGGCCGCCTTGAGCTGATTTTCGGCCTGCAAAATATCCGGACGATTCAAGAGGACTTGCGAGGAAATTCCCACAGAAATTTCCATTGGCATACTTACCGCATTCAAGTCGGCAGGCAGTAATTCATCAGGGACTGAAGTTCCGGCCAAGAGATTCAATGCGGACTGGTCCTGTGCGACAAGCCGGGTATAAAGAGCAATATCGCCACGGGCCGCATCGACTCTTGTTTGTGCCTGATGTAAATCAATTTCACCAACTACACCGGTTTGGAAACGGCGCTGGACGAGATTGAATGCCTCCTGCTGGGAAACAAGAGTGGATTGGGCTAATTTAAGATTTTCCTGGTCCGCGGCCAAGGTCGAATAGGCATTTGCGACTTGTGAAACAAGCAGAATCGCAGCGCTTCGGCGGGCCTGCTCAGTGGCAAGATATTGCTGCAGTGCGCTTTCTTCAAGATTTCGCAGCCTTCCAAAAAAATCAATTTCCCATGCAAGGCCCAGATTAACATTATATTCTTCAGTTGTAAGCGGTTGGTCGAATTTTAAAAGGTCCTCGGACAGATGCTGTTTTCTATAGCTGGCGGCGCCTTCGACTCTGGGTAAAAGTTCAGCCCTCTGAATGCCGTATAACGCGCGTGCCCTTTCAACGTTTAAGCCCGCTACCCTCAAATCACGATTATTATCTATGGCCATTCGAATAATTTTTTGAAGTTTATGGTCAGTGTAGAAATCCTGCCATTTAAGCTGGATAGCTTCGGGGGCATTTATATCTTTTGTTTCTTTGAACGCCGGACCAGAAGGCCATTGACTGGGTATAGGAGCATCGGGCCTTGTATAATCCGGCGAGAGATTGCATCCGGTGACAACGAATATTAAAACAATCAAAAGTATGTACCTTGTCATTTCGATGCCTCTTGGTATAAATTTTTATTGTCAGATTGCTTTGCACGTTTGCCAAAGAATTTTTCTATCAGGACATAAAACAGGGGCGCAAATATGGTCACAAGGAAAGTGGAAGTTACTACGCCGCCCAAAACCGCGGTGCCGATTGCCTTTTGAGCGCCAGCCCCGGCGCCGGTTGCCAGCGCAAGAGGCAAAACTCCGAATCCAAAGGCCAGTGAAGTCATAACAATCGGCCGTAGTCTCAGTTTTGCTCCCTCGAGGGTAGCATCGATTAGTCCCATTCCCTGTTCCACGCGGGCCTTTGCAAACTGGACGATTAGAATGGCGTTTTTAGTCGTTAATCCCAGAGTGGTAAGCAATCCAATCTGGAAATAGACATCGTTGGGCAAACCGCGCATAGTCGAGCCGATAATACCTCCAATTACTCCAAGAGGCAGGGTTAGCAATATCGATATAGGGATTGGCCAGCTCTCATATAAAGCTGCAAGGCACAGAAAGATTACAAGAATAGAAAATGCATATAAGGGGACAGTTTGAGCGCCTGCCTGGCGTTCCTGATACGAAACGCCTGTCCAGTCATAGCCGATTCCCTGCGGCAAAGCTTTGACAAAGTTTTCCATCTCCTTCATTGCCTCGCCTGAGCTTCGTCCCTGTGCAGCTTCGCCCAGGATATTTATAGAAGGAAAGCCGTTGAATCGCTCAAGTTTCGGAGAGCCTGTTGTCCAATGGCTGGACGCAAAAGAAGTAAATGGGGCCATCTTGCCGTCTGTATTTCGCACATAAAGCTTTTCAATATCTTTCGGCAGCATCCGATAGGGAGCATCGGCCTGGACATACACTCGCTTTATACGGCCGGACTGAATAAAGTCATTAACGTAAGCACTGCCAAAGGCGGCGGAGATGGTGTTATGAATAGAATTTATCGGCAGGCCCATTGCGCCTGCTTTTTCCCAATCCACATCGAGACGATATTCCGGCACATCTTCCAGGCCATTGGGACGGACTTTGGTCAGGACAGGACTCTGCATAGCCATTCCAAGCAATTGATTTCTTGAGGCCATAAGGCCTGTGTGCCCGAGGCCGCCGCGGTCGAGCAACTGGAAATCAAATCCTTTTGACTGCCCCAGTTCGTTAACAGCAGGCGGGGCAAAGGCAAAAACCATCGCGTTTTTAAATTGTGAAAATACCCCCATTGCTCTTGCAGAGACAGCGGTAACTTTCAGGTCCGGACGATTGCGGAGTTTCCAGTCCTTTAGCTTGATGAAAGCCATACCGGAATTCTGTCCCCGGCCGGAAAAGCTGGCGCCGGAAATTGTCAAGACCGTATCCACGGCATTGGTTTCGTAAGTAAGGAAATAATTCTTAACATCATCGAGAACTTTTTTGGTCTGTTCCAGCGTGGAATTAGCCGGAAGCATTGCCTGCACCATCATTACACCCTGATCTTCATCGGGCAGATATGCGGTGGGCATTTTCCTGAATAAGATCCCGAGTGCGGCAACAATCAGGGCAAAAATGAATATATAGCGGAGCTTTTTAGCAAGTGAATGCCTGACTAATGAAATGTATCTATCCCTTGATTTAAAGAATACTCGGTCAAACCATCTAAAGAAAGGTCTTAAAAACCAGATGCCTCCCTCCGCGGCCCGATGTCCCTTTGGGACAGGCTTAAGAAGCGAGGCGCACAGAACGGGTGTCAAAACTAATGCTACTAAAACCGATAGAAGCATAGAAGAAATGATTGTCACAGAGAACTGACGATAGATAACGCCTGTAGAGCCGGCGAAAAACGCCATTGGTCCAAATACGGCCGAGAGCACCAGTCCTATGCCGATAAGGGCGCTTGTAATCTGGTCCATTGATTTTCTGGTCGCCTCATAAGGCGAAAGCCCCTCTTCGCTCATAATTCTTTCAACGTTTTCCACGACTACAATCGCGTCATCGACCAGAAGGCCTATGGCAAGAACCATTGCGAACATTGTCAGCATATTTATTGAGAAGCCAAACATCGCCAATATCGCAAATGTCCCCAGCAGCACTACCGGAACCGCAATCGTCGGGATTAAAGTGGCACGCATATTTCCCATGAACAAATACATCACAAGGAAAACAAGCACGATTGCCTCGAAAAGAGTTTTGACAACTTCTTCAATAGAGACCTCAATAAACGGGGTTGTATCAAACGGATAAACGACCTTCAGACCGGGCGGGAAGAAGGGGCTCATTTCTTTTAGTTTTGCCCTGATATTATCCGCTGTTTTGAGGGCGTTGGCGCCTGATGCCTGGCGGATAGCAAGGCCGGCCGCGGGTCTGCCGTTATGAAGGACATCGACATCATAGAATTCAGTCCCCAGTTCGGTCCTGCCCACATCTTTGACGCGGACGACTGAGCCGTCTGGATTGGTGCGGATGGGGACATTTGAAAATTCATCCGGGGTTTTGAGCAGGCTTTGAACTATGATGCTGGCGTTTAGGCGCTGACCTTCTACGGCAGGCGCCCCGCCGAATTGCCCGGCGGAAACTTCTACGTTATAGGCACGAAGTGCCGTTATTACATCCTGTACGGTCAACTGGTAATTAGTTAATTTATCGGGGTTGAGCCAGATTCGCATTGCATACTGGCTGCCAAAGGTTTCGACTTCACCAACTCCAGGAACTCGCGAAAGGACTTTTTCAAGGCTGGAAACAGCGTAGTCACGCAAATCATCGCCGTTCATGCTGCTGTCTTCTGAAATAAGACCAACCATCAACAAGTAATTTCTTGTAGATTTGCTTACTCGTATACCCTGACGCTGAACGACTTCAGGCAGAGTTGCCATCGCCAATTGAAGTTTATTTTGCACCTGCGCCCAGGCGAGGTCAGGGTCTGTGCCTGGTGAAAACGTAAGCTCAATGCGCGAAGAGCCGGATGAATCACTGACGGCGGAAAGATAAAGCATTTTATCGAATCCGGTCATCTTCTGCTCGATAAGCTGTGTTACGCTGTTTTCAACCGTTTCGGCAGAAGCGCCGGGATAAAATGAGGTAATCGCGATAGACGGCGGCGCAATAGGGGGATATTGTGATATAGGCAGCTTATAAATCGCAAGGCAGCCCGCGACCATAAAGATGATTGCGATAACCCAGGCAAAGACCGGACGCTTTAGAAAGAATCTCGATAACATTATGCACCTTCCTGTTTTCGCGGCTGAGTTGTAGGATTATTAACATCTTTATTTTCAGGAGAGCCAATGGTTACCGGGATACCGGGTCTTACCTTTTGCAACCCTTCTATTATCACGCGGTCGCCGGGGGCAAGACCCGATGTTAAAAGCCATTTATCGCCGATTGCTCTGTCGAGGGTCAGCATTCTCGGCTGCACGATATTATTTGCATCCACAATTAATGCCATGGGATTTCCTTTTAAATCCCGTGATACCGCCTGCTGAGGAACAAGCATGGCGTTTTCGTGAATACCTTCCTCTATAATTGCCCTTACAAACATTCCCGGCAAAAGGGCTCCCTTTGGATTTGGAAAAACTATCCGCAAAGTGACTGAGCCTGTGGCAGGGTCAACAGTAATATCGCGAAACTGCAGAGTTCCATCCAAAGGATAAGGAGTGCCGTCTTCCATTAAAAGTTTAACTATTTTTTGAGTGGCTCCATTTTGATTGAAATCGCCTGCCTGCATGCGCCGGTTCAAATTCAGCAGCTCAGTTGTGGATTGGGGGACATCGACGTAAATAGGGTCGAGCTGCTGGATTGTCGCAAGGGCCTTTGCCTGATACGCGGTTACTATAGCGCCATCAGTGACACTGGACATGCCTATTCGGCCGGAAATCGGCGCAAGAACTTTTGTATAGCCAAGATTTATTTCTGCTGTTTGTGCGGTTGCCTTCCAAAATTGATTATCGGCCTCCGCCTGATTTAATGCACTTAATGCGTCATCATAATCCTGCTGACTGACGGCCTTATCGGCCAGCAGTTCCTGGTAACGCTGTGCCTTTGAACGCAGGGAAGGCAAGATTGCCTGTGCCTTGTCAAGGGCGGCTTTTGCGTTATTTAGGACGGCTTCAAAAGGGGCTGGGTCTATCTGGTAAAGGACCTGCCCGGCATTGACATCCGAACCTTCCGTAAAAAGGCGTTTTTGAATCAGACCGTTAACCTGGGGCCTGATTTCCGAAATCCGATACGGGCTGGTCCTGCCGGGTAATTCAGTGGTCAGCACCGTTTGCTGCGGCTGAATCGCAGTTACAGTTACCTGAGGAATCTGGGGTGGCGGCCCGGTTTGTTTCTTTCGGCAGGAAAAAGAGGAAAGAGTCCCAAATAAAATTAAAAATAATAAAACTGGTTCAAGGCTCTTTATTTTTTTAAATTGCATTTTTGTTCTCCGGCATAAGCAAGACATCAATAAACAAATGCTCAATCTTGCTGAAGGTTTCTATGAGTTGCACTTTGTCATAACTGCCTGCAATTTCAAGACTGACTCTTTCGATTGTGGAGATTATCGCTTTGGCAGTGATGTTAGGGTCAACTGAGCGTATCAAACCTTTGTTTATCCCCTGCTCTATAAGGGATGTTAATTTTAAATCTATAATTTCTTTGATTCCGGTGTTATTTTTTATTTTTGACTGGGCGATCGTTTGAGTTCCCACAACTGAAATATAGAGCCTGATGATTTCAGAATATTTCTCCAAAAGCTCGGGCTGATAACGGATAAAGGCAATCAGGCGATCCATTTCGCTGCCCTGGCCATCAACGATGCCGGTGACATCTGTCAGCATTTTTTCGCCAAAATGATTGATTAGACCTTCAAATAAGGATTCTTTGCTTTCGAAAAAATTATAGAGAGTGCCTACCGCAAACTCCGATTTACTGGCTATCTCCTGCATAGAGACATTATGAAAGCCTTTGCTGGAGAAAAGATTCAAAGCGGCTTCCAATATTTCTTGTCTGTGAGTCAGTTTTTCTCTTTCCTTACGGGTCGTCCTTGTTTGAGGCATTTTTTCTCCTTAATCAGAACATGAATATGTATTCATTCCTCGGTATCTCTGTTCATATTATGAATTATATTCATTTAAAAGTAAAGCAAATAACTGAAAACACGTTACGCATTCAATTTTACCAGTTTTGTAAATATTTGTTAATAAATAGCTTAGGTTAAATTGACAGCTTTGTAATAAGCTAAGAAGTTTAATAGAGCTTTCCCGTTAGTTTTAACGCTAAGTCCTATAATATTTTATTGAAAATAATACCCTTAAGCATGGTGGCTCAGCAGAGTTGTCGTGAAAGGCTGGTGAGGAGAGAAGCTAATCGCAGGTGAGAATGGCCCAGGAAAGAAAGAAACTTTCTTCCTAAAAATCTTCTAATCAAGGATGACACATAAATAAAGAAACGTTAAGCAATATCCCAATAACGAATTAGGTTTTTGCTTATTTGAAAAAAGAGACATTAAGGGGATATTATCGTTAAGCATCGACTTGCGTTACAAGCGACATAAGATGCATTTATTTGGATACCTAAGTGACAATTTATGAGGGATGGCTGACTCGGAATGCGGACTTTGCAGCCGAGGGGAACGGAGTTTAATGGCCGGTAAGCCAGGGAGAAATCCAAAACTTTTTTTATAAAAGCGCAGCGGAGGATTTACAGCCCTAATGTTGTGGCCTTTTGCGGTTTATTTTCTGCTGGTATTAGCCATCGCAGCAGGGATGATAATCATTTCTTTTTTCCTGGGGGAGCGTCATAATGAGAAAGCCACGGGCGAACCCTATGAATCCGGAATAAAGTCAACAGGCTCATCACGTCTTCATTTTTCAATCAGGTTTTATCTTGTGGCGCTATTTTTCGTTGTTTTCGATGTAGAGTCGATATTTATTTTTGCCTGGGCGATTGCATTTCGAGAACTGGGCTGGGCGGGTTACATATCAATTCTCATATTCATATTGATTCTTATAGCGGCACTTATCTATTTATGGCGGCTGGGCGCCCTTGACTGGGGGACCGGCAAACGAAAGCAAATTAATAAAACTGGGAGGGCAAATGGCTGAGAGTTTCGGTCAATCAATGGAGAAGGCCGTCGAAGAGAGCGTAATATTCAGCAAATTGCAGACGCTTGCCGCATGGGGACGCAAAAACTCTTTATGGCCGTTTAATTTCGGCCTTTCATGCTGCTATGTTGAAATGGCGACAAGCCTTACAAGCAGATATGACATTGCGCGGTTCGGCGCGGAGGTAATAAGAGGAACGCCGCGAGAATCGGATGTGATGATAATCGCCGGCACGGTATTTATTAAAATGGCGCCCGTTATCCAGCATCTTTATGAGCAGATGATGGCGCCGAGATGGGTTATTTCGATGGGGTCATGTGCTAATTCGGGGGGAATGTATGACATTTACAGCGTTGTTCAGGGGGTGGATAGATTCCTTGGGGTTGATGTTTATATCCAGGGCTGCCCGCCGAGGCCGGATACGTTTATGGAGGGATTGCTGCTTTTGCAAAAGGCGGTCGGCACTGAAAAGAGGCCCTTAAGCTGGATTATAGGGCCGCAGGGGATTCACAGACCGCAAATGCCAAGCCAGAGGCTGCTTAAAAAAGAGGAGAGGATGAAGGAAAGTTTTTTGAAATCTCCGGATGAGATTTAATCAATGAATGACATACCAAATATTTCTGAAGAATTGAAGGGCCGGTTTGGAACTGAAAAGATCGTAGAAGAAAAGGCAAAAGATGATATTCCAACTTTCTGGATTGTGAAGAATGGTTTCAAAGAGATTTTAAAATATTTGAAATTTGAATCAGGCAAACCATATAAGATGCTTTATGACCTTACCGCGATTGATGAACGCCCGCGGATAAATCGTTCAAACACTTTAAAAAATGATTTCACGGTTGTTTATCAGTTATTTTCATTCGACAGAAACGAGTACATCAGGATAAAAATTCCGCTCGATGGCAATAGTCCCACAATAAAGACAACTACGGATCTCTGGAAAAACGCGAACTGGTACGAAAGAGAAATATGGGACATGTTCGGTATCAGGATTGAGGGCCATCCGCATATGAAGCGGATTTTAATGCCGCCGTGGTGGAAAGGTCATCCTTTGAGGAAAGACCATCCTGCCCGCGCGACCGAGATTCAGGAATATTCGTTAACCGAGCAGCAGAAGTGCTTCGAGCAGCGCGAATTAAAATTCAATCCGGAAGAATGGGGTTTGAAACGCAACACCAAAGACAAGGATTTTATGTTTCTAAATCTCGGCCCCCATCATCCGGGGACACACGGGATTTTAAGGATTGTTTTGCAGCTCGATGATGAGGAAATAATAGAAGCCGTGCCGGAGATTGGATTTCATCATCGCGGGGCAGAAAAGATGGGCGAGCGGCAGACATGGCATACATATATTCCATATACAGACAGGGTGGATTACCTCGGAGGTGTGGTAAATAATATGGCGTACCTGATGGCTGTGGAGAAACTGGCGGGAATTGATGTGCCAGAGAGGGCGAAGGTCATACGGGTGATGATGTCTGAATTATTTCGAATTTCTTCGCACCTTGTATGGTATGGGACATTTGCACAGGATTTGGGAGCGTTGTCGCCTGTTTTTTATATGTTCACCGACCGTGAATTTATTTTCGATATTGTGCAGGCGATAACCGGCGCCAGAATGCATCCGAACTGGTTTCGAATAGGAGGAGTTGCTCAAGATTTGCCCAACGGCTGGGAAAAGATGGTCAGAGATTTCCTTCAATATATGCCGGCAAGGATGAAAGAATATGACAAGCTGGTGATGGATAACAGGATTTTCAAGGCAAGGACTAAGGGGATAGGGGCATATACTGCAGATGAGGCAATTGAATGGGGAGTTACAGGGCCAAACCTTCGGGCATGCGGGCTCGAATGGGACTTTCGAAAAAAAATCCCTTATAGCGGGTATGAGAATTTTGATTTCGAGATACCGACCGGGCAAAATGGTGATTGCTATGACAGGGCGGTCGTGCGTGTTGAAGAGATACGCCAGAGCCTGAGAATTATACAGCAGTGCATGGATAATATGCCCGGAGGGTCTTATAAGGCAGAAAATTCGATAACGACGCCGCCATTGAAAGAACAGACAATGCATGATATCGAGACGCTGATTGCGCATTTTCTGACTGTGAGCTGGGGGCCGACAATACCGCCGGGAGAGGCATTTTTCGGGATTGAGGCAACCAAGGGCAACAACGGCTATTACCTTATAAGCGACGGCAATACTGTTTCTTACAGGACACGCATTCGAACGCCGTCATTTCCGCATATTCAGATGCTCGGCCAAATCAGCAGGGGACTGATGGTTGCGGATTTGATTGCGATTTTAGGCAGCATTGATTTTGTCCTGGCGGATGTGGATCGCTGAAAGCCACAGAGAATTTTTTAGCCACAGAGGACACATAGTTCACAGAGAAAAAAATGTTTAGTGAAGAAGAAAAAAAAGAGATAGATGTTGAGCTTGGCAAGTACCCCGTAAAGAGTGCGGCAGGGCTTGAGATTTTAAAGATTGTGCAAAAATACAGGGGATGGGTCTCGCCGGAAAGCCTCAGCGAGGTCGCGAATCTCGTTGAAATGACCGATGACGAACTGGATAGCGTCGCAAGCAGCTACAATCATATTTTTAGAAAGCCGGTCGGCAGGCATATAATTTTTATTTGTGACGGAATGGCCTGCTGGCTAAAAGGATATGACAAAATCATTGAGTATTTTAAAAACAGGCTGGGAGTAAGCCTTGGTGAAACAACAAATGACGGCCGGTTTACATTCCTGCCGAGCAGCTGCCTTGGTGTATGCGAGCAGGCGCCTGTGATGTTTGTCGATGATGACCTTTATACGAATCTCGATTTGGAAAAAATAGACGAGATTTTAACCAGATATAAATAATGGAAAAACCGCTTACAAAAAATTTCAAAACGGATGGTTCTGTATGCAGTTTAAGTGAGTACGAAAAGCGGGGTGGTTTCCAGGCATTGCGCAAGGCATTAAAGATGCCGCCTGGAGAGATTCAGCAAATGGTAACTGAATCTAATCTGCTCGGTCGGGGCGGCGCGGGATTTCCAACGGGGAAAAAATGGGGCTTTGTCCCTATGGGCAAGGATGCCCCGAGGCCAAAATATTTTGCTGTAAACGCCGATGAAATGGAGCCGGGCAGTTTCAAGGACAGGGTGCTGATGGAAGGAGACCCGAACCTGATTGTAGAGGGGACAATAATAAGCTCTTACGCAACCGAAGCTCAGGCTGCATATATTTTTATCAGGTGGGGGTATAAACTTTCAACAGAAAGAATGAATAAGGCGATAGCCGAGGCATACGAGAAAAATTATCTCGGCCGCAATATTATGGGGTCATCATACAGCCTGGATATGTATATTCACACAAGTGCGGGCCGATATATGTGCGGAGAGGAATCGAGCCTGATAAACGCACTTGGAGGCAAGCGCGGGATTCCGCGAACCAAACCGCCTTACGTGGTAACTTGCGGATTATGGGGCAAACCTTCGGTGGTGGATAACGTTGAAACCATCGCCAATGTCCCGCATATAGTCAGCAACGGCGCAAAATGGTTCAAAGGGCTGAGCTTAACTGAGGAAGGCGGAACGAAAATTTACGGAGTGAGCGGAAAAGTAAAGAAACCGGGCTGGTGGGAGCTGCCTATGGGGACGGCAATCGGCGAAGTCATTCAAGAATACGCAGGCGGGATGAATGATGGGCTTCAATTAAGGGGACTATTGCCGGGGGGGGCTTCCACCAGCTTTCTTACAGAAGAACATTTGGACACAAAGATGGATTTTGCATCGATGGCAAAGACCGGCAGCGGTCTGGGGACAGGGACAATAACGGTGCTGGACGATGAAAACTGCCCCGTAGGGATGGTTAATAATCTCGAGAGCTTTTTTGCGCGCTCAAGCTGCGGCTGGTGCACGCCGTGCAGAGAGGGACTGCCCTGGGTATCAAGGATTCTTAATTCGATGGAGGCAGGAAAAGGCGAGATAAGCGATTTAGAGATATTGCGCGAGCATACTGTTTTTCTTGATACGGGCCATACATTTTGTGCTTTAGCGCCATGCGCGATGAATCCTTTACGAAGCGCAATGCAGTATTTCGGAGATGATTTCAAGAGGCATGTCACTGAGCATCGGTGTCCCTGGAGAGATTGATGCCTACTATCTTTGTGGATAACAAGCCGTACATGGTTTCCCCCGGACAAAATATGCTCCAGGCGTGTTTGTCTTTGGGATTTGATATTCCATATTATTGCTGGCACCCGGCGCTTAATTCGGTGGGTGCGTGCCGTATGTGCGCGGTAAAGCAATTTAAAGACGCCAATGACACAAAAGGTAAAATCGTGATGTCGTGCATGACACCGGCAAATGACGGCACGAGAATTTCAATCGATGACCAAGACGCGGTCAAATTCCGAAAAAGGATTTCGGAGTGGCTTATGATAAATCATCCGCATGACTGCCCCGTTTGCGATGAGGGCGGGGAATGTCACTTGCAGGATATGACACTTCTTACAGGGCATGTTTATCGAAGGTACCGTTTTGACAAGCGGACGCACACAAACCAAAATTTAGGGCCTTTTATAACTCATGAGATGAACCGGTGCATTCAATGCTACCGATGTGTGCGGTATTATAACGATTACGCGGGAGGGCGGGACTTGGGCGTGTTTTGCTGGCATGACCACGTTTATTTCGGCCGCAGCAAGGATGGTGTGCTGAAAAGCCAGTTTGCAGGCAATCTTGTGGAGATATGCCCGACAGGTGTTTTTACGGACAAGACCCTTGCAAGGCATTACACGCGTAAATGGGACCTGCAAAACGCACCTTCGATATGTCCCCATTGCAGTCTCGGGTGCAATACAATACCGGGCGAACGGTATGGGACTTTGAGAAGGATACGAAACCGGTATAACAGCCATGTTAATGGATATTTTCTATGCGACAGGGGGCGCTTCGGCTATGAATTTGTAAACAGCGGCCGCAGGATTAAAAGGCCGTTCTACAGGCAGGCTAAAAAATTCGAGCTGATGGCCAAAGATATAATCGTTGAGAAAATTTCAGAGATTATAAAAGCAAGCAGAAACGTAATTGGAATTGGCTCGCCGAGGGCATCGCTGGAGTCGAATTACAGTTTGAGAACATTAGTTGGTCCCCATCGATTTTATAATGGTTTATCTGAAACCCAAACACAGGTCCTTTCAACAATAACAGAAATTCTGAAAAACAGTCCTTTACAATCCGCATCGCTATCTCAAATCGGTATGGCAGATGCGGTTTTTATATTGGGAGAGGATGTATCAAACAGCGCACCGATGATTGAGCTTGCATTAAGGCAGGCAGCTCTTACAAAACCATCGGTAATCCCCGAGAAGATGCATATCGAAAAATGGAACGATTATCCTTTCAGGGAGGCGATTGGGCAGGAAAAAAGTCCAATTTACATCGCAACCTGCAATACGACTGTTATCGATGAAATCGCAAAAGGGACATATCGGGCTTCACCGGATGATATAGCACGTTTAGGTTTTGCGGTAGCCCATGAGATTGACGCCCAGGCACCTGCGATAGGGGACATTTCCAAAGAGATGAAAGCTATCGCAAAGATGATAGCTGAAGATCTTAAAGCAGCCCAAAGGCCTCTTGTGATTTCAGGGACAATGCTAAAAAGCAGGTCCCTTATACAAGCGGCGGCTAATGTCGCGTATGCCCTGGAGAAAACAGGCAAAAAACCGCTGATTTGTTTTGCCCCAGAATCGAGCAACAGCATAGGGATGGGTTTATTAGAACACAAGTCAATTAACAGCGCAGTCAAGGCAGCGGAACGCGGGCCGGTTGATGCTGTAATAATTCTTGAAAATGATATTTACAATCATGTTGATTCAGATACGGCTGAACAAATTTTCAAGGCTGTAAAAAATATTATTGTAATAGACTCCATGAGAAATCAAACCACTTTAAGGGCAAATTTTGTCCTTCCCGCGGCGGCATATGCCGAATCTGATGGAACGTTTGTCAATAATGAGGCAAGGGCACAGAGGTTCTTTAAAGTTTTTGTCCCTGCGGGAGATATTAAGGAAAGCTGGCAATGGTTCCGGGATATTATGCTTGGGGCGGGAATATCTGAGGCGGACAAGTGGAAAAATTTTGATGGTATTGTAAATGATATCGCGTCCAAGCTGCCGGTTTTTAAAGATATTAACAAGATAACACCTCGGGCTGATTTCAGGATAGCAGGGCAAAAAATTCCGCGCCAGCCGCATCGATACAGCGGCCGCACTGCCATGTATGCCAATATTGATGTTCGAGAGCACAAAACGATTGAAGATAATAATTCGCCTCTATCGTTTTCTATGGAAGGTTTCGACGGGCGTCCTCCATCTTCATTGATAACGCATTTCTGGGCGCCATCGTGGAACTCTGTTCAATCAGTAAATAAATTCCAGGATGAAATTGCCGGACCTCTTCGTGGCGGCGATCCGGGGATAAAGCTTATAGAGCCTCAGCAGCAGGCTGCGGGGGAGTATTTTAAAGAAATTCCAAATGGCTTCAAAATTAATGATGATGAATTGCTCATTTTGCCCGCGGCTCATGTGTTTGGTTCAGAAGAGCAAAGCGCGATATCACCCTCAATAGCCGAATTAGCGCCTAAACCATATATAACGGTAAACCCCGCAGATGCAGAAAGATTAGTCATCAATAATGAGTGTGAAATTGAGATTACATTATCGGGAGTGACGCATCTTCTTGGGCTTGAATCTTCAACGGCGATTCCAAATGGAATTGCGATTGTGCCGGCGGGACTTAAAGATTTGCAGTGGGATGGATTGCCTGTTCGTGTAAAACTTAAACGAAGATAAAAATGGGCGAGATATTTTTACACCTGATTATTGTATTTGTTGTTTTAGGGGCGATTCTAAGCGTTTCCGCGGGATTAATCTGGCTTGAACGAAGATTACTTGCGTTATGGCAGGACAGGTACGGTCCTAATCGTGTCGGGCCGTTTGGATTGCTTCAGGTCCTGGCGGACATGATTAAGATATTTATGAAAGAGGACTGGATTCCGCCTTTCGCGGATAAGGCGGTTTTTGTAATTTCGCCCGCGATAATCATAATTACGACATTGATGTCCTTTGCAATAGTTAGTTTTGCGCCGGGAATAACAGTGATAGACCTCGGTATCGGCCTGTTATTTTTTTTGGCGATGTCCTCGTTGGGGGTCTACAGCATTGTGCTTTCCGGATGGGCAAGCAATAATAAATATTCATTACTGGGAAGCCTTCGTGCGGCAGCTCAGATGCTAAGCTATGAGGTATTCATGGGTCTTTCATTAATGGGTGTTGTTTTATTATCCGGCTCATTTAATATTTCAAAGATAGTCGAGGCCCAAAAAGGACTTTGGTTTTGTGTGCCGCAGATTGCCGGACTTGTAATCTTTTTTATCGCGGGGGTTGCCGAGGCGCATAGGATTCCTTTTGACCTGCCGGAGGCGGAAAATGAGCTTGTCGCGGGATTTCACAGCGAGTATTCGGGGATGAAGTTCGGGATGTTTTTTGTGGGTGAATATATTGGAATAACACTCATCTCGGCATTGGTGACAACCTTTTTCTTCGGCGGATGGTTAGGCCCGTGGTTTCCGCCTGTAGTATGGTTTGCAATCAAGACATTTGCATTTATCTGTTTATTCATTCTGCTTCGAGCGGCACTTCCCAGGCTTAGGTATGACCAGCTCATGGCGATTGGCTGGAAGCTGATGCTTCCGCTGGCATTATTGAATATTTTAATTACGGCCGGGATTTTGCTGGCCGCGGCTGAAAAGGAAATCAATGTTTAGTATAATAAAAGGATTGTGGCGAGTTTTTCTGCATATGTTCCGCAGACGGGTTACGATTCAATATCCTGAACAAAAGGCATATCTGCCTGCCCGTTGGAAAGGACGGATAATTTTGTCGCGTGACCCCGATGGCGGGGAGCGATGTGTTGCTTGTTATCTTTGCGCGGCTGCCTGTCCTGTAGATTGCATTTCATTAGAGGCAACCCAGGACGAGCACGGCAGGCGCTATCCTGAATTTTTCCGTATTAATTTTTCACGCTGCATCTTCTGCGGTTTTTGCGAGGAGGCTTGCCCGACTTACGCTATTCAGCTGACCCCGGATTTTGAGATGAGCGAATATGACCGCCAGGAGATGGTTTATGAAAAAGAGGACCTGCTTATAACAGGCCAGGGAAAATACAAGGGATATAATTTTTACAAAGTAGCGGGTGTGGCAATAAAAGATAAGGACAAGGGACAGGCCCAAAATGAAAGAGCCCCCGTCGACAGGCAGGATTTGATGCCTTAGCCGAATTTATGAATATAACATTCTATATCTGCGCGGTGATTGCGGTAATCTCCACAATAATGGTGATAACCAGGATAAACATAGTTCATGCCCTGCTTTATTTCATTGTTTCATTATTGGCGGTAGGGGTGATTTTTTTCATACTGGGGGCACCATTTGTGTCAGCACTTATCATGATAATAAATGCCGGAGCGATAATGGTGCTGTTTGTTTTTGTGATAATGATGCTCAATCTGGGTCCGCAAACGGCTCAAGAAGAAAAAAACAGGCTCAATTTCAAAGTGTGGCTTGGGCCGGCGGTATTGGCCGCAATTTTGATTATAGAACTTATATATGCTTTAACTAAAGAACAGACTAACAATTTTGAGGCCGTGATAGTTAGTGCAAAAGAAGTGGGAATGTCACTGTTCGGGACGTATCTGCCGATGGTTGAACTTGCATCGGTTCTTCTATTAGCCGGATTATTGGGCGCATATCATTTAGGCAGAAAG
>Ga0105091_10000095_pt1 | contig 30651 bp, 28 predicted proteins | sample PPLLak1March2015_FD_87022 | JGI IMG/M metagenome (GOLD analysis project Ga0105091, IMG submission 87022) | Freshwater sediment microbial communities from Prairie Pothole Lake near Jamestown, North Dakota, USA - PPLs Lake P7 Core (1) Depth... | ecosystem: Environmental > Aquatic > Freshwater >... | reverse complement strand
TCAGCATCTGGTGCAGAATCATGCCGCTGGCGAAAATGTCCAGTTTGGGGCCGATTTCCTTGTTGGTAATATATTCCGGCGCCATGTAGCTGGGGGTGCCGAACAGCATCAGTTCCTTCTCCGCACCGGCCTGTTCGGAAATGCGCGTGGCGATGCCGAAATCCATGACGCGCGGCACCCCTTCGGCATTGAGCAGGATGTTGGAGGGTTTGAGGTCGCGGTGGATGATGTTGTTCTGGTGTGCGTAGGCCACGGCATCGAGAATCTGGATGGCCAACTCTACCGCGCGTTGCGAGGGCAGGGCGCCTTCGCGTTTGATGAGGTGGGAGAGGTCGCTGCCCTGAACATATTCGAAGACCAGGTAGGGGTTGCCCTCGTGTTCCCCGGCCTCGAAAATCGGCACGATGTTGGGATGCTGTAGCTTGCTGACGGTGCGAGCTTCGTCGATCAGGGCCTGCGTGCGTTTGAGATGATCCTCTCCGCCCGCAAGGTGTACCGTCTTGATGGCCACTTCACGCTGCAAGTGGGGATCTTCTGCAAGGTAAACCACGCTCTGGGCGCCCTCGCCGAGTACCCGTAATATTTTGAAGCGTCCAATGACGGCCGGGATTGCAGCTTTGCTCATGCGCTTGATTCAGGAATTGATAATAGTCGGAGGAGTGTACCTCAAACCGGGGGTGTTTTTGCATCAAAACCGGGTCGGAAGAGTATAATCGCCCAACGCTATTAGGTGCTTCTATTCATGGAACTCGCAACTTCCCTGCTCGAAAAATACAGCAAAGCCGGACCCCGTTACACCTCCTACCCTACCGCGCCCTATTTCACCGAAGCCTTTGGCGAAAAGGAATGGCTCGACGAGATCAACACCACCCAGGGCCTCGGTCGCGATTTATCGCTTTACGTCCATGTGCCGTTTTGCGATACCTTGTGCTATTACTGCGGCTGCAACATGGTGGCGACGCACGACTACAGCAAGGCCGATACCTACCTCGGCTACCTGTTCGAGGAAATCGACCGGGTTGCCGCGCTGACTTCGCCCGCTCGCCAGGCAACGCAGGTGCACTGGGGCGGCGGCACGCCAACCTTCCTCAAGCCGGCCGATATCCGGCGTCTTTTCCAGCATCTGGCATCGCGTTTCAACATTGCGCCGGATGCCGAGATCAGTTGTGAACTCGACCCGCGCGAGTTGAGCCGGGAACATATCGCCGCCCTGGCCGAGTCAGGTTTCAATCGCGTCAGCATGGGGGTGCAGGATCTCGATGAAGCGGTGCAAAAGGCCGTCAACCGCGTGCAGCCCGAGGCGCTGATAAACCAGGTGTTCGGCTGGTTGCGCGAAGCCGGTTTCAACAGCATCAATATCGACCTGATGGTCGGCCTGCCGCACCAGAGCGTGGAAAGCTATACCCCCACCCTGGACAAGATCATCGCACTTGGCCCTGACCGCCTGGCCGTGTTCAACTATGCCCACGTGCCATGGATGAAGAAGCACCAGAAACTGATTCAGGAAAGCGACCTGCCCGACCTCTCCACCCGGCTTGCGTTGCAGAAGCTCATCATGGAACGGTTGGCTGCCGAAGGCTATGTCTATATCGGCATGGATCATTTTGCCAAGGCCGACGACGAGATCGTCAAGGCGCAGAAAGCCAAGACCCTCTACCGAAATTTCCAGGGCTATACCACCAACCGGAATTGCGACATCTATGCTTTCGGCGTTTCGGCCATCAGCCAGACGGAGGAGGTCTATGTGCAGAACGCCAAGAACCTGGCCGAGTACCAGCGCCGCATCGGTGCGGGCGGACTTGCCACGGAGCGCGGCCTGCGCATTTCCCGCGACGACAAAATCCGCCGCGAGGCCATCAGCCACGTGATGTGCGACCTGGAACTCGACAAAGCCAGATTCGGCGCGCAATGGGGCATAGATTTCGATACCTTCTTCGCCGAAGCGCTGCCTGAACTTGAGGATCTGGCGGCGGACGGTCTGGTGCAACTGGAACCCGGCGTGATCAAGGTGACGGAAACCGGACGCATTTTCCTGCGCAATATCGCCATGCCCTTCGATGCCTATCTGCGCCAGCAGTCGGTCGAAATCAAGCCGCGTTACTCGAAAACCCTATAAAGGATCGCCCATGAAAGCCAACACGACCCGTTTCGGTGAACTGGATATCAATCCGGAAACCATCCTGACCTTTCCGCATGGTTTGCCCGGATTTGAAAACTGCTCCCGCTACAAGTTGCTGCATGAGGAAAAGGACGGCCCCGTGGTGTTCTACATGCAATCTCTCGACGACCCCGCAGTCGCTTTTTCCGTTGTTGATCCTGCGCAATTCGGTTTCAATTACGAGCTTTCCCTGTCGGACGAAGAAACCTCCCTATTGCAGGCAGGAAATCCAAATGATCTGGCAGTAGTGCTGATGGTCTACAAGCCACAGGGCGCAGACGGCCAGAAAGCGGAGCTTACCGGCGGCGTAAGCGCAAACATCAATGGCCCACTGGTGTTGAATCTGGGCAAAAAACTTGGCTTGCAGAAGGTGCTGCTAGGACCGCAGTACGACATCACCCTGCGCGGCTAGGCGACAGCCCACAAACCGTAAAAAAAGCGCTTCGGCGCTTTTTTTACGCCTGATAAAGCTTGCACGGGTTGCTAGCATCAAATATGCTCAAATGTCTAGGACACTTTCATAAGTTGTTTCCATGTTTGATTTGCGCTCCCCGTTTCGCCAAGCCGCTATCCCCACAAAAAAATCGCTCATGAGCCATGTGGCTTTCGCCGAGCTCACCTGGTGAGCCATCGGCGTGAGATGCTGCGTCGTGTCGCATGCGAGAGGCAGGGGTGAGATGGGGAATGTGAACGACAAAAAACAGGAGCCGCAGCCATTGGCGCATGTCCGGAAATTACCGGATGGCACGTGGGTTGAACACTTGCTGGATGACCATTCTCATGAAGTTGCGAGGCTGTCAGGCGAATTTGCGGCGTATTTTGGTTGCACGGATTGGGCGAGGCTAGCCGGGTTATGGCACGATTTTGGCAAGTATCGTGCAGCATTTCAACACTACATCAAGAAAGTCAGCGGTTACGATGTTGAAGCACATGTCGAAGGCGCGCCAGGGCGAGTGGATCATTCTACGGCGGGGGCCATCCATGCAATGGAAAAGCTGGGGCCTTACGGACGTATCCTTGCCTACCTGATTGCAGGCCATCATGCCGGTCTACCGGACTGGAATAGCGCGGAGGAAGGGCAGTCCTCGTTGTTTATCCGGGTGGAGGAGGGAAAAAAGAAGGGCTATTTGCAAGAGGCATTGGCCAGTTCCCCGCCGCAAGACATTCTCTATCAGCCGCACCCAACCGGGTTGCCGCCTCAAGGCTCGATGGCACTATGGATCAGGATGCTTTTTTCCTGTCTGGTGGATGCCGACTTTCTCGATACCGAAGCGTTTATGGACGAGCGCAAATCCGCGCACCGGTCCAGCTATCCGTCGTTGAACGAATTACTGCCACTCTTTGATGGCTACATGGCGGACAAGGCTGCAAAGGCAACAAATTCTCCGGTCAATGGCATTCGTGCCGATGTGCTACGCCAGTGCCGTGGAAAGGCGGTGCTGCCCCCTGGGCTGTTTTCGCTTACCGTGCCTACCGGTGGCGGCAAGACGCTATCCAGCATGGCCTTCGCTCTGAATCACGCTGTCCATCACGGCAAACGGCGTGTCATCTATGTCATCCCCTACACCAGCATTCTGGAACAGACGGCTGAAATCTTTCGCGGCATTTTCGGCAAAGAAAACGTCATCGAACATCACAGCAATCTCGATCCCGACCAAGAGGATAGCCGCAGCCGTTTGGCGACGGAAAACTGGGATGCGCCCATCATCGTCACCACCAACGTGCAGTTTTTCGAGTCACTGTTTGCCGCCCGCACCAGTCGCTGCCGCAAATTGCACAACATCGTGGATAGCGTGGTCGTGCTGGACGAGGCGCAACTGTTGCCACCTGAATTTCTGGCCCCCATTCTGCACGTGATGGGCGATTTGGCGCGCAATTACGGCGTGACTTTCGTGCTTTCCACCGCCACCCAACCGGCATTCTCCCCGCGCCCGAAATTTTCCGGCCTGACCGATGTGCGCGAGTTGATGGATGAACCCGACACGCTTTATGCCGGCCTCAAACGAGTCCAAATGGAACTACCCGCTGATTTTCAAATGCCACAATCTTGGGAAGCCATTGCCGCGCAATTGCAACAGCACGAATCAGTGCTGTGTATCGTCAATTCCCGCGCCGATTGCCGCGAACTGCACCGACTGATGCCAAAAGGCACGATCCACCTTTCGGCCTTGATGTGCGGCCAGCATCGCAGTCAGGTCATCGCCGAAATCAAGCAAAGATTGAAAGACGGCACCCCGACGCGCGTTATCAGTACGCAACTGGTCGAGGCCGGGGTGGATATTGATTTCCCCATAGTCTATCGCGCGCTGGCCGGTCTGGATGCCGTCGCTCAGGCTGCCGGGCGATGCAACCGCGAAGGTTGCCTGCCCGGTTTGGGCAAGGTCGTGGTTTTCGTGCCGCCGAAACCAGCCGCGCCTGGATTGTTGCGCAAGGCACAACAAAGCGGGCAAGAGGTGATGCGCTTGACCACGGCAGAACTGCTAACGCGGGAGCGTTTCGAAGCGTACTTTCAACATTACTATGCCAGTCTTAATAGCTTGGACAAAGCCGACATCGTCGGCCTGCTGGACATGCACAACCGTGCTGGGGCTCGCAAGGCGGAATTCAATTTCCGTACCGCCGGCGCCGACTTCCGGCTGATAGACGAAGAGGGGCAAACCGCCGTTATCATGCGCTATGGTGAAAGCCCCAGCCTGATTGCCGCGCTCGAATCCAGTGCGGCAATGGAACCTCATCAGCGCCGAGGACTGTTACGCAAGTTGCAACGCTATACCGTGAATATCCGCGAGGCGGAGTGCAAGAAGCTGCTGGAAAGCTGCGATATCAGGGAGCTTTTTCCAGGCGTCCATGTGCAGTATTCTGATACGCTCTATCATCCGAAAGTCGGCCTGATAATGAGTAAAGACGCGGTGTTTGACCCGGCGATCGGCGTCGTTTAGCAAGGGGAATAAATGAAAACATATTGTCTTGAAGTCAGCGGTGATTTCGCCTGTTTCACTCGCCCGGAAATGAAGGTCGAGCGGGTGAGCTACGACGTGATAACGCCCTCAGCTGCCCGTGCGGTGTTCGAGTCCATCCTATGGAAACCGGCCATCCGTTGGCATATCACTCAAATTGAAGTGTTGAAGCCGATCAAATGGATTTCGGTGCGGCGCAATGAAGTTGGGGCGGTAGTTTCGGTGCGCAACGCACATGAAGCCATGAACAAGGGAGCGGGACTACTCGGCCTGAACGTGGAAGACGAGCGCCAGCAGCGTGCCGGGCTGTTTCTGCGCGATGTAGCTTACCGTATCCACGCCCATTTCGAGTTGCTGCCCAACGCCGGCGAAAATAACACGCCGGGCAAGTTTCTGGACATGTTCGAGCGCCGCGCTGAAAAGGGCCAGTGCGTCAATCAGCCCTATCTCGGCTGCCGCGAATTCGCCTGCGATTTCCGGCTGGTGGATGCCGCGCAGCCGCTAGTCCCTGCCATCGCGGAAACCCGCGACCTGGGCTGGATGCTGCATGATCTGGATTACACCAATGCCACCGACCCGCAACCACGCTTTTTCCGCGCCAAGCTGGAAAACGGCGTGTTGCAGGTGCCGGCCTGGAACAGTGAGGAGATACGGGGATGATCTTGCAGGCACTCAATGATTATTACCAACGTAAAACCCGGCTGCCGGAAAGCGATCTGGCACCGCCGGGCTTCGAGCACAAACCCATTCCTTTCGTCGTGGTGCTGACGGCATCGGGCGATTTCGCCGAATTGCAAGATACCCGTGAGGGTGAGGGCAGAAACCGCACAGCCAAGACTTATCTGGTGCCACAAGGGGTTAAGAAAAGCGTAAATGTTGCTGCCAGCCTACTTTGGGGTAGCCCCGAATATGTTTTCGGTGTCACTGATTCCCAGAAACAGGCAGAGAAACTTGCGAATGCAAAAACCGAGAAAAGAAAAGAGCAAGTTTTGCAACGGCTGCAAGATCAGCATCTTGCGTTTGTCACGGCGCTGCGCGCCCGCTTTTCGCCACCCGTCGATGCCGGTGTCAAGGCGGTGCTGGTGTTTCTTGAGCGGGGCGATTTCGAGCGGGTTTTCGCGCATCCGCTATGGCCGGAAATTCTGGAAAGCGGTGCCAACCTGACTTTCCGGCTGGAAGGAGATGTTTGCCCGGTATGCGAGCGTGAGGCCGTGGTGGATGCGCTCACCGCAGGTAGTCAGGACGATGCGGCCGCAACCGGGCTGTGCCTAGTGTCCGGCGAGGCCGATGTGATCGAACGCCTGCATCCTTCCGTAAAAGGGGTGTGGGGCGCGCAGACTGCCGGAGCCAACATCGTCTCTTTCAACCTGGATGCATTCGGCTCCTATGGCAAGTCGCAGGGCAGCAACGCCCCTGTGGGCAAGCGCGCCGCCTTTGCCTATACCACCGCGCTCAATCACCTGCTAGCTAAAGGCTCGCGCCAGCGCATCCAGGTCGGCGATGCTTCCACCGTGTTCTGGGCGGAAAAGCCTGGTCACCCGATGGAAGAACTGTTCCCCGGCTTTTTCAGCGAACCGGCCAAGGATGATCCTGATCACGGCACGCAAGCCGTCGCGGCATGGCTGGCCGCGCCGAAAACAGGCGCCAACAGCTTTGAGGGTGACGGCACGCGTTTTTACGTGTTGGGGCTGGCGCCCAATGCGGCGCGCATTGCCGTGCGCTTCTGGCACGTCAAAACGGTGGGTGAGCTGGCTGTTAACATCCGCCGATATTTCGACGATGTGCGTATTGACCATGCTCCGCACGAACCGGAAACGCTCTCTCTGTTCCGGCTGTTGGTCGCCACGGCGACGCTGGGAAAGGCCGAAAACATCCCGCCCAATCTAGGCGGCGACCTGATGCGCAGCGTGATTGAGAACCTGCCTTACCCGCAAACCCTGCTTGCTGGTGCTATCCGTCGCATCCGCGCCGAGAGGCAAGTCACTTACCCGCGCGCCGCCATCATCAAGGCGTGTCTTAACCGTTACTCTGAAATGGAGAAACTCAAGATGTCACTGGACGAAAGCAATACCAATCACGCCTACCGGCTGGGCAGGCTGTTCGCGGTGCTGGAACGTATTCAGGAACGCGCCAGCCCGAATCTCAACGCCACCATCAGGGATCGCTATTACGGTGCGGCATCCAGTACGCCCATGACGGTTTTCTCGACTCTGCTCAAGCTCAAAAATCATCACATCGCCAAACTGGACAACAAGGGCGAAGCGGTGAACCTGGAAAAGTTGATCGGGCAGATCATGGATGGAATTTACGACTTCCCCGCGCAACTTGGGCTTCAGGATCAAGGCCGCTTTGCCATCGGCTATTACCACCAGCGGCAGAATTTTTTCAGCAAAACCGACAAATCCGAACAAGGAGAATAACCATGGCTTTGAACAACCGATATGATTTCGTGCTGCTGTTCGACGTGAAAGACGGCAATCCCAATGGCGACCCGGACGCCGGCAATCTGCCACGCACTGATGCCGAAACGGGACGCGGTCTGGTGACGGATGTCTGTCTCAAACGTAAAGTGCGCAATTTTGTTGGCATCGTCAAGGGCGAGCAACCGCCGTTCGAGATTTACGTCAAGGAAAAGGCAGTACTAAATGCTCAGCATCGTCGTGCCTACTCGGAATTTTGTTTGGCGCCGGAATCAAAGAAACTTCCGAAGAGTATTGAAGATGCGAAAAAGGTCACTGGGTGGATGTGCAAAAACTTTTTTGATATTCGTACTTTCGGCGCTGTGATGACAACAGAGATTAACTGCGGACAAGTCCGCGGCCCAGTACAGATTACTTTTTCCCGTTCTGTTGATCCCGTAATTGCGCAGGAACACTCGATAACCGTGTGTGCTGCAAGAAAAGAAGATAAGCCTGTTGAAGAACAAATTGGCATCCAAGGCCGCAAGTTCACCATTCCCTACGGCCTCTACGTTGCCCACGGCTTTGTTTCCGCCCATCTCGCCAACCAGACCGGCTTTTCGGAAGAAGACCTTGAATTGCTTTGGCAGTCACTTGCCCAGATGTTCGAGCATGACCGCTCCGCTGCGCGCGGCGAGATGACAACCCGTGGCCTGTATGTATTCAAGCATGACAGCCAGCTTGGCAACGCGCCGGCCCACAGGCTGTTCGAGCTTGTCCGGGCGGAGAAAACCAATGGCGATGCGCCCGCCCGCAGCTTTGCCGACTACGCCGTCACGGTGAATGAAACCGGCCTCCCCGCAGGTGTAACATTGCAAAAGTTGGTGGCGTAACAATGGAGAACCTGAAATGAGCGAAATATTGTTTCTTGTGGAGCAAGCGCCGGAGGGTGGATACATTGCTCGGGCGCTGGGCGAGTCCCTCTTTACCGAGGCGGATACCTTGCCGGAATTACGCCTGATGATCCAGGAGGCGGTGCATTGCCACTTCGATGAACAGGACATGCCCAAGCTTATCCGCCTGCACATCGTGCAGGAGGAAGTGCTGGCCGCATGAGATTGCCGCGCGACCTGACCGGCGCGGAACTGGTCAGGCGGCTGTCGAAATTCGGGTACCGGCAGACCCGTCAGACGGGAAGCCATGTCCGGCTGACGTGCGATGTGCCACGGCAACATCATGTGACCATTCCATTGCATGATCCGCTACGGATAGGCACGCTTGCCGCCATTCTGGCGGATGTCGCGGAAGTGCATGGCTTGGAGCGCGATGCCTTGCTGGAGCGGCTGTTCGGTTAGCGGATGGAACCCTCCGATCCCATTCCCCTCTCCGCCCTCCAGCACTGGAGCTACTGTCCGCGCCAGTGCGCGCTGATCCACGTCGAGCAGGCCTTCGAGGAAAACGTCCACACCATGCGCGGCCAGGCGGTGCATCAGCTGGTGGATGAACCGGGCTTCGAGGAACGCGCCGGCGCTCGGGTGGAACGGGCCTTGCCTCTGTGGAGCGAGCGGATCAAGCTCCTCGGCAAGGCGGACGTGGTGGAATTCCTGCCGGACGGCACGCCATATCCGGTGGAATACAAACACGGGCGCAAGCGGGAAAAACTTCACGACGATCTCCAGCTTGCCGCCCAGGCCTTGTGCCTGGAGGAAATGACGGGCAAGCCTGTGCCCAAGGGCGCGATCTACCACCATACCTCGCGCCGCCGCCGTGAAATAACGATAACGGATGCCCTGCGCCACCAGGTAGAAGAAACCGTCGCAGCGGTTCGCGCCCTGCTGGAATCTGGAATCCTGCCCGTCCCGCTGAACGACGCCCGCTGCCGCGAATGTTCCCTCAAGGAAATCTGCCAGCCGGAGGCCATGGCGGCCAGGGGGAAAATACACGCCATGCGCGAAACCCTGTTCGAACCGGAGGACAAATGCGCCAAATCCTGAACACCCTTTACGTGATGACGCCCAATGCTTACCTGCATCTGGACAACGACATGCTGCGCATTGACGTCGATCACGAGAAAAAAATGCAGGTGCCGCTGCATCATCTGGGTTCGGTCGTGACTTTCGGCAACGTGATGGTCTCCCCAGCGGCCATGCACCGCTGCGCCGATAGCGGCATTGCCCTGGTGCTGCTGGATCACAACGGGCGTTTCAAGGCTCGGCTGGAGGGCGCGGTGAGCGGCAACATCCTGTTGCGCCAGGCGCAGCACCGCGCCGCAGGAGATGGCGAATTTGCCCTCAATGTCGCCCGGTCTGCCATTGCCGGAAAGTTGCGCAATGCCCGTCAGGTTTTGCAACGCGGCGCACGGGAAGCAGACGACGCCGATGATAAAAAATATCTGAATGAGGCTACCGATGCTCTCGCCCGTTCGATCCGCAACCTGCCTCATGCGACGGATCTGGACATGGTGCGCGGCATCGAGGGTGATGCCGCGAAAGTCTATTTTTCTGCGTTGCCCAAGCTGGTGCGCAAGAGCGCGCGGGGTGCCTTCACCATGGATGGCCGTAGCCGCCGCCCACCCCGCGACCGTTTCAACGCCTTGATCTCCTTCCTCTACTCGATGGTCATGAATGATTGCCGCTCAGCCCTGGAAAGTGTCGGACTGGACCCGCAGTTGGGCTTCCTTCATGCCGTGCGCCCAGGCCGTGCTGCCCTGGCTTTGGACTTGATGGAGGAATTCCGCGCCATCCTCGCCGACCGCCTGGCCCTGACACTCATCAACCGGGGGCAAATCGTAAGCGGCGATTTTCAGGAGCGGGAGGGTGGCGCGGTAACTCTGGAAGGTGATGCGCGGAAAACCGTCGTTGTTGCTTATCAGGAGCGCAAGCAGGAGGAAATTACTCACCCCCTGCTGGAAACCAAGGTTCCCATCGGCCTGCTTCCTCAACTCCAGGCCCGTTTCATGGCGCGCACCATACGCGGCGAGATGGAAGGCTATCTGCCTTTTTTGGCGAAATAAGCATGCTGATCATCGTCACCTACGACGTATCCACGGAAACCGCCGCCGGACGAAAGCGACTGCGCCGGGTGGCGAAACTTTGCGAACGCACCGGCCAGCGGGTACAAAAATCTGTCTTTGAATGCAACGTCGACCAGATGCAGTATGAGGAGCTGGAGCGGCGGTTACTGAATGAAATCGAGCAGAAGGAGGACAATTTGCGCCTGTACCGGCTGATAGAACCAGTGGAGCTTTATGTGAAGGAATATGGTAATTTCCGGGCAGTCGACTTTGATGGTCCGCTGGTTGTTTGAATATGCGCGAACCCCAAGTAAATAGAAAAACCGGGCAGGTTCGCGCTTGGTATAACGTATTGTGGAGAAAGAAGATTCTCTGTAACCTGTCTTTTATCCCGAGCGCTGATTCGGCCTTCAAATCAGGGTTCGCGGCCTTTTTCCGAAATTTTATTCGGAGTCAAAGAGTTGTATCTGTACTGTAGCGCCCGCCCCTCGGGGCGGGCGAGGATTGAAACAACACAGAGGGTCTGGACGCCTCAAAACTCTGACGTAGCGCCCGCCCCTCGGGGCGGGCGAGGATTGAAACCTCGCCGTACATCGTTCCAGGATCGTTGTAGCCGGGTAGCGCCCGCCCCTCGGGGCGGGCGAGGATTGAAACGTGCGGTACACGTCAACGTGGTCGCCATTCGTGGTAGCGCCCGCCCCTCGGGGCGGGCGAGGATTGAAACCCGTCCCGCTGGTGAGCAGGGTGATCAATTTTGGGTAGCGCCCGCCCCTCGGGGCGGGCGAGGATTGAAACAACCGGATGGAAAGCGCGCTGGTCGCCATCGGCAGGTAGCGCCCGCCCCTCGGGGCGGGCGAGGATTGAAACGATACCTTGCGGTTTCCTGCCGGGTCGGTCTGCACGTAGCGCCCGCCCCTCGGGGCGGGCGAGGATTGAAACAAGGTTGAGGTGCTGCCATGAAGCCATTTTATGAGGTAGCGCCCGCCCCTCGGGGCGGGCGAGGATTGAAACATAACAAAACTAGGTGGAAAAGCCACGGGACTCGGTAGCGCCCGCCCCTCGGGGCGGGCGAGGATTGAAACACAAAGTCCAGATGCGGCGCCGATGGCTATAAGGAGTAGCGCCCGCCCCTCGGGGCGGGCGAGGATTGAAACGAGAAGTGGGGCGCAGAAATTAACTTCGCCATGATGTAGCGCCCGCCCCTCGGGGCGGGCGAGGATTGAAACAGATTCACCAGCCCCGAGGCGCGCAGACCGCAGCCGGTAGCGCCCGCCCCTCGGGGCGGGCGAGGATTGAAACACCCCTTCGGCGTAGGTCGTCCCGCTGACCCATTGTAGCGCCCGCCCCTCGGGGCGGGCGAGGATTGAAACTCCATGAAGATCAGGAGGTAGCCGCAAAGAGAACGGTAGCGCCCGCCCCTCGGGGCGGGCGAGGATTGAAACCACAAGGGCGACAAAATCAGGGTGCGTTCGTCGGCGTAGCGCCCGCCCCTCGGGGCGGGCGAGGATTGAAACTGGTACTGGTTGGCTGTTGCATCCCCGATCAGCGCGTAGCGCCCGCCCCTCGGGGCGGGCGAGGATTGAAACACCATCGAAGTGACCATTGCCGGAGCCACCGCCCGTAGCGCCCGCCCCTCGGGGCGGGCGAGGATTGAAACAACACCATGGTGCTGCGCCCGATCATCAGCGCCAGGTAGCGCCCGCCCCTCGGGGCGGGCGAGGATTGAAACTTCATGGCGGCGTCAATATCCTTCACGCTTTTTTCGGCTTGCTTGAATTTGGTCTCAAGCTCGCTTATATTGGCCTTGATCGAGATACTTAATGAGGTGTCGTTTGCCATGATGTTCCGTCAGTTGCTTGTCGTTTTAACCGCGATGGCCATCTTCTTCCCCTTCGTACTAGGCGGCGAGGCGCTGAAATTTGTCGCCACCTGGATCATCGCCCCCACCATCGTCCTGCTGCTGGGTGGTCTGGCCGTCGCCCTGTTCGTGGCATTTCTGGTGCCGCCACGCAGTTAATCTTCCAATGTCGCCATCGCCTTGGTAAATCCCTTGTCATCCGCCCTTGATGCGCGCAACAGCCAGAGCGTGTCGCGTTGCCTGCGCTTTTCCGCGCTCCCTTCCGCCTCGATATACAGCCGGGCCTGCGCCGGGGTATAGTCCACTGCCCCGGAGTGACCGCCGGATATCAGGAGGTGGAGAGCGTCAGCCCAGCCCCACTTACTTTCCCGATCCGGTCCACTGCGGCGTTGATTTCCGGCAGCACGCGGCGTAGCGCCCGCCCCTCGGGGCGGGCGAGGATTGAAACGTCTTGCGGTATCCACGTCGCCAATGCGGCGGCGAGGATTGAAACTTTCCGGCTCTCTCAGGGACCGCACAACAAAAAGGCACCAAGGTGCCTTTTTGTTGTGCTGCTTTCCCTGCGAAAGGTCTAACCTCTACGCATGGAGTCGAAGAAATCCGCGTTGCTTTTGGTGGCCTTGATTTTGTCGAGCAGGAATTCCATCGCTTCCAGGTCGTCCATTGGGTAAAGCAGTTTGCGCAGAACCCATATTTTTTGCAGGACGTCGGCCTTGATGAGCAGTTCTTCGCGCCGGGTGCCGGATCGGTTGACGTTGATCGCGGGGTAGAGGCGTTTTTCCGCCATCTTGCGGTCAAGGTGGATTTCCATGTTACCGGTGCCCTTGAACTCTTCGTAGATCACGTCGTCCATGCGCGAGCCGGTGTCCACCAGTGCGGTGGCGATGATGGTCAGGCTGCCGCCTTCCTCGATATTGCGCGCTGCGCCGAAGAAGCGCTTGGGGCGCTGCAGAGCGTTGGCGTCGACGCCGCCGGTGAGCACCTTGCCGGAGGCGGGAACCACGGTGTTGTAGGCGCGTGCCAAGCGAGTGATGGAGTCGAGCAGGATGACTACGTCCTTCTTGTGTTCGACCAGGCGCTTGGCTTTTTCCAGCACCATTTCGGCAACCTGGACGTGGCGCGTGGCGGGTTCGTCGAAGGTCGAGGCGACCACTTCGCCGCGCACGGTGCGGGTCATTTCGGTCACTTCCTCGGGGCGCTCGTCGATGAGCAGCACGATCATGATGACGTCGGGGTGGTTGGTGGCGATGGCGTGGGCAATGTGTTGCAGCATCACGGTCTTGCCGCTTTTCGGGCTGGCTACCAGCAGGCCGCGTTGTCCTTTGCCGATGGGGGCGACCATGTCAATGACGCGGCCGGTGATGTTTTCTTCCGCCTTGATGTCGCGTTCCAGGATCATCGGTTGGGTGGGGAACAGCGGCGTCAGGTTCTCGAACAGGATCTTGTGCTTGGAATTTTCCGGCGGCTCGCCGTTAACCGTGTCCACCTTCACCAGCGCGAAGTAGCGTTCACCTTCCTTGGGAGTACGAATCTCGCCCTGAATGGTGTCGCCGGTATGCAGGTTGAAGCGGCGGATCTGCGAGGGGCTGACGTAGATGTCGTCCGGCCCGGCCAGGTACGAAGTATCCGGGGAACGCAGGAAGCCAAAGCCATCCTGCAGCACTTCCAGTGTGCCATCACCAAAGATGCTTTCGCCTTTTTTTGCCTGATTTTTTAGCAGGGCGAAGATCAGGTCCTGCTTGCGCAGTCGGCTGGCCCCATCAATTTCGTTGGCGATGGCCATCTCGACTAATTCGGTGACGTGTTTTTGTTTTAACTCAGATAAATGCATGGCTATAGAGCGCTTGTAGGATGACTTGCGGGAAAGATAGAGGCTGGTGAAACCTGAGCTGGCAAGCTATGCGCTTGCCAGTCGAAAGGAATATTTGCGTGAAGCGTAACGGCTTTAGATGTTGCTGTCAATAAAAGCGGTGAGCTGGGATTTTGACAGTGCGCCCACCTTGGTGGCTTCCACGTTGCCGTTCTTGAAAATCATCAGGGTCGGGATGCCGCGGATGCCGAACTTGGGTGGCGTGGCCTGGTTTTCGTCGATGTTGAGCTTGGTGATTTTGATCTTGCCAGCATATTCTTGCGCCACTTCGTCCAGAATGGGTGCGATCATCTTGCAGGGGCCGCACCAGTCCGCCCAGTAGTCAACCAGCACGGGGATCTGCGATTGAAGAACTTCCTGCTCGAAAGAGTCGTCGCTGATGTAATGGATATGTTCGCTCATGGATTGCCCCTTAGCATTCTGAAATAAATGGGTTTTTTGATTGAAGCCTGTTTGGAATGGCGTCTGTTGTCGGTGGTCAAGGACAGGTATAAACGCTATGCTAACTAAAAATACCAAGTAAGGGAAGCTTTGATGCGGGCACTCAAAAATATTGTTTATTTTATGCTGAAATGAACAGCATCACACTTCCCGCTCCCGCTGTGGATGCGTTGCTCAGCGCTGCCGCACGCGAAATCATTGCCTTGGAGCGCGCTCGCCTTCCCAATCTGAGCGGCGTGACGGTGCTGCTGCCCAATCTTCACGCGGCCGGGGAGTTTGGCCGCTTGTTGCGTGAAGCGGCTGGGGTGGAGACCCTGCTCCTGCCGCATTTCGCTACCCTGAGAAGTCTCGCTGAACAGTTGGATGTGGGCCGTGCGCGCCTGCCTGTCAGCCACCGCCAGGCCATGATCTACCAGGCTTTGCGTGACAAGGACTGGTTTCGCCATGGCGATTTGTGGCACGTCAGCGCCGAACTGTTGCGGCTGTTTGATGAAATCACCTTGAGTCAGTTGTCGCTCCCCTCTTCTTATGAGTCGTTTTTGCACCAGTTGGAACAGGCTTACAAGGCGCGCAGCGGGAGTCCGCTACAATTCGAGGCCCGGCTGGTGCATGAAATGTGGCATGCCATGTCCGCCAACGGAGACGGCGCGCTGGATGATGCGGCACTCTATTACTTGCAACTGTCGCAGCTGGCCGCGACGGCAACAGCGCCGCTGTACACCATGGGACTCAATGGTCTCGTCCCCATGGAATCGGCCTTTTTCGAGCTTTATGCCCGATCTCGCCCAGTGCGCCATTTTTCTGAGTCCAGGCCGGAAGGGGACTGCGGAAGCCTGAGCCACCTGCTGGCGGAGGCCTGGGCCGACCCCGAGCAAAGCGATCACCTGCACGACCGCGCTGGCGCTTTCAGTAAAATTGCTGTGGCCAGTCCGTTTTCTGGCCAGCCGGCGCGGCTTTCACTTCTTGGCGCCCACAGCCTGGAGCAGGAGGCCGAAATGGTTGCTTTCTGCGTCGGCCAATGGCTGGCTCAGGGCAAAACAGCCATAGCCGTGGTGGCTCAGGATCGGCTCGTGGCCCGGCGTGCGCGCGCCCTGCTGGAGCGGGCGGCGGTGCTGGTGGCGGACGAAACCGGCTGGACCCTTTCCACCACCAGCGCCAGCACGGTAGTGATGCGCTGGCTGGACAATCTCGACAGCCGCTTTCATTATCAGGATTTGCTCGATCTGCTCAAATCCCCATTCATTTTAACCGCCTGGGACCCGGCTCGGCGGCGCCATGGGGTGTTCCGACTGGAGCAATTGATTCGCAAGCATAGCGTTGTGTCGCACCTGAATCGTTACCGAGCCCTGGCTGGGGATGAGGAAGAAGTCGTCGAGTTGCTTCAGGCCTTGGCCACGGCGCAAAAACTGTTGGAAAAACGCAAAGCGCGCGCGCTGGCCGAGTGGCTGCAAAGCTTGCTCGAAAGCCTGGATGTGTTGCAGATACGCGCCGGCCTGCAGCGTGACCTGGCGGGGGAACAGTTACTCCAGTTGCTCGATCGCCTGCGTCGAGAACTGGCCCACGATGTCATTTTGTTTACTTATTCCGAGTGGCGGCAATGGCTTAATCAGCAGCTTGAAGAGGCGGTTTTTCGCGATGACAGCATCACTAGTCCGGTGGTGTTCACTCACCTCGCGGCTTGCCGTTTGCGCGGGTTCGATGGGGTGATCATTGCCGGCGCCGACGCTAGCCATTTACCGGGACAAGGGCGTGAAAGCGTGTTTTTCAACCAGGCGGTGCGGGTACAACTCGGCTTGCCTGATCGTCGCGCCGCACTGGAAATCGAGCGGCAGAACCTGACGGCCCTGCTGGTTGCCTGCCCGGAGGTGTGGGTGACGTGGCAGGCGCGGAAAAACGGCGAACCCAACTCGCTCAGTCCATGGTTCGAGCGACTGGAAATCTTCCATATGCTGGCTTATGGTGTTCAGCTGTCAGCTGTCAGCTATCAGCCATCTGCAATCAGCTATCAGCCATCGGGGTTTGCGGCGCGGCCTGCGCCGGTGCTGCCGGCGCAGCTTGTTCCTGCCACCATTTCCGCCAGCGGTTACAACAGCCTGGTGGCTTGCCCTTACCAGTTCTATGCCCGCCATGCCTTGCGGCTCAATGAGCTGGATGAGGTTTCCACTATGCTGGAGAAGCGAGATTACGGCGAATACGTGCATGACATTCTGCACCGTTTTCACTCCGTCTATCCGGTTCTAAGCGGCAAGCATACTGCTATGTTGGAGAAGGGTTTGCACGACATAAGCAGAGAAGTCTTTGCCCGAGCCATCGAGGCAGATTTTGTTAGCCATGCCTGGGCCTTGCGCTGGGAAGCATCCATTCCCGGCTACATTGCCTGGCAGCTAACGCGCGAGCAGGACGGCTGGCGCTGGCAGGAAGGCGAACTGGAGCGCACGCTGGACATACATCTGGCAGGTGAACGGCAACTCGTTTTGCGCGGCAGGCTGGACCGGGTAGATAAAAAAGGGGCTGCGCTGGCAGTGCTGGATTACAAGACACAGAGCGCCGAGGGTCTGAAGAAAAAGCTCAAGCAAGCCGGGGAGGACGTTCAGTTGCCCTGTTATGCCTTGTTGCTGGGGGATCTGCCGCAGCAGGCTGCGTTTGTAGCGGTGGACGCGGAGGAGGTGTGCCAGGTCGAGGCGGCTGAGGGTATCGTTGAATTGGCCGAGGCCAACCGCGAGCGTTTGCGCGACATGTTTGACGCCCTGAACCAAGGCGCACCGCTACCCGCTCAAGGCATCGCCCAGGCGTGCGACTACTGCGAAATGCGCGGCCTGTGTCGCAAGGATTACTGGAATGCATGATTTTGACTATCAAACCGCCCTGAGTCCCGAGCGCTCGGTGGTGATCGAAGCCTGCGCCGGTAGCGGCAAGACCTGGCTGCTGGTGTCGCGCATCCTGCGCCTGCTGCTGGCTGGAGCGGAGCCAGGTGAAATCCTCGCCATCACCTTTACGCGCAAGGCCGCCCAGGAGATGCAGGCGCGCCTGCTGGAATGGCTGCGCCTGCTGTCCCTGCAACCGGAAGCCGAAGCACGCGAATTCCTGCGTCAGCGCGCCTTGTCTGACAGCGAAATCGAACAAATGCTGCCGCGTGCACGCAACCTGCTGGAGCGCGTGCTGACCGCCGAGCCTGCGCTCACCATCAATACTTTTCATGGCTGGTTCCTGCAATTGCTGCAACGGGCGCCGCTGGAAGGCGGCGCGGTGGGCAATTTTTCCCTGCTCGACCAGACCTCGGCCTTGATGGAAGAGGCTTGGCAGAATTTTGCCGAAGATCTGGCGGCGCAGGTTGAAGATTCGACCGCCACAGCACTGCAAGAGTTGTTTCGCGACCACGGCCTGTTCAATACTCGGGTCCTGCTGCTGGGCTTCGTCGCCAAGCGCGCCGAGTGGTGGGCTTATAGCGCAGGGCAGAGCGATCCCCTCGACTATGCGCTGGAGAACTTGCGCCACGAACTGGAGGTCGATCCGACACAGGACGTGCTGGCGGAAATGCAGCAGGACACGGTATTAGTCGAATGGCACGCCGAATATGCGCAACTCCTGGGAATGAACACTGCGACTGACCAGAAACTCGCGGCACAGTTAGTCGATGCACTGGCGTTGAAGGACTTTTCCCAAGGTTTTGAGGCGTTATGGTCCGTGTACTTTACCAAGACAGGCACGCCGCGAGTGCGCAATGCATCCCCTACCCAGGCCAAACGCTTGGGCACGGATGGCGAGGCGCGCCTGATCGAGTTGCACCTGATGATTTGCGACCTGCTGTATGAGGCCCGCGACCGCCTCACCGCCCAGGCGGTGTATCGTTTCAATTGCATCGGCCTGCGCTGCGGCGCAGCGCTGCTCGACGCCTATCAGCGCATCAAGGAAACGCGCCAGATGCTGGATTTCGCCGATGTCGAATGGCGTGTATTCCAGTTGCTGAGCCGCAGCGATTACGCCGAATACATGCAGTACAAGCTGGACAGCCGCTACAGCCATATCCTGCTGGATGAGTTTCAGGACACCAACCCTTTGCAGTGGCAGGTGATGCAGTCCTGGCTGGGCGCTTACGATGCAGCGGGCAGTCGCCCCAGCGTTTTCCTGGTGGGCGATCCCAAGCAGTCGATCTATCGCTTCCGTCGCGCCGAACCGCGCCTGTTCCAGATCGCCGCCGCCAGCCTGATGCGCGATTTTGACGCTACCCGGCTGGAGCAGGACACTTCGCGGCGTAGCGCCCCGGCGGTCATCCAGACGGTAAATCGGGTTTTCGCTGCGCAGCCGGACTTCGCCGGGTTCCGTGAGCATGGCTGGCACCACGACGCACAGGAGGGTGCCATCGCGCTGCTGCCGCTGGCGGAAAAAAATGATCTTCCGGGCGCCGAGGGAGAGGGGGGCAATGACTTGGTGTTGCGGAATCCGCTCGAACAGCCGCGCCAGGAAGACGATGATGTGCGCCACCAGCAGGAGGCGGCCCAGCTTGCGGAGAAGGTTGCTGCCATCGTCGGACACTGGCAAGTGGACGACGAAAAGCACGGACCGCGTCCCGCAGCGTATCGTGACATCATGCTGCTGGTCAGGAGTCGTACCTGGCTTGCCACCTACGAACGGGCGCTACGCATGGCGCACATCCCCTATCTCAGTTCGCGCCAGGGTGGCTTGCTGGATACATTGGAGTGCAGCGATCTGTCAGCCTTGCTGGAGTTTCTTGTGACGCCGTTTGCCGACCTCAAGTTGGCCCAGGTGCTGCGCTCGCCCCTGTTCGGTTGTGACGATGCCGACCTGATGCTGCTGGCAAACCTAACCCCTCCCAGTCTCCCCTTGGCAGGGGCGAAGCCAGAGACTCCTCCCCTGCCAAGGGGAGGCAGGGAGGGGGTGAGCTGGTGGCAACGTCTGAAGGCTCTTCCGGATGAACAACTCACTCCAATCTTGAAACTGGCACGCGAAAGCCTTACCGCCTGGCAGACCATAGCAGACCGACTGCCGGTACATGACCTGCTCGACCGCATCTATTTCGAGGGCGAGGTGCTGCAGCGCTACCGCATGGCTGTGCCACAAGGCATGATTGCTGCGGTGCAGGCCAATCTGCATGCCTTCATCGAGTTGGCGCTCAACATGGATAGCGGGCGTTATCCCAGCCTGGCGCGCTTCATCGACGAGGTGAAAGCACTGCGCCGTGCACCAGAACAGGAATCGCCCGACGAGGGCTTGATCGGTGACGGTGGCAATGCGCTGCGGATTCTTACCGTGCATGGCGCCAAAGGCCTGGAAGCGCCTATCGTGTGGTTGCTGGATGCCAATGCAGCGCCACGCAATGAGAGCGGATACCGGATATTGGTCGACTGGCTGCCGGAAAATACGGCGCCACGCCACTTTTCCTTGGTCAGCCGCAAGGCCGAACTGGCGCGTGTGCGCGAACATTACGTGGAAGCGGAAGCGGCACACGCCCGGCGCGAAAATCTCAATTTGCTCTATGTCGCCATGACGCGAGCCAAACAGGCGTTGATCGTGAGTGGTTGCGCGAGTGGCAAGAGTGGCGACAGCTGGTATCAGAAAATCCAGGCCGGGTTGCTGGAGGCCGGACTCGGCGATTCACTTTCGTTCGCCGCCAAGTCCGCCACCGATGTCGTGGCGGAAATAGCGCAGCCTGTTCCTGACCAACTGCCGGTGCCGCCAACCGGCCGGAGAGAGTTTTTCCGGCTTGATGCCGCACGGCTTCATGGCATTCAGTTGCATGCGTTGCTGGAATGGGTGGACGTGACTCGCTCCCTAGCAGAGCAGAAAGAGAGACTACAACTCAGGATCGGTTTGGATGATTTGACATTCGAGCCGCTGTGGGCCGAAGCGCTCGAACTGTTGCAGTCACCCGGGTTGCAACGCTTTTTCGATCCAGGGCAATACCTGTCAGCCTACAATGAACTCAGCTACCAGAACGTAAATGGAGAGATTCGCCGCATCGATCGCCTGGTCGAGTTTGCCGACAGCGTGTGGGTTCTCGATTACAAAACCACGGAATCGAATGGTGCCGATTATTCCGCCCTGGCCATTGCTTATCGGCCTCAAATGATGGACTACCGGAAAGCGATGACAAGCGTGTTTCCGGACAAAGTCATCAATTGCGCGTTGGTGTTTCCCGGGGCATTGCTAATCGAAATGGATTAGGGTGTGAACAGACCCTTATTCCCCTTTTTGCTTCAATCCGCCCAACAGTGCTGCCACTTGCCGCTGCGGACGTTTGCCGTGGGAAGCGGCGTGGCCCATGGGTTGCTTGAGGTGGTGGTTGTTGGCTGCCGGTTTCGGTACGCCTTCGCTTGGCGCGCGCTGGGCTTGGTGTTCGGCTGCGGGTTGCGTTTCGGGGCGGCGCTGGGGTGTGCGTTCGCGACCGTGTTCACGAGATGGCGCTTCCGGTTTTGGTGTGCTTCCCGGTTCGAAACCCGCTACCACCAGCTTGGGTATTTCGCGATTGATGAGGCGTTCGATTTCACCCAGGATGCGCATTTCCTCGCCGCATACCAGTGAAATCGCATCCCCCTGGCTACCGGCGCGGCCGGTACGCCCGATGCGGTGGACGTAGTCTTCAGCCGAATTGGGCATTTCGAAATTGAATACATGAGGGAGCTGGTCGATGTCGATGCCACGAGCGGCAACATCGGTCGCTACCAGTACCCTTACCGCCCCTTCCTTGAAGTCGGACAGGGCCTTGGTGCGTTGTGGCTGGCTCTTGTCGCCGTGAATGGCCACTGCCAGGATGCCATCGCGCTCCAGTTGATGAGCGAGCCGGTCTGCACCGTGCTTGGTGCGCGCAAATACCAGCACCTGACGCAAATCCTGGGTTTTGATCAGGTGGGACAGCAGTTCGCGCTTGCGTGCCTGATCCACCGGATGTGCTATCTGGGTGACAGTTTCGGCAGCGGTATTGCGGCGCGCCACCTCGATCAGTACAGGGTCGTGCAGCAGGGAGTCGGATAAGCGCTTGATTTCCTCGGCGAACGTGGCCGAGAACAGTAGACTTTGGCGCTGTGCCGGCAGCAGGCTCATGATGCGTCTCAGGTCGGGGAGGAAGCCCATATCCAGCATGCGGTCGGCTTCGTCGAGCACGAGGAATTCGACCTTGGAAAGATTGATGCTCTTTTGCTGTACGTGGTCCAGCAGACGCCCGGGTGTGGCCACCACGATATCCACGCCGCTACGCAAGGCTTCGATCTGGGGATTCATGTTGACCCCGCCGTAAATCACGGTGGCCTTGAGGGGCAGGTATTTGCCGTAGGTGCGTACGCTTTCCTCCACTTGGGCCGCGAGCTCGCGGGTGGGGGTGAGGATCAGGGCGCGAATGGGGTGCTTGGCAGGCGAGGTACTGGTGCTGGCATGCGTGGCCAGGCGGTGAAGCAGCGGCAGGGTAAAGCCGGCTGTCTTGCCGGTACCAGTTTGGGCGCCGGCCATGATGTCGCGGCCCTGCAACACAACTGGAATGGCCTGGGCCTGGATCGGGGTGGGTTCGGTGTAGCCCTGCTCGGTTACAGCGCGCAGGATTTCGGGGCGTAGCCCCAGATCTTCAAATGACATACTTCTTTTTTACTCCAGGATCAGCCTGTGGTGGAATGCGCCCGCGAGCCGGTCCAGGCGTGGTAGTGGGTAGGGCGAAAATCGCTGTGGTTCGCGACCGGAATGCGTTTCACAGGAAAATGAATTTTACTTGACATTCAAGCCCTTGAACAGGGCATCATGCTTCTGGTGGCGCGGCCTTGCCCGCATGGCGTTGCCTGATACGCTGCCATGCCCAGGCAGCATAGCCAGACAGTCCATACAGGACAAACGCGGCGAACAGCACCTGTGCGGGGTCGAGGGAAATCAGGGTAAAGCCGAGCACGATCAGCAACACCATGGTAAAGGGTACGCTGCGTCTTAAATTGATATCCTTGCCGCTATAGAAATGAAAGTTGCTCACCATGGTGAGTCCAGCGAACAAGGTCATGCCCCAGGCCAGCCAGCGTATATCCGGACCCTTGATGCCGTAGTCGTGCATCACCCAGATCAGCCCGGCGATCAGGGCCGCTGCTGCGGGGCTGGGTAGTCCCTGGAAGTAACGTTTGTCTGCCACCTCCAGTTGTGTATTGAAGCGTGCCAGGCGCAGTGCTGCGCTCGCACAATAGACGAAGGCTGCGATCCAGCCCAGCTTGCCCATGTCCTTGAGTGCCCAGACATAAATCACCAGCGCGGGGGCGACGCCAAACGAAACCATGTCGGAAAGGGAGTCATATTCAGCACCGAAGGCGCTTTGGGTGCGGGTCATGCGCGCCACGCGGCCATCCAGTCCGTCCATCACCATGGCGATGAAAATAGCCACGGCGGCGGCTTCGTAGCGGCCATTCATGGCCTGTACGATGGAGTAAAACCCGGCAAACAGTGCCGCGGTGGTGAAGAGGTTGGGCAGCAGGTAAATGCCGCGGTGGCGCAGCTTGGTGCCTAGTGGCTTGTGCGGATTTGGCTGCATGAATAGTTAGACTAGTTCGGCCAAAACAGTTTCTGCCGCGTAAACCTTGTCGCCCAAGCTTACCTTGGGTTGTGCAGTCAGCGGCAGGTAGACATCCACGCGCGAGCCGAAGCGGATGAATCCGTAGCGTTGGCCGCGCGTCAGCACATCGCTGGGCACCACGTAGCACAGGATGCGGCGCGCGATCAGCCCGGCGACTTGCACCGAGGTGACGTCGGTGCCGTCCCTGGTTTGCAGCCACACCGCGTTGCGCTCGTTTTCCAGCGAAGCCTTGGCGAGATCGGCATTGAAGAACTTGCCAGGGTGGTACCACACTTCCTTCACCGTCCCATCCACCGGGCTGCGGTTGGAATGCACGTTGAACACGTTCATGAAGACGCTGATTTTAAGGGCGTCACGTTGCAAGTAATGGTCACGAGTGCGTTCCACAGCGACGATCCTGCCATCGGCAGGAGCGAGCACGATATTGGGCGCCTGCGGCACGTTGCGTGGCGGGTCACGGAAAAATTGCAGCACGAAAAGGCTGATGATCCACAGCGGCAAGGCCCACAGCCAGCCGAAGAGGAACGTCACGAAAAGGGAAACAATAACAGCAGCAGCCAGGAAGGGCCAACCTTCACGGGCAATAATTGGGTGGGGATAGTTGTTCAATTTTGGAGGGGCTACGCCGATGCACATTTTGGGTAATGAGTGATGGGTGAAGGGTAATGAGTGGTGGTTTTACCCATTTCTCATCACCCCTTTACCATTACTTAGTTTTTAGACTGGTCAACCAGCTTGTTCTTGGCGATCCACGGCATCATGGAACGCAGTTTCTCACCTACCACTTCGATCTGGTGCTCGGCGTTGAGACGACGGCGCGCGGTCATTTCGGGATAGTTGGTTTTGCCTTCGAGGATGAACTGCTTGGCGTAGTTGCCGTTCTGGATATTTTCCAGCGCTTCCTTCATCGCCCAGCGGGATTCTTCGTTGATCACTTTCGGTCCGGTGACGTACTCGCCATACTCCGCGTTGTTGGAGATGGAATAGTTCATGTTGGCGATGCCGCCTTCGTACATCAGGTCAACGATCAGCTTGAGTTCATGCAGGCATTCGAAGTAGGCCATTTCCGGGGCATAGCCGGCTTCGGTCAGGGTTTCGAAACCGGCCTTCACCAGTTCCACGCAGCCGCCGCACAACACGGCCTGCTCACCGAACAGGTCGGTCTCGGTTTCTTCGCGGAAATTGGTTTCGATTACGCCGCCCTTGGTGCCACCATTGGCTGCAGCGTAAGACAGGGCGATGTCCTTGGCTTTGCCGGACTTGTCCTGATACACCGCGATCAGGGAAGGCACGCCGCCACCCTTGAGATATTCGGAGCGCACGGTATGACCTGGGCCTTTGGGGGCGACCATGACCACGTCCAGGTCCGCGCGTGGCGTGATCTGGTTGTAGTGAATGTTGAAGCCGTGGGCGAAGACCAGGGTTGCACCTTTCTTGATGTTGGGCTCGATTTCACCGTAGTACGCGCTGGGTTGCTGCTCGTCTGGCACCAGGATCATGACGACGTCCGCACCCTTGACGGCCTTGCCGACTTCTTCCACCTTGTGGCCTGCTTTCTCGGCCTTGTCCCAAGAGGCGCCGCCCTTGCGCAGGCCGATGGTGACCTTGCAACCGGAGTCCTTCAGGTTGTTGGCGTGAGCATGTCCCTGGGAGCCGTAACCGACGATGGTAATTTTCTTGCCCTTGATCAGGGAGAGGTCGGCGTCCTTGTCGTAATAAACTTTCATGGTTTTCCTTTCGTTAAGTAGCTATTGGCAGTCAGAGGTCAGTTTTTAGCATGCGGTTTTTTCTGACCGCTGACCGCTAGGGTTCAAATCAAAATTTCAGAATTCTATCGCCGCGGCCGATACCAGAAGCTCCGGTACGCACCGTTTCCAGTATCGCGCCCTTGTCCAGCGCTTCGAGGAAGGCATCCAGCTTGTGGCCGGCGCCGGTCATTTCGATGGTGTAGGTCTTGTCGGTCACGTCGATGATGCGGCCGCGGAAGATGTCCGACATGCGCTTCATTTCCTCGCGCCATTCGCCTTCTGCGCGCACCTTGACCAACATCAGTTCGCGCTCGATGTGTCCAGCTTCGGACAGGTCCACCACCTTGACCACGTCTATCAGCTTGTTGAGCTGCTTGGTGATTTGTTCGATGACTTCATCCGAGCCGCGCGTGACAATGGTCATGCGCGACAGGGTGGCGTCCTCGGTGGGGGCTACGGTGAGCGATTCGATATTATAGCCGCGCGCCGAAAACAGGCCTGCCACGCGGGACAGTGCCCCGGCTTCGTTTTCCATCAGGAGGGAGATGATATGTCTCATGTTTACACCAGAATCATTTCGGACAAGCCCTTGCCGCCCGGAATCATGGGATACACGTTCTCGGTCTGGTCGGTGCGGAAGTCCAGGAATACCAGTTTTTCTTTCATCTCGTCGGAGAAAGCCCATTTGAGTGCGTCTTCGACTTCGGCGGGATTATCGATGCGTCGCCCGTGATGGCCGTAGGCCTCTGCCAGTTTGACGAAATCCGGCAGCGTGTCCATGTAGGACTCTGCGTAGCGTTCACCGTAGAAAAACTCCTGCCACTGTCTCACCATGCCAAGATAACGGTTGTTGAGCAGGATGATTTTGAGAGGAATATTGAACTGCTTGCAGGTGGCCAGTTCCTGGATGTTCATCTGGATGCTGCCTTCGCCGGTGACGCACGCCACCATTGCACCGGGATGGGCCAGCTGCACGCCCATCGCTGCGGGCAGGCCGAAGCCCATGGTGCCCAGACCGCCGGAATTGATCCAGCGCCGCGGTTTGTCGAACTTGTAGAACTGCGCTGCCCACATCTGGTGCTGGCCCACATCTGAAGTGACGAAAGCATCGCCCCCGGTGATTTCGTGGAGTTTTTCCAGCACGAACTGGGGTTTGATGATGTCGCTGTGACGGTCGTATTTGAGGCAGTCGCGCGCGCGCCACAGTTCGATCTGCGTCAGCCAGGTCTTGAGCGCGGTCTGATCGGGTTTTTCCTTGCTGGCCTTGATCAGCTTGATCATTTCCGTCAGCACTTCTGGCACGTTGCCGACGATGGGAACGTCCACCCTGACCCGCTTGGAAATGGAGGAGGGGTCGATGTCGATGTGGATGATCTTGCGCTCTTCCTGGTAGAAGTGCTCAGGGCTGCCGATTACCCGGTCGTCGAAGCGTGCGCCGATGGCCACCAGCACATCGCTGTGCTGTACCGCCATGTTGGCTTCGTAGGTGCCGTGCATGCCGAGCATGCCTACCGATAAAGGATCGGTGGCGGGAAAACCGCCCAGGCCCATCAGGGTATTGGTGCAGGGAAAACCCAGCAGCCGCGTCAGTTCGGTCAGTTGCTCTGCCGCGTCGGAAAGGATCACGCCACCGCCGGCATAGATCATCGGGCGCTTGGCTTCGAGCAGCATCTGCACCGCGCGCTTGATCTGCCCACTGTGACCCTTGGTTACGGGATTGTAGGAACGCAGGCTGACACTCTTGGGATAAGAGAATTCAGTCGTGAACTGGGTGACGTCCTTGGGAATGTCTACCAGCACCGGCCCGGGTCGCCCCGTGGAGGCGATGTAGAAGGCCTTCTTGATGGTGCTGGCGAGGTCCCGGATGTCCTTGACGAGGAAGTTGTGCTTGACGCAGGGGCGGGTGATGCCGACCGTGTCCACCTCTTGGAAAGCGTCCATGCCAATGGCCGGTGTCGGTACCTGACCGCTGATCACCACCATCGGGATCGAGTCCATATACGCCGTGGCGATGCCCGTGACTGCATTGGTTGCGCCAGGGCCGGAAGTGACCAGCGCCACGCCGGTGCGGCCGGTGGCGCGTGCATAGCCGTCCGCAGCGTGTACCGCCGCTTGCTCGTGCCGCACCAGGACGTGCTTGAACTTGTCCTGTTGGTAAATTGCATCGTAGATGTTGAGCACCGCGCCGCCAGGGTAGCCGAACACATATTCGACGCCTTCTTCCGCGAGGCAGCGTACGGTGATTTCTGCGCCCGTTAATTCCATGAAAAACCCTTGCCAGACAAACTAACAAAAAGACCTAGAACAGTAACGGTTGCGGCAGATTTGGTCAAGTGCGTGGAAGCCTTGGAAATGATGGTCTGCAAGATTTTTTGCTATGATGCTGGCCGAACGAACTATTTTGGGAAGACAAAACTGGCTACCGAGCGGGAACTTTCCGACTTCCTGATTCAAGTCGAGCGACGCGCTTTCAAACAAGCCGTCTATGCAGTGCGCGACGATCACGCGGCGCTCGACGTGGTGCAGGATGCCATGATGAGGCTGGCGGAAAAGTACGGCGACCGGCCGGCAGATGAACTGCCGCTGCTGTTTCAGCGTATTTTGCAGAATGCCATCCGTGATTATTTCCGGCGCCACAAGGTGCGCGCCATGTGGACCACCCTGATGTCGGCGTTTTCCACCAACCAGGACGGCGAAGAACAGGATCCGCTGGAAACGCTTGAGGTTGAAAGTGACTCCAGTTACTTTGAAAATCCCTCCAGGCAACTGGATCGGGCGCAAACCCTCGCCGTTATTGAAGATGCCTTGAGAGAATTGCCGGCACGTCAACGGGAAGCCTTCCTGCTGCGTTACTGGGAGGATATGGATGTCGCGGAGACGGCGGCGGCAATGGGGTGTTCAGAGGGTAGCGTAAAGACCCATTGTTCCCGGGCAACGCATGCGCTGGCCGCTATACTAAATAAAAAAGGAGTTCAGCTATGAATGAGCGGGACATAGCGAAAAAAATTTCGCAACATTTGAATTACGGGACGAACCAGTTGGATCGTTCCGTCTTGACGCGCCTGCAAACGGCGCGGCAGCAGACTTTGGAACTGCATGCCAAACCGCACCATGCATTCGGGCTGAATATGGCTGGTGTGACAGGTAATAGTCATAATCATGGCGAGGGAAGGCATTACTCCCTGCGTTTCTGGCTGTCTTTGGCGGCGTTGCTGGCCGGCCTTTTTATTGCCGCCAACTGGCAGGCCATGGATAGTGATCCGCTTGACGATGTCGATGCAACACTGCTGGCTGCGGACTTGCCTGTATACGCTTATCTGGACTCAGACTTCGACGCATGGTTAGAACAATCCTCGCAGGACTAGCTTTCTGGCTGCTGCTGGTTTCCCCAGCGGCAAACGCCGTGGATGCGGGTGCCAAGCCGCCACAATGGCCCGAATTGTCGCCGCAACAGCAGCAAATCCTCGCGCCCGTGGCGCAGAAGTGGAATGGCATGACGCCAAAGCAGCGTTTCAAGTTGCTGGGGGTGGCCAAGCATTATCCGAAAATGACGAACAAGGAGCAGCAAAGGGTACAGGCGCGCCTTAAGGATTGGGAGTCGCTGACGCCCGAGCAGAGAGAGCGGGCGCGTAAAAAATACCAGCAGTTCAAGCAGTTGCCGCCGGAAAAGCGCCAGGAGGTGAAGCTCAAATGGCAACAGAAGGCTGAGCAGCAGGTGGTTGCGCCAACGCCGCCGCTTGCGCCGCCAGTAGTGTCAGAATCGCTCGATCCTGTGGTGCAAGCACCCACGCCAGTTCCCATGGCTCCCTCACCCAAATGAATCTCCGTTGCTTGCCTTGAATCCTCCTGTGAACAGCGCTCCCCCCGGAATCCTGCGGCGTCTCGCCAGCATGCTTTATGAAAGTATGCTATTGCTAGCGGTTGTGTTTCTGGCCGGTTTCATATTTGTTGGCCTGACTCACGGTGCACCTACCGGCTGGGTGAAACTCGCATTCCAGCTTTATCTGGTTGGTGTGGTGGCAGCTTATTTCATCTGGTTCTGGCTGCACGGCGGCCAGACCCTGGCGATGAAAACCTGGCATCTGCGCCTGGTCGGTATTGATGGGCAGCCCGTTGCCATGCGCCAGGCGGTGCTGCGGTTTCTTGTCGCAGTGCCTGGCGTGTTGTCGGGAGCAAGCGTGTTATGGGCCTTGTTTGACCGCGACCGGCAGTTCCTTCACGATCGCCTGACCAAGACAAAAATCATCCTGATAGCTGATAGCTGATAGCTGATAGCTGATAGCTGATAGCTGATAGCTGATAGCTACCTTCTTTCCGCCCACCAGATCATGCCTACTGCGGTGCTGAGAAAGGCGATGGCAGGAAAGAATGCACTGAACAGCGGAGGCCAGTCGTTGAGCAAGCCGAGATGGGCAAATACCCGGTTCAGCAGGTGGAATGACAGGCCTACCATGATCCCGATAAATATCTTGCCACCAATGCCGCCGCTGCGCGTTTGGTGATAGGCGAACGGCAGGGCGAAGATCATCATCACCAGCGTGGCGAAGGGGTATGCCAGTTTCGACCACAGTGCAATTTCATAGCGGGTGGTTTTCTGCTTGTTTTCGCGCAAATGCTCCACGTATTGGTACAGGCTCCAGGCTGACATCTGTTCAGGCACGACCAGCAGCACCGAGAGAATGTCCGGACTCAGCACCGATTTCCAGGCCAATTGCGGGAGTTTTTCTACCGCCGTGCGCTCACCCTCGAAGTAGGTTTGCGTCACGTCCTCCAATAGCCAGCGTCCCTCTGACTCATAGTGGCCGCGATCGGAATAACTGACCGTTTTCAAGCGATAGTCGCGGTCATATTCAAATATTTTCACCCCCAGTAGCGTGGTGTCCGGCAGGATTTCACGTACGTTTACGAAACTTTGATCGTCCTTTATCCAAAGGCCGGAGCGGAACTCCTGCGCAACTACCGAACTGGTGGCTTTCAGTCTGACTTGCTGCGCCATGCGTTCCGCTTGCGGGGTGACAAGTTCACCGAATACCAGGGTCAGCAACACAAATACCATGCCGGTTTGCAGTAACGACAGTGCGAAGCGTTGCGTGGACAGGCCGGAAACCCGCATCACGGTAAATTCGGAGTGGGCGGAAAGCTGTGCCAGGGCGAATAGTGTGCCGATCAGCGCGGCGATGGGAAAAAGCTCGTAAATGTGGCCCGGCAGGTTAAGTGCGACAAAACCCAGGATTTGCGGCAGGCGGTAATTGCCTTTGCCCAGATCGCCCAGTTCGTGAATCAGGTCGAAGAAAGCGAACAGGGAGAGCAGCGCGGTGAAAACGAAAGTAGTACTGGCATAAATTTCACGTGCCAGGTAACGATGCAGGATTCTCATGATGCCCGCCGCAGCCGTAACAAATTAAACAGTGAGGGCGCCAGCAACAGGCGGCGATAAAACAGGGCGCCGATCAGCAGGGCCAGTGTGCCATGTACCAGCCAGACGCCCAGGGCTGGGTGCAATTTTCCTTGTGCAACCCAAGCCTGTGCGATGCTGATGCAGTTGTTGTAGACCAGGTAAGTCACCAAGGCCAGAATCAGGTTCATGGAGCGCCCGGCGCGCGGGTTGACGAAGCTCAGGGGGATGGCCAGCAGGGCCAGCAACAAGGCGCTC
>Ga0105091_10000094_pt1 | contig 31171 bp, 27 predicted proteins | sample PPLLak1March2015_FD_87022 | JGI IMG/M metagenome (GOLD analysis project Ga0105091, IMG submission 87022) | Freshwater sediment microbial communities from Prairie Pothole Lake near Jamestown, North Dakota, USA - PPLs Lake P7 Core (1) Depth... | ecosystem: Environmental > Aquatic > Freshwater >... | reverse complement strand
TTCGCGTTGCCTTTATATCGACGATGTTGGGCGAGTGAAGAGGGAAAATTCTTTCGACGCCTTCGCCTGCCACGATTCTGCGGACGGTAAATGTCGAATTAATGCCGCGGCCTTTACGTGAAATCACCGTCCCGGTAAATATACCGATACGTTCTTTGTCGCCTTCCTTGATTCTTAAATGGACATCGACGATGTCCCCGATTTCAAAATGCGGAATGTCCTTCTTCAGGCATTTACTTTCAACTTTATCGAGCAATTCTGTCTTCACTTTGTAACTCCTACTATTTACTGCAAAAAAAACGGATAATAACCAGCGGGTTTTTCGGCCCGCACTGAAAACCCACAATTATAATGATTTTCGATGAGATAACAAGGAGTTTTTTACGAAAAAACGATTGATTTGGGCCAGAAAAACTATATTAAATTTATTTAAAAAAGGGAAGCGGCTTTCGGAATCTTTATTTCCCCTTACATTTGGCGCCTAAGCGCCCTGGGTCGTAATATATTGGGTCAACGACCGATAGCCGCCCCCGATGATACCGAATTACCACATAGATGAAGGTGCATCTCCTACCTTCTGCGTCCATGTTTGACCGTTTTTCTCGAATTCGACATGGCTTGGTTGGATTCTGTTTATTCGAACACTGCCGAGTTTATCACCCTGGTGAACAATATCTGAGCCGATAATAGCCGCAGATCTGTCCGAGTATAAAATGCCTGATACCATGCCAGCCGGCTTTTTGGCAGGATTAGCCGCATTGGTTTTAATCTGGTCAGAGAATTGCGGTATTTGCACCTTTGAGACATAGGCCTGCTCTTGTTCTAATTGCAGTTCGGCCGCATCAAAACCTGCCATTATTCTGTTTCTCTCCTCGGCGAAGCGGTTTGTGGCTATTGCCAGAAGCCTCGGCATCAAATCCATTCTTTCAGTGGTTGTTAGGCCGCGTGTGGCGTCGCGTATGTCCTTGTAAGTTTCGGCAAATTGCGGGTCGTCGAACAGGTTGATGCCGTGAAGTGCCAGGACTTCCTGGATATATAAAGCGCCCCCTATGTAATCATTTACGGCCAATACCGGGTCAACAATTTCAAGGCTACGCAAGACATTTGTTCTATTTGCACGGATTTGCAATAACTGGTTTTCATAGTAAAAGTTTGATATTTGAAGCTGCTGGTAGGTATACTGGTCTGACTTTTGACTTTTTTCTTGCTGCTCCTCTATCACATTCGGAGCCGGCTGCTGTGCCAAGACCTGAACTGCTAAAAACAATATTAAAGCTGTGCCTGTTTGTAATGTCTTCATTTTTGTCGTCTCCAAAAAGCCTTTTCTATTTACCGCAATTTCTCAAAATTGACTTTTATAAGATTGAGAAGGAATATTATTTTTTGTTTTCAGCACCAGTAATACATTAGATAAGGGCAATGTGAAAATAGGCAATATGCTGAATGTGGGATTCCGAAAAGCTTAAAGGTGATTTGTTAATAAGAAAAAAGGCGGGACAAGGTCCCGCCTTTTCGATTTTGAGGTTTGTGCTTTAGGCGCGAATCTTTTTCAAATTTTTGAGCGACTTGTCCGCACTTTCTAATGAAGGATATGCGCCGGATTCTTCTTCGATGATGTAGTACTGTGTTCCGCCGGTCGTTTCGCAGATTTCAAAGACCTCTTTCCATTTTACATCACCATCGCCGATTAAGACTTTTTTGTTGGTCTTGGAGTATTCCTTCAGGTGAACCGTCAGAGAGCGGCCGGGATATTTTTTCAAAATAGCTACTGGATCTCCGCCACCCTGCATGGAGTTACCTGTGTCGAGCTGCATAAAAACTTCTTTGGAAGTATTGCCAAAAAGGATGTCCCATGGGGTTTCATCACCTATTTTTTCGAAGTCGCCGCCATGTGCGTGATAGCCAATATGCACACCTTCCGAGCGGGTTTTATCAGCAAGCTCATTTAAAGTTTTTGCCATTTTGAGCCAGTCTTCTTTGGCGGTCAGTTTTTTGCGGTCAAGATATGGAACAACCACAAATTTATTGCCAATGACACGGTTATATTCCATTGTCGCGGCAAGCTTATCGTTACCGAGTAAATCGATTGCCGTATGTGTCCCGAAGCAAAGCAATCCGTTATCGTCGAGCATTTTTCGGACTTCTTTTGCCGGGCGGTCATAAAAGCCGGCAAACTCAACACCGTTGTAGCCCATTTTGGCAACCTTGGCGATAGTGCCGGGGAAATCTTTTTTGCATTCGTCCCTGACTGAATACAGCTGCAATCCAACAGGAATTTCTTTTAGCGGTTTAGTCATCTTGTTCATATCTTCGGCTCCTTTTGCTATTTTGTCTATTGAGCAGGCGCCTACACATGCAAATAATCCTGATTTTAAAATCATTCGACGTGACAAATTTTGATCTTTCATTTTTCACCTCTCTTTTATGATGAATTTTTCAAAACAGGGCCGGCCGCCCCAGCGTTTTGTTTTGACTGAATATAATTTTATAATGTATCGCGGCCGGAGGCAAACTGTTTTTATTTAGATGGTGTCACTTTTTTACCACCGACCATTAAGTGACTAATACTTTAAAAAATGCTAAATTCTAATTTCTAAATCCTAAATAAATCTCAAATAACAACAATAAACCTCCAAATAAAGGAAAAAAGCTTTTCAGAAATTATTAAAATTTTTGAAAATTTTGATTTTTTTCGAAAATTTCGGAAAATTTTTGAATTATTTTGACTTAACCACAAGGCTCAAAGACACTAAGTATTTAAAAATCAAAGACTTACATTTTCAACCACGGATTAGCACAGATTATCACGGATTTATTTTTAGCCACAAAGGCCACAGAGCACTCAGAGAATTTTATAAGTCATCCTCATTTTTAGGCTGAAAATGAACTTGTCCAACGTTTTTACGCAAAAAACGCAATTTGCCTAAAAAAAGCCGCATTTTTGAGCTGAAAATGAACTTGGCCAACTTGGCCACGAAAATGTGTGTGTGCTCCCGCTATAGCGGTTAGCGTATAGCGGATCGCGGATAGTTTTTCAGTTTTCAAAGAGCTATGTCATTGTTGGTGGTTCATTAAACCAGAGAATTTCTTCTCTCTATAGATGGCGCGAACTTGCGCGCTTTTGACCAATATCGATGCTAGATTCTTGATACTAGATACTCGATAAAGAATGCTCTTAGGCAACTAAGTGCTTAAGAGACAACGGGTAAGAAGAAATGGACAGAGAATAAAAAAAATTTATTTTTTTCGGATTTTGGGGAAAAACACTTGCGCGCTTTTTGCGAAAATAAGGAGGAGATCCTTCGGCTCGGCCAAGAAGCTTGGCCTCGCTCAGGACCTACGCTGCGCTCCGGCTTGCGTGCTTTTTGCGAATCCTATTATGGAAGTAGAGATTGAATGGATCCCCGGCAGAGTACCAAAGAGCCACTTCCGAGGATGAGCAAGGCTCAAAACATATCCCTGACTGACACCTAACTGTACCAGTATGACCCCGGTTTGACCCCCTGATGACGGAGCATAGATGATTGATGACTGAGGACGGAAACAATCAATTTTGAATTTTGAGTTTTGAATTTTTAGTATTTAGTTTTGAGTAGATCCTCGGCAGAAAACCAAGCAGCAACACCCGAGGACTGCGCTTCGCTGGATTTATAAACTGGGGATTTTAAATTGGATTTAAAAAATGGCTGTCCCCGGTTTCGCTCCAAATGGCAGGGGGATAGCTCAAGTCATATCGCAGGAATGACAGGGTGCAGGCGGGCGGATGCGGAAGCATCTCTATGGCGAGTTAAGGGTTGTCTTTGAGTAAATCGGGGCGGGATTGTTTTGTTCGTTCGAGGGATTGTTCTTTTCGCCATTTTTGGATTTCGGCGTGATGGCCGGAAAGAAGGATATCGGGGACCTTCATATCGCGAAATACTTCTGGTCTTGTATATTGCGGGTACTCAAGGCCGCCATTGGCAGAATCGCTAAAAGTTTCATCCTCGACAGACTGGCCATCGCCTAAGGCGCCGGGAAGAAGGCGGACTACTGAATCGATAATGACCATCGCGGCAAGTTCTCCGCCGGAAAGGACGTAATCGCCGATTGAGATTTGCTCGGCATTTAAGCCGGTGCGGATTCGTTCATCGAAGCCTTCGTAATGGCCGGCAATAAGGATAAGCCGTTTTTCGGCGGCAAGCTCGACAGCTAATTTCTGGGTATAAGGTTTACCCTGGGGCGTAAGCAAGATACCCGCGGCTTATCAGGTGAAAGTTTTTCGACTTTTTCAAAGCAGTCGAATACCGGCTGGCACATCATGACCATTCCGGGGCCGCCGCCGTATGGCCGGTCATCGACTTTTTTGTGCTTGTCTTTTGAGTAATCACGGATATTTGTCATGACGATTTCGACGACACCGGCCTCTTTTGCGCGTTTGATTATCGAGTGATTCAAAGGTGACTCGAACATCTCTGGAAATAAGGTTAAGACATCAATCCGCATATTTTTTAGCTATACCTTAGATTATTTAACAAAAATTCATATTTTCGATTTCATCTTATTATATTACAATGCTATTAAAGCTAAAAGAGATATTGAGAAAGTTTAAATGATAGAGCTTGTTGAGAATCAAAAAAATCGACTAAATGAATTGTGCAGAGATAATCGGGTTAAAAGATTAGAGCTGTTCGGTTCTGCTGTAGACCCTGCTAAATTCAAAGAGGGAGCCAGCGACCTTGATTTTATTGTTGAATTTCAGCAGATGTCACCGGGAGAGCACGCTAAAGCATATCTTAAACTTCTTGGACAGCTTCAGGATTTGTTCAGATTAAGTATTGACCTTGTAGAGATAAAAGCAGTAGCCAATCCTTATCTGCTTGAATCAATCAATGAGACGCGGAGCCCGATTTATGCGGCGTGAGGTTGATAAATATCTTTACGATGTCTTGACAGCATGCGATGCCATTCGTCAATTTACAATGGATAAAAATCTACATGATTATCAAAGCAATCTAATGCTTCGCAGTGCCGTAGAGAGACAATTGATGATTATAGGCGAGGCATTAAATCAGGCAGTTCATATGCAGCCGGATTTATGCGAGCAAATAAGTGAAGTTCGTGAAATCGTGAATTTACGCAATGTTATTGTTCATGGCTATGCCGTGGTTGAAAACGAAACAATCTGGGGAATCGTTACAGACGAAGTTCCCGCCCTTGATAAAGAAATAAGGAAAATTATTTAGATACCTAAAATAAAAACCCCCGGTTTTTGGCCGGGGGTTCGCAATTCATTAATTTACTTCTAAGCCTTTCGGCCGTTTATTTCTTTTCGGCTGCGGGTGCCTGGCCCGGCTTTGGCTTTTCTTCAACTTTTCGTTCCGATTTGAGGAACGGTAAACCAGCTTTTCTTGCGCGTTCTCTTGCAAGTTTGCGTCGAACCTTCTTTTCGGCTGCATATTTGTGCTTGATACCTTTGCGGAGCAGTATCTCTGATACTGAATCCGAAGGTATCGCACCTTTATCGAGCCAGAATTTGACTCGTTCAAGATCCATAACTAATTGCTTTTCTGTTGATTTTTCGAGGGGGTCATAATGACCGATTTTCTCGATGATTCTGCCGTCGCGCGGCGTGCGGCTGTCAATCACGTTGATGCGGAAAAAAGGCCTGTGCCTTCTTCCCTGCCGCGACATTCTGATTTTTACTGCCATTGCATTTCCTTTCTAATTACGTTTATATTTAATTCCCGCCTTCGCCTAAAAAAAGGCAACGGGACGCGTTAGCCGGTAAAACCCGAAAGTATAGCAGAATTTGATACCTGAGGCAACCGCTTTTTTTGGTTAAAAACTTACCTTAATTGAAGATTTCTTATGTGCAGTGCAAAGCCGTTTATGAAAATGGCCAATAATGCGGGGTCAACCTTTGCGTCTTCGGCAATTTTGCGGACCTGATCATCGGTGAGTTTTGCAGCATTTTTCTTTTCATGAGGAGTCATAATTGCGACCGCCCTGTTGAGCTGCTCGAGTTCCTCGCCAGTCGGGCAAGCAAGCATCCCAAGTTCGCTGATTTCGATACTGTCTTTAAACTGCTCGCGCACGAGTTTGCCGTAAACATTACCGGCAAATTTTGAGAGCTTTTCGAGATATTGGATGATTGAGATTTTTTTCATTACCGCCTTATTTTTTTACCTCTGCGGATTATGATTTGCTTTCTTCTGGAGCGCTGCTTGATTTTTTTGCCTCCAGACATAGCCGCACCTAAGGACTCGAGATTGAGGCCTCCTGAAAACAGGGCCTTCAAGCCGGCCAATTTTCCGCCTGAAAGGGTCTTTAGCATATCTCTGCTTCGGACAAATTGTTTTACGAGTCCCGATACATCGTGCGGCTGGGCCCCTGAACCTGCGGCAATTCTTCTTCGCCTTGATGAATCTATGATATCAGGGTCCTGGCGTTCCTGACGGGTCATCGAATGAACGATTCCTTCCATCTTTCCAAGTTCACTCTCGTCAAAATCCATATCGCCCAATTCCGAGGCGCCGGGCATCATCTTCAGCATGTCCTTCATACCGCCCATTTTTTTGACTGCCTGCATCTGCTGAAGGAAATCATCGAAACCAAAACTGCCTTTTGCCATTTTTTCCTGCAATTTGGCAGCTTCATCGGCATCGAATTGTTCCTGTGCCTTTTCGACAAGAGTGACAATGTCACCCATTCCAAGGATTCTGCTTGCCATCCGGTCGGGGTGGAATTCTTCGATTTTGTCGAGCTTTTCCCCAACACCGATGAATTTTATCGGTTTGCCCGTAACGGCTTTTACGCTTAGTGCCGCTCCGCCCCTGGCATCTCCGTCTAATTTTGTAAGGATGACACCGTCGAGTTCGAGCCGTGAGTTGAATTCTTTGGCTGAATTGACGGCATCCTGGCCAGTCATTGCGTCGCAGACAAGATAAATTTGATGCGGCTGGACTGCCTTTGCCACATCGCTAATCTGGTTCATCATTTCTTCATCAACATGCAGACGGCCTGCGGTATCGAGAATTACGACATCGGCGCCGATACTTTTTGCGTTATTGATACCGTTTTTAGCGACTCTGACTGCGTCTTGACTCTGCTCGCTGTAAACAGGAACATTGAGCTGCTGACCGAGAGAAATTAATTGTTCGATAGCGGCGGGCCTTTGCAAATCATCGGCAACCATCATCGGCTTTTTGCCTTTATCCATTATGTATTTGGCAAGTTTTGCCGCTGTTGTTGTTTTGCCGCAGCCCTGTAATCCCGCCAAAAGAATCAATGTGGGGCCGGGAGATACATAATAAATCTGCGTATCGACAGGGCCCATTAACTTTGTCAATTCATCATTTACGATTTTAACAAACATCTGGCCGGGATGCAGCGATTTTATCACCTCTGAGCCTAAGGCAGCCTGAGTAACATCTTTGCAGAATTGTTTGACGACCTGGTAATTGACATCTGCCTCCAAAAGGGCCTTGCGGACATCGCGCACCGCGTCTGAGATATTGGCCTCAGTTATTCTGCCCCTGCCGGACAGTGCCCTGAATACTGAACTGAATTTTTGAGTTAATGCGTCAAACACAGGTTTTTAAGTTTTCCAATTAAATAATCTATGGGAAATAAACTCCCATACGGGAATTATAGTTTCAATAAGGATTTTTTTCAATGTTCAAATGTGTATTAACATTGATAGTGGAATGTTCTTAAAAAAATGAATACTTCAGGGCAGGGAAAGTGCGCGGCCGGGAATAGAGGGAAATTCAAACTTAAATTAATCCCACTTCGAAGTGCCTCGAAAAGTTTTTAGAATATATGTAAGGGTCTGACGGTATTGACCTTCAGAGCCTTTAATTCCGCTAACCTTAATCAGTATTGACTCTTTTGGCGAACTAATCTTTGTTATCCATGTGCTTATCATCTCACCTTTTTCAGGCATTTCGAATAGATACACGCCAACCTTATGGGAGTTCCATTGTCCATGTTCTGTTCTGGTAAAAACCGCATATGGCGAGATTTTTTGTATTTCTTTTTTGATAAATCCGAGTTCATCCGCAGAGACATTGGATTTATTGGCAGGCAAAATTCTCCTTAATCGCTCAATATTGACATTTATTTTCGGCAATTTTTTTTCAGATTCTTTAAGATATGAATGAATTGTCATAGCAGATGGTTTGGGCCCTTGATTTTCTATGAAGCCCGCGGGCAGTTCGAATCGAAATCCTCGTTTTGCGTCGATAACTGTCACTGAATTATCATAAACCTGAGGCGCAGCATTAAGCTGAAGGAGGGCTATCTTATCAGAGCGGCCTGCAACGCCGTATATGAATGGCAGTTCAATTCCAAAAGCCGAGGCGAGGATGCAGCTGTTTAATAAAAAAGCAGTAATTGCGTATAAGGCTGTATTTATTCCTTTGTATCTTAACGCATTGACTAAAGAAATAATTGCTGCCAGCAATCCTGCCCAAATTAAAACCATTGCCCCCGCGACAAGGACAGATGAGCACCACGAATACGGCAATGGAAGGGTTGCGTTTGCCATATAAAAACCAACTGCAAATACAGGTGCGACAACGCTCAATATTACTGGTCTTCTGCTGCAGCTTAAAGGTATTACAACAGTTTTTTCTGATTGTATCATTTTAGTCCTCCCTGGTTCAAACCTAGTAGAAAATAGACTTAAAGCTCTTTAAAACATAATAAATAACAAGCCTCTTTGCCTAATTTTTTTGATTCAAAACTTAAGTCAATAGAGTTAAAGGGCGATAATAATTTTATTTATAGTAAAAACGAAGGAATCGCTGTGCACGCAAAACATAATCTGTACCCGATATGGCTTAGGTTTTTTGCACTGGCTGGTGCATTTACAGCCTTTTTATTGGTTAGTCCGCCCTTTTTCAAAGGTTCTGATAAAAATTTGCCGTGGAATGACCAGAAGTGCATCTGGAAATCAAATAAAACTCCTCATTTTAAATTATCTGAAAACCGGCCCCAATTGAATAATGTAATAAGGTATATTGCAAATGTTGAACGGGATAATCAGATTTGCGGAAAGATTAATATCATTATAAGTCCGGAAGGCACAATCAAGGGCCTATGGACAGGCGAATTTGATAAAACCGAGGATATTGATTGTTCCATTATGGCCGCATCATTCTCGGGCAATATTGTCCCGGATAGGCAGTATATAGAAGCCGGCGAACAAGATGCTTCAAAGCTCTATTTTTTTACAGCGGGGGGATATAATTTTTTTGAGACGAAAATGCCGGAAAAAAAGCAGAGCGATGGCTCCGGTTTTCTTTATGTCCGCGGGTGGATAGATTCAAGTTATACAGCCTCTGGCGAACTAATCATTACAGAAGATAAAAAAAGTTTTGAAATTTTTTCATGGTTTGCATCTCCTGTTGAGGAATAATTCAATTGTTGCCATAATGATTTCTATACTCTATTTTATATATAATGATTGTAAGCAAAAAAATTCAAATCAGCACTAAAGGCAACTGCAGTATTCTTGATATAACAGCACAGACGCAGCAATTGGTTTTCAATTCAGGAGTTTTGCAGGGGACAGCGACTCTTTTTGTGGTCGGGTCAACCGCCGGCATTACAACTACAGAATACGAGCCGGGGCTGGTCAATCACGACATCAAAGCCGCATTTGAAAAGATTGCGCCGCAGAATGCCCGTTACGAACATGAAGAAACCTGGCATGACGATAACGGTCATTCGCATGTGCGTGCTTCTCTATTAGGCCCTTGTCTTGTTATTCCAATCATTGACGGCAAACTTACACTTGGGACATGGCAGCAGATTATATTAATTGATTTTGATACCCGCCCGCGCAGCCGGGAAATAGTATGCCAGATAAACGGTGAATAAATTTTTTCTTGCGGCAGCTTTATTAAATAAAGAGAATAAAAGATATGAAACAGGATGCAGAAAAACATATTCGGATAGCAGAAGGCACTTTGCTCGAAATGGAGCAATTGATGGCCAATAACGACTACAAAGGCGTAATGTCGCGGGTTTACAAGGCAATGCTCAATGCCGCCATGGCCGCCATGAAGGCAAGGGACATTCAAAGCGCCAAAAGACAGCCCATCGGGTCTGAATTTAATGAGGCATTTATTAAAACAGGTCTGCTCGACGAAAAATTTTATAAATATTTTCGCCACGCCTACAGCTGGGCAGCCGGTTTTGATGAAGAGACATTTGCATCAGCGGACCACAGGCGGGCACAAAAAATCATCTTAATGGTAAAAGAATTCATAGCTGCCTGCCGGGCTTTATGTGATTAAAACCCTAAATCTTAGCCGAACTAATTGTTGATAGAATCAGAATAATAAGGTAATATTTACTGCGGCAGGGGAAATATAATATACAAGGAAATGCCTTAATATGAAAAATCATTTAAAACAAACAATACATTGTTTAATTCTGCCGGCCCTGCTTTTCGCATTCGGCTGCAGCCAAACAAATACCTCAAAAAAACAGGCAGCAGACGTTAATGCTGTAAACGCTACAGTCGGGATGTATGCGGAAATATTTGCATCCGAAAGCATACCCGTAAGCGGTTATGGCCTGGTTGGCGGCCTAAACGGGACCGGCTCATCGGAATGCCCAACTGATATCCGGACCTATCTGCAGAAATACATTAAGCAGCATGTCGGCAGTTCTAAAGTCAATGTTGATAAATTAATAGATAGTCCTGATACTGCTGTTGTTCTTGTGGAAGGGATGATACCGCCCGCTGCCTCAAGAAATCAGCGTTTCGATGTCCGTGTGTCTGCTTTTCAGGGGACACAGACCACCTCTCTGGAAGGCGGCTGGCTGTATGGGGCAGACCTGTTTGAAGCACATCAGCTTGGCAGAAGTATGAAACCGCTTGCAGCGGCTGAGGGCCCTGTATTTACAAATACCATAGATACTATTGACCAGGACCCCAAAAGAGGCTATGTGCTCGGCGGAGGCTCTATTCTCGAGGATTACAAGGTTAATCTTTCGCTTCATCAACCCGATTACAGGATGGCAAGTCAAATCCGCAATCGAATCAATGAGCGTTACGGCAGTGAAACCGCCGAGGCGCAGGCTCCTGGAACTATTGAATTACGGATACCTGCCAGATATACATTTAATAAAACGAGATTTCTTCGGCTTGTTACAGCCACATATCTGGTGGAAACACCGCAGCTGACTGAAAAAAGAGTTATGACAAACATTGAGAACCTTATCAGCTCCAAAGAGAAAAATTCCAGTGAAATTGCCCTTGAGGCGATAGGAAATCCGGCACTGCCAAAACTTTCAGCTCTCCTGAATTCTTCTGACCCGGAAATCCGTTTTCATGCGGCAAGATGCATGTTCAACCTTGGTGACCAGAAAGGCAAAACCGCACTTTGGAGTATAGCATCGGACAAAGGCTCATCATTTCGAATGAATGCTATCGGGGCGATTACAAACATTTCATCAGGACAGGATGTAAATCCTTTGCTTCGCTCATTGCTACAGGATGACCAGATGGCGGTCCGCCTTATTGCGTATGAAAATCTTGTCCTGAGAAAAGATAATATTGTCAATAGCAGGTTTGTAGCAAACAGCTTTTATCTTGACCAGATTACACAGGGTGGAAAACCGGCAATTTTAATTCTGCGCAGGGACAGGGCAAGGGTGGCTTTATTAGGCGCACCGATATATTGCCGGGATAATATCTATGTCGAGGGGCAGGATGGTGCCATTACTATAAATGTCGCTGCGGGAGAAAAATACGCTACGATAATTCGAAAGCACCCCAAACATCCTGAGACTATCATCCAATTGAAAAGCTCTCTGAATCTGGCTGACATCATTGAGACATTAAGCAGTCAACCCGTGGCACCGACGGAACAGGGCAGTCCCGGCCTTGGTGTCCCTTATTCACTGCTTGTGGGATTGCTTAATAAAATGGTTGATTCAGGTGCGGTTGCGGCAGAAATTTATCTTGGGCCCATGCCAAAATTCACTCCAATTATCAAGAAATAACATCTCTTCGACCGATAATGTTATAACAATATTGAAATTGAAGAAGAAATGTTATAATAAAAAACTAAAAATATAGGACCTTGTTTGCTGCACTTGTTGGTCTTATTAATACGAATAGACGTGAAATTATAGGACTTACAAGTGTTGGCCCGGTATAGCAGGAGGGCGTTTGTTTTTCTTGAGTTTCCTCTTGCTGGGAGTTTAGAGCCTGTAAATTAAGGATTTTTGAATGCGGCTTGAAAAGGTTGTTCTCGATGGCTTCAAAAGCTTTGCTGATAAAACGGAATTTGTATTTTCCAAGCCCGTGACCGGCATTGTCGGTCCAAATGGCTGCGGCAAGAGCAATGTAGTCGATGCCGTTAAATGGGTATTCGGGGAGCAAAGCGCCAAAAGCCTTAGAAGCGGGCGGATGACCGATGTGATTTTCAGCGGCAATTCAAGCAGAAAGCCCGCTGGCTGCGCGGAAGTAAGTTTGTTCCTCTCCAACACGAGCGGCACTGAATCAGGCAGGCTTCCCATCGATACCGATGAAGTCCAGATTACAAGAAGAATTTATCAAAGCGGTGAGAGTGAATACCGGATAAATAATAAATTGTGCCGGTTAAAAGATGTCCGCGAACTGTTTATGGATACCGGCGTCGGAGTGCGTGCATATTCTATTATCGAGCAGGGACAGGTAGAACGCCTGCTTAGCGCATCTTCAGTTGAAAGACGGGTGATATTCGAAGAGGCCGCAGGGATAAGCAAATACAAGGCACATAAAGAAGAGGCGCTTCGCAAGCTCGAACGCACCGAACAAAATCTCCTTCGGCTTGCCGATATTGTCAGCGAGGTTGCCAGCAGATTAAGAAGTGTCAAGCTGGCCGCGGGCAAGGCAAGAAGCTATGTCCAATATACCCAGCGGTTAAAGGAGCTTCAGGTCAATTATTCACTGGCGGAATTCGATAAAATTTTTAAGACAGCGGCACAGAAAAAGACGGCACTCGATGATGCCCAAAAACTTTTTGCGGTATCATCAGCAGAACTTGCCAGGTACGATGCACTGATTGGCCAAATCGGCCAGGAGATTATAGATACCGAAAATAATATAAATCGCACGGATAATTCACTTATCGCTGTCCAAAGCAAAATTGAGCAGCTCATGCAGCGGATTGAATTCTTGCGCACCCGAATCAAGGAGCTTGAGCAGAGAAAGACCGCGGCTGTTACAAGGTCGCAGCAATTAGCCCAGCAAAAAAGCGAGTTTACGATAGAGCTTGAAGATTATAAAACAAAACAGCAGGAAAATGAAAAATCATTCGAGCAGTGCAATCTTGATGTCGAGCAGACAACCAGAGAAATTGCCGATATTAATGCGCAATGTTCGTCGGTTGAAGTTGAGCTTGAAGATGAAAAATCGGGAATCATAGATATTGTCCGCCATACCGCCCAGCTTCATAACGAGCTTCAAAGCATATCAGTTTACCGCACTAATCTTTCGTCTCAAAAAGACCGCCTGACCGGCAGGGCACAGATTGCAGGAGCCGAGCTTGAAAAGCTATTAACGGAAAAAGCTCAATGTGAGGCCAGGTTAGCTGATATACAAAATGTTTTATCCGAGCTAACTTCGAATCTGGATACTAAGCGTAAAGAATCCGATAATTGTGTCGCGCGTGCCGAAGGGGACAAAAAACGCCTTGCCAACAGTAAAGAAGCAAGAAGCGCGCTGGCAAGCGAGCTTGCGGTCTTAACAGATATGGAAAACCGCAGGGAAGGCGTAAAGGCCGGTGCAAAACGCATCCTTGAAAACCAGAAACAATTCGATTATGTCGAAGGGATACTTGCGGATATTGTCACTGCTCATATTGATTATGCCGCGGCAGTTGAAGCCGCTTTGGAAGACAAGACCGATGCCGTAGTTATATCTTCTACTGAGAAGCTGCTGGCTGATAAGGCATCTGTAGATAAGTTCGACGGCAGGGTGCATTTCATTTGCGGAGACAAGATTGAGCCATTTGTAAATACAGATGACCTGTCTGGAATTTACGGTATCAAAGGCCGCCTTGTGGAATTTGTAAATTACGACCCCAAACACGCCTCTCTTATCTGGTCTTTACTGGGCAAGACCTTAATTGTTGAATCGATTGATAAAGTAAATGAATTATCCCGAACGCTTGGGCCGGATTATAAATTCGTTACACTCAAAGGTGAGTTTGCAGCAGCTGACGGATTCATTAAACTTGGCCCTCTTGGCAGGGCGGCAGGGCTTATTTCACGCAAAAGCCGTCTGCGTCAGCTTCAGGATACCATTATAAATTTAAATAATGAAATCTCTGCTCTGGACAGACAGATAGATGAAGCAATCCGCACCGGCGACCACCTCACCAAACTCTGCAAAGATTTGCGGACGGCAGTTTACGAGGCCAATACCGAAAAAACACAGATTAATTCGAAATTGTTTGCACTCGAAGAAAGCATAAAACGGCTGCGTGAAGAACAGCCCCTTATCACAGGTGAAATCGACCTGCTTGAAAAGCAAATCGCGGAATCTGTTCAGAAGGAATATCAATCAAAGCAGAAGCTGCAGGAGCTTGAAACAGTAAACAACCAGCGAAATGCGAGAATCAATCAACTTCAAACAGACTATTCAAGTTTAAAAATCAATCAACAGACGTTCACGGATAAATTGACAGACCTGAAGGTTTCACTTGGTCAGATTTCCGAACATCGCCAGTCGCTGATTGCTACGATTGGGTCTCTTGAGACCCAGCTTGGGGCCAATGCCGAGGCTGTTTTGACTACAGATAACGAAATTAAAACTTGTGCCGAACAGGCATCCGGCGCACAGACTGATATCCTAAACTGTGAATCAACCGTATCAGAGTTATTCAGCGAAAAAGACATTAAGCAGCAAAATAGCCTGGAACTGCATAAGCAGATTGAAGAGCTTCTTTCTCAGCAAAAGAACAATGAACAGGTACTGCGTGAGAAAAGAAGCGGTCAAAGCCAGATCGAGCATCAGATAAATGAAATTAAAATCGAGCTTGGCCAGCTTGATGTCAGGCAGCAGGACCTTATCGCAAGGGTCCGTGATGAATTGCAGCTTGATTTAATGCAGTCTTATCAGAATTATCAGGATACCTCTGTTGACTGGGAAAAGGTTCGTGAGGAGATTGCGGAACTTCGTGGCAAAATCGATCGGCTTGGCAATGTCAATCTCGACGCTATTCAGGAGCAGCAGGACCTCGAACAAAGGCACACGTTCCTTTCAACACAGGTTGAGGACCTCAATTCCAGTAAGGGACAATTGCAGCAGTTAATCAATCGTCTTAATAAAGTAAGCAGGGAAAAATTCATCGAGACTTTCGAGCTTGTCCGCGGCCATTTCCAGCAGATTTTCCGCAAGCTCTTTGGCGGCGGAAAGGCGGATATCATCCTCGAAGCAGGACCGGATATCGATGTCTTAGATGCCGGTATCGAAGTAATCGCCAAACCCCCGGGAAAAGAAACACGCAGCATTTCGTTATTAAGCGGCGGTGAAAAGGCAATGACCGCTATCGCGCTATTATTCTCAGTATTTAAGGCAAAGCCGTCGCCGTTCTGCTTCCTCGACGAGGTTGATGCAGCATTAGATGAGGCCAATAACGAACGCTTTGATGCCATTGTTAGAGAATTCCAGAAGGAATCTCAGTTTATAGTAATTACGCACTCCAAACGGACGATGAGTGTTACTGATATGCTCTATGGTGTTACAATGCAGACACAGGGCATAAGCAAGAAAATATCGGTTAATTTCGACCATTACAGCTCTGAGCCCGCAGCAGCATAATTCAATAACCCATTACCTTTGACGAAAATCCCGCCAATCTTTATAATACTGCGTCTATGGAAACGGTTCTGCTGATAATAACAGGTGCGGTAATTGGCGCTGCAACAGGCGCATTAATTGTTTTTTATTTTTACCGGCAGCAAGGCAGGAAACTATCGAGCGAAACTGAAAAAAGGATAGCTGCAGAGACCAGGATTATAGAAATCCCAAAGTTTGAAGCCGCGATAAACGAAAAAGAAAAGGAAATTTTAAGACTGCGTCAGGAAAGCACTTCTTTTCAAACCCAATTGGCGGAACTTCGCACAAAATTAAACGAGCAAATGAAGGCGGCAGATGAAAAGCTTAATTTGCTAAATGATGCCAAGCAAAAACTTTCTGATGCCTTTAAGGCCTTATCAGCGGAGGCATTGAAAAGCAATAACAGCCAATTCTTAGAGCTTGCTAAAACCAATCTTGAAACATTCCAAACCGATGCAAAAAAAGAGCTGGAAGCAAGGCAAAAAGCCGTTGATCATCTTGTGCAGCCCTTAAAAGATTCCCTTGCGAGTGTCGATACGACGTTGAAAGAGCTTGAAAAAAATCGCATTGGGGATTACTGCTCGCTCAAAACGCAGATTCAGGCAATCTCGATTACTGAAAATAATCTCAAGGCGGAAACCGCAAAATTAGTTAATGCGCTTCGCTCATCCCCGATTACAAGGGGCCGCTGGGGCGAGATTCAACTCCATCGAGTCGTTGAACTTGCGGGTATGCTGCAATACTGTGACTTTATGGAACAGCAGTCTGGAAATACGGAGTCCGGCCGGGTTCGTCCCGATATGATTATCAAGCTGCCTAATAATAGAAGTATTCTTGTGGACTCGAAAGTCTCTTTGCAGGCATATCTTGAGGCAATCGAAATCGAAGATGAAATCGCAAAAACAGCAAAGCTCAAAGAGCACGCACGCCAGGTCCGCACTCACATTACAAATCTTTCTGCTAAAAGTTACTGGGAACATTTTCAGCCTGCCCCCGAACTGGTTATATTATTTTTGCCGGGTGAGCCGTTCTTTAGCGCCGCATTGCAGCATGACCCCACATTAATTGAAATTGGCGCAGAAGGAAAGGTGATGATTGCGACGCCGACCACCTTGATTTCACTTTTAAGGGCAGTGGCTTATGGCTGGAGGCAGGAGCAAATCGCGGAAAACGCTTTACGTATCAGTGAACTGGGTAAATCTCTTTACAACAGGATAAGTGTTTTTGCGGAGCATTTTTCGTCACTGCAAAAAAATCTCGATGGCGCAGTTGACGCGTATAACAAGGCAGTGGGTTCATTAGAAAGCAGGGTGCTGGTCACGGCACGTCAATTTAAGGAGCTTGGCGCCGCGACAGGCGAAGAAATCAAGACATTGCCTGCGATAGATATAACTACACGAACGCTTCAGGTGCAAGGAGAACAGGAAGATGCCTCTGGAAAAATCAAGAGAATATAAATTTATCGAACCGTCGTATTATTTTTTTATTTTACTTTTTTCATTAATTTTTTCATTTTTTGCTGCCCCCGTTTTTTCTGCCGACAATCTATATGACGGATTTAAGAATCCGCCTGTGTCGGCAAGACCAATCGGCAGGTGGTGCTGGGATGGAAATAATCCTGATGAAAAGGCAATCACTCGCGAGCTCGAGAGTTTCAAAAAAGCGGGCTTCGGCGGCATCGAAATAGTTATTCGAGAAGATGTAAATGCTGCTTTGATTAAATTTGCCGCAGATAAAGCAAAAGAAGCAGGATTAGCTTTCGATTTACAAATTCATCCATCTTCAAAAAGCTCGTTTAATTCAAAATCCGGACACAGCTGGAAAATCATATTGTTTAAAAAGTCCTTTACCGGCCCAACAAACACTGCAATTAATGTTAGAGAATTAATTAATGAATCTGTGGACGCAAATGGCAGGTTGATGTTTTTGCGTTTAGCTCCGGCAAATATGAAAAAATTCTCCCCGGGCGAGGAATTGAGAAAGAAAATACGGCCGGATGGCACAATTCCTATTGATATTAACGACAGCAATGACTACATTCTTTATACGGGCGCCATTGTGCCGAATGCTCAGGTTCCTGATATGCTCAACCTGGATGGCTCATCAGCATACTTCAGCTATCTTTTGGAAAAATTTAGGAACGTTTACGGAGGTAAGCTCGAAAATATCCGCACGATTACATTTCCCGAAATCGATTTATCAGTTTCAAACTGGACAGAAGGTTTCGGCGAGAGATTTTTTAAAAAATATGATTATAAAATTCTGGAATATCTTCCGTTTATTCTCGACAGCAATATCACCGGCTTGAAGAATCCTTTCACCGATACTATCCGCAGGACGCGTTTCGATTATTATCAGTTTCTTGCGGAAATTTATCGCGAAAATTTCACAAAGACATTTCAGAAATTCTGCCGGGATAACGGTGTTCAATCCTGTGTCCCGGCAGGTCCTGTTTATATCCTCGACAGCTGCTCTGTGCCAACCGATGTAATCAGGGCTTATTCACTGGAAGAAGGTGATAATCAATATCAAATCTGGAATAAAATTGCCTCTTCTGAATCGCATTTGCCCGGCAAATCTGTAATTGAAGGTTTGATAAACCATTCAAATGAGAAATTACCGAACGATAGTGACATTCTTTTTGCTTGCGGGCTAAACCGACTAATCGCACGATGCGGATTAAATTTTGCCTCAACAAAAATGCAGGATTGGACCGGCCGCACTGCGCGTTTATCAAATCTTTTCCAAAATGCCGAATACCAGGCCAGAATCGCAATTTTATATCCTGCAGCGGACCTCTGGAGTGATTGCGGACCATCGCAAGCAAATATGGCTAATAATTTCTGGTATTTGTACCCGCTGTGGCAGGCTTTGAATCAAAATGGCTATACGTCTGACATTATTAATGACCAGGATTTAGCAAAGGCAAGCTATGAAGACGGCAAACTGCATTGCGGCAGCAAAACATTCGATGCCGTAATTGTCCCTGATGTATTCTCAATCGAATTTCCTGCTGTTAAAGCACTTCGCTTCTTTGCTGAAAAAGGCGGTAAGGTTGCTTTCATTGGGAAATCTCCTTTAACATCTACGGGTTACAAAGACATGATTCGCCGCAGTGTTTCTGTTGATGTAACTATGCGTCATCTCGAGGGAAATGAGGTGAACAGCGTCTTGTTTGTCCCTGCTCCGGAAAAAAACAAGGATAAACTCGTCCCATGGGCGTCCGATTTGATGAAGAAAATTTCAGTCCCTCCAAACGTTAAAATATCTCCATTGAATGACAATCTTATCTTTGCACAATACAAGGCAGAAGAAAGGGACATATTTTATTTTGTGAACACTGATGAAAAAAGCGCTATTTCTTTCAATCTAAAGAATATTTCAGGTAAAACGCCATGGATATGGAATTTTGAGAATGGGCAGCGGCAAAAATTTACAAATAGAAATAAATCTGGTGATTTGAATATTAAAATAAATCCAACAGATTCATTATTAATCGTTTTTGAACCAAAGTAAAATTAAAAATGATTTACGAAGATTTAAAAGGCAAAAAAGTTCTTGTCACTGGCTCAAGCTCAGGCATCGGGCAGGCGGCAGCCATAGATTTTGCAAAACAGGGCTGTTTTGTCGGCATTCATTATTTCAGGACAAAACAGGGCGGCCAAGAAACACTAAATGAAGTGAAAAAATACAGCGACGGCATATTGCTCAAGGCCGATGTTAGAAATCAAAGGCAGGTCAATAAAATGGTTGAGCGGTTTGCCAAAGCGGCAGGGGGGATTGATATCGTTGTAAATAATGCCGGTGACCTCATTGAACGTCAGCCGTTTGAAAAAGCTACTGCTGCTTATCACGATAATATATACGAGACTAATATCCGTTCAATTTTCTTTGTCACCCAGCAAGCGCTTCCGTTTTTAAAAAAATCCAAAGGCTGTATTGTAAATGTTGGCTCTGTGGCAGGGCATCACGGCGGAGGAGAAGGTGCGGGTATATACGCCGGGGCAAAGGCGGCGGTAGCCACCGAGACAATTGCTATGGCTAAAGAATTTGGAAAATATGGAATACGCGTCAATACCGTAGTTCCCGGCTTCATTGTAACCCGTTTTCATAAAAGATACAGCGATTTGGCACGCATAAAAGCAACTATCGGGCAAACACCGCTTGGCAGAAACGGCACGGCAGAAGATATTTCAAAGGCGATTTTATTTCTGGCAAGCAGCGTTGCCGCCGGATTTATAACTGGCGAATACATTGCAGTTAACGGCGGGCTTTATATGCGAGCCTGATTAAAAGTAGTTTTTCTGAAAGGAAGAATAAAATGGATCGGAGAACCTTCATTAAGACAACGGGAGCAGGTCTTGCGGCAATAGCGGCCCAGCCGATAACCTCCGGTCTGGCACAGGATACAAGCCATAAAAAAACAAAGCTTGCCATAATTGGAACCGGAATGCGCGCAAGCGATATGTGGGGCAAACACATCATCAGAGATTATGGTGATAAATTCGAATTTGTCGGGCTATGCGATATCAATCCCGGCCGTGCTGAATTTGCGAAAAAATACATGGACGTAAATTGCCCGACCTTTACTGATTTCGATAAGATGATAAACGAAACAAAACCTGACACAGTTATTGTCACCACGGTGGATGCATTTCATCACGAATATATAATCAAAGGTATGCAGGCCGGCTGCGACATTATTACTGAAAAACCGTTAACTATTGATGAATTTAAATGCCAGGCAATCAGAGATGCCGAAAAAAAAACAGGCCGAAAATGCACAGTAGGTTTTAATTATCGCCACTCTCCCCATCGCATAAAATTAAAGGAGCTTCTTGCCGCCGGAGAAATCGGTAAGATTACCAGCGTCGATTTCCACTGGTATCTAAATACCAGCCATGGCGCCGATTATTTCCGCCGATGGCACCGCCTGCGGAATCGAAGCGGGTCACTTCTTTGCCATAAGGCCACTCACCATTTTGACCTTTTGAACTGGTGGCTTGATAGCGACCCAGTTGAGGTCTTTGCATACGGCTCACTGGAATTTTACGGTAAAAATCACGAGTTTCGTCACACAAATTGCCGAGGCTGCCCGCATAAAGAAAAATGCAAATTCTTCTTCGATATGACCAAAGATGAAAAACTAATGCATCTATACGCGGATAACGAGAAATACGATGGCTACCAGCGTGACGGCTGTGTCTGGAAAGAGGATATCGATATATTTGATAAAATGGCCGTGCAGATTAAATATGCCAATAACGTCCAGGTCAGCTATTCACTTACGACATATTCACCATACGAAGGTTATCGTATTGCCTTGAACGGAACCAAAGGACGCCTTGAGACATGGGTAAAAGAAATGCAGCCCTGGAAAGAACCTGAAAATGACGAGCTGCGTCTGACGAAAAATTTTGGTGATTCGCAGATAATTACTATCCCGCACGCACAAGGCGGCCATAATGGCGGCGACAACGGCCTAAAGTCAAGAATTTTCAAAAATCCAACTGCTGCCGACCCATTGAAAATAATGGCCGGCACCCGCGATGGTGTGATGTCGGTCCTCATCGGCGCAGCGGCCAGAAACAGCATTGATACTGGAAAACCAATCAGGATAGCCGATTTGACTGATATAAAACCAGAAGCTATCCGCCCGGTTTAGCGTTTAAATTGACTTTCGAATAATATTTTGTTATAAGATATTATTCGTTAGAAAAATCGCTCTAAAAGGATTGCCATGCGAACAGCTGCAAGGACGCAAAAAAAATCATCAAGCCAACCGCTTCATAAAAGTAACCGGTCGCGCTCAAGAGATAAAATCTGGACTATAGCACCGGCTGACCCGCGCGCAGACCAGTTCGCAAAATCATTAAAGGTATCCGGCCTTCTTGCCCAATTGCTTATCAATCGTGGAGTAAAAGATGTAGAAGCCGCCTCGGCATTTCTTAGACCGAGACTGACCGACCTTATCAGCCCCGATATGCTTTCAGGCATAAAAGATGCTGCTAAAAGAATTCAATCAGCAATACTTCAAAAACAAAAAATTACGCTTTACGGCGATTACGATGTGGATGGAATTACAGGTGTCGCAATCCTCTGGCAAATCCTTAACCTGCTCGGCGCAAATGTTGATTATTATATTCCTCATCGTATTGATGAGGGCTACGGACTCAATACCGAGGCAGTTGAATCGATTGCCAAGAGCGGCACTCATCTGCTCGTTACCATCGATTGCGGCATCACGGCTCATATCGCTTCTGAACAAGCGAAAAAACTCGGTCTCGATTTGATTATCACAGACCATCATCGGTTTGCGGAAACTCTGCCGCAGGCTTTCGCTATTATCCATCCCGCGATTGATAAATCTTATCCAAATCCGGATTCCTGCGGGGCGCTTGTTGCCTTCAAACTGGGCTGGGCCGTTGCAGACCTTTTTAAGACCGGTCCAAAGCTTAGTCCTGAAATTCGTGATTTTATGCTCAACGCAACTTCTCTGGCCTCGATGGGAACCATTGCTGACGTTATGGAACTTCGCGGCGAGAACAGAACATTGACGAGTTTCGGGCTTAGCCTGCTTTCAGAGCCCAAATTAACAGGCCTCCAGGCATTAATCGAGTCAGCCGAGCTTACAGGCAAAGGCCTCGACAGCTTCCATATAGGCTTTAAATTGGCTCCTATGCTAAACGCCGCGGGAAGAATTGGTCATGCCCGGCTTGCCGTTGAGCTTCTCACTTCCAAAAATATTTCCCATGCGGCCCAGATTGCCGAATATCTTAAAAGTCAAAACGCACAGCGTCAGCGCTTCGAGCGAAAAATCTATAATCATGCCTGCCAGCTCATTGCTGATAAAGACCTCGATAATTCCAAAAGGAAGACCTTTGTCCTGGCTGATTCTTCCTGGCATACCGGTGTTGTAGGCATAGTCGCATCACGGATTGTCGATAAATTTTTCCGTCCGGCGATTATGATAAATTGCGGCTCTAATCCTGCGCAAGGGTCCGCACGTTCTGTCCCCGGGTTTGATATCCTGGCCGCGATATCCGCCTGCTCGAATCATCTGGCTGCCTTCGGCGGCCACAAAATGGCTGCAGGTATTACCATAGAGCACCAAAATATCCCGAAATTTGCCGATGCACTCGAGGATTATGCACAAAAGCATATGACAGAAGAACATTCTATAAGCAGGCTCAATATCGATGCCTTTACATCTTTATCAGAGTTTAATTATGAAAAGATTCGTGAAATGCAGATGCTTGGCCCGTTCGGCCAGGGTAACCCCGAACCGCTTTTTGCCACTAAAGGCGTTCGCCTGTGTTCACCTCCCCGCAGGGTGGGGACAAATGCCGACCATCTGCAGTTTGCCGTTACCGACAATACAAATTCAATCCGCTGCATAGGATTCAGGTTTGGCGAGTTGGAAAAAAAGCTGCTCGAAATCGATTCATTCGATATCGCTTACCACGTCAATATTGATTCGTTCAATGGCAGTCAGAATGTCCAGCTTGTAATCGAAGACATACGGCTCGAATAGACACTGACTGACACAGACGAAGACACGGACTGGCACGGAAAGAAATAAATCTCGACCCGCGGATTGTTCCGGCTCGAATAAATTAATTCGCCGGTTCAACAGTCAATTTTTCAATCTTGAATTTGCCTAAAATTGTGGCCAGGTTGAAAAAGTTGACAGGCTCGCCGTCGCCCGATGCAAAGGCGATATGTCCCGCATCGAATTTTCCAAGCGCACCCGCTTTAAAGGCAGAATCAAGTCCGACCCATTTGTCACCTATATAGGCTTCAGTCCAGGCATGTCCCCCGAAACCGGTTTTGCCTTCGAAGTCATTAACATAAGCAACACCAACTGTGACCCTTGCCGGTATACCGACTGCCCTGCACAAAGCGGCACAGAGCACCGCAAATTCCGAGCAGTCGCCCCTCTTGCTTGAAGCAACCTCGGTCGCCGATGCATAACCAACTGAGAAGCTGACGTTTTTTATGTATTTGGCAACGAAATCCTCAATCCTTTGCACCGCTTGGGCGGAATCTTTTGCATCGCCAATGGCCTGTTTTGCCAATGCAATTATGCCTGCGTCATCGGATTGTAAGAATCTATTCGGCTTAATCGCGGCCGAAATATTCACATCTGTTCCCTTGTATGGAAATGTGCCGCCTGCCGGCATAGTTAACGGCTCGACCTTGACAGAGACAGTTCCATCTGCAAGCCTTTCTACCTTCTGATTGTCACTTGAGGGAATTGTTAAATTCGTATTTGGAGCAGTTGGCCTGAGGTAATATGTAATTGATTTTGCCGCACCTGCGTCTTCAATCGGCACAGGACTTGCCAAAAACATTTTATCTATTATTTCAGTCGGCTGATTATTGCTCATCGCAAATTCCTTTGTGCAGGCGACCAGCTCCACATTCATTCCTGCCATAGGCATTATGCTTTTTAAAGCATTTAATTGCTCGTCTACAAAACTGGTTGTAACAATCTGGCCGGTTCCCGGCATACTCATCGTTATCTCGACTTTAGTAAGCTTTACGAGCCTGCCTAATAAATCTACATCCTGCTTTGCACCAATCTTGATATTCGTATTTACGGCAGCCATCAGAGCCGGGCTAAATAACTTCACATCATAACTTGTGCCCTCATTTAACTTTTTCTCCAGCTCTAAAAGCCGCAATCCCTCTGCCATTAATGCGCCACTGGGCCACTGGATTGTATTTTCCTGAACAGCTCCCCCGATTCCTGTTGTTTTTATTTTGACTGTTCCGTCTTTATTTACTTTTCCTTCCGTTTTTGTCACAACTATTCCCATATCCTGTTCGGCGGCGAATGAAATCGGCTCTCCCTTTAATGTCTCAACACAGACTTCTTTTGTCTTTAGCGAGACCGATTGCCCCATTCTGTTCAATGTAATATTGATCGTATCAGTTGTTGTAACCTGCTGGCCCGCCGCAATCCTGCTGTGAATAGCGTGCCCGGACTTCGAGCCGTCTACAAATACCGCGTAATATTCGAAATCCTCCGGCCGCGCAAATACTATTGCGGTTAATTGAAGAATGATAAATCCTGCAGTTAAAATTCTTGACTTCATACTCAGCTCCAATTTTTTTTCATCAAATTTTCAAATAACTTGCAATTAGTATAAACCATTCATTGCATCCGGCAAGTTATCATTTAAAATACTAATTAAATTATGAATTTTGACGCTTTGCTCAATCTTGTTCGTTCATCAGATGCTCCGCAGGTTTTTGATGATTCGCGTCTGATTAAAGCCGGTGATATTTTTGTCGCAGTCAAAGGCCCCGATGTTGATGGTCATCAATTTATTCCGCAAGTTATCTCAAAAGGCGCAAAATACGTTGTTTGTCAGTCCTCTTGTGTCATTGCCGCGAAAGCGGGAGTCCAATTAATTTCTGTTGCCGATTCTTCACTGGCATTAGCCATTCTTGCTCAAGCGGCCAATGGCAATCCTGCAGACAAACTCACAAATCTCGCTGTTACCGGCACAAAAGGTAAAACTACAGTAACATTCCTTGTGCGCTGCTGTTTTAAAACCGCCGGTCAAAAATGCGGGCTTATAGGAACTGTTATTTATGATACTGGAATCGAAGTAGAAAACGCACCTCTTACAACACCGGATTGCCTGACAATAGCCCAAAAGCAGGCACAAATGCTAAAAGCAGGTGCAAAGTATATGGTCATTGAGACGAGTTCACATGCCCTTGACCAGAATCGTGCCGCCGCTATTAATTTCAGGGCGGCCGCATTTACTAATCTTACAGGCGACCACCTCGATTATCATAAAACACCCGAAAATTATCTCGCCGCCAAGGCAAAACTCTTCGAAAAACTCTCATCTGATTCAACGGCAGTGCTAAATAAACAATCTCCTTACTCTAAACAGATAGCCAAATACACCAAAGCTAAAATTCTCTGGTTTGCAGTGGATGAAAAAGCTGATTTATCAGCCCAGGTCCATTCTATTGGAGATTGCGGCACGGAATTCACCATTAAATATCAGGGCCAAAGTATTAAAATAAAGACCCCTTTGCTCGGCAAATTCAATGTCGCCAATCATCTTGCCGCGGCAGGCCTCTGTCTGGCGGCAGGTCTCGACCTCGAAACTATCGCAAAAGGATTATCTGCGCTCGATGCAATACCCGGCCGGCTTGAAAGAGTAAAATCAGATGCTCCATTTAGTGTTCTTGTAGATTTTGCCCATACCGATGATGCGCTTGATAACGTTCTTTCAACTTTAAAGCCGTTATGCAAGTCGCGACTAATTGTGGTATTCGGCTGCGGCGGCGACAGGGACAAGACAAAGCGGCCGCGCATGGCAAAGGTAGTGGAAAAATTCGCTGACATTGCCATTGTAACAAGTGATAATCCCAGGACCGAAAATCCAGATGATATAATCAGCCAAATCGTCACCGGTTTTAAAGAACCAGACTCTTCGAAGATAAAAGTTGAATCAGACAGAAAAAAAGCGATAGCTCTTGCGATTGAATCAGCGAAAAAAGATGATGTTGTCATTATAGCAGGCAAAGGCCACGAAAATTATCAAATCATCGGCAAACAAAAATTTCCCTTCAGCGACCAGCAAATCGCTCTTGATAACCTCAGTAATTTGAATTCTAAAGATTTATAGATTTTTAAGAAATTTCTAATATAATTGCATTAGCAGTCATGCTGTTCGCCAAATGTTTAGTCGAAGCATTAGGAAAAAAGATGTTTTGTATATTATTAAACATGGCGATGTTATAATGGAATACCATGATGATAAACCGTATCCGAGTCAACTAATTCTCGGATTTATAAAAGGAATTCCGCTGCATGTAGTTTTTGCAGTCGATAATGAACAAAATAGAGGAATAGTTGTAACAACGTATATTCCAGATCCCAGATTGTGGTCTGATGATTTTAAATCAAGGAGAAGCAAATGAAATGCGTCATTTGCAAAGAAGGACAAACAGAAAAAGGATTAACAACTGTAACTTTAGAACGAGGACAAACAACTTTAGTCATTAAAGATGTGCCCGCTGAAATTTGTGAAAATTGCGGTGAATACTATCTCAGTGATGAAGTTACAGACAAAATCCAAAAGATGGCTGAACAGGCAGTTCGCCAGGGTGCAGAAATCGAAATCCTGCGTTATGCCGCCTAGCATATTTTGCACAAAACCGTGAAATATGCTTGCAGTTGTACAGCTATTATCGCGGGCAAGGGGCACGAAAATTATCAAATCATCGGCAAACAAAAATTTCCCTTCAGTGACCGCCAGATAGCGTTCGATATACTTAAGAATAAATGAAATCAATTACAATTGAAAATTTAGCCAAAATAATAAAGGCACAGGCCTCAATGCATGCTGATGGCAGCAGCATTACGGATATCTGCACTGACTCCCGGACAGTAAAGCCAGGAGACTGCTTTTTTGCTATCTCAGGTGAGAATTTCGATGGACATAACTTCATCGAGGATGTCTTTGCCAAAGGCGCTGCCTGTGCAGTTGTCAGTAAAGAAATTCCATCTCAAAAATTTAACGGCAGACCGATTCTAAAAGTGCCTGACACAATAAAGGCACTGGGCGAGCTTGCAGGATGGTATCGCAAAGATGGAAAATTCAAGGTTGTCGCAATCACCGGCTCAGCAGGTAAAACAACAACACGGCAAATTGCTTATCATGCTCTGGCCAATCATTTCAAGGTGCATCAGTCACCTAAAAGTTTCAATAATTTTATAGGTTTGCCGTTAACTTTGCTTGGGGCACGGCCTGATGATGATATTGTAATTGTTGAACTGGGCACAAATCATCCAGGCGAAATCGAGTACCTGGCCAAAATCGCCTCACCATATGTTGCACTGATTACAAATGTTTATCCTGCCCATCTTGCAGGTTTTGGCACTATTGGGAAAATTGCCGAAGAGAAATTAGCTGTAATCAAAGGTTTGGATTCCAGAGGCACTCTTATTATAAATGCCGACTGCCAGACGCTTCTCGATACCGCACGAAGACTAAAACTTCCTTTCGAGAAATTTTCCTGCTTCAATGATGATGCCGATTACTATATTGATAATCTTGTTATTGGTCCTTTGGCCAGTAATTTCAATATCGACAGGTCTTTTGTCGAAATCCCTCTTGCCGGAAGGGGCAATATAGAAAATGCCCTTGCCGCATGGGCAATATGCTCGAGGCTCGGTATTAGAGCTGCCTACTTTGCGGATGCCGTAAAAACTATAAATCCTGTTTCAATGCGGGCCGAGGTTCTGCAGGCAGGTTCCGTTACAATTATATCTGACTGTTACAACGCAAATCCTGCCTCAATGAAAAATGCTCTTGATATCCTCACAAATTTTGCCAACAGTCAAAAACGAAGGGCTGTTTTTATTTGCGGAGATATGGCAGAGCTCGGCGATTCGGAAGAAAATTTTCATATCACCCTTGGCGAGCAAATAGCAAAGGCAGGAGTAAATCTTTTGATTACAGTTGGCCCTCTTTCGGCCATAACAGCCAAATCCGCCCGCGAAAAATCAGGAGATATTGAAATAAAAACCTTTACGAATAATACAGACGTATGCAATAATTTACATAATATAATAAAAGATTTTGATATAATACTCGTCAAAGGGTCACGAATTAATAAGCTCGAGCTTGTTGTTAATAAATTGAAAGAAATCATCAATTGACTGTGTAATTCTTGCGGCCGGTTTATTGCCGGTAAGCATAATGTCATGGAAGACTAAATAAAATGATTTATCATTTTCTCTGGTTCTTTCGCAATGCCATAACTCATCCGCTGGGTTTCTATGCATATCAGGAAGTCATATTCCGTGCGTTTGCGGCCTTGCTGACTGGCCTGATAATTGCAATTGTGCTTGGTCCTCCTTTAATTCGCTGGCTTATGCGGAAAAAAATCGGCGATCGCCCCGAATTTTATCATGCTACATTAAACGAGCTTACCAAACAGAAGGCCAATACGCCTACTATGGGAGGGCTCATTATCATTGCTGCAGTACTTGTTTCCACTATACTTTGGGCCAAGCTCAATAACCCTTTTATCCAGAAGGCCATTGTCCTTGTTCTTTGGTTCGGAACCCTTGGTGCCGTCGATGACTGGCTCAAGCTTACGGCTCAAACAAGTCATCGCAGCCGTGACGGCCTCAAACCATGGGAAAAAATTTTATTTCAGTTCGGCGGTGCTGTCCTAATTGCTTCTTTCCTGTATTTCGATTTTACAAATATTGAAGACGGCCGAAAATTCTGGCTTCCCTTCTATAAACATGGCATTCCCCTTGCAAACTGGGTTTTTATTATAATCGCAATTCTTTATCTTTCCGCAACCAGCAATGCCGTCAATTTAACCGATGGAATGGATGGCCTTGCCGCCGGCTGCACAGGAATCGCATCGTTTACCTTGGCGGTTCTATGCTATGTTGCCTCTGAACCTATGAGCAGGACTTCTACGGCGACATGGTCAAGTTACCTGCTTTTGCCTGCCATACCCCAGGCAGGTGAGCTTGCCATATTTTTTTGTGCAATTCTCGGGGCAGTCCTTGGATTTCTCTGGTTTAATTGCCATCCCGCACAGGTTTTTATGGGCGATATCGGTTCACTGCCGCTTGGTGCCGCTATGGGATACGGGGCACTTGCCACGCGCAATGAAATTTTGCTTCTGGTTGTAGGCGGTGTTTTTATGATAGAACTTTTCAGCGTTATACTTCAGGTTTCATATTTTAAATATACAGGGGGCAAGCGGCTGCTGCGCTGTGCCCCGATTCACCACCATTTTCATCTTGCCGGCTGGTCAGAACCTCAGGTTGTTGTCCGTTTCTGGCTTATTGCCGCCGCTTTTGCAGCCTTGGCCTTGGCTACCCTCAAAATCCGCTAAGCAAATCACATTACTAATAAATAGCAAATACAAAAAATATCGTTATAATACCATTCCATTGAAGGGGATATATGCTGGATGAACAAGCTGCATCTGAATCACAAATAGAACCGCCAAAGCCGCGAGTGGGCATCATCGCGTCCCGCTGCACCATTTCTGAATATCCTTCATATCTAAAGCATCTGCTGGTCGGATTGGCTGATGAGTCGGTCCCGGCTATTCTTGTTGGTCCCACGATGAGCAATGCCGATTCCATTGTGCCTCCTTCTATAGAAGTCATCAGGCATCCGGCTATCGATATGCCTTTTATGCAGCATTATAACCTTCATCAACTGCTTAATAAGCTCATCGAGTTCAAACCCGAGGTGCTTCATTGTTTAGACGAGACATCAGCGGCCCTGGTTCGATGGCTTGCGCGTAATCTTAATATCCCTTATCTTCTTAATGTAAATTCAATTTCCGCCCGCCTGCCTATTAACAGTTTTTCTGTAACAAGATGTGCAAATATCATCACGCCGTCGAAAGCAATAGCCGACCATATCGCTAAATCCTACCCTAAATTTTCTGACCGTATCCGCCAGATTAATGTAGGGACATTCGTTAACGAATCACCTGCGTGTTTTGCTCATCCCCAGCGCCTGCCGGGCATTGTAGTCGCACCAAATATTGATAATCCATCCAATCTCGATAATCTTTTTCAATCCCTTCACCGGCTTACAATTGACGGGTATCAGTTCATTGTTGCGATAATAGCTTGCGGCCGTATTGAAAGGCAGCTTTGGAAACAGCTTCGTTCCTTTGACCTGCTGCATGCAGTGACAATAGTCCCTAATGCACTGGGTCTTTATTCCGCGGGTTTTGCCGCCGATATTTTCATTGTCCCCCGTCCTTCAGGCAAATTCAATATGCTGCTTTTGACTGCAATGAGCGCCGGCTCTGCTGTCGCCTCATCAAAAGAAGGCGGTATTGATGATTTGATTATCGATAATCAAACTGCGTATATTTTCAATCCGGATGACCAGCTTAGCGTTTATAATTGCCTTAAGAGCATCTTCGACAGGCCTGATGAAGCAAGACGTCTTGCCGAATCCGCTCAGGAATACCTTCGAAAAAATCATCAGGTCAGCAATATGGTCTCTTCAACTATCTCTCTTTACAGGCAGGCTGTTATTCTGAAAGAGCCAGTAAATGCATGATATTTATTAAAAAGGAAAAAATAAAGAAGGGGGCAATAAAAACTGATGATGCGGCGTCTTATTTAAAGTTAATGTTTTTTTTGCATTTTATTATTTTTTTTGGAGAATAGAATTATGAATAAGAAGATAGCAATAGGTGTAATGCTGGTGTGTGTTGCACTGGCGCCGATTCTAATTGCGGCCCAAGCGCCTTCAAAAGATTCGAGCCAGATAGTCGGACAATGGGAATTCAAGAGCCCGACGCCCGGAA
>Ga0105091_10000093_pt1 | contig 31246 bp, 33 predicted proteins | sample PPLLak1March2015_FD_87022 | JGI IMG/M metagenome (GOLD analysis project Ga0105091, IMG submission 87022) | Freshwater sediment microbial communities from Prairie Pothole Lake near Jamestown, North Dakota, USA - PPLs Lake P7 Core (1) Depth... | ecosystem: Environmental > Aquatic > Freshwater >... | reverse complement strand
ATAACTTTGCCATGAATACCAGAAGTATGATAGTAGTAGCTATCAACAGTTTCAAGAATCCGTCTTACAACCCCGACCATGATCTTATTGAGTTCAATAAACTGCAGCTGCTCAAGTCTTGCAATCAAAGGGGGTGTCAAATGTGACTTGTGAATCTCAAATGGTTTGTGTGGTCTATACAGAAAAAACCGATGGAGATATATGTACGCGTATTTTAGATTAACCCATTCTAACGTATCTTTGCCTACAATCCAAATTGAGTTTATAGGCCTATTTTTGTCACTATTCTGCACTTTTTTTGATGATATTTGATTTAGTGTTACGTCAGTTATTTCAGCGTTCGTATATCCATCATACGGATTTGATACATTTTCCTTAGTCTTCTTTTCCAGTTTCTCTGCCATAGTTGGTCCCTCCTGTAGACACGCAGCACCTGTGAAACTATCATTCTCAATAAGCTGCCAATTCAGTCTGCCAACTTGTATTGCATCCCTAGGATTATGTACAGCTCTCCACGCTCTTGTCTTTTTAATCGCATATGCATCCGCGTCCCTTTCAGAGGACTTACCCCTAGCTCCCCAGACCTTTCCCCTTTTCCCAGGATGATTCGTCTGCCAAAAGTGTCTAAACTCATGTGCAAGTACGTATACTAACGCTTCTTCTCTGGATAGAGTTAGATGGTCGATATACCCTCCTGTGTTTCTATTTTTAGGTTTAATTATACGCCAGTTATTCCAATGATCATTTTCCAACCACACTGCTCCTCTCGACGATCTACTCTTTATTACATTGCATTTCGCAACGTGGGCCGAACAATACCAACCTTCTTCCCATTCTCCCTTCCTTTCATTGAAATTGTCATAGTACAGTTTTACGACTCTAGTTGGTTTATGCTCTGTAAAGTGTGGATATTTATTTTCATTTTTCGTTATTCTAGCTATAATAAGAGGCCTGCTATTTGCCCCCATCGCTGAATTACTTCTACCATAGCCGCCATATCTGTAGAACTTTCCACAATAGAGATGGTTAGAGTTCGTTATTTTTACATCAAACTTAGGTGTAAATAATCTACTAGGTTTAACGAAGTCTATGATTTGGCTTATCTTATCCTCTGAAAAACTTGTGTAGTTTTTAATTCTCAAATTTGTACTGCTCCTTTGAAGTCACTGCGATTAGTAAACAGTATATAATCTAGAAAAGTACACTAGATTGCAATGAAAAGAAATATCTAAGTCTTTGCGATTAGTATTATTACATTTCATCTTGTTGGGTTCTCCTAACAAGATGAGGTTCTGTCGACGACGTTGGTCTCTGGTCTCGAAGCTGATTCCAACGTCTCTGCCTTTTGTGCATTATTTTGATGACAATTACAATTGCAAGTTACAATGAATCCAAACCCTGCCCATCGACCTTGGCAATTTATGTGGTTATTCGACCTGCATTCTCTGCTTTCGAATGAAATAGCAGTCGAAGTCAATTATGTGACAAACCTCTTTCATTATTCGCAGATTGATGGTTATCTTGCTCAGGCATATCTGTTGCAGAAGATCTCAGCAACCTGTTAATGACATCACTGAAGGACTCCCCAAATTTGCCGTACTCTAGCAAATCTGTGTAAACATTGTCCCTGATTGATACCGTGTGCCTTTTCGACATTTGATCACAACGTCACATTAAAAACATGTGAATGTTTTAGGGATTTTATGGCTAAGAAAGCTAAAAACCCTGCCCATATAACGGAGGATGAAAAAGAGATCATCGATGGGATTATTGTCATATGTTCAGCCAAGATCTACCATTTCTTGAAGACGAATAGTGATCCCAAAAAATATGCAAGCAAGCTTATAAGACTTTGGTCATCTGGAAAGACACTATTTCTTCCAAATTTGTTATTTGATACGATGGCTACGAGCGCAAATGAATTGATTTTTCCTCAAGATTTGAAAATGAAAGTTGCAAAAGCGGTTATTCATGATAAGGGAGATGTTACTGGGGCAATTTTAGACCTAGAAAAAAATCAGGCAACTTACTTAAAACCATGGGTTGTGACAGAGGCTTTCCAAGACTTTATGAAGGAAGGTTTACTATCAAATATTAGAGGGAAAACAAATATTAAGAAAATCGCTCCCCTTCAGAAATTGAAGAAAGGTAGAGGGTACAGTGATATTAAAAGAGAAGGATTATACTCTGGTTATAAAATAACAGACGATTTTGCAGCCCTAAGTAAGATTATTTCAAAACATGAGGCATTAAAGTTCATTCACCATAAGTTAATAAAATATGGCCGGCTTAAGGAATTCTTTCTCTTCAATGGATTAGCAACTGTATATGCTATGATGAAAAGCGACGATACGATGTACAAATTCTTCAATGTTGCTGCTCAAGCTATCCTTGACAATAATCCCTCAGTCCAGGCCGCTCTGAGTAAAGCTGGTCTCAATAGCAAAGAAATACAATATTCGCTTTGGGAGCCAATTAAGGAATATCTAAGCTCAATTAGAGAAGAAGAATTGGAAGCATTTGTGGAGGAGATGATACGACCACAGATTGAGAACCCAATAGACTATAGCTACACCCTATTGGCCATATCTAGATGCTGATATTGTTATTTTTGGAAATCTATATTGTGTTTGATACTGTTGGCTTTAATTGTCCTGAATCAATGAGCGACTGTATCAATTGTTCAAATTGTTCCTGTTTACGCATCATTATTTCAATTTGTTTATCCTTAGTCTGTTTTTCTTCTATCGTTTCACTATATGCTTCATACGTCAAAATCATTCTACATTTTACACAGAATTTTTGATCCGGTCTGTTTGGTTCACTACAATTTGGACACTGTTTTGGTTTCAATACATCTACCTCTTCATTATCTTTTGGTAGAATCCCATATTCCTTCAATATACTATTATTACTTTCATTACCAAAATAGTGTACGTATTTCAACTGCATTTGAGATCTGCCAGACCACCCCGCATGCTGTCGTAATGTAGATTCTTTCAAATATTTGCTCTTCTCAGTCAGTGCGCTATGTCTACGTACATAAGGATTCCAAGGTTTAGCAAGCAGGTCTCTTATTTTTTCTTTCTCTGTAGTTGGTACATTTGGGTCGGCTAGTAACTTGGGAAAAAATAATTCCTTATATCTGCGATAAATTCGATGTAAGCCTCTTTCTGTCACGTGAGTTCTATGCGCAAATCTCCGGTCATTAGTGCAGAGGAGGTAACTATTTGGGTTGTTTCGTTGTGGGTGAGTATTAAGCCATTCCTTCACATAAGGTAGGGAATCTATTAGAGGAAGATGTCTGGTACCTGTTTTCCCATTCACAAGACATTCTGCGTACTGTTTATCTCCTACACGCTTGAAAATAATATCACTAATCTTTAGATTGAGTATTTCATGTGGTCTGGCTGACATGTCTCTTGAAATCGCATGATAACATCTGTCACGTTTATTCGGGCACCATTTCAAGAATAAAAGATCGTTGTCCAATGTCCACAAATCTGATGGTCTATATCTTGATACTTCCTTCCTCTTTAATTGAGGAACATTTTCAACAACTTTAGGTTTTGGCCTATCTTTTGTGGGTAGATCTGGATAATAAAACCACTTGAAGAATTTGGCTATACATGTCAGATACAAATTATAAGTTCCAATCCATTTGTGCATAGGATCTTGGTCATCTGTTTTTCTAATACTATTAAGATAGCTGATGATATTATCCCTTTTCATTTTTTCAAAACGTTTGTCCTTGTGGTAGCGTGATAAGTTGGTTATTATCCCAAACGTTAGGTCTTTGTATGTTTGAGTGGGATTAATCTCAATTTGCATTGCATCCATATATTTTGATATCTGATTGGAATTAGCTTTGCTTGCCGTCCTTTCAGTCGTCGTTGCAGCTATAGTCATCTTTTGCGCTATTATTTATTTAAGGTTTATGCATATAAAGGATCCCTTAAGGTCACTTTACTATTCTATATATATGTCCATCTGAATAGGTTAAGACGTATACGTAGCCATCGAAGCCTGTCTCAACGTCGGTGATCCTACCGCTAAATCCGCTGGCAAAAAGCGCAGGAGATAGATCATCTTGAGGATCAGCAATTAAATCGGTTAAATCGGTGTGACCAGACGTAGACGAATCAATTCTAATCCCAGTCCTATTGTCGTCTATTTTGAAGAAATACAGATCGCCAGCATTGATATCGCCTATGAAAATATTGTTTGAGAATTTATCCCCAAGTTTAGATGAATTATAGAACTCTAGATCAGTAACGCCAATTGGTTTGACCCAACTAAATTTTGGATCAGAATAGTATGAATTATTTATCATTACTAGATCATTTTCGCTGAAATTTTTGTTCCTATATAATGGTCCCATAATCTTGTACCAGCCGCTATTAAATCCGGGTTTCACTAAGTTAATTTCATCAAATTTATCTTCTCCATTTTCAGTATCCCAAAGGCTTCCAGTGATAGGATCAAACGATATGCCAAAGCTATTCCTGATCCCGTATGCATAGTAATAATCCAGATTGGAATTATCAATGAGATCGTTCTGGCTCTGGTTTTTGAACGGGTTACTTGATGATGGATTTCCATTTAAAGGATTAATGCGTATTATGACTGATGCATTATTTGGAGTAGCATCACTGTCAGGTACATGATTTTGTAGTATAGTAGAAGGGCTAGTAAGATCACCAATTACTACATACAGCTGTTCGTCTGGACCAACCTTAATCTTGCCACCATTATGGTATGGACCAGGCTCTCCGGGCAAATCTAACAGAAGTACTGGGTTAATAAGGTCTGTTCCGTTCCAATTGTATCTATAGACTCTATTCCTGACACTGTCTCCTTCGCTATTCTTGTTTGTTTCCTCTGTTAGGTAAATAAAGACATAATCGTCAATTTTTGTTTGTCCAATTCCTCTCTTAAGTATATCGATTCCAAGTAAGCCACGTTCTGCTTTTGGGTCAACTCTGACGCTCAATGCTGGATTTTTTTCAAGAGTTCCGTTATTTACTACTCTAACCAATCCAGTATCCTTTTCCAGGACCAGAATAGTATCTTCATCCACAAATGTCATACTGGTAGGTTGGGATAAGCCATCGGCATAGAGTTCAATTCTTAAGTCATTGTCATCACTTTGATAAAGATAAGGGGCCTGAGATATTTCACTGTAAATTCGACTGGAAGTGGGAAAATAATTAATAACCAATAGAGAACTGGGAATAATTATTATGATAATGATAACCAGAATCCTTGCAACTCTATTATTTTCAAGAGGATTGAACAATGTTTAGTTTCGGTTTAGGACAGTGTCTAATTTAAGAATTTACTCAGAGAGATTTCCTATTCAATATTAGTTTCCAAATAAAGAGATTATTCGCATTTAGACCTCCTGAATGGATCAGATGTAAGGAATGTGTGACATATACGCTTTCAATTTGCATGATTGAAATCAGAATTGTATTTGCGTATGTATTAGGATGTTTGTTACTTTCGTTCTCTTCTGTTAGAGCTCAGCTTATCTAATTCGAATCTTATCATCGACGAAGTGTTAGAGAACATGATGATAAATCATCATGAAAGGAAGCTTAAAGTACTTACTCCCACTTCCACCCTTCCTACCATATGAGTCATTTGGACATATATGAATTAACTATAGACAGTGAACAGTTCCAATTCTGACTCCTCCCAGGTCGATTCCTTGTCAGGGCAAGGGTTAGGTTCGTCTATCGATAGAACTATGATCAATCTGTCCCCGGCATCGTTATCGGACGGGTCAGTTTGTTGGATTGGAATTCATTTCTAATTGCTTCTGAGGCTGTGTTATAGTATCATAATTAACGAGCAATGTTTATTGAATCAATTAATCGGTCCTTAATCAGGACCTAAGTAAAATAGCTTTAGAGCAGAGATTTTGTTTTATGCTATAGATCGTGTAATGTTACTCTGATTGGATTTATCAGCGGCTGTCATCAGGGTATTCACATTGTCCAAAGAAAATGAATTTAAGATAGTTCATATAACGTGTTATAAGAGTGGACTTAGTAGTTCATAGTTCATAGTTAGTCGAAACTGGTGATGATACTAGGCTCTGGCTCGCCTTAAACCCATCAACTTAAGAAGATCGTTGGTTTTTTCTAAATAAAAATGAGGGCGATAGCTTTAAACCTAATGCAACTTCCAATGATAGAGATTATATCACTATTCATGCGATTTGATCAGCCATTAAGGTGTGTGTGAAGGAAATTTCCCTAATTTTCACCATGTCTTTCCCGATGACTTCTCTCAATAGATCCAAATCGCTTCCAGATAGCTTTACCACTATGTCATAGACGCCTGTGACGCGTTCCACCTCTTCCACGCATGGTAGTTTCGCTATTTGTTCCATGGCTTTGTCTTCAAAGCCGATTTCACACGTGACCAACACATATGCTACTGGCATAATCTCTACACTTAGTGTATATGCAATCACTAGTTAATTAATTGACGGGGAATAATTGACATATCACTAGTGATAAATGGAAGGGTTTGAGCGTGGGACTTTCTTACTCTAATTAGTAACAGAGAGTTTATTGACCGGGTCTACCCGCTTTTAGCGCCTCTAATACCTCTTCAACTACTCCTATCTATATTATCTACACTCATTGTCCACAGCATTTCCTATTAAGTAATCGTTTCCTAAGAATTTAGATGACGTTGCTCACCTTGGTTCTCGAATACTGGAAATAGGGCGCTCATAGTGAACACAGCTGGATCAAGAGTATTTTTCTCTATCTTGGTATCTGTATATATAGAAACATAATAACTTATGATGAGTGCGGTTGACATTCTGACAATTCCTCTTATTGTTCCACCTTGGCAGAAGATTGATCAACTAATTTGACAATAATTTTATTCGTACTCCGATAGGCGTCAGATACTTAGTCATCCTAAAATGCATGATGATCTCAGAATATGGGTGAAGTCAGTTGACAGCTAGTTCATAGAATTATTCCCTAGTTTCATTATTTCTAAGGTTGTTCTAATTTCTTCAAATCGTTCGTGATCCGGAGGAAATTAATAACACTTCTTGTATCATCCGTTCTTGGATGGAATTGATAAAGATAATTTTCTCCTTAGTTTTACTAACTGTAGTCATTAGCTACTTAGGTTCGAATATGGTGCTTGCGAGCACTATCCGTATTACACAACAGCAAGCTGAACTTATAGAATGGTGCACTAAAGAGATGGTGAGAGTAACTGATGCTAGTATGGTTCAAGCTTTGAATGTCTGTGCAGAGTATTATCTAAAGACAGAATGACAAGTGTTACCTGCCGTGTAACGTTTTGTTATTCGAAAAGACCTACGTCCATATAATTTATCGGAATTTTGCCCTTGCGTAGCTCAACCATTTGCAAGCAGAATTCAAATACTAAACGGTTATTGATGTCAGTGGATTAAACTTGCATATGCCTCTAGGTGGCCGACCCCTGAAGGACTGCTTTCCAGAGGAAGAATCACCTAATTCACTACTTGCCACTGCGTACGTTGTTTTTCTAGCTCATTTGGTATGCTCACTTTGCTCGTTAACAATCATGATTGCAACGATCATCAATTAAAATGCTAAGGTCATAAAGTCTTGTTCAACCATAATCTTTATCAGAATATCCATAGTTGACTTAAGCATATCTTTTGCAGTAACAATTCCTACTAGTTTGCCTTTGCTATCCAGTACTGGAAGTCTCCTAATATTATTCTGTTGAATCAGATCAGCGGCTTCTTTTAATGAGGAACTCGTAGTTATTGTCAACAATGGTTTGCTCATTACTTCAGATATTGGCATCGTTGGAGAAAATGTTGATGCGAATCCTACTATTCTGACAATATCCCTTTCTGTTACAATACCTATAGGAACGCTTTCGTTCTCAGCTTCGTCATTGTCCTTGAGAATTATTATGCTTCCAATATTGTTCTGGTACATCAATTTGGATGCCCTCTTGTAAAGGTTGGTTTTCTGACACAGTTATGACTCGTTTAGTCATTAGATTTGTGATATCTATATTTTTCACTTTTTCTGCTATGTCTATCATTGAGATTGTCTCTTTGTTTTACCATACAACGCTTAAAAAGATTAACTATGATAAGTTACATTACGTATGAGAATTGAACGTATTCAAACATTGCATGAATCGCACTCCGGTTTCGAGACTCCGCTAGAAAGACTCTTAAGTTACTAAATCTGTCTTGTACCTCAATCAGCATTAGATTACTACTTAGAGATTTTGGATATCGTAATGATGTAGGTCTCCTAATCATGTAAAATTGGCCATTCATCATGACATGAATTTTCTGATTCGATATGCACACAATAGTTTTTGAATTACAAGTTAGATACTTGCAAGGATCAGTTCTTCATAGTTCTTAAATAAGCATTAGGATATCCATCTATAAGCTGAAGTTGTTTGGTTTAGGAAAGCGGCTAGACAATAGTAAAGAACTAGCTATGAGAACAAGTGAAAAATTTTCAATACAACCACTCAGCAGTGACGATATGGGCGAGATTAGAAAAATTCAGGACGTACTAAATCCTGATGAGAACGTGATAATTGTTGCTCGTCAATCAAGAATCTTGCCTGGAGGTTCCTACGTTACTCCTAATACTATTTACGCGACTGAAAAGCGGTTAATTATTAGAGACCCGTATATGTTAGGCATAAAAGAAAACCTAATCGATATCCCTTATGATGTTGTTACAAGCATTAAGCTTGAAAAAGGATTGTTCTCGTCTACTATAAGATTCGAAGCTCCTGCCTTAGTTGGTTCCAAAAGGTTAGGTATGATACATGGCATAATTCACGGTAACAATGATCATGAAGGAGTGATACAAGCGATTCCGAAAGCGAAGGCAGAAGATCTAATAGAAGTAATACGGTTTGGAATGCATCAAAAAGGAATTGAAGGATCTCACAATACTGAAAAAGAGAATTTCTCCGCGTTAGCCCTCAAGTCTAATCAAATAGGCAGTTATTCAATTGCGGATGAATTGACCAAACTTATTAAACTGAAAGAACAAGGAGTATTGACTGGGGAAGAATTTGACCGCATCAAAAAAGATCTTCTAGACAAGAAAGTGAAGTGAACGGGAGGTGTCAGAATTCCCGACGTGGGGGATGGACTGTAAAAACCTTCAATCGACAATAGTAATACCTTTTTCGGAATTTCGACTTGGCTCTAATTTTTATAGGCGTAATTATCACCACCATTATCATCATCACCACCATTATAGTCTCTTAGACTAGCTTTTCAGAATCGGCGATGATTTTTCCCCTCTTTATTCCTAATATGATGTTACCTGTGAGTACGCCGCCGCTGTATACTTTAGCATATTCTTTACCAAGTCCAAGAAACGATTCCAGAATATTGGATTTAGAATGATATCCAGCTTCAACTATTTTCATATTCAACTTGCTGCTCACTTTAACTATTATATGGCGGGCAGCAGACCACTCTCCTTCCCATGAAATTACTTCAAAAGTTCCAAAGTTTACAGTTGATAGGGTATAGCCGATAAGCCTAGCGTTAAATTTCTTGTTTCTCGTGGCGGCATAAGTATTCATCCAATTTATTGCTTTTTCTGCCTTGCCCTTCTCTAAAGCAAAATTATCAGATCGTGCCAACCTAGTATGGATACACCAGAACATATATACACTATTGGTCCCCTCTAATGTGAACCTGCTTGAGAATGGTGACAAGTATCTGTTAGAAAAGACGAGTGGCGTATCATCATCGCCATATACCCACTTTCATGATTGATTTTGGTCAAAGATATAGGAGGCCCTTGCGAGAGGGTGTTTTGAAAAGGTGAGGACCAAGTCCACGAACGGCATTCACTTTGAGTTCCTTTTATCAAATTAATAATATCATCAATATACTTAAAAGTTGAAGACGTTTATCATTTCAAATAGATGGCCACAACTTTAAGAGACATGATGAGGAAAAGGCTTGAGACTATTGACGATTCAGCTTCCGTCCAAGACACAGCAAAAAAAATGAAGGATAAGGATGTCAGCTCGTTGATAGTAGTCGATAGAGATGGTAAACCTCAAGGTCTGGTCACTGAACGGGACCTAGTCACCAAAGTATGTGTTAATGATACCTTTACAAGTACTATCACAAATAAGGAGATAATGTCAGTGCCTCTTATCACGATTGATTCTACTTCTACCCCTGCAATAGCTGCTGATACGATGTTACGGTACAATGTAAGACATCTGCTTGTCACTGATGACAAAAATAATAGTGATAAATCCGATCCAAAACACTTTATTGGGATAATTACTCCTCTCGATTTTGCAAGATTTGAAGAATTTCCAAATGATGAAGTAGGTAAGGATGAAATCGAAAGAATGCTAGAGTATTATATTTGAAGATATTTACACTCGAATTTGCGCAGAGCTAATTAATCAGATATATTGTATTACCTTCAGAGCTCATGATATCCAATAGAGGAATCAAGAATATCAGGAAAATATTGCTCCCAATAGACGGGTCGGTGCCTTCAATGAAAGCCGCTCGCTATGGAATCAGTCTTGCTACGAAATTTAAATCAGATCTAATTGGTTTAACGGTAATTGATCTAATGTCTCTGCCTTACGGATATCTTCTAATTCAACCTGGAACTCGCTCTCAGGTGGATGTATTGGAAGAAAAAAGAAGAGAAGCTAAAAAATGGTTGGAAGAGGTCGAGAGATCAATGTTAGACATTTTGAAAGAAATGGAGGACACAAAAACAAAATTTAGAGCAGAAATTCTCGAAGATCCCTTCTCTAAAGTGGAAAATGCAATTATTAAGTTTGCAGAGAATGAAAATGTAGATCTTATAGTAATGGGAAGTAGAGGGAGATCAGGCTTTAGAAGAACTCTCTTAGGAAGTGTAGCATCGGCTGTGTTATCGCATGCACGATGTCCTATACTGATTGTACGGTGATCCTTTTTTGAGCTCAAATGCTAAGATTCAGTAGTGCTTTGAGGTTTAATCCCCTCAGATAATATGCTTAGATTATTGTAAATTCATAAATTGAAGTGGCGCTATTAAAAAGCAATTCGGTCAGGTAGCAGACAATCCTGAGTTGATGGCAGGTACTAGCAGATCATCTAATCAGGTAATTTAGAAACCACGGTATTTCTGAAATTTAAGTGACTAGAAAATATGTTACCCAAATGATCGCCTGCATTAGAAATTTGGGTTCTATACCTATGAATTACTTCTGACAAATTGGATATTGCTAGGCAGATACTACAAATAATTCTACATTTGACCCGAAGTGCATATTGGAAGCCAGCGCATTATAACGAACTCCTTAAGGGCAAGGTCACTAAATTGTGCTTGATGGGAAAACAAGTTGTAGTGTAAGGCATCTTTTTATTTTCGAATTCGTCAAACCATGAGTTTTAGGAGCTCCTTCACCCCTGACTTGTTATTCTAGTTCATTCGTCGATGAGTCAAATAAGTATGAATCCGTACTTTTACTATCTGCTTTAAGGATTCTAGATCTAAATTCAAAGTGTGTAATTCATAGATTTACTATCATGTTAAATTTTTAGTGTACAAGTCTTGGCGCGTTAGTTGAGCTGTAATAAGCCCTTGAATGACATTGACATAGGTGGGATTCAACCTTGAATCTGGATATGCCAGATCATCAACGACGGAAAAATCTTCAAGTTTAGGACAGTTTTTAACATCGACATCAATCACAACCCTGAAAGTTTCGTTAAATCCTGCATTTAGATTTCGACTACTGACATCAAAGACATGGGATGACGGAAGTGCGCGAGTTATAGTGATGTTTCTTTCGGGGCGGGCTATGGTTTTAACCGTAGTCTGAGCTCCGCTAACAGCAAAGATAGGAGATTGAGTTGACGAAAGGGAACTGACTGCCCTTTTCTCATAGCGGTGTTTCCTGTACCCCCTGTTAAATTCTGCAGGCAAGACCTCATGTATCCATCGAACGGTTATCAACCTTTTATTGATTTCATCACCTAGCATCTTCTTAATGACGCTGCTACTCTGCCATTTTTCACAAATGTGTAACGTTTGGAGTTCCTTTGCTATGTCCAATACTAGATTAGAGGCAAAGTTCTACTATGTATGGAGTCTCTCAGTTCCATCACCATTCACTCCAAGGATCTCCTGTTTGGTTTGGATGGTGCAGGTTCTTCAGTCATCTTTATATATCTTCTATCACTATTTTATAACATATTTATTACGTATTGTTCTATTGTAATATATCTAATATAAGTACTCAAAGAATGTTAAATGGACAGTTCTTCCCTAGGTGAGCCGCTGAGATAAGGTATAGCAAAAAAAACGAGACCCTAACTGTAGTGTAAGGAGTTATATTTTTTGGTATTATTTTGATACGCTATACATGAATTCAACAACCCCTCATGCCTGATGCTTGATACAATTTATGAGCATATTCTAGAAGCATGCCCTGAAGGATATTTTAAGAAGCTGTATTCATCCTAATAGGATAAAATGTCTCAGTTAAGGCGGATTTCTGGCTGTGACAATAAGTATATCAATCTATAATAACCGAGGCGACGTGTAAATCGATATCAAAATTTAAACTTCATTGACGACTAACCCTCAATGCCAGGCAAGTAAACCGGATAGATTGGGAAGATTGGACATGGACTGAGACGAAGAGATCTCAGAGTGACTTAAAGCAAGGCAAAGCGTTAGTTATTAAACCTTATCGTTTCGACTTTCATCTAGATAAGATGATTGTGATTCATCATGATTCCTTACAGATGATGGCTACGAAAAGGCATTAAGCATCTAGTTTGTTGCTAATTTCAGCTTTAATCCCTAGGGATGGATTACTAACTCCGCCTTTGCAAATCTTTCGCCTATAGCAATTATTTTTACTCTAACTTTGTCACCGACTTTTCCATCCTTGACAAATATTACTAATCCTTGAATTTTGGCGATTCCATCGTTAGTACCACTTTTTCCTCGATCAGTTATTTCTACATCGTACTCATTCCCTACTTCGACAGGCTTTGAAAGTCTGCCATGGGTTCCTAGACTGCTGACACGATGCGTGTCATTATTTTGTATCTTCATTAGAATGCTCTAATTTGAAATTCATTGTTTCACACAAAATATATTGACTTGAAGATAAAGCAGAGGGCAGGAAGTTTCAGTTTTATGTCTTGGGTTCAGAAGGACAACACTACCATTCAAACTCCGTAAACCGTGATAGGTTTTTCCATAATATCATCATATTTTTCGAAGAATGCATAATCTGATTTCTCATTCATGAATAACGAGTGTAATCCTTCTCCCATAAGGGTTTCCACGGTGACACTAATCTCTTCTTTCGTAATAACAGACAAGTACGATAAAGAATCAGTTACAAGAATTAGGTTTGTGTTTTCACAACTGTCTACGATATCATATAGGATTGATTCTATATGCCCAAAGAAGCCCAGATCGTAGTCTTGAATTTTTGGATTAATAATGCATACTGTAGTGGTGATATTGCTAGTATCCTCCCCAAATACCACAGATGATTTTCGCTCACCTTCCATCGGTTCGGCCTCTTGATTCTGCACTAGTGTGTAATCATTGTCTTGTCCTTGAGATACAATTTCGTTCAGGTGGTCCTGGGATGAATTTCTAAATCCTACTATAGGAGAAGTGAACCGATATCCGCCCTGGTTGAAAGTCTGGTTAAATTCAATTTTTTGGTACCCACTCAACTTGAGGAATTTCTCTGCACCTACCATTAATTGACCTTCAGTAAGCCAGAGATCATTTCTTCCAAGGTTGTCACTAGCTTTTCTCGAAGTTCTATCATAATTCAACCGAAGAAAAAGTGACCGTACACTCATCATTCTATTCGTTGACATCTACATTTCATTGGTGGCTCCGTGTCAATAAAAGGCTATTCATGGGCTGCTATATGACAAAAGCAAGACATGAGTTGGCATAGTGAAGTGGGGCAAAAGACCTGCGTGAGCTTACACCTATCAAGTTGAAAATCTCATGTCTAGTTATCGATGGTCTTCTTTATATTCACAGGAGGAAGAATGCCTTAGACAATACGTGAAAATGGATTCTAATTCGAAATTTTTAGATGGCGGAGATTTGTTGGACATAATCAAGGTTTAGTCCTAGTGGAATCAGGCCAGCTGTTGGATTGCTAGTGAATGGAATCCCTTTTGATACTTTTTAGATGCCGCGTTTAACGCAGATATCTTGTTTTCGAATATGCGATCTCGTCTTCATCTTCTTGAATGCTTGTGGTACACCATGAATTGATACAAGTGATCTTCACAAAGGAGGGTTTATCAATTAATTGTTCCCCACACTAACCTCAAGGGCGTCTTTGACATTCTTTGTAAATTCTAAGGTAGTTTCAGTGGATTGACTCTTGTATCTCCCTGAAGCCCTAACATAGTGAAGGTAGTCTTGCATTTCATTCTCGTATAGCAGAACATTGTCTGCAACTATCACCACTCTATCACTTAACAGATTGTTCTTCTCTGCTAGATTTAGATACTTTAAATAATCAGATTTTATAGCATCCAAAAACATTAGGTCAAACTTTTGTTTTTGAAGTAGTGGAATCCCCTTTAGCCCATCTACATTAATGACCTCAATAATGTGGGACAGTCCAGCATCTTCAACATTCTTCATCGCTATACTAGATAGATCTGTATCTTTCTCCATAGTAATCAACTTTCCGTCGTCGGGTAACATATCAGCCATTAAAATTGCAGAATATCCATGTAACGTTCCAATTTCGAGTATCGTTTCAGGTTTATGTTTAGAGATAATATCTGCTAATATCTTTCCCTTTATTGGACCTATAGATGGTAAACTCTGCTTCTTTGCTATTTGCTCCAGGTCCCTTAACACCCGAACAACTTTCGAATTATAAGTCAAGATCTGTATCAAATATGGCCATCATGATTATTCAAAGGTTTCTTATTGTTTAGGGATGATCTACGCTTCTTCATTCGATGCTCACTCCATTAACGATCACTATTATCGCTCAATTCATTCTTTGATACCCTAAATTGCGATTTAAACTCCTTCAATGTGTCACTATCTATTATACAGAATTCTATAATTTCTAGAGTAGATCCCCCTTTGTCATCGCCTCTATAATGGAGAAAATTCAAAGATTCACTCATTAATATAGCGGCACATTTATCCTTAGGAAAACCAAATATCCCTGAGCTTACCGCAGGAATCGCAATGTCTCGAAACTTTCTCTCAGAAGCCAACAAAAGACTAGCCCGAATTGCACTTCTTAGCTTTACTTCTTCATCGCCTTCACCCATTCTTGGTCCTACTGCATGTATAACTGCTTTACATTGCAATTTACCAGAGGTCGTAATTGCAGCAGAACCAACTGGAACAAATCCTATTTTATTACTCTCTTCTTGGATTATCTGCCCTCCTTTCCTTACAATGGCTGCTGCAACTCCTCCACCGTGTTTAAGATTTGAGTTTGAAGCATTTACGACCGCATCAACGTCTCTAGAAGTAATATCACCACTAACCAGCCTTATGATTTTGCCATTTTGTAGTTCAATTTGTTCTACTATTTCTGGACGCTCGATCAAGCTATTTCATAATATGATATTTATTCAAATTAATAGATTGTTAATGTTTAAACCATGCGAAATAACTTTTGCGTATTTCTATTATTACGCCTAAATTGAAGAGAGCATTCCTTGATGCAAAAAAGAGAGGCGTTAAACTTTTAGTAGGGGCTAGACGTATTTATTAAGAGAATTTGTTTACGGTTCCTGTCGTTAGGATTACGAAATACATATGCATATGTATATAAGTATCAAATGTGAACTTTTGTTATAAGTATTTGCAATGGATAATTCAAACTACTTTGCACATATAGATGTCTGACATGGGTTTCCTCGAGAGTTATTATCAATATGAACCTAAAACCAGGTAAAAATAGGAGGACAACTCCAGAAGGGGAGCCTCTTGAAGACGCAGGCGGAGGTGGTGGATTTCCAGGTGGTGGTAGAGGTAGTTTTTTTCGAAGATCAGGAGGATCTGGAATCGGAAAGGGATCAAACTCACTTATAAAAATAGTCATTCCCGCTGTAATTGGCATAATTATAGTCGCATTCCTAATCACAAATAGTGTAAAGATCGTCGATGCTGGGAATAGAGGAGTATTGTTAAATTTTGGTGCCGTTGACGTTAGTAGATCATTAGAGGAAGGGATCCATTTCGTAGTTCCGGTAAGAGACAACGTAGTGCAGATGGAAGTAAGAACACAGAGGATAACAGAAGATGCAGCTTCTGCATCCAGGGATCTCCAAGACGTAAGAACACAGGTAGCACTGAATTACCATCTAGATCCTGATAATTCACAGAATGTTTACAAAAATCTAGGACTTGATTACGCAAATAGAGTGATTGTACCGGCAATTCAAGAGTCAGTCAAACAAGTAACTGCTAGATTTAACGCAGAGGAGCTCATTACTCAAAGAGAGAGTGTCAAAACAGAGATTGAGCAGCAAATAAGAGCTAGACTTGCCCAGTACAATATCATTGTTGACGCAATATCTATCACCGAGTTCGAATTTTCAGCCGAATTTGTGAGAGCAGTAGAGGCAAAAGTAGCAGCTCAACAGAGGGCACTACAGGCACAGAATGAGCTACGTAGAATAGAGATTGAAGCACAACAGGCAGAGGCCAGAGCAGTCGGAGAGCAGCAGGCTAATATTGCAAGAGCGGAAGGAGTTAGACAATCTAACGTACTGCAGGCACAGGGTGAAGCACAAGCTATAACTACAATTGATGAGCAGCTACGACAGAGTCCAAGTTATCTGGAATGGCTCAAGTCCCAGAAATGGGATGGACAGTTGCCTCTAGTGGTTAGTGGAGGAGCAGGAGGCGAAGAGACACCTTTCATAAGTATTCCCACCTCAGGAAATGGTAGTACCACTGGTGGTACTAATGTTACTACAGGAGAATAAACCCACTAATGAGACTATGAGATTGCGAGTTCATGAAGAGTTATAGCTTGCACCAAAAAATGTACAAGCTATACATTTTGCCAGTAGAAGTAGCTGCTTCTACCATGTATTCTTGCCATCCCACACGGATAATCTTATTGTTTACACTGCATCACTTTGTTAGGCTCTGTGGGTAGTGGCCGGGAAAAAGGTAGTTGCTGTCTAATTAGTTCTTTTTAAAGACTCTCGACTATTCCAACCTGACTTAGGATTCAAGCGTTAGGACTGAGTCATGCAATACCACTATAAGGTTAGTCATCGAACAGAAGAATCTCCTTGTTCTACCTTTTCTTCTTGCTTAGTGGAAGATTTGGGTTTGAGCTGTTCATATCTTAATCTAAATAGGCCGATTACTGAATCTAAATCCTCTTCACCTTTTTCGATCCAATAGCTAACCCATCCTGATTGCGGCATCACATGATGTGGAGACGCACGACCAGAATTTACTAGTTCGTTTCTGGCTTTCATTGGAAAGGGTAGGTCGGCTAGTCGATCACCATGTATGTGCCCCATTTCCCTCTTATTTAGTAGAAATTCAATACCTCCAAATTTATGCTGTTCAGCAGTAACATTAGGCCAGCTTAGTATTGCCCTTTTAATTTTTTCTAAAATAATGCCCATAGATATAATATGAATAATCTGGATTATAAACCGGTGGGTTTACAAATTATATTAATTCGTGAGCCAACCTAATTGGAAACAGAGCAATACCACCAGAAGCTAATCATAGTCAACATCTATACCACTGACGGTACATTACACGGTCTGGTCTTATAACGGAATTCAGATTTTGTCCATTATTAGAAAAAGGACCCCACACTCAGACCGGCTTATCAATTTCTGTAATGGAGTTTGAAGGAATCTCAGAGGAAGAATTGGTTATGGATAACAATGACGACTACGAATATGGAGAAAAAAAATGAAAATATGTGAATATTGATTAGAAGCTGTTGTTGTTTTGTTTATTCTCTATTCTGTGGGATAAATAGAGATATAGTAGTAATGAAATCTTCCATGATAGGAACATTCGATCATCCGATATGAAATGTCTTAATTGCTACTCGGAATATACTCCCACACTTTTATACCCTATCTGTGAACAGTGTGGATTTTGCTACTACTGTAGAAGATTTCTGTCGTGTATTCATTACAAAGAAGATCTGCCTAGTACGATGAAAAAATATCCGCAGGGACAATCGCTGCGATTGCCGGGGCAAGGATATAAGGATTTGAAATACGGCGAAAGGAAATGGGATTCATATAAAGAGCTTTCGCTCTCCTTGATCAATAGAACTCCTTATGATTGCTTTGCCGCCGTACTAGTCATTGATGAATCAACTAGACGTGGTCTAGGAAAATCAAACATGTTAGTGTTACTACGCAAATTGCAAGCGATGCAATATCCTCTAAACTGCTATATAGATATTGTACCTACAGGCAGCTCTGATATTGACATAATACGAATAGTGGGTTCCTACAAAGCTATACCTGTGTTTCTACTGACATCTGACAAAGAACTCTATGATAAGCTATCACCCAAGGCAATATTAGTTAAATCGAAAGGAACCAATAATGCAGTAAGAATAATCTATAATGCGATAAGGTATAGAATCAAGAGACTATAATATTCTGGTTCCTGATATATTTCATCTTGTTAGAACTAGTACAAAAGATATAACCAAGAACTTTGATAGATGAGTATGTCATTTAGCATAATATCGCTCATATGCAGGTCTTGTGGATATAATATTGGACAAGAATAATAAATCAAATCCTGACGGGCGGGACAAACGTAGGTACTCGGATTTTCTAGTAGGTCTTGGGTTAGGTGCAGTCGGTGTTGTCATTCTTTCGTCTATATTGAAGCCACGATGTCCGAAATGTCGGAAAAAGGTATTACGTGGGATTCACGAATGTCCATTCTGCGGGGCTAACTTGCAGTAAGAAATTGCATTTGATGATTACACGCGGACACAAGTACCCGTAACTGCATTTTTATACCCTAATGACTGACATTTTAATTATCCAGTAACAACTTTACGCTAGTAGATCTGTTTGTATGTTTCAATAGCCACAACTATCTTACGACACCGACATAATTTAGTTCCAATAGATGCTATTTCTTGATGATAGGTTCAGTTGTCTCTCTTCTTCAAATAGTTCCTCCGATGTCACAGCTCTTACATAAGGTAATGATATTAGGTACTCAATTATCTTTAGATTCTGGAGTATTTGCTGATTGGGGAAAGTGGTCGCAAATAAAATGCCTATTAAGGCTTGCAAAAATTGAGTCGTTCTTGACCAGAGCAATCAACTTTAATTTATAAGTAATAGTTTTTTATCATGATACTCTCCTTTGGATTGCTCAAGTCAAATTTCGACTTAGGTTTGCGAGCCCGGTAAAAAACTAGACTCAACGAAACTCAAGTATCGGCAAATTGATTTCGTGTCATTGAATAAGTAATCAGCAAGGAGCAGAAACAATTAGAAAATGGAATGATATTCTGGGTAAACAAAATGTTTAATCAGATAGTTTCTTCAGAGTTATAGAAATAGTAACACTGCTGGCTCCATATTGTCTACTGTTGGCTTGGCAGTTTAGTACTTTTTGCCATTGTTATTGCCCGAATGTGTTGATGAGGGTTGTTTAGTCCTATTTGGATTCAAGGTTTTTGATTCGGCTGTTTGAATTATCTGAGGTATCTGAGCTTTCTCTGATAGGATCTTGAAGTAGTTGATAAATTGTTGAGCTAAGTATGCGTCATCGTAACATGCTAATGCGCTTGTGAACTGCTGCGGATTCGTATGATTAACAGTCTCATAGACTGCTTGAAGCTCATCAACTACGATAAAGCTCACAGGAAGGTCTGAGAGTCTAAAAAGCTCAAATTTATTTGACGGAGCACGAATCATGTTATCGATCATTTTAAATGTATCCCGATTAGGTGCTTTTCTAACTATTGCGTTAATCCTCTTTTCTAAACTAATTTGTTCAGGAGTACTATCAATGATATGCAGTTCAATTCCTTTTGAAAATGTCTCAAATAACTTCCTAGATACGTGGGAGTCATAATATCGAGATGCGAAATAAACATTCTTTTGTGCATTATCGAGAACACGCATCACCTCAATGATGAGGCGATTAAAATCCTTTATAACAGAAAAGCTAGACAAATATGTCGAATTCAACATTCTGTTTAAGCTATCATTTGATTGCACCAATTGGTTGATAATTGCATCTTTCTGAATAGGTGGAAAATATGGGTTTGTTTTTAAGATGTCTATCGCTTTCAGCTCCCAATAATTAGAGAGGGCTTGTTCCATTGTTTCAATATGCCCATTATAAATTATAGAACCTAATGAAGTTGTTCTATACATTGATTTACCTCTGCCTGGTACTCCCACATCTCGCTTTTCTACTAAGCCAAGGTCACAAAGACGCCTCAATCTCGTATAAAACTGTCTCTTACTCAAGTTTCCAACAAAATTCGAGGAATTACTCTTAAGACCAGTATATGCTGCTTTTAAGAGATTAACTGATCCTCTATCAGACAATAGAGAAAACAATTCAAACGAGTCAGGGACAGTCCCTAACCTTATTTCTGCTGCCCCCGATAAAGCCTTCTCAGTTTCTCCTATTTCTCGTTTTTGTCTTCCTACTTTTCGTCCTCCTGGAAAGGCATTACTTTTGATATTATTACCTATCTTATCACCGCCGTTGTAAAATTTCTTATTTTTGTCTAGATCCATCTTATCACTCATCTCCATTGCTAAGCCGAGTTAGCCAGTCACTTTTATGTCTCTCGCAGTATATATTAATTCCCCTTTTTAGGTGATTAGAAGAGGCTAGATACGAAGCATTGTAAGAATTGAAAATATTGAATTCCATCACACCCCTTAAACTCAGACACTCCGAAGCGACTAATGAGCGTAACTTTGGACGTTCAGGATCATAATATGGTTCGGGACCATTGCGCATTTGTTCATCTACCAAACACTTCATGTGGCATGGTGCCTTTGACGGAAGACATCATCTACCTCCCTTCATGACTAGCAGATATTCCGTACTGGGAGATTGGTTCCTTCTCATCAATTGTTCGAATTCTCAAACCTCTGTAAGCTTCTTTAGAATGAAGCTTATGTAATGGGTTCAGACAAGAATTGCCAAAACACACAATAGTCAAATCCTTTATTCAATGAGGAGATAAGAAAAAAATGAGCAATTACAATAATAATACTGAAAGTAATAGAGAAACTGGCAAAATGACTTTTGGTGAGATCGATAAGGGATTTACGGTGCGTAAGTCAACAATTTTCTTGTTTGCAATTTCAATGTCGTTGGCTTTCTTACTAGCTCATCTATCACCAGAATTAATTGATTCAATCGCCTATGCTCAACTACCTCATCCGCTACAAGGGTCAGATAATGATTATGATTCGGATTTAGGGCAAAAAAATTCTTCTTCACCGATCATTTCCATATCAAAACCTAACAGCAGCCTTTTTAATGATGTATTCAAACAGACACAAGGATCCGTTGTGCAAATAACTAGAACGGTACCCCAAACAGGTATCGCTGTAGATCCTTCACAAGAAAATAGAACAGCATTGGGATCTGGTTTTGTATTCGATCAAGAGGGACACATCATTACCAATAACCATGTGGTTGCGAATGCCAAGGTAGTAGATGTGACATTTACTAATGGAGATAGATCTAGGGCTAACATCACAGCGGTGGATCCGTATGTAGACTTAGCAGTTCTTAAAATTATTGAAACAGAAAATAATACCTTGGAGCAAGAACAACACCTAAATGCGCTCCGACTTGCCAACTCGTCAGCTTTACAAATAGGTGACCCTGTGATCGCTATCGGAAATCCTTATGGCCTTGCGGGAACTATGACAACTGGCATAGTGAGTCAAGTAGGCAGACTAGTCCCAGCTCCTGGTATTGGCTTCTCGATTCCTGACGTAATTCAAACTGACGCTGCTGTGAACCCCGGTAACTCCGGCGGGCCGCTATTGGACACACAGGGTAGGGTAGTGGGAGTTACTTTTGGAGGCTTTCCGGGAGGGGTGAATTTCGCAATACCATCCAACCTTGTACAAAAAATAGTTCCAACTCTGATCGCTGAAGGAAACTATACTCATCCATACCTAGGATTTACAGGAGCCACCCTTACTTCGGATCTGGCAGCTAGTATTGCAAATATAACCCAAAATCTGAAGGGAGTATCTGTAAATACGATAGTACAGGAGGGTCCTGCAGACAAGGCCGGGTTGAATGGGACTACAATCGATCAGTATGGTAGAAAGCACGGAGGAGATGTAATCGTAGCAGTTGATGGAGATAAGATAAGAGAGTTTGAACAGGTAGTATCATATTTAGAGGGGAATAAGTCTCCTGGCGATAATGTAGTTCTAAGCGTGTTCAGGAATGGAAGTGTGATAGATTTGGACGTAGTACTGGAAAAGAGGCCCGTAAGTTCACCTCTACACAATAGTACGGAACAATCATAACGGTATTGACAACATTATTTTATACAACCATGCTAGGAAGGTGACGTCACCTCTCAGTATCTTTTTTGCTCCAATCATCAACAAATTTGAAAAGGAACGCCTATTGTCGCAATTATAGTGCAGCAAGAAACATTAGTAAATTTGATAGTGTATTAGTGGAACGTGTCGATAATAGAAAAATAGTATAATTTTTGAAACATTGAAGAATCTATTGAGATTAATCTTCTTTAGTTGCTGAATGTACTTCATATATCATATTCTGTGTGATATGGATTCCATTCCTTGGGTGGTGTGAGAGCTAGATCTATACTTACCTACATTACCTACATTGAATTGTAAATCTAAATGCTCTGCTAATGCAATTTTAATGCTCAAAACACTGCTAAAATTCTAAAAATGAAATGGTACCTTCCTCGATATAAGATGAAAACATCACCAGTTAATTCAACCGGCGGTCCTAGCCACAAAATATGGTTTCTAGTATCCGTTTGAAATATGGTTTCTGTACAATTCCATCTACAATATATTTGTTCATATTACCGATCTGCTTACTATCATATATCGATATCATATTTGGAACTAAATTCCCTAATTGAGTCTTCTGTTCCACTATAGCTAATTGGTATCAGAGCGTTAGTTGGTTCTATAGCATCCACCTGAAGCTGTAAACTCTTTTCGATCATTGACTCGTTCCAACACCATATCTAGGAGTATCATGTTATTGCCTTAACAGGACTGGCTGAGCATCAACATGGACGCGGAAGAGGGTGTAAGGCTTCTGGCGCAGGTCACGTCCTTTGTGGAAACGAGCTTGGCGGTGTAATTGATTCGCCGTAACGTAAAGATAGCCATCAGATGCAAGCGAGAGCGTATCTGGCCATAATAATCGGGGGTCGTGTGTCACCGTCTCCCAATGCATATCTGGGCTTCTGCGCAAAATAGCGTTATGTTCATAGTTAGTGCAATAGATATTCCCTGCAGCGTCCGATTCAAGCCCATCGGAGGCACCCCCTCTATCTCCCTCATTAGTCACGGCAGCCGCAACCTCGCCCTCATCGAGGGCACGATCAGCAAGTACGTCCGTGTCTACGCTGTATAACTTGCGACTGCTCAGCGGACAGTAATAGAGACGCGAGCCGTCTGAGCTGATTGCGATACCATCGGAGCCCATGCCTGCACCCTGCTTAACCGATCCATCCGGCTGATACTCCAGGAACGGTTGACCTTCGACAATCGGGAGAAAAGTTTGCACATTCTCTGCCTTTGTAGAAGGATGGTCATGTAGGCGTCTCCAACTATTGCCAGATGCCAAGTCTACAACGATGATACCGTTCGGTCCCATCTGCGCTGAGTCGGTGATGAACGCCATGCCTCCGCTGCCGCTGCTGCTTCCGCGACGCAGATCAAAGCGCACATCATTAAGGTAAGTAGTTGGAAGAACCACGTTCTCTGGAAATAGAATCTTCTTGACAACTTCATCCGTACTCAGATCGACGCAGACCAGCTTTGGGCCACCAAACTGGGTTGGCCTGAATAGCGGACTACCTGTGTCAAGAATCCACAAGCGGTCTGCTGGATCGACTACCACAGATTGTACTGACACGAACGCAGCCGCAAGATCATTTTCGTTAGTTTGATTTAAAGCCTTGTTAGGATATGCCATCGTTTTGCCATCGCGGATTTCCGCTACTGTGAATGGGACATCATCTCCCCACTTTGGAAAGTTGACAAAGATACGTCCTTGCAGCGACACAGTTACACCAGTTGGCATGGCCTCGTTAAAATAAGCGACAGGCTCCAACGAACCTATGTGCTCTTCAGACGGTAACTCTGATGTCATGTTCGTGCTTTATATTGGGTCTCTTTTCGATGATCGATTGACATGGCTTGGGTTCCTTCTCCTCCTCCTTCTTACATTGTGTGAAACTAATGATCTTCGTTTAGAAAGGCCGCCGAACCTGCTTCCGCGACAGCCTGATCCTGCTCACCAGAACCGCCGCTAACGCCGATCGCGCCAACCACCTTACCGTTTCGTTTTAGTGGGATCCCTCCAGCAAAGATCATGATTCGGCCAACATTTGATGCATGGATTCCATAGAACTGGCCCCCAGGCTGAGAATGTTTCGCCAGATCCTTTGTGGCAATATCGAAAGCACGTGAGGTAAAGGCCTTATTTATAGAAACATTGATGCTTCCGATCCATGCTCCGTCCATGCGAATATGTGAAATAAGATTTCCTCCATCATCGACGACTGCGATGTTCATGGGCTGACTAATTTCACTTGCCTTTTTCTCGGCAGCTGCAATGACGTTTCTTGCTTCGTTCAGTGTGATCATAAGAATCTCACTCCATCTCTATTTAGGCAGCTTGGCTGCAAGAATATCTACCTTTTCAATGCTGGGCGGCTGCGCGAAGAGCTCAGATGCTTTTTCCATCAATGCCGCTGCAACTTGGCCCGAGAGATGTGCTTGACGACCAGACTCATCCGGGAAGGCATCAAAAATGCCGAAAGTAGATGGTCCCAAGCGGATTGCAAACCACGCGATCGTTGCTGGTTCTTCTTCGACAACAGATAAGCCTCCACGCAGGAACTTCTCGACGTCTGCCCCTTTTCCAGGCTTTGCTTCCAATCGAACAAATAATGCCACCTTAACCATAGGGTTTCTCTCCTTTCGACATTGTTGTGGGCTCGCAATGTAAACCATACCATGCGACTTTTAAAATTTCTTTTGACATATCTTCTCTACTCACCATTTGGGATGGATAAGGACTTTTATATAGCCTTCAACTCTTTTGTCAAACTTTTCATATGCATTGGGTGCATCGTCGATCTTGATCTCGTGTGACACGACAAAGCTTGGTTTAGCTACACCTGATATTATCAAATCTCTGAGATACCTATTGTAACGTTTGACATTGCACTGTCCTGCTCCCATCGTGAGTCCTTTTTCAAAGAACATTCCAACTGGAAATGGCAATATACCCTGTTTTGCGTACTCATCTGACGCTCCAGGATCTTCTGTAACATACAATCCAGGAGCTCCAATACCACCAGTTGCTCTTACGGCCCTCACAAGAGACATGAGAACGGAATTCGGTACATAATTTCCACCTGCTGAGGCCGCCGTGGCTTGGTAACCAACAGCATCAACACCTCTATCTACACCACTTTCTCCTTCTATTTCCCCAAGTATTTGTTCGACCGGATCGCCCTCATCTAGGTTTATCGGTATGGCTCCTATAGATTTAGCTTTGTCAAGTCTCTCCTTATGTCTGTCCACAGAGAAGATTTTAGATGCACCCCGCAATTTAGCACTGTAATCAGCCATCAGTCCAACCGGTCCTGCACCAAAGATCGCTATTGTCTCTCCAGGTTTGAAGCCTGAGCGTGTAACACCATCCCATCCTGTTGGAAATATATCTGTAAGCAAAGCAAAGTCCTTCTCATGAGAATCATCATTAGGAAGCTTTAGTGCGTTGAAATCAGCGTAAGGTGCTCGCAGATACTCGGCTTGTCCTCCCATAAAAGGTCCCATCCCAACTTAGCCGTATGCTGCTCCGGCAGATCCCGGATTTAGATTAGTGCAGAATCCTGTGTATCCTTCCTCACAGTTACGACAGTGGCCGCAACCAATATTGAAAGGCATTACTACTCTATCGCCTATTTTTAGGTCGGTGACACCAGAGCCTACTTCTTCAATTATTCCAAGGTTTTCATGTCCAAACACAATTCCTGGTTTCGCTGAGGTCCTACCTTCGTACATATGGAGATCTGACCCACAGATCGCAGTAGTAGAGATTCTCACGATTGCATCATTAACATGCTGTACCGTTGGTCTAGAAACTTCTTCGACTGAAACTTTGAAGGGCTCCTTGTATACTACAGCTTTCATAGTTGAGCTGTGTTGCAATACATATTATATATAGGTAGTAACTTTCGGAAAACTAACATCCCATTATCTTTACTAATTGATGGGAACAATCATTCTTTATAGTGTAAAGACGAACGAGCGTTCACATTAAAGACCTTTTTATCTTAATATCTGTCAGAGATCGCTAACCATAATATGTTCTATTGAATGTGTAGGAATTAATTCCCTATTAATTATTACATTCGCAGCCTCATCCTTATAATAAGTGATTGTTACATATTCTGCAACTATCTGTATGTTAATTGTTTCAATAGACTGATTTCGTTCATATTTTGTCGTAGATATATCCAATTTTTCTACCGTAATTGAGCCCGACGTACGCCTCAAATGAGTAATGATCACATTTTTGACCCGTACCCCATGAAATTTTATGGACGTTTCTTGTATTGAGTCATCCATCAACTCAACTCTAATTGTGCAAGTACTTTAACATATCTAAAGGTTGAAAAGAAAGAAACTATTGTAAGGGGGTGAGGATCAGCTTAATAGGGTTCATTAGATTACGAGGCTGGGTAATTTGAATGAGCTAAAGTCATATTGAAAGGAAAACTGCAAAATGATTCACACACTTGAGCGTAATGCTCAATAAGAAGGGCGGAGGAAAGATCGATAAAAATTCTTGACCAAAACAGCATTTATGCATTCTTCAAAAATGAATGGATAACATGAGCAGTCCTATAACTCTTATACAACGGTGTAAATAACAAGTTCATCAAATCAATCTTTCTTTGGACATGCAGCATCTACTCTAGAACGCGTTAATATTATAGAGTAGTTTCAAACTTCAAAGAATTTGAATTGGTCTACCTAATCTTTTCCCCTGTTCCACATACAAACATACTGAAATACACTTTTATTCGATTAGATCTTCCATCGCTGATTACGGTCATTATTTATACTTATACTTATTATATTCATTGTCAATCAATTGGTTACACCAATACAAACCTTAACTAGCTCCTAAGTCAATCTTTAGTATGAGTATCATAATTCTAGAACTTTCAAGGAAGGAGTTAGAGATTCTGTACGCTTGTTTCAAGAGATATTTAGATCCTTCAACCACTGTACTTGTACCAGAGGACGCCACATTAGATGAGATGAACAAACTCTCCGAGAAACTTAAAACACAATTAGATAAACAGGTAGATAAGACCTGACATGAGCCCTATAGAAATCAATAGGTTCTGATGATTTTTGCATACTTGGATATCGTGAGAACTTATAGAAAATGATTAAGAATTATGCCGCGCACTAGCTACCAAGTTGTGAACTGAAGCTAGAGTTGGGATGCTGCTCTAGCAACAACTTCTGACAGGGCGGGATGTACATGAACTGTTCTGTTAATATTATCAATAGTTCCGATGTTGCCCATAGAATCAGAAACTTTCATGGCCACTGACACTTCATGAATAAGAACAGACGCATCTTTTCCAATGTTGTGACAGCCAAGTATTCTTCTGCTTTGCTTGTCGATTAGGAACTTTACGAATCCTTCATGATCCTCTATTGTAAGGCCCATCCCAATGTTGATGAATCGATAAATTGATTTTAAGTAATCTTCATTCTCCTTCTTTCCTTGTCGTTTCAATGATTGCTCTGTTACACCAACCGCTGCAATCTGTGGAGAAGTGAATATTGCATGAGGAATTGCACCATAGTCAACCGGAAGCTTGTCTTCGTGAACTATATTATGTATTGCATAACGTGCTTCCAAATTCGCGCTGTGTTTAAATGGATATCTTCCGACCACATCTCCAAGTGAATAGATATCTTAAATATTCGTCTGCAAGAATTCGTCGGTCATAACATAACCTCTCTCATCCAATTTCACACCAGTCTTTCCGAGATCAAGTGTATCTGAATTAGGAATCCTGCCAATTGCTATTAGTAACTGATCAGCCTCGACCTTTATAATACTCCCAGATTCCTTATTCCTTGCAGTAACTCTATAAATTTTAGATTTATTACTTCCAGTATTTTCAAGGGCTTGTCGGAAAAGCGAGCCTCCGCCTATGTTGCGTCGGTCGAAAGGGCGCAAGGTAAGGATCCAAGGACGGGGAAGAAGATCATTAAGAGAAATACTAGTGCTCAACGTAGAAAATGAAATTGCCCATTTAAATTAATTAACAGCATTTAAGTCAATAACGATCTCATAGTTGAATCTGTCTTTCCATTCAGCTTTTTATAATACTCACTGAATTAATTACCCACGTTCTCTTATAGGCTTTATAGTCATACACTTATTCTGGTATCAAATTCTTTTTCACTAATTATGCATCCTGTCTATTATTCATAGAAAGATCTTCGTCGTTGTCACACGTGCAGTGACTATTGTAATTACTTCTGGGCATCTTGATTTACCGATTTAATCGAATTTGATAATATTAAATTGTATAATGCACAAGATCTTTTGTGAGAGGAAAATGCGATTCCTGTGGCATGGAAGATGTAAAAATACAACCATATAAGGTAAAGAATGACGTACTACGGAATGTTTGTAACCTGTGTAGGCCAGCGGATGGAGCATATGCGTATTAATCGGGATTTGTTGGAAGACACAATTATAGCGCGAGGATTGAAATGAATACTGACGTAGAGACATACCATTGCCCAAAATGTAATAAGGAATTTCTTGATAAGGAGTTAGCTAGTGACCACCAAAAAACAACTGGTCACAACATCAGAGAAAGATCTTTAGAAAAGTGAAAATTTCTGTTCATTGCTATCAGTATAAGGTATTGTAATTTTTCGTACTGCGGTAGAAATTAGCAATCTCCTATGTTAGGGACCTTTCATTTCGTGCTCGGTCTTCCTGTGTCCTTGCAATTCCGCATCGCTCTTAAACCCCTTCCCACAAAGTGGGCATTTGAATTTCTTTCGAGAGAAAAAATCAAATCGCATAGTATACTGTAGGAATCATACTATTTATAGATGAAGCAAATTACTGAAATTTTCCTTCAATCATTCTCTTGAATTCAAAATTTTATTCCAATTTATCGTTTCAAAACATGAAGAAATCGAATTCATTATCGGGATAGCCCGAAATTTGAGCGAGATTGTAGATCTTATTTTCTATTCATCGGCTAGCCGCGTCGCCGATTTACTCCGCTACCCAATTATTCGAGCTCAAACCATGTAACCTGGGAATCTGGTTTAAGTGAGTGTGGGCACAGCTTTCTTGAAGTTCAGTCTGCTCTTTTGATGACTCGTACAAAAGGTAACTTATCTGAAAGTTTTTTATCTTTTTCTATAGCCTCGCTTCCGTAGCCTTGATCCTTTGTAAAGTACTGAGATTTATCAGGTTTGGCCTTTTTTTCAAATTGCTTTGCTTCATCATCAGTAATAGTGAGACACACTACATGTCCATCCCACCCTTCCACCCTATCTATCGGAATGTAATAGTACTTTCCACCTCTCTTACCCTTTTTTACCACGATCGTCTCTTTGTTTACAGCTTCAACCTCTCCGAGCTCTTTCCCCTTTCTTTTTCTTACATACGCGGACTGTTTAGTCAAATCCATTACACTTTTTGTAGACTGATTATCCCGATCTAGCTTATTATCTGTCATGTGGTTCGTAATTTTGTTGACTATAATAGTATTTAACGGTATATTGCTTAATTTATCTCAACGAAGAGGTAGTACAAAATATCAGCCGATCGTGTAAAGTGCTTTTCGATAGGCAGACGAGTCGGTAACAGATGCCTCAAGATATTATGGAGATACAACGGCTGTAGTATTTTTACATATAGTGCAAGTTAATTTTATTAACAATACTATTAAAATGAAATAATGTCGAGGACTGGATTACAAATCTTAGGGAAGAAAGTTCCCAATAAAATATGCAATTATCAGGCCGTGTGAGGTTCAAAGCCCATTGGTTTCAAGGCTCCCCACATTAGGGGTTTCAACAGTGGGCATGACATTAGGGTGTCCTCTAAACGCTTTGCAGAATGGCTCACCACCGTCATCTTCCAAACTCCATAAAACATCCTCATCATCCTTCAACCTAAGGTGCTCCTTAACGAAAGAAGGAACTCCTTCTAATACCTTTGAAGTTTTTTTCAAGTCATTATATCTTCATGATCTAACTATATAAATATAAGTTACTGGAAGAGGGATTAACGTATTTGATTTAGAAAAACAAGGAATGTCTTGGGGACGTGAAATGAATTCAGATAGAATGGAACTAAAGCAAATGTCATATTAGTCCAATTGGACCGCTTTTTCTACTCCATATTAGTCCAATTGGACCGCTTTTTCTACTCAATATAGCCGTTTAGTGAGGTCTGTATTCTTTTACTCGGTTAGTGGATCTAAATATTCATGGGGGATTCCGAGATCCCAACGGAATTTCTGTTTAAGGTCAGAAGTATAAATTAGGAGGCAGGATTAGAAGAGTTGGTGTTGGAACTTAATCTATTATCAGTGACCCTATGTTCCTCATAACAAAAACGTATGAGAAGTCATAAGAAGAAGAGTCGTAATTAGGTCTAGGACTAAAAAGGATGGATTCTTCATATGGAGAAAGTAAGTAGAACGACATTTATTAAGTCTAGGTTCTTCACTCACTCTTACCTAGTATTTTGATATATACGTCTACGTTTATCCGCAGATCCTAAATATAGAATCTGCTAGCTACGAATTTGATTTAAGTGGACGCAGGTAAACAAGAACAAAAAACCATTTGCAGTTATAATGTATGAGTTGGCTATCCAAAGATGACAAACATTTT
>Ga0105091_10000092_pt1 | contig 31283 bp, 39 predicted proteins | sample PPLLak1March2015_FD_87022 | JGI IMG/M metagenome (GOLD analysis project Ga0105091, IMG submission 87022) | Freshwater sediment microbial communities from Prairie Pothole Lake near Jamestown, North Dakota, USA - PPLs Lake P7 Core (1) Depth... | ecosystem: Environmental > Aquatic > Freshwater >... | reverse complement strand
CGGCACACGATACACGGCACAACGCCAGAAGTTCATCGAGATCACCCACACCGGACCTAATCCAAACCGGACACCGTACATCGACGACATCCGGTCGAACTACGTCGAGACTAGCCCTGGAGTCTGGGAGTGGATAACGACCGTCATTCCGGCAACGGAAGACGCCGAGACAGCCGGGATACTTGACCTCAGTAGTATGACGCTCGCAACTAAGAGTTGCCGCATTCAACTGGGCAGCAAGAACGGATACGGGCTGGGGGAGATGGCGTTGGCACGCGGTCAGACAGCCATCATCTGTTACAACAAGGCTGTCTTTGACGAGAACTTCCAGCCCCCACCGAACTGCATGATCATCGAAATCGAACAATGCGACGGCTGGCGGATGGGACTTGACCCGCTGCAATGGCATCGCGGCGTCGGGCAAGATTTTGACATCGACCCGGAAGGTGATTTCGTCGCCCTGATTCGTCAAGGTAGAGGACCGTTTCAGTGGGCCTCGCGGGAAGGAGCCGGAACACCCCGCGTGAACATCGTCTACGACGGGACGAATCCCGATCTCAATCTCAGTTACCTCTACGCTCAGAATCCAGGGGATATTGATACGACTCCTATTACGGGGTTTCCGCCGCGTGGCTACCTGACTTTCCCGACCGCTGGCGTGCGTATGTATTACGACGGTATCGATACAGCCCATCAGAAATTCCTGCGCGTCCGTAAGTTCGGGAATCAGAACCGTGTTTTCGGAGACGTGTACGAGGGTGTCTTCACCGCGCACTGGCAGGATTTCATCGGAATAAGCGATGAAACACGCGGTCAGATTCCAGCCCGGTTCTGGCGGAAGGTCGGTGACGACGCACCGATTGAAGACCAGAACCAGACCAGCCAGGAAGCGCACCGCGTCTGGGGAGACCGCTCAAGCGGTGGAACGGGCGGATTCAATCCGAACGCTAAGATTTCTGTCAACGGTCCCGGTCCTGGTCAATATCTACGCCGCAAGAATGCGTTGGGTGGCGGTGTCTACGAAGGGTTGACCGGACCTACTTACCCTGAAGACGGCGCGACGTTCTGGTGGCATGACAGCGCAACGCGCTGGGATTGGGAGACGCTGAACTCTCCGGTCTTCTGGACGGGCGGCGGCATGGAAACCGTCGAGTGGTTGCGAATCGATCTCGGCTATCACAACGTCGCCGCTGTTGACGACGATCTGACCAGTACCATTCTTCCCGGTAATGCGTACCCGGAGCGCAGGATTACGACAGTGCTCGGAGCAGCAATGGAGTATCCGGCTGCGTTACCGATTGAGCGGGGGTATCTCCAGTCAACGACGGGTGTGCGATTTACCTACGGTCGCCGTGATCGATTTGGCTTCTACGAAGTCACCAAGTATGCGTCGAACGGCAACGTCTTTCCGGCTGGTCAGGGACCGACAATCGATGTGGGTGAAGAACTCTACGGCGTCTATAACACGAACCCGTCGCATCATTACGGTGCACCACGACCGTTCGAGTTAGGCAATCTCTATGAGGTCGCGTCACTTGATATTCGACGCTGGCGCGCCGGATTTGAAGCCACGATTATCGAAGACCGTATGGCTATCGAACCCGAACGGATGATTCGCTGCACCCCCGGAAGCCTGCATAAGTTCCCGTCGGCTGGAACGATCTACGGACAGTTCGCCGGGACAAAATTTGAGATCAGTTACGACGCACGAACGGCGGATACGTTCTATGAGTGCGCCCACGTCCACGCAAAGTTGCGGGGTCAAATCCCTGCCGGAACGACTGTCAGTATGCAACTGGGTGATATGGTCGTGCCGAAATCGTTCCTGGTGCGTGCGACCCGCCGTAATAATCCGAATGACCCACTGACGTATCTCGAAAACGGCACGAACCCGGACTGGGATAACATCGCCGACGTGCAGGGCAATACCCACCCGAACGTGACAGTCAACTTCGCCAATTTAGCCGGGGCGAATCTCTACAAGGAGATCATCGTCATCGTCCGGGAGATGAGCGACGGGTCGTCTCCGGCGATGATCAACGACGCCATTGTGCGGCGTGTCCCGCGTGTTGAGCCGAAAAGCAGTGCCATCGCAGCACGCTGGGCGAATGTCGCTGTTGCGAGTGCAGGCGATATTGTCGCGCTGTTGCTCGAACAGGTCGGTTACGACCAGTATCACGTCAAAGCAGGCGGCGGTTACGGAATACGCACGCTGCGCGTCGGGCAGGGTTCGGTCTGGGCTGTGCTCGACGAACTGGCCGGGAATACCGACTGCTACCTGTCGGACGGACCGCTCGGCAACGTGACGTTCTGGCCGGATATTCGATTCCCCGGATCGGGTCGGTTCAATGTCATTCCGTCGTTTCATATTACCGACGCCGCGCTCTGGAGCGACATCTCAATGGAAGAGAGGCCGCATCACCAACGGTCGCAGATTGAAGTCATCGCAACCAACCAGACGAATGACGAGACGTATACCGTCAGAGTCCCACCGATTCCGCTCAGACACGGCACCAAAGAAACGATAACCGGATTGTTTGCGACCTCGGAAACGAACGCCGGGAATCGGGCTGCCTACCGTCTGCTCCGGGCGAACGGCGGGATGTTACTGACGTTCCAGTCCGGGCATATCGACCAGATTGACCCACAAGAGATCCTGCGTTTATCAACAACCCGTCTTGATACTGCCGGGAGATACTTCAGCGGGAATGTTATTGTGGAGTCAGCGTCGTGGGATATGACGGCTGACGGGCAGACTTCCGAGTTTACCGTCGAAGATTTGATCAGCTACTAGGAGCATCCGTGTCGCGTGAAAGTGAACTCCGGGCACTCCAGCAGAATATTCGGATGCTCACGACGAACGTGCCACTCATCGGTCGCGCGACCGTCGATGATGTAGTCCTGTCCGACGGCGTTCCGATGAAAGCCCTCGTTACTGTCGGCAATCAAAGCAACGTTGTCGCCAACCTGCCGATGGGTATGGGTTCCCCGGTACATCGCGGCGATGTCTGGATGGCACACGCCGAAGGCGGACCGCTCAGTCAGGAATGGACGCTGACGCGCAAAGTCAGTGGCAAGATCACGACCTTCGGTGAATACAACGATGAACTCGTCCCGACGATTGTGACCGTCATCCCGGAACAGGGCGGCTTCTATACCGAGAGTATGCAAGCGACGTTGGCCCGGAACAACGATGTCGGCGATCCCGGCAGCACGCCGTTAGCTGCGGTCTATATCTTCTTCCGCTCGGTAGTCGTCAACGGGTACAACCTCTTTGAAGAACAAGGCATTCGACAGGTCTATGTTCAGCACCGTCAGGAAGGTGACATCGAATGGAACCAGTCACTCTCGGCTGTTTATAGCCCGGAGCACATGCCGGAAATCTACGCGAACGCGCCAATCGCAACCGACGCGACGAGTATCCCGGTTACTATCCCGCCCAGCGAAATGGACTCGATGCTGGAAGGCCAGCTTGCGTTCTGGGAATGCGAGGGGGAAATCTTTCAGGGTCGGCTCAACCCGTACAGTGTCCCGCCTGTTATCGCGGTCGAGAAATTTACCCCGCCCGGTAAGCCGGAACGGGGAATAGGATTCGGCCCCAGTGACGACTCGCGCTGGAACCCGGAAGGCATTCCCGACACGCAAGCGTTCGTACACCCAGCTGGGTCAGCGATCCATCTAGTCAGTGCCCAGACGACGCTGGTCAACCTTCGCTGCAACAAGACCTATGAAATCCGCCTCGCAGCCGTCACCCGAAATAACAAACCCGGCCCCTGGTCGGTAATTCAGTCACTTCCGACCTGGGCACCCGACATCAAACCTTCGGCTGTCAATCTCTCGACGTTTACGGTAACGCATCTCTCAGCGTCTATCCTGGCACGCTGGGCACCCGTCAATACCGACATCGAAAACAACGCCAGGATCGACATCAAAAGCTACGCGGTCGTTCGACACACGCAGCCACTTCCAGCAACATTGACGCTGGCAGAGATTATTGCGGCTCCGTACTACGCCACGCTTGTCAGTGCGGAACAAACTGCCCTTTCAGTCACCGTTCCCGCGTCGCTCGGGGCGGGAAATCATATCGGCGTCGCGGCTCTGACGACAGGCGGCGTCATCGGAAGCTGGGCGTGGCAATACGACAACGTTCCACCCCCGGTCCCCGATCCGACTGCGTGGTCTATTCAGTCAACAGCACAGGGACCGCGTGTCGATATTTCACGGGATATGTATAACGTCGGCCAGGTTGGGAATGACCCCGGATTCAAAGAGTTCCGGCTCTACCGTTCCGCGAGTGTTTCGACAGCAGGCAGTGGTCCCGTCTACGGTCGAAACGACGCGCTTGTCGGGAACGACCCGAATGTCAATCTCGCGCTCGTCAAGGTCATTTCGAACGGCGCGATGAGTGTTCTCATCGATACGGACGACCCTGCGATTCTGGACTACTACCAGCTTACAGCCGTCGATTGGGCCGGAAACGAAACGCTCTGTATCGGAAATGGGTCGTACTGGAAGCGCGACGACGGCGTTCCGTCCGCTCCAGTCATCACAAGTGTTGTTTCGATTCAAACGGGTATTCGTCTCCAGTGGGCGCAGCCTGCCGCGTCGTACCTCAAGAACGTGCGGTACTGGCGAATCAAACGTGCCAGTCTCTATGAAGCACAGTTCGATTACCGCCTGGTAGACCCGTACGCAGGAGTTCAATACGTCTGGAATGCCTCGGACGTTTCCCCGGCGAACGCGACTTTCGCACGGTCGATGCTGTATTTCCAGATGCAGGCAATTGATTGGAACGGAAAAGAAGGAGCCTGGTCGGGTTGGGTAATCGACGACGTTGCCCCGCCGCCCCCTGCTCCTGCGAACCAGATTATCCGGTCATATAACGCGAGTATCATGTTTCAAGTCAACGGAAACGAGCATCCCGAATTTGATGATTCCTGGAGAGAGTATGTCGTTCTACAAGCGAGTGACGCTAGCGGTACTGGCTCTACTCCTGTTTCCCGTTTCGACGGAAGGCAGCTCGTCCTCGATTTTCCTGTCTGGTCCTCAGCCTTTTTTCAAATAGTCTCCGGTGACTGGGTTGGCAATTACGGTGTTGGAGTCCCTGGAGCGTGGGTTCAGGCGCGGTCGCTCTATCCCTACGATCCTATTTACGGGATACCCGCCAACGGAGACTTTCAAGCTACCGACCCTCGCAACGCAAACCTCCCGGCACACTGGGACACCGGTTTATTTCAGCATCTCAATTACATGAGTCCAACGCAGCACCGCTTCTCGGCATTCACATACGACAGCACGGGAGGATACCGAAGCCCCGCTGCAATGAGAGGCACACTCGGAAGCTATCTCGCGAGTGGATCGGACAGTAATGTTCGGACCCTCCGTACCAGCACGCGCATGTATTTTATGCACTCGAAAGTCTATACCATCCTCTTTTACGTGAAACTCCCCTTTAACATGACGACTGGACAGCGCCTTGATATCAACTTCAGTGTCGCTTTCTACGCCAATGCCATCGGAGGTCCGGTACTGGATGAGATTTTTGTCTATGAGAGTGTGAATAACCCCTACACTCCTAACACCTGGGTGCCTGTTGATTACGCGATGGCCTTCAACACCCCCGGAGCACAGTATTGCGAACTCACCGTTATGTCAGCCGGAGTCAATTTCGGCTCTCTCGTGGGGTATGACATTTCGTTCGACGCTTTCTCAATAACAACGACCTCGCCTTAGATACGTCAGAAAGGACGTGCCCCGTGCTTATTTACGACTTCTATGGGCAGGATAAGACTGCCGACGCACAATGGAAGAAAGCGTTCAAGATCTCAACACAATGGGTCGGTCCTGACGACGCGCAGGTTGAAGCGGTCATCATCGGCGCACGCGAATACAAGATCAACCTGACGCCTGTCGTGCTGACACCGGACGGTGCGCTGGTTGCCGATCTCGAAACACAGGTCGCCCACGCGAACCCGGCTGTCGATCCGGTCGGAACGAATGACGGACGCGGCGTCCAGACCGAGAACGGTTTAGCCGAACTTTTCACGACCACCGAGGCGGGTGTCAACGGTCTGCAACTCGGCGGCGGCTCGAAGATCGGCGACGACGGTCCCGTCGATGAAGTCTGGGTTGCTGGAAAGTACCAGGGAAAATCTATCCGTTCCCAGTCAGTCAAGACCGGACTGTACGGCACAGATGTCGTGCTCTCCCCGGTCTTTAAGATCGCTCATCGCGGCGGGACAGTACCCCCTGTGCAACCGCCAACTGGCGGCAGCGAAGGCGGACTGACGAAAAACCAGATTGCCGATGCGATGGTCGCACTGGCACAAGCCGTCAGAAACCTGCCTTAGTGTTCGCGGTGCGTCAACGGCAGATGCTTCCAGTTCATGCCGTAGACAATCTTCTCAACGGTGACGCGAGCAATGCCGTATCGCTCGGCCAACGCCCAGGTTTCGATGCCGCTCGCCCACAGTTCACGCATCTTCAAGACCTGTGCTTCCGTCATTCTGGCGCGCCCGTTGCGTTCGCCGCGTCTGTCACTTCGCATGGGTGTTCCTCGTGAAACCTTGGGGGATACATCTCCCCAATGACCGTTCAATGGAACAGTATCACTGGGACATCATCCGGCGAGTTCAGCCTGAGCTGGTCCTTGTCTGTGAGCCGTACTTCTCGGACGTATCAAGGCTACGATCCACCGTCCCCGACATCGTTATCGTGGGTCGCATGTACGGTGATCACGCACTCGGTATTTCGAACTGGTCGATGCCGGACGCTCGCGCTGTCAGTAATATGGTCGAGTTCGGCAGGCGTTCCGGTCAGAAAGCCAATCAGTCTGACATCGACATTATGGTCCCATTCAATGAACCGTCGATTGACTGGAACCTCCCGACGACCCCCGAAGGTTTTTCATTCCTGGCTCACGTATTTGATCTGTGGCTTACCGGATTCCGGGAAACGACTGACCGAAAAGCCGGAACAATCCCGCTCGCACCCGGCAACCGGGAAGACGACTACGGCACCTGGGGATATCGCGGGGCCGACATTCTCAAACCCGTCTATCAAAAGGCGGATGTTCTTGTCCTGCACAACTATTGGAACGAAGGCGTAGACAGCGACGGCATTCCGCTCGTGCGTAGCCCGTGGGAAGGCAACCGGGCGAGCCTGCAAATCCCGGCGTATGAATGGGCTGGACGACCGTGGACGATTACCGAGTTCAACCGTCCACTCAAGCGTGAAGACCAGAAGCCGTCAATCGCCGAAGAGTCACGCACCTTCATTGCCCAGCACATGCTCAAGCCTGCATTCCTCGGTGCCGCCTGGTTCTTGCTCGACGGAAACGACAATCAGTTCAAGGAACTACGGATGGTGGATAATCCGTGGCTGATCGACACCGCGAACAACGTCAACGCAGCCGACCTGGAAGGGGTAGGAATGGATTATAAAGAAATCAAGGTGACGATCACTCCCGGACTCGCCGTTTACGGTAAGACCTGGCGTGCCGTCGTCGATGCGACGATGGACGGTCAGCCCTCGGCTGACGGTGTGCTGACGTGCCAGTTCCAGTTGCCACGTAACCCGGACGGAGACGTGCTCTGGACGCAGGAAATGATCGACGGCAAATACACCTACAAGCTAGACGCGCAAGGTCGCGCCGTCGTCAGCTTCGACATCCCGGCAGATGCAGGCCCACCGGACGGCAGCGAGGCGTCCATCGGGTTACTTGCGAGCGTGGTCGATTTCGCGGGACAAGCAAGTGGAGCGGTCGAAGCGGGCTTCGGCAACGCTCAGACCTCAGTACCGATTCACACGACCCCGCCCGCCAAGCCACCGGAAGGACCGTCACCGGAACAGCCGGGACCGACTCCTGAACCAACGCCTCCCGTTTCCGGCTCGCTGCCGGAAGTCGGGACGGGCTTGCACCGCATCTTCGCGGCGGCGGGAATGGCTAGTCAGCACGCCGACAAGATCAAAGAGTTGATGGTCGTCATCCACGAAGAAATCAACCACATGAAAGAGGCGGCCCCAGTAAACCCCCGGAAGCCCTAAGCCTCCCGATCCCAGCAGAGGAAGGTGAGGGGCTACCGCCAGTCACGATGATCGGCAACCTGCCGATTTACGATCTCCGTCGAGCCAGCAGCTACTACAGCCGGGACATCAACCGGGTCAAGACGATCAGCATTCATCACTGGGCAGGCCTATCTGTGCCTGAGAGTGCGACCGTCGATCAAGAAGTTGCTGCCATCGAAACGATCCGGCGTCAACACGCACAGTCTCAAGGCTGGCCGGATTACGCCTACCATTTCACCGCATTTCAGTCGGGACGTGCGTACTACACGGGGGACATTGCCTCAATCCGCTATGTCGTCGGGAACAAAAACCCGGAAACAATCGCCATAGCATTGCCAGGGGATTTCACCAACGAGCCGCCGAGCAACAAGCACTTGCTGACGGTACGCGGACTGGTCGGTGAAATTCAGTACGCATTCGGACCCGGACACCCGCTAACCGTCGTGCCGCACAAGTATTACGGTGGGACGGCGTGTCCGGGGAATACCTGGGACCAGTGGGCTGACGTGGTATGCGTCGGACTCGGGAACACTGAGGACGGCGAGCCGGGGCAGTCTACGCTCCAGCAAGAGGCTGACATCTTGGAGTCAGCCGCGAAAGCCGCCGGAATCGATCCGGTCGTTTTGCTGGGGCTGTCGATGGGGGAAGCCGACCCGGAAGAAGGCCATCTCTACAATCCCGGCAAACGACGACCCGTCGATCCGGCGAACGACGAGAAACAGTGGCCGGATGTCAGTAGCGGACCTCTCCACCAGACAGTGCGGTGGAGCCAGGAATACATCGACGATTTCGGGCGGGGTTACAGCTTGTACCCCGGTGACGACTACGTGCAGGCCGTTCTCGACACCTATGAAAACGCGGAATACGCATTCAAAGTAGGTGCCGAGAAACTGGCGGGTCATCTCAAAACTGCGAACGGTAACGCGCTGGACGCGCTCTGCCTCTACAACAAACCTGCACGCGACCCGGCAGCCAATCCGCATCGCAAACGCTACGAATTGAAGCTGGCCGAAGCCGCCCAAGTCTGGGAATCACTGGGGCGGTAATGTAGCTATACTGACCGGGCATCACGGTCTCCAATACGTGGTGCCGCTCCCCGGATGCTGACACATCGCGGGGATTTTTCTTGCCCTAGACAATCGAAAGGACGTTCCGCTCATGACAGCCGTGACAGCCGGATTAGGTCGCATCCTCAGTTTCGATGACCGCAACACGAACTTCGACCTCCGCCGCGTCGTGAAGATGCCGCCGCTGGTAGCACAGCGGAACTGGGCGTTATCGCCATCCGAAAAAACCGGACTCAACATTCATGAGAGTGGGATCGCGCCTGCGGGAGCCTGGGTCAACTGGCTCGACACGCAGCACTCGATCAACGGACAGAAACAAGTCCCGGTGTCGCCCGACTATATCTTCGAACAGGCGCAACATTTCGACGGCATCGAACTACCCCACGCAGGCACGACCATCCTGGCTTGCGCGAAAGTCCTCAAGAAACTGGGGATGCTCGATGAGTATTACTGGGGCACCGACTACCAGACGATTCACACCTATCTCGTGAACTACGGGCCGCTCGTCATCGGCACCGACTGGTACGAGGGCATGTTCTACCCCGATGCAGAAGGCTTTGTCATTCCCGAAGGGCCGTACATCGACGGCGCGGCGTACCTGTGTCTGGGGTATAGCGCGGTCGATTACTGCTACACCTTCTTGCAGAACTGGGGCCGGAAGTGGGGACAGAAGGGCATGTTCAAAATGCGGGAAGGTGACTTCGCGGTTCTAATGAATCAGGGGGGAGAAGCCTGCGCTGGCGTGCACAACGGCTACATTGCAAAGGAAGTGTGAACACGGCGTGGTAGACTGGTACTGCATCCTGCCCCGGTTGCACTGTCGCGTAAACCGGAGGTTGCTTTGCCTACTGTTCGCATCCTGCTTCTCCTGGTCGCGGTGATCCTGGCACTGGTGGCTGCGTACCCGCCTGCTTCTGCCAGATTCAACCTGCTCTCACTTTCTATCGCCGCGTTCGCAGCCTCATTTCTCTTCCCGTAGGTGGAAGCACTCAAGGCGATCTTTCCCGCAGAAGTCATTGCGGCGGCTCTGGCTGTCCAGGTCATAACGTGGATTTTTCTCAAGCGTCTCAACTCATCCAAGCCGCTGCCTGATCACATCAACCTGATGGTCGGCATTGCGCTGAACAGTGCGATCACGGCTCTCGCTGGTGCGGTCGCGCTTTACTCGGCGACAGGCACAATCAACTGGTTCAACATCGCGGTCTACGCATTCGCAGGCGGCTTGGCTGGCGTCGTCATGCAATCGCCCACGCAACCGAACGCTGATGCCGTCACGAATTCCGCCGCCGAACGGGTCATTACAACGCTGAAGAACAACCCCGAACTGACCGAAGCGTTACTGACCCAGATGGCTGAAGACGCCAAGAAGGACGCCAGTAGCACAGCCTAATTGTTACATCGGCGCAGCCATTCGGTCGTCCGATCTGTCTATTCTAGAATGTAGGCTACGCACTTCTTTTCTGAGAATTAGAGACATTCTCAGTTACTTTATAAGGAACCCCCATTCTAGGAATGTGTAATTCGGGAATTACGGTCCTAGAACTGGGACGAAATAACGTATCCAGTAGGAATCCGACCTATTCTATAGTTGTTCCACGAAACGATTACACGGCGTAAACGGTTGCTAGGACGAAAGTGTCGTGACAACTACGGGCATTCTGATTGTCACGCGCCAAATTCGCAGGCAAGAAAAAAGACCCTCCTAGGCGACGCCTTGCCCGGTGGGGTCTGAAAGGAACAACCTCGTACAGTATACGCTAGGCGCGGATATGTCGAAAGGATTGGAAGTGACAGAACGTAGCGTGGAACAGTGCGAGGAAATCATTGCGGGGCTGCACCAACTGATGCGGAGCACCGAAGACCTGTATTTGTTGCTGCCGCATGTGGTCGAGGTAAAAGAGATGCGGTCGAACTACAGCAAAAGTCTTGAGGAACAGTACGCTCATTTAGCGGACGCGAGACGGCGGGAATCGGCACGCGGTTAGCCAAGCGAACGATTGATTTGAATGATCAGGTGTCCGCCGTTCGGGAAGGTCAACGGTTTGTCGTCGGGGAACATGGCTTCGAACTCACCGTAGTACGAACCGGGCACGTCCGTCTCTCCCGGTTTCCAGGCATACATGACGACCCCGTTCGGCGCGTCGGTAATCACAGCAGGCACCTCGAAGATTAACGTTGACCGACGACCCGTCGAGAACCGGAACATGACACCGGTGGCTTGCGTCAGGTCGGCAACCTGCTTCTTCTTATTCGTCAGGGTCACGCTCAGGACGGGCAACAGGTCGCCGGATTTCATCGTCACGTCAACTTCGGTCATTCGTTCACCTCTGCTCCGGTCTGCGAGTCGTTGACGGTCGCTCCGGTCGAACCCGCGCTATCGTGTGCTTGCGTCACGGACTCGTTTTCGACTTTCGCGACCGTCGGCTTCAAGTGTCCCATAATTTCCTGGAACGCCGCGTCAATCATCGACAGGAATGACGACACCACACTGGTCGCGGTGAGTTCTTTGAACAAGCCTCTGCTCAATCGAGCGAGTACCGTCGAGTTCGCAACCAGCGTCCGGTTGAGCACAGCGGCTCGACTGAGGGCAGCCGACACCGGCGACTGGGCGACGAGCGAACGGAACGCTGTCAGGTTGCGATTGAGCACCGCGCTTGTTGTGACGGTGGCTTCGAGCGTGCGGTAGTAGATAGCGGACGCGGTATCGATGACGCTCGACAGGCTCGCACTGACGGAGACGACTGCGGTCAGGGTCTTCTCGTAGACGACGGTTCCGTAGTTGACGACGGCGGACAGCGCGCCAGTAACGTTCACGCTGGCTGTCAATGTGCGGAAGACGCCTCGACCAGCGACCATAACTGCGCTGACCGGACTCGTTGCGGACAGTGTGCGCAGGCGAGCGATAGTGCGAGTAATCGACGCCGAAACGGTGCTTGTGGCTGTTAAAGCGCGATTCAGCGTCGCCAGACGGAAAAGAGACGCGCTGAGAGACACCGACGCGCCCAATTCTCGCAAACGTGACGTGTAGCGCGTCATTGACGCCGAAGTCACAACGCTGGCGACCAGTACCTTCGCGACCGACGAACCCTTGACCAGCGACGCCGAGACGACGCTTGTGGCAGTCTTCGTGACGGAGATGCCTTTTTGCACCGACGCCGAGGTCACGCTCAGGGAGGTTAAGGTTCGATTGAATGCGCCTGCGCGCTGGAGTAACCCTGTGCTAACGACTGCGGCAGAGCGCGTCAGTCCGATATTTCTCACCATTGAGGCAGCAGAAACGACGTTCGCAGTCAGAGTACGAAACAACGTGCGCGTGGACGACAGAGCCGCAGAGGGCGTGACGGACGCTGTTTTCGTGACAGCGATAGCGCGTCGAATCGACGCATTTGCAACCGACGTTGCAGCCATTGTGCGGAACCGCGCTATCGTCCGGGCGACGTTTGCACTGGCGAATGAGGTCGCTGAGAGTGCTTTGGAGAGGGACATCGCTTTGACGATTGAGGCCGACACTGGAGACGACGCACTACGGGTCAGGCTGATTGTGCGCAAGAATGTTGCGGTCGCAACAACTGAGGTCGCGGTCAAAGCCTGCGGATAGTTTGTGCCTGCGACCGTCTCGGCCCCGACAACGCGCACCGACAGTTGGACCCACTCGTAGAGTGGGGGAGCAGCCGGGGTCCAGCCGAGCGTTTGCTGGGCGTTGTTTGAATCGATGTCGGACATGGCCGAGCCGACTTGCGTGACGGCGGTGCCACCCGTCGTCAGCCCGTTCGAGATCTGCGTGCGTCCGGTCAGTGCCGCCATCGTGACGGCCTGGGCGTTGTAGTGGCAGAGCAGATCGACGATCCACTCGTTCGTCCTGCCATTCTCGGTGAGGCTCGGACTTGGCGCGAGCGTCGTCGCGTTGTGGTCTTTGACGCGGATCGCCCGGTAGGGCAGGGTTTGATCGACGTTCGTGAATGAGATCGCTCCCGCGTGCCACTTCTGCGACGGGCTGCTCACGACGATGGAATACGTTCCGGCTGCGCTGGGTAAGGTGGCGTCGTTCATGTAATACATGCGCACGGCTGCTGCGCCGACCGTCGTCCGGTGCGCATCGAGTACCGTCATCGCGACCCCGTTGTACGTTACTCCGGTAATGTCGGCGTTGCCGATGCGGTAGCCGACGCCGACCATCAGGAATCGTTTGTTTCCGCTGGCTGCTCCGAGCGTGTGGTTCCAGGAGAGCGTCGTCGCGTCGGCTGCCATAACGGTTGGTTGCGAGCGTGCGTCGGGAACCGGGTCGGTTCTCGCGGGATCTGTCTGGGGCGGCATCAGTGCGAACGTAATATAGGTGTCGGTCGTCGTGGCGATCTTCGTCATCGTTGACGTGCCTGTCGCACCCGCTGTTGCTTTGACGCCGTAGCCCAGCGTGAACCCGCCGCCACCCGCGTCGGCTGCGCCAGCCTCGCCAGCTTCAGCGAGTCCGGTCAAGCCTGCGTTGACGGGGACACCGAAGTGCGTCGTCGAGTTTGAGTCGTTGCCGCGACCCACAATCATGACGATCAGGCACTCGGCGACGGTCGTTGTGATCGATGGGATCGTGGCTGTCGTACTCGTTGACGGCTTGCTGCTACCGACAGCGACGTTGATCGGTGAGCCGTTCGTCTCGGCCCCTCTGAACGTGTAGATCTTGGCGACCGAGTGATCGGTGCCGCCGTTCGTTGCGACGTTCGGCTCGGTCGTTGAAGTAGCGCGTTTCCAGCAGGCGAGTAAGCGCGAACCCGTCAGGTCAACAATGTCGTTGACGGCAGGAACAATCGGTGTCCAGCCAGCCGGGGCGGGAAGGGCTTCACGAGTACCGCTCGTCTCCTGGACGAGCACAGCGATGTCACCGACTGCGTGTCCCGCAGGCCACGGGACTGAAAGCGAGGCAGTCGTGCCAATCGCTTGCTGGGCGGCGGTTGTGACGTAGGTAGGATTCGCCATCGCGCACTATCCCTACGCGAAGACGGCTTTCATCGTGAAGGTCATGCTGTCGGCGGCAAGGAGCGGAACCGCTGTGAAGTCGCCCTTCAAGAACAGGTTTCCGACTGTCGCGGCGTCGAAGAGTCCGGCGTTCGTGATTGACTTGGTGCCGTCAGCGGTGAGCGTCGCAACGACCTGATACGTGTCGTTCGGGACGGTCGTCTGCACACGGCTTTCGGTGCCGGATACCCGCGCTTCGGACGCTTCGGTGAACAGCGTCGTATTCGCTACAACGGCGGTGCCTGCTCCCGTGCCCCAGGCCGCGTACTTGGGAGAGGTGCCAGCGTTCATCAAGCGGTTCGTGATAATCGCGCGACCCGCGTCAGTAATAACCGTTGCCATTTACTTCCCCTCTGCCCAGAGACGCAGACGTTTGGCAATATTCCAGGCGGCACGCTTGTACCAGTGACGGTGGTAGTACGAGATGACACCGAGATGCTCGATGTTCCCGTTTGCACGGGTGATCGTGGCCTCGATGCTCGCCTGTTGCAGCTTCACTGAACCGCCTGTCTGTGCCATGCCATGCTCCAACAACGGGGTTGCGAACATCATAGAGGGCTGGAGAGGGTTTGTGTCGTGGTTCAGACAAAAAGAAACGCCGCCTCGTTGTCGGAGACGACGTTCCTGTCCAGCATAGACGCTGCAAGATTAGGGCAGCTTCCCGCTGTCCCGCAATTCAATAAAGTAGGCGGTGACTTCTTCGGGGGTCTTGAAGTAGACGTGGACGGCAGGCCAGACGTTCAGGTTGTGGTCGAGCCTGCCGAGGTAATAGACCGTCTCGTTCTTGACGCCCATGATCATCGACCCGATTTCAATCGGACCTTCGCCGCGTGCCAGCATGTCGAACCACTCTTCGGCCCCGTTGGTAATAAAACGGGGGTTACTGGGTCTTTCCATGCAGGTACTCTCGTGATTTGTTGTATTCGATCTTGGCTACGAGCGCACCCACAACGTCGCGCCCATGTACCTCACCTGCATCCATGATCCGAATAACGGCATCCGCGAGTTCTTCCTCAATCTGCGAGTAACCGGGAATCTTCTCGCTCGATGGATTGCGATGACGGAGTGCCGAGGTCGCTTCGCCGATCTCTTCGTGGATGAGCGCGAACCGTTCGAGTTCGGTGGTGTTGACAGAGTGAAAGCCTTTCGCTTCGGCAATGTCGGTGACTTCTCTGGCGATGTGTCGCCAGCATTTCTCGAACGCTTGCACGGTAATAGAGGTCACAGTCCTTCCTTTCCAGTGAAGTAAAAATGCGGCGTATCCCCTTCGGCTGACCCGTAAACGCGATTGCTCGCGCAGAGGACTTGCTGGAGCACAGACTCAGCCGCAAGGTCTGTGTGAACGCTGGCTTAGGGTCAACGTTCATGGCCCTGTAGGACCAGCCATTCGCATGGCAACGGGTGGTAGGAATCGAACCTACGCTCGTCTCTTGCGAGGCGATGCTCCAGCACACTCGTACATTCGGCGTACATCCTTGGGGTTGCCGTTGACGTAACTGCGCTCTGATGTGAGCGGAACGCCGTCACGCAGGATGCTTTCTGAGGTACAGACTCAGCCGAAAGGTCTGTAGCACGAATATCACGCACTTGGCCCCCTGCGTGTCCCATCGTACTGGGCGTTTCGGAGGGTTCCCTGTGAGGAACGTTGGGACGATGCAAGCCTTTCAAACGTCAGTGACTACGCAGGCTCGCTTCTGGACGGGGTTGCGTCCCGGCAACCTTGAAAGTAGTAACGTGCCACCACTGTGAACGACACGCCCATAGCCGTGCTTCCAGCAGGACTCGAACCTGCAAACATCCGGTTTTGAGCCGGGTGGCTTTGCCATTTGCCCATAGAAGCAATGCACAGAGGATAGCGAACGACCCCCTAGGCAGGCCACTACCCTCTGTGACGCACTCCAGAAGGGATTCGAACCCCTGTAACCACGTTAACAGCGTGGCGTCCTACCGCTGGACGACCGGAGTAAGCTACTGCGGCAGAGAGAAGGGATACTAGTTCCCAGGCTGTCGTCACGGTCAGCGCGCACTTCCGGCGAACCAGACTCAGGGCAACGTTCTCTCTGGACTGAGGGTATAACTAGCTAGCTTCAACCCTCGTGTCTCTCTGCCGCAGCGAAGATAGTCTGGGATTCGAACCCAGGGGACTTGCGTCCTACACGTTAGCAACGTGTCGCCTTCAACCACTCGGCCAACTATCCATAGCACAGTAACGGTAACAAGGGAAAACGTTCCCCTCCGCTGATAAAGGACGCCCCCCGCTGTGCCACCAGGGAACGTGTGCGCACTAAGAGCAGGTGGGATTCGAACCCACGGACCCGCACGGCAGCTTGGGTCTACGCTATCGACGTTGCCATCAACCACTCGGCCACTGCTCTTAAAACCGCCGACAAGGATTGCCCGAGTTATCCTTGATAATGTAAACCCGGACGCATTCGGCGGAATATTTTCTCTGTTCCATTCAGTTGTAAAGGTGCGAGAGCTGGTGGGGGAGCCAGCGTTGCTTCTGGCTGTCCCCCACCGTGCACTCTCCAGACGGTGCCGGGTTGCGTTCGGAACTCGGACTTGCGTCCTAACATGTCCCCTTACGAGGCTCGTACTTGCATTGACCCGAACTGATTCCGCTGAAGGTGTCACGCAAGGGTGCAACGAGCGGCCCTGCAAAATGTTTGCACCCTTGCGATTAGAACGCCGAGCGAGTGCAACGAGGAGAAGCACTCACTCTTTGTCCTACCTAGAATATAGCAGGTTTTAGCTACCCTGTCAATATTTTAGCTAATCACGCCTCCACACGCGGTCGCTCGTGCTTGGCGTGTCCTTGATACCAGTTCTTCTCGGGCGCGTCGTAGATGTCGTTGTCATACCACCAGAGGTCTTCTGCGTCGGGGTGCGCTGCGCGTCGTGCGTCGTGGATCTTCTTGAGTGTGACTTTGGCGTCTTCGACTGCGAACGGGGCGTCGTCAACGTTGTGGTCGTAGTGTCGGAAGTTTCTGACTGGGTAGTCGTATGTGTAGGCGATACTGATCTTGCGGTGCAGTTCAGGTACGCTGTCGGGTCGGGGGTAGTAGACGGGGTGCTTCATTTCCATCTGGCAGACGTGTACGGCGACGAAGAGATTGGCGTCTTCGTAGATGAGGGACGCTTCGCATCCTTTTTCGTACCCGGTCCATTGCCAGACTTTCTGACCTTTTGACACTTGATTCGTGCGGTGCGACTTCCCGAAGAGGTCGTCGCAGAAGGTCATCAGATCATCGTAGGTCGCGTATGCGTCTTTCATGTGCTTCGGGTCTTTGTAACGAGTAGCGGTCATGTGATCTACTTCCTTTCGGTGAAGTTGGCGTACTTCTTTTCGAGCATCTTCTGGTTCCACATCGGTGTCAGCATCGACTCGACTTTGGACTCGATTTTCCCGCTGGACGCGACGATCTGACAGAGGAGGTCGATTGTGCAGTCGGTGTAGAACGTCGTGCTGGACTCGAAATCGACTTCGTTCTGATACTTCGCAGGTGGTGAGTTCACCCACTGGTCGAAGGACTGCAACTCTCGCTCGAAAAGGTCAACAGCGCGTGCTTCATACGTGTGCCAGGTGGTCTTCGTTCGATAGAAGACGGTGTTGTCGTCGTGCGTCATTCGTACTAACCAGACGGACACTTCGTAGTAGTCGGTCTGCGCGCTGATCGACATTTCCACATGGATGCTTGACGACTGACTGGACTTTCTTGGGGTCAGTGTCAGTCGTTGCATGGCGCGTTCGATCTCACGCGCAACTTTCTGGATCTCTTTCTTCTCTGGTGTGAGTGTCACTGTGTGCGCTCGCTTTCAAAATCAAGATACACGTATCGTACACCACTCTAACCCATAAGTCAATAGCTATTTAGGAGCAATTTGACCTACAAAAAATCGCCCCTTGTCGGGGGCGACTTGAAGGATCGCATGACGTCCTTCTACCTGACTGTACCGTCTCCCCACTTGTGAATCAAGACCCGTTCGTAATCGTCGTACCCGGTGTGCTCACCCTTCGTCCAGACATCGACCCAGCGATGATTGCCGAGTCCCGGACCGCGATCCAGACACGTCACGACCCGACGGTCTTTCTGAAAGACCAGCACCGTGCCGAGCGGGATTTCCCAGGAGCAGGCTGCGACGCCGGGGGCTGTCGGCTTCTCGCTGTAGGTCAGACCTTCGATGGTGTAATGGGTAACGCGGACTTCCATCGAGTTCGGGTCAATCGTCTGGGCGTGGGTGATCGCTGCGAGATGCGAGGCAAAGAGCGCGACTGCGACGAGCAAGCACGCAAAGATGAACTCCCGAAGCATCCTACGCGGCGTTGTCGGCTGCGTCACAGCATAGACAGTCATCTGTACGCACTGTCTGTAATAAAAGAGCCAGCTTTCAAGCTGGCCTGGAGTAGCGGCGCGGGGGCTGAATGACTTCCCAGTGGGAGCCACTGTAGGTTCCTGGTGGACGGGCATAGTGCTGTTCTTCCTTTCGTAACAGGACTTCATCGGCGGTGTAGCAGCCTACTCCGCAGTAGGTAACGGTGACTCCCCACTTCTTCGAACGGACATCGACAACGTTCGGGCTGTGGTAATAGAGACGTTCGCCGCAAAACTGGCACGACACCGCTGCCCTCTCCCTGGATCGTATTTGCTCATCGGCAGCAGGATAGCCCTGTGCTAGCGGCGGTGCTAGGGATCAACTGCGAAGGGGCACGATCTTCCCCAACTCGTGAGACAGAGGTCGCGCACGTAGGTCTTTTCCATGTCGTGCGTGCCGCGTTGCTTGCAGCCGAAGGTAGCGAATACCGTGCTGCGCGGGTTGGTGTTGCCGACGATGGCACGCGCTAGCTGATAGGTTTCTCCGTCGTTGACGACGACAGGTTCGTTGTTCATCCTGAGATGTGAGCAGGCATAAGTTGATCGTCGTCGCGGGGTCGAGTCTTGCTTGGGTGTTTCTGGCACGGTCGAGGCAAATACCACGCAGTCTCCCCTGGCAGTTTATCGGTGTATTGTGGGCGTTATTCACAGTTCGACCACAGGCGTTGCCTTTATGCGTTTTTTCGGTTCCATAATCCTCTCTTTCAGAATACTGGTCTGACCGTTGAAGCCCTTCTGCCAGATGAAGACACCGTAGGCTGTCTTGTTGTCGGTGGCTCCCTTGGCGAACGAGGGTCGATCACCGCAGACAATCAGGAACTTGGCGGGGAAGTTCAGATGCAGATCGACGGCTCGCCTGCCGCCTTCGAGAAAGCCCAGCCGCAACAGGAAGATAACGTACCCGTTGTGCGTGACCAGACTGAGTGCGCGACGAACGAACTGCTCGGGTAAGACCCGGCCATATGGCGGGTTTCCGATGATCCAATCCCAGTTCGGTGACAGGTCCGGGTCGGTGAGAAAGTCAGCCGTCTTCCAGAGGTGATAGGACTGGTTGTGTTCGAGTTCGCGGATGTCGATCCCGGCGAGTGTCATGCGGACGGACTCGGGTCGAGCCGCCAGCTTCTCCCCCCAGATGCCGCTTCCGGCTCCTGCGTCTAAGACGCGCAGCGGTTCGCGCACGTAGCGCAGGATACGCGGCATCGCGAGATCGTAGGCTCCGTCAACCACCCAACCGGGCGTGACGAAGTTCTGGTGCTCGACTTCTTCGGCACTCGGAACAGGGTATTCAGTTCGGGGCACGGCGGTTCCTTTCAGTCGGTGTATTTACTCATTTTCCCCCAACTTGGTCCTGTCTCAATTTCTACCGGGAATCGAGATAGACGACCGGGTATCGGAGGTGTTTCCATGATTCGCCGGATGACGGCAACGCTTTCTCGGATGCGGGTCTTACGCAGTTGACCGACGATGCTGTCGTGGACGGTGAAATAACAGCGTCCGAGATTGAGACGTTGCAGTTCGGGGTTCAGCTTATTGAGGGCGGTGAGACAGAGATCGCCAGCGTATGCCTGGATCGGGAAGTTCACTGCCTGGTTATGGATGTGCTTGATGTTCTCTTTGGTGATCAGCGGCCAGCGTCGTACCCGGTCGAACGGTGTGCGTGAATATCCGAGACGCTCGGCGTTGATGCGCTGCTCGTTGTACCAGGCACCGTAGGCTGGGAATGTCTGGAAGAACTCGTCGAGGTACGCCTGTTCTTCTTCAATCGTGCCGCCGCCGTCCTGCTTCGACAGGTTGTACGCACCCGAGCCGTACATGATGCCGAACGTTCGACGCTTGGCCGACGTGCGCTGTGCTCCGGTAATCTGCTCTGGTGGCAGCTTGAACACTCGGCTTGCAACAGCGCGGTGGAAGTCAGCTTGCCCGTCGTGACCGCGATAGTTCAGCGCGTCAAGGAGTGCTTGATCGCCGGAACGCTCGTAGCCGACGTAAATCTCCAGCGACTTGTAGTCGGCGTTGAAGATCAGGTAGTCGTCATCGTCGGGGATGATCAAGGCACGGAGTTCGTTGACCAGATACTCGTCCATACCGTGACTGGGGATCGTCTGGAACTCAGGGTTCTTGATCGTGATACGCCCGGTGACTGTACCGAACAACCGGAAGTCGGGATGAACTCGACCGTCTTCCCACATGTCTTCTTTGATGCCGAGCACGTAGGTGCCTAAGAGACGCGCCATCTCGCGGTAGTCACGCAAGGCGCGACTGATAGGGAGATCGGGGTATGCCTCAAGAAACTCTTTCCCGGTCGTCTTTCCCACGTCGAGTGGGCGCACTCCGAGCCAGTCATAGATGAAGCTGGCGAGTGCTTTCGGGGATGAGGCACTGAGTTCGAGTTCTTCCGGTAAGGGATGCTTGCCCCGGTACGGCTTTCCGCCCCCGTCACGCGCAGCGAGAATTTTGTCCATCTTGATACCGAGCGGTGACAGGGGAAATGCGAGGTCGTATCGCCAGCCAGCTTCGTTGCCGAGATCTGCGATTACTCGCCTACGCGATTCGACAATCGGGGTCCAGATCTCGATCAGGTGCTCGATGTGCGAGGTATCGATGCGCACACCCTGGTAATGCAGATCGGCGAACGTCTTCTGCGACGGGACGAGCAGGTTGTCGATCAGGTTGCGCGTGCCTTCTTCTTCGACGACGCCGCGCAATGCGTTGGGCAGTCGAGCGGTGTAGAGCGTGTCGCGTGAGGCGTAACGAGCGAGGATCGGACGAGGGATTTCATTCCAGTCGGTGCGACCCTTCTGCTTCGATAGGTGCTCGTCGATTTCGTCTTCGTAGAACGGTGCGTTGAGGTACTGGCGCGAGAGTAATTTCAGTCCTACCCGGTCGCCGCGTTCGGTCGTGCCGAGTGCAATCGCCATCGTATCGGTGGCGTGCTTGGGGACTACGTTGAAGACATGCCGGAAGAAGGCATAGTCAAACTGTAGGTTATGCAGTAGCCAGAGAATTCGATCCGAGCGCAGAAGATTTGAAAAGGCGCGCCGCGTATCACGCCTATCGAATAACTCAGCGTCAATTGACCAGGCGGCGTGTTCGGTGGCAATGGAGACAACCAGAAGCCGATCACGAATGAACTCCAAGTTCTGCGTCTCTACGTCGAGAGCCAGTTTTGTATGGGTCGCCCAGTAGGGGATGAGTTCCAGTAATCGCTCTGTCGTCGTGACGTGTTCGTAGGTGCCCTCATCGAGCACAGGGGCCGGAATCGTGCCGTCTGCAAAGCGTTTCGTGCGCACGACTGCTTCGTGAAAGTCCTCGAAGCCGTCATTCGACGGTTGACGCAGAATGTAGGCCGGGTGATACGTCGGAATAACCCAGGCGTTATGCGTGTCGTTCCATTGCATCGCGCCAAGCTGATGGGTGATCTTTCGCTTGTTGGCGAGCACTCCTTGAGCTGCGGTTGAACCCGCTGCCAGGATGACCTTCGGTTGGACGCTCGCTATCTCGGCTTGCAGTCGCGGAGCACAGGCGCGTATCGCGTCGGCGGGTGGACCCTGCTTGTCGGTGACACGAATGCCACAGGCAACGACGTTGGTTACGAAGACTGATGAGCGTGGCAAGCCGATGCTTTCCAGCGTGCCGTTGAGCAGTTGACCGGACGGCCCCACGAAGGGGCGTCCCTGTCGATGTTCAACGACGGCGGGAGCCTCACCGACGATGACGATGGCAGCGGGTCTAGGTCCGTCTCCCCTGACTGGTGCTCTGCCCGGTAGATACAACGGACATTTCAAACAGTCAGCGAGTGTGTACGGGTCAGACCCTTCGGTCATTAGAAGCTAGCACCGCTGATGATCTTGCCGAAGCTATCGACCAAGCCCTTTGCCTGAAGATCCTTGACCAGCACGATTCGCACGTAACTGGAAAAGGTCCGGTCGTCTTGCTTGGCGACGAGCGTGATCAGGTCAGCGAGTTCGCGGTCTAACTCGAAAGACATCGAGACTTTCCGCTCGGTTCGCGGTTCAGCGCGGGAGGGGTATTTGTTGGTCAACTGGAACTCCTTTGTGACGCGCCAGATATGCGAGCGCGTGGGCCAAGGCATCAATCGAGTGGATTGATTTGCCTTTCGCAATAGTCTTAGCGTGGTCGAGATAGGCGCGTCGTAGCTGCGGTTGTTGCAGCGTGTACGCTCCTTGATGCGCTTCGGCTAATCCGATTGCGAAACCTTCCATCAGGATCGCGTGCTTGATGTGCTTGTCTCTCGGGCCGCTGCCAACGATGTCCTCCGACACGACGATGATTTCGTACTCTGGCAATGGTTGAGTCGTCTGCATAAACCAGTCGTAGTAGTCGCGGAACGTCTTCGTGACTGCCAGCGTGATTGTCGTGATCCGCTGATCGACAGCCAGAACGAGAGCGACCCCGGTTGTTACACCGGGGTCCACGCCTATGACGGCGACGAGATTTACCAACCCTTCGACTTACTGCCGTTCGCCCCGGCAGTCGCGCCTTGCGCTTGCAACACCTTGTCGATGTTGTTGCGCTTCTCGCCTTCCCATTCGTCTTCGGTCACGACGACAAGCACCTTATTTCCTTGCACCAGCGTTTCGTCGATCTCGGCCATCCCGGTCAGCTTGTCACCCGGATAGCCTGCGCGAATGAGGAACTGCTTGAACGCCCAGAGTGATTCGCTCTTGAGGGAGAAGTTGCGGCTGAGTACGCGCTTGGCCCCGTTCACGTCCAGTTCAAATTTGACGTTGACGTGCGAACCGTCCTTGTTCTTGTTCTCGCGCACTTCAAAGCCGCCAACGGTGGCTTCATAGGTTCCGGCGGGGAAGACGCCATCGCTGACGCCGGAAAAATCGAGTCGTAGGTCGAGAGGCATTACTGAGGCTCCTTAGTTGATGTTGGTGATGATGAAGTTGATGGGGAGATCGAGGGTCGCGCAGCTTCCAGAGCGAGGTCAAAGAGCCGCCCCATCGTTGGCTCGATCACTTCGTCTGGATACTTGAACTCGGCGTTCTTCGGTTGTCGTACTTTGGCGACGTAGAAAGGTGACAGCTTCAATTTCAGAACCCGTTGCCCTTCCTTGTTGACGATGAGGTTTCCTACAAGGTCAACCGCTGAGACGACACCCTCCGATGACTTCGGCGACATAGAAGGCATTGATGTTGCAACACCAGCCGTATTGGTCTTGTCAGTCTGGAGCGCGGTGAAAATAATGTTCAGACCGCGTTCCTGTGCAAGAGGACGGAAGTTGCGGATCACCTTCATGATCTTCTCGTTCCCTTTTCCGAAATCTTGAAGGGACGGAAGTTCAGGGTTCTTTGCCACCTTCATGACTTCGCCCATCCCGATGCGATACGCCTCGGTCAACGAGTCAATCGCGATGGTTCGGAACGTATGCTCGTCACGGAGCAGCCACTCATAGAGGTCTTTCACCTCGTTGAAACTCGACGGTCGAAAGACAGTGATGTCTTCGCGGTCTGCGATGCTTCGCGTTCCGCCTTCGAAGTCGATGATCAAGAGGTCGCGGCCCTTTTCAGTGTCCTGCGCCGACGCGATGAGCGTCGTCTTTCCTGAGCCGGGTTCGCCGTAGATCAACGCATTCAAGCCCCACTGATCAGGAATGTCAGCGGCTCGAATAAAACGATCTGCGACGCTCAACACCTATATGCGCTCCTTTCAGCACAATTCGTTCTGTGCTACTCAGAGTGTAAGCGATTAGACGCTAAAAGTCAATAAGATTTAGCAACTAATTACGCCTCCGGTCTGATATTGATCGTGGCGTCCACGTCGTCTCCTGGGATCAGCGTGAGGTGTCCCAGGTTCATGTGTTCGGGGAAGGTAACGCGCCAGCGGCTCCTGATCCGCTCCACTCGGAAGGACGCTCCGACGAGATCGGACAGCGTGAAGACGATTGCGTGAGGGCTTGCCGCTGAAATGAGCACGCGGATGGGATTGAGTTTGACCCCTTTCGGGAGGTCTTTGATGTAGCGGAATTCATACGGAGGCATGAGTCGCCTCGTCGATGCTGTCCGCATCCGGCATCGTCTGAGTGACGGTAAACCCTAGGTCTTTGAGGGTTTCAACCAGCATGGTTAGCGGCACGCCAATCTCACTCTCGTAGGTACGGGACAGGCTGTTCGGCGTGTAGGTACTGGCCTTGAAGTGTTCGACCTGTAGCCGCAGTTCGTTGCCGTGGTACAGGGTCGCGGTCAGTTGCGTCTGGTAATCCGTCTCTTTCTTACGGGAGAAGGCAATACGGGGGAATCGACGGTGGCGTTCTTCGAGGCTCAAGGTGGTTGCTCCTTCCATCATTCTTGTTCCTTTCGTTCTTTGGCGATGATTTCTTCACAGGTGCGGCAGCACTGTTTGTAGACAATCTCCTTCTTACCGACACCGTAACAAGGGCACTCGAACAGGTAGACGTGGCAACGCGCACAGCGGTACTCGAAGCACGGCGTATCGAGTCCGCCGAGGTGCTTTGACTTCATGCGCGGTCTGCTCACGGCATCCCGAGTGCCAGCTTGATGGTGTCAACTTCTTCGCGAATGTAAGTGCAGTTCGCTTGGTCGCCGTTCTGTAAGAACGCCGATGAGAGCGACCAGAGATCGTGGAGTGACTGTTCAACAGACTCCCAATCTATTTCCGCTGACGGGAACTGTGCAGCGTGCGGACCAATCGCAATCGGGAACGGCCCGTACTCTTCGGCGTCCCCGCCCTCTTTGATCTTCAGGACGATCTGGCCTTTGATCGCACTGGCGATGTTGGACGATGACGGGCCTATCTTAATGAAGACGGTCTGAGTCCCCGTTGAGAATGGCGCGAGTTCGGTCGCTCGCGTTTCGCCGTTCGGGTAGGACACATCGACCTTGGCTTTGATGCTTCCGTCAATGCCGTCAGCCGTAAACGTCCAGGCAACCATGTCGCCCGGTTCGCCGCGAGGTATAGTCTTTGTTTCGATAACGGTGGTTTGTGACATCTAACGCTCCTTTTTCGTTCCTTACTCACTCCATTGCTTCGTAGGTCATCTCGAAGATGTCAGGCTTACATGGGTACCTCTCTCCTTTGACACCCGTAATGATCCAGTCTCCAGGATGGCAAATCATTACGCCTTCAAGCGTATGGACCTGGCCGTATGCACCCGTGGGGTTGACATCGGTTGGTTCGAGGACGGGTGAGTTCACAACGCCAGCAATATGCCTTCCGGGGAACCATTGCTCGGCTTCAATTACAACTGGCTTCTTACGAAACTTACTCATTCCACCGTCTCCGCTCCTTTTGCGCTTGCACAGGGGTGTGCCATGGCCGATTGCCGTTACTTCCCCCGTGCGGTTGCTATCAGCCGGAAGAAATCTTCGTAGATACGGTCGAGCACGATTGGCGGTACTTGACCGGGTGCCGGGAGAATCTGGGTGTGGCTGTATTTCCAGTGTCCCTTGAACGCGCTGACCTGAATGACGCTGGTGGGGAAGCCGCTGTCGATGTCAGCTTCCAGCGCGACCTTGACGGTATGAAACCCCAGCGTTTCGATCTGTGCCTTGAGTTCGGCAATCGACGCGATCACCGCTCACCACGTTGCAGCCTGAGAAACGCTTCGGCGTTGCCGAGCGCGTCGTTGACGGGATTGTGGTCGTGCTTCGTGACGCGCAGTCGCTTCCAGTCCTGCGAGTCATTCCAGTCCCCGCATAAACCCGCGTAGTAGTCGGAGATGCGACGGGCGGAATGCCCGAACGGGTTACGTCCGAGCGTCTGTCCGAAGCCGTAGTTGATCCATTGGAAGTCGAACGCCGGGTTGTCGCTCACCATGACGCAGCGTTTCGTCTCGAAGGACTTCAACCAACGTTCAAACAGTGAAAAGACCTCGTAGGCTTCGTATTCGGCAGTCATGACGGGAATAGCCGGGTTGTCGGGACTCGGCGTCGTCAGGGCCAGAATCCCGTGAAACGTTTTAAGGGTCGGAAAATGCACCGCGCCGAACTCGGTTAGTTTGTGAATGCCGGGAAACGGCCCGGTTGACTCACAATCGACGAAGAAGAGGTTATCCAACGCGAATGTCCAGCGGAATGACGACGGCGTTCGGGTACTGAGGACCAAACTGTTCGGCGTGCTTGTCGCAACTGTAGACCGAATCCGGCTCACCGTCTTCGTCGAGAAAGTCCCACGAAGCGGTCGCCCACATCCAGCACGCATTGACGCTACAGATGGGTTTGTTGTTCGTACCAAGCAAGTTTTCAGCTTTGTTGTCGCCTCGGTTCATAGCATCGGCGATCTCGATTTCGGGTATGCCGACGATACGAGCGGCGTGCAGTAAGCCGTCGCGCCGTCCGCGTCGATAGCGGACTGCCGTCATGTCGCGCTCCATGCGTTTGAGAGTCCGGTAGAGTTCCTGCTCCAGCGCGAGGGCGTTGAGGACTTCTTCCTTTTGATTGGTTCTGATCACGGGATGTGCCTCCAACTCACGCGAGTGACGATGTGGTGCGTGCCGCTTTCCGACAGTCCGAATCGCTTGGCGAGATATTCGACGGAATCTCCGGTGGCGTAGAGGTAGCGCATTGCGATGACGCCCTCTTCGGTCATCTTCGCCATGCCGTGCTTTTCGCCTCTCCCGGCTGTTTGCATGATCGGGTCGCCCATCGATAAGCCAAGGTGTAGGAACACGGTGTTCGATGAGGTCTGGAGTTCAGCGGCGATCTCGTCGTGCGACCAGCCTTCTTTGCGGCGTTGCTTCATCAGATTGTGTTCTTCAGGTGTAATGCGTCGGCTGCGCGTGCCGGGTGTGCCTTTCTTGGGTAATGGAATTTCTGTCGGCTTGATCGTCGGCGGAACGATGCTGAACTTTCTCGGTCGTTCAATACCGCCCTGCTCGGCCTTGATACGCGCTATCTGCGCGTCCAGCCATTGCTCTTGATTGAGACTCATGCGGTGTTTCCTTTCTCGCTTGCTTCCAGGTGCTCGCGTACCTGTTCTTTCACGTCTTGCAGTAGTTGTTTCCACAGGTCGGAGGGCTGACTGTTCTCGGCGGCGTTGATCAAGATCATCAGATCACTGTTCCTGACGATGCTGGAGTCGCTTTTCGGGAAGATCGTCATGTGGTGTCGGATGCGTTGAATGGCGGCGTTCACGGTGTCGGTCATCAGTCCCTCCCCAAGAGTCTCTGCGCCTGGGATACGAGGGCGAGCAGGGTGTCCCAGGCGTCCCAGGTATAAAAGAGCGCAGGCATGGGCCGGTCGCCGTCCGGTGGGGCCGTGATCCAGACTCCGTTCGGTTTGGCAGTGACCGAGATGGCGTGGGGTGCGGGGTGGGTGAGGTTGATGGACCGTTCGACCTGGGGGTCGCGCGCTTTGCGGTATCCGTACTGGTCGCCGGGATTCACGGGCAGACTTCACAGTCGGTGCAGGCGAAGCAGCACGGCTCACTTATCTTGCAGGTCGCGCAACGCTCGCAACACGCGGTCGTTGTTGCACCCGCGTTCTCTGGACTCAGGGCCGGGATGACGATGTAGTGCGCGTCCTCGATGCGTTGTCGCACCGAGTCCATGTCGCCCTTATCGAGCGATTCGAAAGCGGATTCACAAAGGTCGATAAGCGCACGGACTGCGGGTTCGGTCGGCCTCGCTAAGGCCTTGCAGACGAGATCGGCGTTTGCGTCGGCGTGCGGCCCGAAGAACTGGGCGACGATCCGGCCCGTCTTATCGTGAATGTAGGTGCGCTCGTCCTGGTTGTGCCGGGTCGTCCAGCTACTCGGGTCGTTCGACATCAGTACGCTGTCGTGGTTCATTCGTTCGTCAACTTTTTGCCCCACGCGATGCCAGCAGCGAGGGCTTCCTGTGGCGTGGGTTGTTGCGTATCAGTGAGCGCGTCCCTGAATACGGGGTGGTAACTTCCCGTCTCGTTTCTCCACATAGCGACCTTGGATGAGGCCATAGCTTCCCCGTACAGCCAGCCGATGTTTTGACGGGCGACATCGATAGGGGTATCGCTGTGCATCTCGGTCAGCCATTCAACGTAACCGTCGAAGAATGATCTAGCGTCGGCGGGGTCTTCGATAGCGTTGACGGCGGACCAGAGATCTCTGTTGATGTGCGTCTTGAAGGTCCGCTCTTTGAAGTACGGTGAGTTGCGGTCGCGCTCAATCGCGGATTCGATTGCGTCTTGAAAGAAGGTCACGGTTACTCCATTTCCATACTGAGTGCGTCGTGTACGGCCTGGGTAGAGGGGTGATACGAGCCTTCGGCGACGCGGTACGTCCGTGCCTTGATCGACTCCACGTCTTCACCGAACTGAGTCGCGTGACAGAGGTCTTTGACGCGGCAGAAGCGACAGCTAAAGCCGAAGTTCGGGTAAATCTTGAGGGCAGGATTCGTCATCTCGGTCACGCGGTCAGTCAGGTTATGCTCGAACTCGCGGATCGCGTGCTCGGGGTATCGGAAGATCCACCGTCGATAGAACGGTCCATCGCCGCTGGCGTCGCGTGCTCGAAGGCGCATCAGGAAATCGTGATATGGGCCTTGGTCTAAGCCTTCGTGCTGGAGCGTCTCGCGGTAGAGGGCTTCCGTCGTGTCGATCCATGCTTGCGACATGGTTTTGTTCTTGAGGAGGCGGGGTCGCTCCGGTTCCTTCATCATCACGCCGTCGTAGATGACACCCGCGATTTTGTATTTGGGGAACAGCTTCTTTGCCGCCCAGACATAGCCCATGAACTGATAACTCATCAGGACGATCTCATACTCTGGCGTGCGCGAATAGGTCTTGTGATCCACCACGTAGATGTCGCCGTTGCGATGATCGACGGCCAGCGCGTCAATCGTGCCGATGTAGCGCGTATCCTCGAAACCCGGAATGCCCACTCGAAAGTTGAGTTCTGTGGCGTCGGGATACTCGTCGGTGGTCTTGATGTATTCCATCTGCTCTTTGTGCAGCGGATTGTCCCATCCGTAGAAGTTGAAGTAGTTGTCCACTACCGCAATCAACGTGTGACGGGCGTTCTCGAAGACCTCAAACTCTTCGTCGCTCGGTGACACACCGACAGCCTCGATGTACTTCTTGACGTAGCTGTCCTGTTGCTCGTTGCACCAGGCATCGAGTTCAACGAGCGGTGCTTTGTCCTGCCGCTGCGCGTGCATGGCGAGATGAAACCCGGTGCCCTTATAGAGCGCGGCAACCGGCGGCCCGAGTTTCTGGAGACGCTGCCTGTTCCACGACGTGAAGTCATAGGCGCGCCTGCACTGGGTGAACGACTCTAGGTCATGGGCGCTTGTATTGAAGGTCAACCGTTTTGTCCTTCCTTATAGATAACTTCTGCTAGATTTTAGCAGATCAGTCCGCCTCAGTCAACAACTCGTGGAGTAACGTCGCCGCGTTCTGACGCGACCGTGCGATGGACTTCCGGTAGATCGAGGTGTCGATTGTCTTGAGGGCTTGGACGAGATAGACACGGACCACGCTATCCTGGCCTCGGCGCACGAGTCTGCCGACAGCCTGCTTGTTCGTCTCGGGCACCCAGGTCTGTTCCATGAAGATACAGACTGTGGCGTGCTGGAAGTTGGCTCCGTATGCCATGCCTGCGATAGTGGCGACGAGCACACCGTTGGTTGCGGCTTTGAATTCCTCGCCCTGCTTCGAGCGTGCTTCACCGTCGCCGTCGGCGATCCAGACCGGACGCTTGAGCGTCGAGAGGCGTCGCTCAATCTCGGCCAGCACTTCACGGTGCCAGCACCAGATGACGATGTTCTCGTCGGGGTGATCGTTGACGATCCCGATCAGGGCTTTCAGCTTCTCGTCCGACAGACTCGTCAAGAGTCTGCGCTTGACAACGGCAGCCCCAGCGGTCGTGATATCGATGAACGTCCCGTTCTCAGTTGTGTAGTGATAGTCTTCGCGTATCTGCCTGTCTTGCTGTAGCAACCGCGCAGGCAGTTCAACGGGCACGAATTCGTATTCTTCTTCCGGGATTTCGATGCCGACATCTTTCTTGGTGCGCTTCAAAACGTAGGGTTTCAGCATCGCCGTGAACTCGGCTGCGTTGAGCACAGGACCAATCTCCGTCGCCCATGGCGTTTTGATCGTCGCAAAATAGGACTCAACGAAACGCCAGTACGATGAGAATGTTTTCCTATCCATGATTTTCAGTAACCCGTACCAGTTCGCACCGCTTGTCATCATGACCGACCCGGCCAGTAACCAGACACGTGGGGCGTCCAGCTTGAGCGCACCCTTCGACCAGCCTGCGTGGTGGTTGCGGAGGTACTGTCCCTCGTCGTAGATGATGGTCTGCCACTTGCGCTTGATCAGCGCGTGTAAGTAGTTGCGTCGATGACCAGACGTGCCAGTAGGGGCGCTCAGAGCCTCGTACGGCGCGATGAGCAGTGAAGCACTGTCTATGCTCTTGAAGCGTTGATCAGGCGTCCCTTTGAGTACCGTCACGGCGTCGCTTTGTTCGGGGTAGAGCCGCTTGATCTCTTCGCGCCACTGGAGCATCAGGTAGCCCGGACAGACGATCAATGCTGGCTGCGGGTGCCGGAATAAGGCGTCGAGCGCAGGCCAGGTTTTGCCGACCCCGAACTCGTCGGCCAGGATAGCGCGTGGACGCTCCAACAGGAACGTCCGTGCTTCAATCTGGTAGTCGTCCAGTTTCATTGTGTTCCTTAGATGTGGTAGTCGATTCCGACTGCCAGCGCGTCGGGGAACTCTGCCAGCTTCGCACGGGTGATCTCTACCCAGTCTTCTTTCGAGTGGTCGTCGGTTGACAGGCCGAACCAGTGCTCCTGGCCGCG
>Ga0105091_10000090_pt1 | contig 31557 bp, 14 predicted proteins | sample PPLLak1March2015_FD_87022 | JGI IMG/M metagenome (GOLD analysis project Ga0105091, IMG submission 87022) | Freshwater sediment microbial communities from Prairie Pothole Lake near Jamestown, North Dakota, USA - PPLs Lake P7 Core (1) Depth... | ecosystem: Environmental > Aquatic > Freshwater >... | reverse complement strand
CCTGGCTCGGGTATCTCGCGGTCTCCCCTGATGGCCGGACCGTTCTTTACACCCAAGCAGACCAGAAAGGCACTGCCCTGATGCTGGTTGAAAACTTTCGATGACGGTCCGATTGGCAGAATGGCGGCGCAGCGTTTAGCGATATGGGTCTCTGATCGAAGCGAACACCTCCGATTAAGCAGCGAGGCCAAATTCCAACTGCTGAAAGGGCCGCGGCCCTATTCATTTCGCAGCGCAATCATCGGATCGACTCGCGACGCGCGGCGTGCCGAGATGAAGCTGGCCAGCGCCGCTACCATCAACAGAATGAGCGACACGACGGCCGCGGGCGTTGCGTAGCGGGCTGGAAGCCGTAGAGCAGAGCCGTCACCAGGCGCGCCGCATCGCAGCCATAACGACGCCACTCCCAAGCCCGGTAAGCGGTCAACGCTAGTCCACGCCGGCTGGACGAAAGCAGGATGTCCCGCGAGGTTGCGCCCAGAGCAACGCGGACTCCGATCTCGTTGGTGCGCTGCGTAACAGCGTAGGAGAGTACTCCGTAGATTCCCAGCGACCCGAGGAGTAGCGCAAGAAAAGCGAATGCACTTAATAGCGTTGTACTTGCGCCGGCGTTGACAATTTACGCTCAACGATTTCTTTAAGGGTTTGAATACGCGAGATAGCTGGTTCTTATCCACTGACCAGATGGCCCGACGGATTGCGAAAGCAATCGAAGCCGGTTCCACCGCTGTGCGAGCCGAGACTTCGCCGCGCCCCTGTCTTTAGTGCAGTGGGTCTGCGGGCGTGTCCAAGAGGTTGCGAAGGCTGCCAACTCCGTAGCCGTTGTGATGACTCAGCATTGATTCTGTCCGGAGTTTCCTCCAGACGCGCCCCGGACGCATGAGCCTCGTCAGTTTTGGATTTGACCAACTATAGAATTGTGTACAGCAGCTCCTTTTGGCTCCATCGACGGCGAGGCACACTCACAGGAAATGACGGTCGGGGACCCGAAATCCGGACTGAAGAGCACATCTGGACTTGCCGCTTTCGCTCGAATATGCTGAGGGAACCTTCAGGGATCCGCCCGGCTGTTCCCCGTTCTTGGCCAGGAGCTCAGCGGCGCCATGAGCCACCCATTGGGGCTCGTATTGGTCCGAGACCGATTTGACCCAGTGCCGGCCGCTTCAGACTGAATGATTTTGCGCCCCTTGGGGCACTAAGGAATAGAAGAGTGCATATCCTTCTGTATGTTCCTGACAATCAAATAACCAACAATTTCGTCCCGCAGTTGTGGCCGTTTCTTTTGAAAAATCTGACGCCCAGCGAACATCGGGTGACAATAATCGACGGGAACGTCATCCACTGGAACGAAGAAAAGATCGTCCAGTTTGTGCGCACCCAAGACGTCGACCTGGTGGGCATGGGATTCATGACGCGCATGGCTCAGAAGGCCTACCGAGTGGCACGAGCCATCCGGGCGGAGACGGCCGTTCCAATCGTGTGCGGCGGCCCTCACGCGACTGCCCTACCGGAAGAGCCGCTTGGTGCCACGGGGCACCCACAATGCGCAGACTCCGTGGTGATAGGGGAAGCTGACCAGCTTTGGCCTCTGGTGGTCCAGGACGCGGCCCGAGGACGACTCAAAAGGATCTACCGCGCCAGTGAGACCGAAGGACTTGCGAGCACGCCTTCGCTGGCCGATTATCCGATCATTCGCTGGGACGAGGTCGATCTGGAGCTTTTCAACCTCATGCGCCCGGTGCCGGGCGTCGTTCACCGCCTCCTGAAGATGATGTCCGTGCCTTTCGAGAAGGCGTACGTGTTTCCCGTTGAGTCAGGTCGCGGCTGTCCGTACGGGTGCGATTTCTGCACCGTGACCGGCTTTTTTGGTGACGAGATCCGCTTTCGCTCTAACGAAAGTGTGATCACGGAGCTGCTGCTGCTTAAATCAATCGCCAGGCGAGATAAGGCCCTGGTGATGGTTTTCTTCATCGATGACAACTTCGCGATCAATCGCAAGCGGACCAAGTCGCTGCTGCGGGAAATGATTGACCGCAACGCCTGCCTGCCGTGGGTCGCTCAGATCAGTATCAACCTTCTCCGGGATGAAGAGCTCGTTGAACTGATTGCCGCCAGCGGTGGACGCTGGATCTTTGCGGGTCTCGAGTCAGTCGAGCCTGAAAGCCTGAAGGCCGCAGGAAAACAATTTAACAAGCCTGCCGAGTACCGGAAGACTCTGGAAATCCTGGCCCGGAATAACCTCTACGCGATCACGTCGTTCATTGTCGGGATGGAGGGCGACCGGCCCGGCATGTCCAAGCGGATTGCAGCCGAGCTCGAGAACTGGCCTCCCGGGCTTCCCGTCTTCGGGCTGCTGACGCCTTACCCGGCGACTCCTTTGTATGACCGGCTTAAGAAAGAGGAGCGGCTGACCAGGCCGGAACATTGGCTGGATTTTCATCCTTTTGAAACCGCGTTTGTGCCTCGGCACCTTTCCGCACAAGAGGCGCAGAAAGAGGTCCGAGATTCCTGGCGGAGTGCCTACGGGCCGGCCGCATTTTCGCGTGCCCAGAAGTGGATGCGGGCGAATCGGAAGCCCTTTGCGCAGCAGCTGACCGCGTTTATAACGCGTCTCCTGTTTCGGGGGATCTACTTTCCTCAAATGACCCGCTGGAGCTGGTTTCGACTGCTGTCCCGGAACCTCCTGACCATTGGCAGCCTGGTCAGGTCTGGCCTGCAGTACCGGAGGAAGAGGCGACGCCAGACAGATGAGGGGGTAACCACGGGTAACCGCGGCTGGTCTCCGCGCTATCCTTGCTGATGAGAGTAAACTCCTCCACGAACCACTAGTGCTCGGGTTGATCAGCGGTTTCCGCCCGGCGAGGAGAACAAGTTACGCTTGGCTTCCGATCAAGGAGTGACAATCATCCAGCCGATCAAACACAACGCAAGAAAATCGCTGACCGGGAGCCAACGCCCCACTTCACCGCTTCAGCTCGCTGCGGCATTGTCGCGCTCCGACTCCGCGTTCTTCGACTTGACGTAAAGAACGGCGTCATCGAGTGGGCAAGGTAGTCACCCGGGCGAGAGCGGGTTATTGAGGGGCGGACTACCCGCCTGGACCACCCACCGGCGGACGATCTTGCAAGAGGATGTTCGCTGGACGAGATTGAAAGCCAGGCCCGTGCTTCCATTCCGGATTATGGTTGACTGGACTAGATTGAAGGGTAGGCCCGGTGCTTTCTGGTCGTCTCTCTCCTACTGACTCGGCACTTGCTCTCTCAGGTGGTCAAAGAAATTCTGGATGAAGACCACATGCTGCCGATCCGGATTTCTCTCCCCAGCCGCGGATGTGCGAACCGCGAACCGCCGGCCATCCGGATGCAGGTCGTAAGTACGAAAGTCGAATTTGCCGCCCGGATGACTCACCCCTTCCTCCAGCTCAGGTCGATCAGCCACAAGGGTATCTCTTTCCACCCGACAGCGGACTCTGTAAATCTGATCATTCAAAGCGAAAAAAATCTCCATGCCGTGCGGCGACCAGACTGGATCTCCAGATATTCCCCCATGTGAGAGTTGCCGCTGTCCACCCGGGCCGGGAAAGGGTCTGATGTAAAGCTCGAGAATTTCACCTTGATAGGAGGCATAAGCCAGCCACCGACCGTCCGGCGAGAATCTTGGACTGAGCTCGGAAACCGGGGCACTCAGGAAAGACCTGACTTCGCCGGCGCTCCAACCCGAGTCGTCGTTTCCCTCCAGCTGCAGTATTCGGATGTCGTAAGCCGCAGTCAGTTCTTCAAACGCCAGGTACCGTCCACCGGGATGCCAGGACTCCGGATACTGAGGCACAGAGCTTTCGGTCAGTCTTTGAGCCTCTCCACTCCCGTCCGTCCGCTTCCAGTAGAGGTTGAATGTGCCATCCCGGTTCGACGCGAACGCAATCGCGCCTCCGTCCGGACTCCACACCGGACTGACATCATCGGCCGGGTTGAAAGTGAGGCGACTGGTCGTGTCCCCCTTCCAGTCACAGATCCAGATGTCGTATTGTCTGCCATCGAAGATTTCCATGGCCACATGTTGACCATGGGGAGAGATCTCAAATTTCCTGAACCGGGTGGGTTTGGAAAGCAACGGTTCACGGTTACCCTCCCTATCCACCCAGTCGAGTGTCCATTCACTGGATATACCTGGCACATACACCAGCGTGCCCTTTTCCGAGAAAGTAAATTCAGCCTTAGCGAACTCCGAGGATGTTGAGACGTTTTCCAGTACTCGTACCGGCAACCCCTTCATCTCGAACGTTTCAGGATCGAACGCCACCGCGAACAAGCTTGCGCCCTTGATGAACACCAGATGTCCGGAGGGAAGGTAGCGGGCATGATAACCACCCTTCAAGACTGTTTTTCTCTCCCCTCCGGGGATCCGCTGAACCACGATACTGGCTTCGTTCATTTGGTTCAGCCGCGAAAGAGCGGTAAACAAAACTGCTTTACCGCCGGGACGCATCTGAGGCCAGCGGTGAGTCAATTCGCCGTCTTCGAGTCTAGTCAAAGGGTGCGGAATCCCGCCCGTCGAGGATACGCTGGATAATCCTCTGTCCAACGCGCCCGGTGCAAAGACAATTGATCCACCATCATGGCTCCAATCCAGTCCCCGGGTCTGACCCGTCTGACAGAGTGTGACTACGGCCCCACCGTTCACCGAAATTTTCTTCAAGTGCTGGCCTGCTCGAAAAGCGATCCATTGGCCGTCCGGGGAGAAAACCGGATGGCGAACCTCCTCGGTACCCGCAAGGGGCATCGCTTCAAGCTGATCCAGCCGCCTTACATAGATCCGATGACGTTCGCCTGCCTTCTCGGGTCGGCCGACGAAGGCCAGCCTCGACTCGTCGGGTGACAAGTCGGCAGCCGGTCCGGTCGCTTCATCCACTACGAGCCTGACGCCGGGGCTCAGTTCCACATTGAGGTAGCGAGCAGCCTCGGGCTCGACGGTTGTGGGCCAGGTCGCCCAGAGAGCCATGAGCAAACCGACAGCCGTGACCCACGGCAAGCCGCGTCTCCATAGCTGTTTCACCGGCCGAACGCGTGATTCTCCTTCCGCCAGCGGTAAGCCGCTGGTCTCCCCTTCTGGTTGCAGATCCTCCAGATCCGTCTTGACCTCATGTATCAACTGGTAGCGCCGCTCCTGCTCCTTGGCCAACATCTTGCTTATCGCGTGCTGGAGAAGGATGAGCGCGCCATTGAGGTATTTGGCCAGGGGCGCCGGCGCTTCCGTCAGGATGGCGTGGCCGGTTTCCATCGCCTGCGGCTTCTTGAAAGGATGGACTCCCGTGAGCATCTCGTAGAACACTACTCCAAAGGAGAAGATGTCCGATCGTATGTCAACCGCCTCGCCCCGCAACTGCTCGGGCGACATGTAAGCGAGCGTCCCCAGGGTCGTCCCCGTCTCGGTCAGACTGGCGCTCACTGTCTGCTTTCGAGGCCCGGCATCTTCCACCAAGGCGAGCCGCTTGGCCAACCCGAAGTCCATCACCTTTACGTGACCTTCCCCGGTAAACATGATGTTCGAGGGTTTCAGGTCCCGATGCACGATCGAGCGCTTGTGGGCCACTTCCAGCGCCTCGGCTAGCTCCCTCGCCTTTTCCAGGGCTTCTTTCATAGGAAGAGGGCCTTTGGCCACCAGTCTTTGGTCCAGCGTCTCCCCTTCCACGTACTCCATGGCGATGAAGGCCATCCCATCGACTTCGCCGATTTCGTGAATGTGGCAAATGAAAGGATGATCCAGCGCGGCCGCTGACCTGGCTTCGCGCAGGAAACGCTTGCGGGCAGTCTCGTCCTGCTGCATCTCCTCAGGAAGGATCTTAAGCGCGACCGTGCGGTCAAGCCGCGTGTCACGGGCACGGTAAACCTCGCCCATGCCCCCTTGGCCGATCTTCTCCTCGATCCGGTAGTGCAAGAGGGTCCGCCCGGCCAAGGCCGCCTTAGGCGCCTTGTCTTCCCCGGGTTCCTGGGCCACGACCGCCAGTGCGGGCGACTCAAACAGGCCGTCCGGGCTCCTGTCCTGCGCGAGCAAGGATCTCACTTCCTTGAGCAAAGTCGCGTCGCCGTCGCAAGCTTTCCGGAGAAACTCCTCCCGCTGTCCCGATTCAAGTTCCAGAGCGGACTGATGGACCTGTTTGATCCTCCCCCAGCGTTCTGGATTCATGCGCCTCCGCCTTTCATCTCCCGCAGGAGCCAGGCCTTTGCGGAAGCCCACTCGCGCTTGACGGTCCGGGCCGAGACTCCCAGCACTTCCCCGGTTTCCTCTTCGGTCAAGCCGCCGAAGAATCTCAATTCGACCACCTTCGCTCCCCGCTCATCAAAGGCCGCCAAAGCCTGCAGGGCCTCGTCGAGCGCAACCACCTCTGCGCCTCGCCCTACGGATGGAACCCGGGCCTCGTCGAACTCCACTTTCACGGCATTGCCGCCGCGTTTCTGGTAACCCCGGGAACGGGCGAAATCCACCAGGATGCGGCGCATCAGGTTCGCTGAGATGGCGAGGAAGTGAGCACGGTTTTGCCACGCGACCTGGCTCGCATCGACCAGCCGCAGATAGGCCTCGTTGACCAGGGCCGTGGTCTGAAGAGTATGACCCAAGCGCTCGCGAAGCATGTAGTGATGCGCCAGGCGGTGGAGCTCCGCATGGATCAGAGGAATGAGTCGGTCCAGGGCACTCTGGTCACCACCGCGCCACGCTTGCAGAAGCTGAGTCACTTCCTCCGGTGGATTTCCCTTCACGGCGCACCCCCCTTCTCGGGAGAGGCTCAATGCACTGATTGTATACCCCCCGACTTGAATAGGGCACGGAGCCGAGCAGGTTTCCACTCGTCCTGTCCCCTTCCCCCCGGTTGATCCCGCATTAGGGCCCAAGGGCGGCCATAGCCAGCCGCCAAAGAGAGGCCCCATGAGACAGGGATCAGTTTTTTGCAGGTTGGCAGCGATTGCATATCTAACAACGACGATGCCCGGCGCGGTTGCCCAGGAGACAAACGGGGCTAAGTCAGGCGCCATTCGAATCACGGTCCGCGAGAATGGGCGGCTGCTGGTTCCGGTGGCGGTCAACGGAAAGAAGGAATCGCGGTTTTTGTTCGACACCGGGGCGACCACCACCGTGCTGAGCGAGAGGCTCGCGGCTAAGGCGGGTGTCACAGCGAGGAGTGTGAAGCGGGTGAGCACCTTCGCGGGGGAGGTTGCCCTGCCGGTGGGTCAAGTGGACACTCTCGGTATCGGCAACCACTCAGTGGCTGGACTAGAGGTTTTGATCGGGGATCTCAGACGTCTCTTCGACCTGGATGCGGAAATCGACGGAATCCTTGGTGGAGATTTCCTCTCCCGGTTCAACTACCTCCTGGATCCTGATCGCGGCCAACTGGAGATCGAAGAAGGCGGCAACCTGTTGTCCAAGCTCTCGGGGACGAGGGTTGCTTGCGAAAAGCGAGGAGGAAAGATCCACGTCCCGGCAGCGGGAGGAGATGTCCGTCTGATTCTCGATTCGGGGAACCCCTACCTGGTCGTGTATGAAGACGCAGCGTCGAGGCTTCAACCGACTGGGGATACCAAGGGGACGAGAGTCGTGCGAAGCCCAATTGGAAGCCGCGCAATTCGGCCGTTCACGATTGCATTGCTGAAGATCGGCGACAGCCGCCTGCGCAACGTCGACGCCTACCTGGCGACGCGCGGTCCGGGCCGTTTGGAGGACGGCTTTTTACCTCCGTATCTCTTCGATTCGATTTATGTCAACAACCTTGAGAATTTCCTGATCGCGAATCCGCAGCGGAACCGATAGCCGGTGATCCGCTCCTTGCTCATCGAGTACTTGAAGGAGCTTGAGCGTCGGACTCCTGATTCCCCGGCTATCGGACAATCGTCGGCATCACGGCCGACAGGATGTTGCCGTTTCCGAACAGCTCCTGGGCGACAATCGGCTGAGTCGATACAAGCCTGACGTATCCTCCAATCTGACCGTCCGTTTCGGGCACCAACTCGGTCAATAGCCCAACCAGTCGTACACCGGCAGCCAGGCGGCGGACCGTCTCTCCCGTTTGTCGTCCGTCATTGGCGAATACCTGAATGGTGACATCCGCCTCCACCTGCCCGGGATTCAGCACCGCCAGCCCGGTGAAGAAACCGAGCCCGTTCGCCACCTGCCCGAAAACTGCCTCCGTCATGAGTTGGCTTTGAAGTGGCAAAGCAGCGGCCGTGGTTCCGGCGTCAACGTCACCGAACAGGACATCGCCGATGATTCCGGCTCCATTCGCCTCAGCGCGTAAGCTGCCGATCCGTTGCGTCGAGATCCATTGAAACAGCGTCGCAGCATCCTGATCGAACGAAGCCCCGGCGGGCAGATTCACAACCACGGGATCGGCGAGCGGCTGCCCGTTATCGCCGGTTGCCCGCAGCGTGATTTGCCGGCTCTCTGTCCCGGTATTGATCAGTTTTACTTGGGTATAAACGCCGTGGCTGGCGGCGAGTTGTGCCGAAAAGAGGGTTTGACCGGAGGCCACGCCGGGATCACCGGTAGCAGCCGGGAGGACCAGTGTCGCCTGTGGTTCGCTCGCGTCAATCATTTCAAAACCAACCAGGCCGTCACCCTGGGTAACATCGGCCCGCAGGTAGTCGGCCTCCGGGAACGGATCCCCGAACCACTCGGTTGGACTCGCATATACACAGCCACGAGCGGGAATCGAGATCGTTTTTGCGGTAGAGGTCGGATTGGCATCTTTGATCAGCCGCAGCTCGACCGTCACCGGCTGGAACCCGGGGTTCACGAGGCTCACCGTCATTCTCCCCGTCCGACCGTGAAACAAACTGCCGTTCATCAATCGAGTGAAAAAGAGGGTTTTGGCCGGCTGGGAGAGGGCGCTTCCACCGTCCAGAGCGGTCGCGCCTCCGACCTGGAACATGCTCCCGAGCGGATGGCTGCTCCAAAGCTCGATCCAGCCAAGGTGAGGAGCGTCGGAATTCACATCAAACAACTCGCTGGCCAGGGCTGCACGCTGCGATCGGGCGGGGATAGAGAGGACGGCCGGGTTCCCAAAAAACGGCAAGGGCGAGCCGTCCTGACCAAAAGCAGTCAGCTGAACAGCCGCTTCCATTTCGCCGTAATTGGCGAAGGCCAGCCCGGTGAATTTCCCCTCTCCACCGCTGACGAAAGGATAAGCGTAGATGGTGCCTGAGACCACGTTTGACGCAACTGAAGCGAAATTGTCGGCGGTGTCGCGATCGAAATCGACGGAGAGCGACGCGACATTTGTGCAGACTCCGGAAGCGCCGGATGAGACCTCGACCTGCAAAGTGATCTCGTGCGTCGAATGAGGAGGTATCGGAGCAGCGCGACTGAACCGGACCGACTTCCCATCGATGCTTGTGCTCCAGCCAGGGGCGGAGGCGTTTACAAAAGTCAATTCCGGCGGCAACGAGTCGGTCACCGACACGGTCCCAGTGGTCGCTTCTTCCCCTGTATTCGCAACCGTCAGAGTGTAGCTCGAGAGGCGGCCGGCAACGAGACTGCCCTGGTGGCCCTTGATCACCAGCACGTCAGGCCGGAGGTCAGCAAAGTAGAGGCCGGCGGACGTGCCGACCCAGAGCCTGCCCGGGGCATTTGCGTCCATCGCAATTGAGGAAACTGAGCCGCCGGGCAAGGCCGTGTTGAGCGGATGCCAACTCGCACCCTGGTCGGTGGATGAGTAGACACCGCCTGGCGTCGCTGCATAGAGAATCGACGAAGACCGTGGATCGATCTGAAGCCTAAATATAAACGGGGCAAAATCGTCCCCGCTGCTCATCCAGTGATCGCCGCCATCCGTGCTTCGGTAAACACCAAATCCAGCGGCATAGATCACGTTGCTGTCCTTTGGGTCAAAGACGAGATCGGTGACTGCAAAGAGCGAGAGCCCATTACTGCGGAACACCTCCGCCCAGGAACCGCCGCTGTCCGTGCTTCTGTAGACACCGTCGATCGTGGCAACAAACAGTCTGGACGGGTTCTTCGGATCCACTGCCACCTTGCCGGCTAGAAAGGAGGAGGAGGAAGGCAGGTTTAATGACAGGCTGACCCAGGACGAACCGCGGTCGGGGCTCTGGAAGACGCCTTCAGTAGTCGTTGCGAAGAGCACCGAAGAGTCTGACGGGTGAACGGCAATGGAGGTGACCACGCCCTTTAAGTTGGCTGCTTCCACCCAGGAAGCGCCACCATCCATCGTCCGGTAAAGCGCAGATGAAACGAGGTAGATCACTTTGGGATCGGTCGGATCAACCACAACCCGCCGGACTGGACCGTGGTTTTCGGTCCCCGGCATGAGTTGCCAGGCATTTCCCCGCCAAACCATCAGTCCCTGTTCAGTGGCCGCATAGGTCGCACCCTCGGAATCGCGAGCAAGCGACGAGACTCCGGCGGCAAATAGCCCGTGTGAGGTGAATTGCCAGCCGTTCGAGGCGGGCGCGAAGCGAAAGACCCCCCGGGACGAGCCGAGGAAGAGGTCATCTCGTGCGGCAGCCAACGCGTAAGCAGCCTGGTAATCGGCGGTTGAACCGAGCGTCGCCCACGCTTGTCCCCCGTCGATCGATCGCGTGACCGAGCCGGCGGTAAGTGCCACAATCCTGACACTCTTATCGGCAGCAGTGTCGACCACCAGTGAAGAGACAGTACCCAAGCCAGGATTGAGATTCTGCCAGTTACTGCCGCCATCCGTGCTTCGAGAAACTCCGCCGATTGAGCTGCCGATATAGACGGTTTCGCTGTCAAGCGGATGGACGCCGATGCACAAGGTCCCGATTTCTGCCACTCTCAACCAGGTCTTGCCTGCGTCACTGGTTCTCCATAAGGAATTGGGGCCGCCGGCGTAAATGATGCCCGGTCGGGACGGAGCAATCGCCAGACTCTCGAGATTGGACGACTCCAGGGTAGGGCTGGACGGGAACCAACTCTCTCCCTCGTCAGTGCTCTTGAAGATACGACCGGCTTCGGTCAGATAGACAATCGACGGGTTGACCGGATCGATCACCAGGTCACTGATCTTGGGCGTGAGCGTGAGTATGGTTGAACTGATTGCCTGCCAACTGTTTCCGCCGTCCCGGCTGCGAAAAATCGTGGATTTAACCACGGCGTAAAGTAAACGGTCGTTGTTGGGATGGACGACGAGAACGGACAGGGGCTGCATGCCCTCGACCGGTGATGCGCAACTCGTCCAGGTCTCTCCTCGATCAGTGCTCTTGAACAGCAGACGGTCAGTAGCGGCGTAGACAACAGGTGAAGGCCCGCGCGTGGCGGCCACAAAACGGATCGGTCCCCCATCGGGCCCCAAGGCGTGCCACGCATCACCCTCCCGGCCGCTTACCACGTCGACGGTCGAGTCGTTGGACAAGATGGTGTCGTCCCCGCAGACGAGAGTCGCCCGGTTAACACTGACCGGCAATGCGGACTGCGAGGCTTTAACTCTCAAAACGATCGTACTCGTGCCTCCTGGCGGCACCGGCGTGTTGCGTGTACAGCGGATGCGGGAAGCGTCGCCCGCCTGGGGCTGGCAGGACCAGCCCGTTCCTTCGGCTGCGACAAAGGCCATGCCGGCCGGAAGCTCATCGATGACCGTGATCGGTCCGCCGGCAGGCGTTCGTCCCATTCCGGTCACTGTCAGCAAATACTCGAGCTCCCCGCCGGACGCCAGTTTCCCGCGATGACCGGCTTGAAGGGCCACGTCCGGCTCGATGACGGGCACCGAGCTCTCGTAGGAAAGCGTATTGCCCGCAGAATCGGTGATAACAAACCGAAAACGAAGCTCCGCGGCGCCTGACCGGAGGGGAGGGAAAGTGACAGAATACCAGCCGTTTCCCTCGAATCGCCCGGGCAGCTCAACCCAATCTGTTCCGGATTCGGCGAACGCGCTGATCGCCGCAACCGCCCGGTCGTCGCCGACCCGCACGCCCATTTCGGCGCCCTCGGGCGGCACGGCGTCAACCGCCACTCCATGGGAGAGCAATTGGATATTTAGAAAGTACGGGGGATTGGGATCAACGCGGCCGGTATCGAAATCGGCCTTGATCACAACCGGCCGACCATCACCAGTCAGGAAGTTACTCCCCGTCTCGAAACGATACCTCCCGGGAGACACGGGAATCCCGACGGATTGGGACAATGGGCCGGTCGCGACTTCGGTGTCGCCTGCCAATAGGCGGAAGTTGATCGGCCCCGCCCGCCGATCGTCGCCTGTCTGGGACCGGAACCAGGAGGTAGACCCATCTAGGGAGGTAGACTCACCTGGTATCCTGATCGAGACTATCCCAGGCTCGTTCTCGAAGTGACCGTCCCAGTGGTAGGGACCAATGCCGCATGCCAAATCACTCGCCGCTACAGACCGGTAGGGCAGGACGCCGTTCTCGGAATATCTCCCAATCGTCAAGGCGGTCTTTGAGAGCCGTAAGAGCGACGTCGAGTAAAGAAAACTCTCGAGGCCAATATCTCCGGCATAAGCACCTTCGACCAGATAGCCGCCATTAAAATCGGCCCGCGGCTCTGCCATCAGGCGCCACTCTTCCTCAAATGGGGCGGAACCCGAAGGTATGACGGGGCCGACGCCAACCCGGCCGTTGTGCAGAAGGTGAGCCGAGACTACCTGCTTTCCGGCGTCCGCCAACCCCTGACGGAGGGTAATAGCCTTCAAATCGGCCGGAGTATTCCTCAACACCCGGCTCTGGTTGATTCCATCGTTGATACTTTGCATGAAGACGTAGCCCGGTTGACCAGCCCAGGGGGAGAGCAGCAAAGAAAAATCGAGGAAGTACTTGGAGCTCATGTCCGACCAGAGCGAGACGGGTTGGCCAGGCCCGTAGATGATCCCGAAGTACAGGTCAGTGGAGAGGTGCCGCAGGACGGCAAAACTGATGCTGGGGGTGGATTCGCTGGGGAGCGATCCATCCTGCAATACCGTGTCAACACGCACGATATGCGAAGCCTCATCCTGTGTCACTTGGATCGTCTTGTATCCGGAGGCCGCAATCCCTTCTCGCAAAACGAAAGCCGGTATTAGCCCGCCGTAAAAGGCCACGACGTCGTATTGACCGTCGGGCACTACCAGGCGTCGGTGATGCGAATGCCTCTCGTGAGCAAGCTCTAGTCCGCCTCCGTGCAAAATCACGAGCCCGTCTTGAGCCTCCTCGCCGGAATCAATGTCCAATATCGCGCCCTTCAGAAAACTGAATGGCAGCCGGAAGGCCTTTTCTCCTTCGTGGAAAAGGACTCCTCCTGAGTAATCGCACGGGTATTCGGACGCGGATGGGACCAATGAATTGTCGACCTGGACCTGGAAATCGACTGGCTGACTCTGGCCGGGACCCAGCACAAACTGGGAGGGAGATAAGAGCAGCGTGACTCCCGGTGGGAAATGGCCATCAATCGTCGCGGAATACGAAACCGGCGCCGAAGAGGAGTTCACCACCACCAGGGAACCGATGGGCGAGAAGACGGGTCCCGACAGGTCGTCGAGTCCCAGGCTGAAATTCGCCTGGCTGAAGCTGGTCGTAGCGCTCGCTGCCTTGAAGACGTCCAGCCGCCCGTTTCCCTGAGCAAAAGTGTGGAGACCCAGGTGACGGCTGCCTGCCATCAGTGCGGCTCGAACCTGAACAGGGGTCCAGCCGGCATGCGCCTGGAGTAACAGCGCCGCGGCGCCCGCCACGTGCGGCGAAGCCATGCTCGTCCCGTTAAAGCGACGGTAACCCGAAGCGTCGCAGCCAGCGCACAACCCGCGTGGGAAAGTGCTCCTGATTGCCACTCCGGGAGCGAGGATTTCGGGTTTGATTTGAAAAGTGTCGGGCGCCGGCCCGCGGGAACTGAAACGGGCGAGCTGGTCGCTGGTATCGACCGCCCCTACCGTAAGGGCCAGGCGCGCCATTCCGGGGGAGCCCAGTGTGTAGAAGGAAGGGCCGGAGTTCCCGGCCGCAACCACAACGAGAACACCAGCCTGAACAGCGTTATCCACGGACTGGGAAACCGGATCATCGGGGGTCCCGACACCACCGAGACTCATGTTGATGACCTGGGCGCCGTTCTTGACCGCCCACTCGACTCCTGCGACCACAGTCGACCACGAACCCGAACCCCCTGAATTCAAGACCTTGACTGCGAGAATCCTGGCGTCTGGAGCAACCCCCCGTACTCCGCCGTTAGCCGCGATGATCCCGGCAACGTGGGTGCCATGCCCCAAGTCGTCCATCGGGTCCTCGTCGTTATTGTATGCGTCATAGCCCCCGACGACCTTGAATCCGGGACCAATGCCGGCTCCCAAGTCGGGATGCGTGTAATCGACTCCCGAGTCGACAACTGCCACCGTGATTCCCTGTCCGGTCAGGCCCAACTCGGCCCCCGCACGGTCTGCGCCAATCATGGGGACACTCTTATCCAGATAGGCGGTCACTTCCCGATCGGGCCAGACGCGGGTGACTTCTGGAAGTCGCTCGATTGAAGGGAGCGTACTCCGCCGAACTGTGGCGGACAGGCCGTTGAAAAGAAGACCGAACTCGTGACGAACAACCTGACTTCGGATCGCAGAAGTCAGACCGCGTTGTCCCCTCATCTGGTTTTCCAACTGAAGAATCTCGTCCCCCACACTTCGGATCCTGACCTGCCGTTGTGCTTCGCGTTCTACTGCTTGAGCGAGCGAAAGCAGCTGCCGGGCTGCAAGGGGCATTCCGCCCGGCTCTTCTCTTAGCTCGACAATGACGTTGACTGTATCGTCAGGTGAATCAGGACCCTTGGCCTCTATACTGTATTGGCCGATAGACTGACCGTCCTGCATCAAATGCACAACGGCTTCCCCGGGTTTCAAGGGTCGGTTCACGGGAAGGCCGGAAGTTGGGTCGAGACCCGTGAAAATTGCGCGGTCAGGATCCTGGCCGAAGACCAAGCCGACAGCTAGGGAAAAGATAACAACCAGGCCGGAAAAAAGAGCGGGCCGACTGGAACTCAGATTAAGGCGATAACCGGGCATGCTTCACCCTCCCTTACCTGACATCCCAGCCTCAACCTGATTTGATGCCTAACTGAGAAAAAGGTTCAAGGGGAACTGCACAAAGGCCACCTTCCGAATTTCCGGAGCCACGGATGTCACCGTTCAGGTTCCAGGTCCAGTCCGCCGACCACGGGGCGTAGCGCTCCCTGCGACGGGGCGCGAAGAAACAGCAGGCGGTGACCCGGGTTGCGAGACCTGGAATGAGCCAAGGTCCACGGGCATAGCTGGCCAGGCAACCCAACCCACTGATTGGAACTGACACAAAAAGTGACTCCACAGCCATGTGCGACGAAAAAAGTGACACAAAAAGTGACACAAAAAGTGACACAGTCCAGTGGCGCATCGTATGTCAAACGAGCCTCCCACCTTTCGGTTCCTTGAGGAGCCGCGCCGTGCTCGGTTAATCGACCTGCGAGAGAAGGTGACCCCCTGGCCGAGCAGGGAAGGTCGGTCATGTCCAGGTCTAGGACTGTCCTCCCGACGCTGCTCGATGCGAGCCAGGGTAAAGCCCCTGTGTTCCTTAGAAGGTGTAGCGGACTGCAAACTGCATAACTCGGGGAGTCCCCTGAATCGCGGTGATCTTGCCGAAATCCGCGCCAGGCTCGCCGCGAGACGGATCCAGGCCCATGTCGAGAAACGGGCTCGAACCCAACCGCTGCGTGTTCGTCGCGTTAAAAACCTCCCATCGCAACACCACCCGCTGGTTCTCGGAATAGGGCATGACGAACTGCTTATGCACGGCAAGGTCCAGGGCCAGGTACGGTTCGACGCGCCATATGTTCCGGTCGCCGGTTTCCCCGGGCAACGGTGTCCGGAAACTCTGGTAGGCGTAGACCGGGTCGGTGAACAGGTTTGGATTGGCGCCGCCCTTGGTTGGACTCGCGCTTATGTCGCGGATCCTGACATCCGCGCTGCGGACCTGCCAGTTGGTCGCAAAGCCCGATAGATCCACTGTTCGGCCGGTCGGCAGCCCGCTGTTCCATCGCAGCAGACCGGAGATCTTCCACCCGCCCAAGGCGGCTTCCTGCCATCCTCGCATGCCGCCCAGGAGTGCCCTGCCGCGGCCCACCGGCACATCCCAGATCCAGTTGGCGTTGACGATGTGAGTCTGGTCGAAATCAGACACGGAACGCATGTCTCCAGGCTGCAACGGATTAACGATCAGGGCCGATGAGCTTAGCTGCCCCGCAGCCTCGAAAGCCGAGGAGTTATCAATAGACTTGCTGAAGGTGTAATTGACATCCAAAGTCAACGACTGGCGAAAACGCTCCCGGACGCTCAAGGCCAAGGCATGATAGTCAGACTCCGCGACCGAGCTCCAGGCGACCAACGAAGCCCACTGGGGATGATAGAAAACGTTCGGGATGATGCTGGCTGAATTCAGTATCGCTTGAATGTACGTCCAGTCCGGATCGTTGTGTCCGCCGGCCTCCGGGCTTGCGATCAATCGGTAGACCCGCTGAGTCGGAGTCAGGGAAGGGGTCGCGTAGCCCGGAAACAGATTGCTGAAGAACGGGATCTCAGGAATCGCGGACACCGGGGTGCCCTTAAGACGTTCCTTGGACAGGATCGCCGCAGCGGTGTACCAGTCCATTCCCGACTTGGGGTCCACGATATCGTTGGGCATCAAGACGTCCCGCTTCGCGAGCAGATGTCGAGCGGCGCCGCCCAGGTAGGCCGCTTCGACGTATAGACCCTGACCGACGTCCCGCCCCCACGACAGGCTCCATGTGTAGTTGACCGGGCTTCGCAGAGTATCGTCCAGCGTCGAGGCACTCCGCATCACGCTATTGGAGGGATACGTGTACGGAAACGTAATGCTGGCGGGAACTACGACCTCCGGGAAGGAGCGAACGTCGGGATTGAACGCGTTGAACAAGGGGCCTGGTTTGTCGGCGGCGTTAAAAGTATTGCGGGCAAGCGTCCAGGAAGAGGAAAAAGCAAGACTGTCGGAAAGATCGGGAAGCACCGCCAGCGCACTTCCCAGGTGGTCGTACGCCATTCCGGCGCCGGCCCGAATTACCGACTTCCTCTCGCCGAACAGCGCGCTGAGAATTCCATTGGTGAAACTGGGATTCCAAGCCAAGGCCCCGCGCGGCGAAAAGTTCTTCCATTCCCGGGCGTACCAGTCGCGCTTGTGATTGCTCGGGCCTCCGAGGTCCACTTCGATCAGATCGCTTAGCGCCTCGCCCTTCTGACTGCTTGCTTGACGTTCCTCGAAGAAGCCTCCCAGGCTGGTCGTGGTCATCGCCTGGTATCCATTGGTTTCAGTCAGCGGGTCGTCCAGGCTCCAGCGAACGCCTCCTGTCACGGTCAAGGTCGGACGAATCCGCCAGGAATCCTGGGCGTAAAGCTCGTACTCCCTGGTCTCGAACTCCCGGACTTTCGGCTCGCCGACCTCCAATAGAACACCGCCGGGGCTGAAGCTGTAATTGGCCTTGTAACTCGACCACTGGCCCAGCACGGCCGCCACCCCGCTCTCGAGGGTAGATACGCTTCCCGGCGCTACGTCCGAAATTGGATTAACGAGCGACGACCCGCCGGTTGCGTAAGAGTAAGGGTCGATCCCGGCGGAATCAAATGTGCCGTCCAGTGAACTAGTCCGGTTGGTTACAAAGCGAATGTTCGTACCAAACTGAAAGTGGTGCCGGCCTCTGATCCAGGAGAAGTCATCCGTAAAACTGTGAACGGGGGTGACCCGAGTCATCGTCCGGCTGAAATTGTAGGGTTGGAAGACCGAGTTGAAGGAGGCAGCGTTTTGTTCTGAGTCGCCATAGGCCGACACGGACTGACGAGTCAGCCCGTAGCGAAATGTATTCAAGCGTGAAGTGCCAATCGACCAGGCGTGCTGAATCATCACACCCAAGGGATGAGACCAAACTTCTGGTGAAGGCGTGTCGGGAAATCGGGGGGCAGACCAGCTTTTGTCCGATTGATAGTTGAAACGTAGTGAGAACTGCTGGTGCTCGCTCCTGCTGTGATCAATCCGCAGGACGTTCGTGTTGTAGTCAGCAGGCAGGTTCGCGTTGAAGCGATAGCCGCCCGTGTTTATTCCGTCTCCAGCCGTCGTATCGTTGGCTGGGTATTTCTCGGCCGCCTCTGCAAGAACCGCTGTAGCGTAAGAATTGACACCGCTCGAGTAAAGGCTGCTGATCTGCTGCGGAGTCAGAGTCACGAGATTGCCCGCGAGATTCTCGTATCTGACCGCTCCCGTGCCCAAGTGGGCGAGGGGTGTCTCTCGAACCAAAGTCTCCTGCCGGTGGTCTTTCCGCCCTTCGTAGTTATAGAAGAAGAAAGTGTGGTCCTTGCTGAGCGGAGCGCCGAAGCTGAGGCCGTAAATGTGGCGCGAAACATCGGGGCGCGGCAGCGGATCAGGGTTCCCGTTCGAGTCCAGCGCACGGTTGTTAAAGAAGTTGTTGGCCGCCGTCGCGGTGTTCCGGTTGTAGTAGTAGAGGGAGCCGTGTGGTTCATTGGTCCCGCTCTTGGTCACCAGTGACACTTGCGGTCCCGATGATCCGCCTTGACTGGCATCAGGATTGTGCGTGGTCACTTTGAGTTGCCGGATCGAGTCCGGGGTGACATGAAACGCCGGTTCGAGCGGGAATCCAACAAGGCGATTCGCATTGACGCCGTCCAGCGTCACGTTGGATTCGTCAGCGCGGCTGCCGGCCGCGAAGCCGGATTGAGTCACAGCGGGCTGCAAAGTCAGCAGCGGGACAAGATCCCGCGACTCCAACGGCAGGTCCGAGATTTGCGCCTGATCGATCGCGTTTCCAAGCGCCGCGTTCGCTCTGTGCAGAACGCGATCGCCCACCAGCAGGACCGGCTGAGCAGCTTTCCCGCTTTCGAGCTTCAAATCGAGGGTCCACGCGCTGTCGACCGTCAAATTGATGTTTTCGACTTTGATCGAACGAAAAGGAGGGACGTTCGCCGCCAGCGTGTAGACTGCGGGTGGCATTTGAGTGAAAACAAAGATCCCGCGCTCGTCTGTCTCCGCGGTTCTGGGGATGCCATTTGCGTTATTGATGAGGACAATCTCGGCGTCATCAACCGGTTTGTTATCCGGCTTGTACAGCGTTCCGGTGAGACTTGCGGTTTGTGCGCTGGCGGAGCAAGAGATTATCAAGACAAGCGTTAGAAGCCACGCGATCCTTAAAAACCAGTTTCTCCAATTGTAGCCGTACTCAGTGAACATCGTTTCCTCGACTTTCGGACTCGACACAGCCTCCGGCGGTCTGAGGCGCACCTTATGACAGTCGCTTGGACGAGAGCGAGCACCAATATGTCAGGAAATTTTGGGTTCGCAAGTCGCTCCGGCCACTTTTTACAAACCGTTAACCTCCAGTGACAAAACTCCAGACTCGGCCGGCTCCTTCCGTGAGACACTCTCGCACTTGGTGATATCAATGCGGTTTTCTAGCCTTCTACTTTTTCGTGTTCTGGTCCTGTTAGGTACTGCGGCCGCGCAAAACGCGGCGGCGCAAGACGAGCAGTGTTATGCGAAGGTTGTGAGCGCGACCGAGGCGGGTGTGACCGTGCAGTTTCACGCCGCCGTTTCGGCTCAGCAGGCCACCGACTCGATCGCCGGCGTGCTGATGTTAGTCCCCACTACCGCCACGGCCGGCTTCCTCCAGGGTTCGCCCAGTGACCCGGCCGAACCAGGTCGTGATACCGACGAGACGCGGTTTACCCACGTCCTGACCCGGAGGCTGGCCGTCATGTCAACCGAAGTGACAAGGAGGATGTGGAGCAGTCTGCAGGCGGTACAGCCGGCACTTGGTCCTGATCCTTCGAATACCCTGTACACCTCCGGCCTGGATGACCCCGTTCAGTCGGTCGATTGGTATACGGCGGTTTTGTTCGCTAACCTCCTGTCGATCCAGCAAGGCCTTGAACCGTGCTACTACACTGACAGCGCGTTTACGACCCCGGTCTTGATCCGAACCGATGTCACCGATTCGGTCTACTGCAAATGGACCGCCAGCGGCTATCGACTACCGACTGAGGGGGAATGGGAATGGTTTACACGAGCAGAGGCCATCGGACCTTTCTCGATCGATGATCCTACCTACAGTGCGCTTACAACAGGATGCGCCCCAAACGGCACCCTATCTGAGTTGGAGCGGGTCGCTTGGTTCTGTTCAAATGCCAATAACCGGACGCACCCTGCGGGGCAATTGGAGGCGAACCCGTGGGGTCTCAAAGACGTGCACGGGAACGTGTGGGAGTGGTGCTGGGACTGGTACGACACGTACCCAACCGATACCCAGACAGACTACCCCGGTCCAGCGTTAGGATCCTCGAGAGTTTATAGAGGGGGCGGCTGGTTCAACGACGCCCGAGCCCTCAGATCCGCGAACCGCTACTATGGTTTACCCGGGGCCAGATATTACAACATCGGGTTCCGCCTCGTAAGAACGGCGGACCAGTCGAGCTCGCAGGCCACGGCGTATCAATGGGACTTCGGGGACGGCACATCGCAGTCAACCGAACACAGTCCGACCCACGTCTATGAAACCCCGGGGGTTTATACCTGGACACTGCAGATGGCCCGATCCGACGGCGGGAGTTGCGAACCAACGGGGATAATCACGGTCAACCCGGTCGCGCCGACCACGCTTGCCGCGACCGTGACGGCCGAGGCAATAACGACTTCCGAAGCCAGTCTTTCGTGGTCATACTCGAAGAGTGGGATTGACCGATTCAGAATCGAACGAAAGCGGGGCGGCGAAACACAGTGGAGCGAGATTGCGGCTGTATCGGCGGACGTCCTGTCTTACATCGACCGCGGCTTGGATCCGGCCACGATTTACTCGTACAGGGTCTTGGCCCGCTCTTCCCAACTTCTCTCAAAGCCTTCCGGCGAGGCCGTAATTACCACCCTCCCGCCTTATTATGCACCGGCTGTTGTCACCCAGCCGGCCTCCCTGATGGTGACACCCGGGGAACGCGCCGTCCTGCAAGTGCGAGCGGCTGGCACCGGTCTTAGCTACCAATGGTACCAGGTCGGATCGGATAATCAGTTGCAAGCGATCCAAGGCGCCACGGGAAGCTCGTTCGACACTCCTCCGATGACCGGTTCGGCGTCCTATTGCGTCCGTATCAGCAATACGCTTGGGTCCGTCGAGAGCGAAGTCGTCACTGTCACGACAGGCGCGGTCGCGCCGTCGCAGCCGCACAAACGCTATATTCCATACGCGCGATTCGGGCCTTCGGACGAAGGTCTCTTCAGCGCGCTGGCCGTCTGGGCGCAGGACAACGATCCATCTGACGGGATCGTCACATTCACGCTCCATCGGAGTGACGGCGGTCTCATGTCAGTGCCATACAATCCGATCACTTATCGCCTGAAGACCGGCCAGCAACTGGCGCGGCTGCTCGATGAGTTGACAGGGGGGAATTCAGCGAGTGAGCAGCTCGGCTGGGTGGAAATCGCCAGCTCGAAGCCGTTGACCTCCTTTGTTCAGATTGGTGACGCAGACGGCCTCGACGGCGCCTTGCCGTTCCAGGAAGGGTCAGGAACGCTCTATTTCACGCGGGTATACGAAGGTGAAGGGAGTTTCCGAGGCAAAGCGGCGAAGACATTTTTAAGCATTACCAATATCAGCGACAAACCGGTGAGTGTCAGGCTTAAGTTGTACGACCCCTCCGGCTTTCCTGTCACCAACGAGGTCCAAGGTACCGTGCGAGTTGCCGAGAGTCAGGAGACGATTCCGGCGAAAGGTGTCCTCTCCGGCCCGATTGCCCTCCTTCTCGATATGCCACCCTTTGAGCTGCGCGGAGGCTACCTTGTCGCGAGCACGGAAGAACCAGGTAGCCTGGCCGGTCTCGCCATCCTCGATCTCCCCGAGGCCGGGAGCCTGATGGTCTTGAACGCCGCAACCCCGCTCAGCGACAAGGAACTGTATTCAGCACGGATCGCCGACGTAGAGGACATGTTTACGAATATCAAACTCGTCAACACGAGTCGCGAGGTTCGCGAGGTGACCTTGAAGGCCATCGGAGAGCAGGGCGCGGCACTCGCTGCGGAAAAGACCCTGAAGTTGCTCCCAGGGGCAACTGTCGAAGAAGATGCCCCTGAGATCTTCGAGGTAACTGGCGGAACGACGTTTGTCGGTTCCTTGCGCGTTTCTGCGGACGGTCCGGGGATCATAGGTGATGTCCTGTTCGGTCAGCCTTCCTCGTTTGGATTTGCCGCCGCCGCGCCATTGCAGTGGAAAACACTTGCCGAGGGGTTCTTCAGCCAGGTAGCTAACGGCGCGGGGATTTCGACCGAGCTGTCGCTCTTCAATCCCGGTTCGGCCACCGCGAACGTGACCATCGAGGCTTATTGGTCCGATGGAGTGATGGCCGGAACCAACACCCTGGAGCTGAAAGGAGGACGCGCAATGTCGAGAGGATTGGACGACTTGGTTCCGTCCTCTGCAGGCCAGATTGGCGGCCATCTGCGCGTGAGGTCCGATCAGCCGCTCATCATGATGGAGTTGTTCCACGGGACCAGCTTCCTCTCGGTTGTCCTGCCCGACATACCGGAGAGCTCGAGCCCCGCGGCCAACTCGGGCGATGGCGAGGGGGAAGAGATACCCTGATTCCTGGATTCCTGTCGCGCCGGTTTTTTCTGTCCACCTCTTTTTTGAACCTGACGCGGTCCAACTGCATCAGTAGAATGACATGGTGGGCAAGAGGAACCCGTTCGGGGGTGGGAACAATTGTCGGCTGACTGCACACCCTGTCTTTCCGAGCCGGATGTTAGTGGCGGGCGGCGACGAAACGCTTCCACGGCTGCTCTCGATCCACCTGCAGGAGCAGGAGATCGAGATCGATTCTGTCCGCTGCGGAGTGCAGTGCCTGGAGAAAGTTTTCCGCGAATCCTTCGCGATGGTACTGCTGGACTGGCCTCTTCCTGATATAGGCGGTTTTGAGGTCCTATCGCGCATTCGCACACGCCTGAGTATTCCGATCTTACTTTTGACGGCCGCCGGTCGCGACCTGGACAGGATCGTCGGGCTGGAAATCGGCGCCGACGACTGCCTGGAAAAGCCCTTCGACATTCGCGAGCTGGCGGCCCGCGTCAAGGCGGTTCTGCGGCGCTCTTACTCGTTTCCCAAGCCGGAGCTGCTCGTGATTGATACCGTCACCCTTGACGCCGGCAAGCGAACCGTCACTTCTGACGGAGTCTCCATTCACCTAACCGCTGCCGAGTTCGATCTGCTAAAGACTCTCTTGGACTCAGCGGGAAGGGTGGTAACCCGCGAACAGCTCTCACGGCTTGCTCTTGGCAAGGAACCGTCCGCTCTGGATCGCGGCCTGGATAACCATGTCAGCCGGGTGAGACGCAAGCTGGGAGCGCAAGGCAGCCGGATACAGACCATCAGGGGAGTCGGCTACCTCTACTCGTCCTAAGATCCGATTTCCCGAAGGGAGACCGTGAGCGGGCTCTGCACACGTGATAGTAGCGCGTAACGGTCATCATCGGGTTTGCCTGGTCGTGGATCTCTTTGAGTTGCTACTCTGGTCTGAGTTACTTTGAAAGTTGCCTTACACATTTCTCCCAAGAGTTCGGGCCACCCGACTCCTCGTCCTGCTGCGTTGCGGTCACTTTCCGAAAACGCAACCCGCTGATTCTTAATGGCACAAAAAGTGACACAGTCGGAAAATGCCAAAACCGGACGCGGGGCGTAACTGATTGGGAAAATGGGATTTAGCTGGAGCCGGCGAAGGGAATTGAACCCCCAACCTACTGATTACAAATGAGATCGGGGGCCGGACGGGCCCCGATCCTCGTCCCGCCTGTATTTCGGACCGAAAAGCCGGTCAAACGGACCTTTAAAGCGATTTCCAGGGTTTACAGGAATTACGCGCAGAAGGGTTGATGTAAGTAATGTGCGACGAAAAAAGTGACACAAAAAGTGACACAGTAATAGCTGCCGATTCCCTTCTCCGCTCTGCCCTCGGGGAGTTCAATGACGTCCGGCTTGGGAAATTGGCAGTCGATTGGCGATACAGAACGCTGGAGTTTCCAATATCCCCCGAAAGGTGATTGTTAATGGAGTACAAATGGAGTAACGATTGCTCAGGTGTTGCGGCTACCGTCCTTTGCACTTGGCAGCCATAGTCCGGGCCAGGCCGGGACCAAGACGGCTTCTGAACAAGCCAAAGAGCTCATCCTCCGTCATGCGCTCGGCAAAATCCCGCAGCATGCTCTCCTGCGCCTGAAAGGCGCGAACGGTGACCTGTTCCGGATCAACCAGGGAGTGGAGAATCGATTTCAATTCGGCGCGGATATCGGCTGTGGCGGGATTTTCGATTAGATTATTGAATTCCCCAGGGTCCCGCGCCACGTTGAAGAGCAGGTCATCATGCCAGGTGAAATGAATATACTTCCACTCACCTTTCCGGATCATGAACGAGCCGGTCCCGTTGCCTTCGGAATGACATTCGCTGTAGGCAAAACCCGGGTGGGCTCCGGGCTGTCCGCCTATCATCGAAAGCAGCGACCGGCCTCGCAGTTTGGCGGCTTTATCGGATCCAACGCGATCTAGAATAGTGGCCACCAGGTCAACATGGGCCACAGGCGCATCCACGCGAAGAGACTTGGGTAGACCGGCCCCCGCCATGATCAGCGGCACCCGGGCGGCGACGTCATACAGATTGTTCTTATACCAGAGACCGTGCTCGCCCAGGGATTCGCCGTGATCCGAGGTGTAGATGAAAAGCGTGTTCTCTAGCTCGCCGGTCCTTTCCAGCTGGTCCCAGATCTGGCCGACGTATTCATCCAGCTCCGATATCAGAGCGTAATACCCGGCTCGCGCCCTCCGGATACGCTCGTCCGGAATCGGAGTAGCGATGCGTTTGAAGTGCCGCAATTCCTGGTAAACGGGATGCAACGCCTCCAGATGCCCGGGCGGGATATTGGGCATATCGACGCTCTCCGGAGGGTACAAGTCGAAATACTGTTCCAAGGCGACAAACGGGGGATGTGGGGCGGTGAAACCGACATACAGCGCCCAAGGCCCCGCCCCTCGTTCTTTCGTCCGCATGAAACTCAACGCCAGCTGGGCGCGGGCCGCGTCTGAGTGTTGCTGCGGGCGCGAACGTCCCTCGACGTCTTCCCGTTCACGGACACGATAGGGCACGGGACGACGAAACAGCGAGGTGATGTCGGGATTGCGACGATGCCCCGCCTCGACGTCGACTTCGTCGAACCCGCTTTTGACATCCTCATTGAGGTCCATTTTGCCTATGGCCCGGCAGTAATAACCCCGCTCGTTCAGGTAGGTAGACCAGAGCGGATGGCGCCCATCCCATACCGTGGAGTTGCAGAAGGAATTGCAGTCCGAGGCGAACATGCCCGTCATCATGCTGGCACGCCCCGGCCCGCACAACGGATGGCCCGTGTAGGCGTTCGTCAATACGACGCCCTGGGCGGCAATGCGATCTAGATGAGGCGTTTTGACAACGGGATGCCCCATGTAGCCCGCATATTTCCAGCTGTGCTGATCCGCGCAGACGAAGACTATGTTCGGGAGCTTTGCGGGCTGGGCGGCAGCACGCGATCCATCTGTGACAGACAGCGCGGCGCCGAGCCCTACACTCATGCGCCTGGAGAAATCCCGGCGCGACATACCCTGCGACATCGACTAGCCTCTTCTTCCACGCACTTTCTCGGCGGCTCGCCGAATTCCCGTCACCATGTCATGGATGTTCTGCTCAGTCAAGCGCGGATGCATAGGGAGATTCAGCTCTCGGCGGTAGAAGAAATCCTCGGCCTTGGGACAGAGGTGGCTACCGTAGCCCATTCTCTTCCAGCCAGTCAGGTCGTAGGTCGGCTGGTAGTGCAGAATTCCCTGCACGCCTTCCTCCCGGTAAAGAACCCTGAGAAAGTCGTCCCGGCTGGCGCCCAGCTCATTCGCTTCGACGCAGAGTGTATAGAGGTGATACACGTGAATGCAGTTCGGGTCTTCGCAGACCGGCGACAAGCCCTTGATGTCCTTGATTCCTGCGGTAATCGCCCTCCCGATTTCCTGTCGTTTCGCGTTCAGGGCGGGAAGCTTGCGTAACTGAACACGCCCGACAGCGGCCTGGATCTCATTCATCCGGTAGTTGTTCCCCCACCGGCCGAAAACATCCACGACATCAAAATGGGAGGGAACCCAGTAGTCCGTCTGATCGGTCCAGGGCTGAATATTCATGCAGCGCAGCTTCTCGATTCCATCCTGGAACTCATCGCAGTTGGTGGTAATCATGCCGCCTTCACCGCACGTCGTCATGTTCTTGAGCGAATGGAAGCTGAAGCAGCCGATATCGCCGATGCTGCCCGCTTTGCGCCCCTTGTATTCCGCTCCCGGGGTGTGGGCGCAGTCCTCCAGGACATAGAGCCCGTGCTTGCGGGCGATTTCCATGATCGGGTCCATGTCGCACATCTGCCCCCCGTAATGCACGACATAAATCGCCTTGGTCTTTGCGGTGACTTTCTTCGCTATCTCCACAGGATCAATATTGAAAGTCCACGGATTAATATCGGCATAGACCGGACGGGCACCCTCTTTCACGATCACCAGCGACGTAGCGACGAAGGTATTGGGGGTGACGATCACTTCGTCGCCGGGCCCGATGCCAAAAACCTGGGTCGCGACGTGCATCGCCGTAGTGCAGTTTGAAACGGCAAAGGCATGCTTGACGCCGCACATCTCGGCGAATTCTTTCTGGAAGGCGGAAACCTGGGGCCCCATGGTCAAGCTATCCTGATCCATGGCTTTTGCCGCCGCCCTTTTTTCCTCTTCGCCGTAGATCGAACCAAAAAAGGAGTACGGGACCTTCAGAACGACACCGTCGTCAGCCGCATAACTGCTGGTTATGCCGCCCTCCGATTCCGCCCCGCTATTTTTTGTAATTTCCTCGTTATGCATAACTTTCCTCCGGGTCGATGTCGTGCAGTCCTAATAGGGAAACAACGTCCGAGTCCCTTCACCTCAGATTCTGGGTGACTCCGGTTTTGGACGACTCATAGGCCATCTCGACGATCCGCAGGATGTGGATACCGCGTCTGGGATCAATTTCGGCCTGCTTCCCGCTCAAGAGAGCCTGGGCGAAGCTCTCGAATTCACAGGTGTACGGGTTGACTCGCTCAAACGGCTCGTCACGAAAACTCGACTGGAAATCCTTCAATTGGCCGGCTTCGTACCCCTTGCCCTCCGCTTCCGTGTAGAGCTCCAGCCTGCCGTCCTTCCCTTGCCCGATCGTCCCTTCAGAAAGAACAGCTCCGCGGCTTCCGTAAATCTCAAGCCGTGTGCGCGAAGCCGCGTCCGGAACGCAGAAGAAAGTATCGACTGTGGCCTGGGAGCCGGTTTGAAATTCAAGAAGGGTTGTGGCACTGTCCTCGACTTCGTAGTCATGAACTTGAGTGCGGATGACCGCAGCTACCTTCACGATCGGTCCGAGGAACATCTCCAGGAGGTCAAAGAGGTGGGTTCCCATGTCGATCAGCGCGCCGCCGCCACCCAGGTTGAGATGCTGGCGCCATGCGCCCTGGATCGGCGGATACCAGCAGGCCAACTGCGCGCGAGCGTAGACCGGCTTACCGATGGTCCCGCTCGAGATGAGCTCCTTAATCCGGCGGTGAGCCCCGTGAAACCGCATCATGTAGCCTTCCTGCAGGACCACACCCGCCTTCTCGCAGGCGCTCACGGCCTCTTCGGCCTGGCTGGAGGTCATGCACATCGGCTTCTCAACGAAGACGTTCTTGCCTGCCAGCGCGGCCTGTTTGATTTGACTCAGGTGAAGGTGAACGGGAGTTGCGATGTAAACAGCGTCGATGTTCGGGTGAGCAAACAGGGCATCTTCCCGGTCGTAAAAGGGCACCGCATACTTACCGCCCAAGGCTTCTGCGTTGGCGACATCCATGACCGCAGCCAGCTCACAACTCGGAGCTTCCAGCAAACCCGGAAGAGCTCTCCGGTCAGCAATCCCCCCAGCGCCGATGACTCCGAAACGAACTCTCTTCATGAGGTCTTTTCCTTCCGCCGAGTTGAGAGCAGCCTGAAGAATGCGGCTGATCTTTAGCTTTTCTTTCGGAGTGCGGTGGCCTTGACACCGCTTTGTGTTCGCCGGCCTTGCCGGCGGCCTTGGCACTTTCGATCATGGTTGGGCCGCCGGCAGGGCCGGAGAACACAAAGCGGTGTCAGGGCCACCGCACTCCGAAAGAAAAGCTAAAGTCTCAAAATTCTGCCGCCCCACTCCATAAAAGGCTTCACCACGTCAATCGCAACCGGACCTGCATGTTTCGAGCGGCCCCGGATTCGAGACTGTCAACCAGTGAGCCGATTTTCCCTACGTTCGTATTCGAAAGGACCGCGTTGGGATTGGCGAAATTCGGATGGTTGAAAAGGTTTCTTACAGCCAACTCGAGCATCAGCTTGATGTCTTCGTGAACCATGAAGTTCTTGGCGAGCCCAAGGTGAAACACGTTGATCCCGGGACCCTCAAGAACGTTCCTCCCGCAGTTGCCGAACCGGCCTGAACCGACTGGAGGCGCCACGAAGGCTGAGACGTCAAAATAGCGTGCGAGGCTGAATTCCGACAGGCTTCCATCAGCGAGCCGATCGGGCCTGCCTCCGATGGTGTTGGTGTTGGAAGGATCCGACGCGGTGAAGGTCGGGTTGAACCAGCGGCCGCTCTGGGCATACACCGTCCAGATCGTCTCCCAGCCGCCCAGGACCTGATCCAGATACGAAGGTACCGTGGACAAAGCTCGCCTGCCGCGGCCGACGGGGATCTGCCAGATCACGTTGCCGACAAACCGATGCTGGATCGCGTAAGGCTCGCGTCCTTTCTCGGCCTGGCGGTCGTACGGATTTTGCATCACGACCCCGGCATCGCGATAACCCGAGTCCTGGACATCGGAGATGTTATTGGCCCAGGTGTAACCAAAATCGAAGGACAGGCTGCTGAATCGACGTTTAGCCTCGAGCTGCAGCGCATCGTAGTAAGCGTTGCCGCCTCGGTCGTTGTAGAGGATGTCACTAAAGGCGGGATAGGGACGCCGGTTTTGGCTGAAAGCCGTCGTACTCGGTAGTGGTTTGTTGATATCCCGCCTCAGGACAAGCTGATTGCTCCTCGAGCCGATATACGAAATCCGGAACCCAGTCTGGTACCACTCCTTTTCTATCGACAAATTCCACTGATGGATGACGGGATTCAGCAGGTCCGGATTGACGGCTTCGATCACGGGCGGCGCCGTCGAGGCCCCGGTCGATGTCGGACCAAAGGCCTGCGGAAAGGAAAACAGAGGCTTGCCTGCCGTCATCTTGTTCGTATAGATCTCGTCGCCGGGAGTAAACGGGCCTTTGAGAGAATTGTCCAGAATGCCGGTTCCGAGGCGGTCGTAGAACAGGCCGAACCCAGCCCGGACCACAAAGTCGTTCGACTGAGTCGGACGGAAGGCGAAGCCGATCCGAGGCGCCAGGTTGTTCTTATCACCCCGCCAGAGCACCCCTACCGGAAACTGCGAGCCGTCTGCCACAGCGATCTTGACCGATTTATTGAACAGTGGACTGACCTGTGCCAGGGCTTCCTGGGAGGCGAGAATCAATTGGCCCGACGCCCGATCGAAGTTGTACATCGTGTCCCGGAGATGACTCACCGGGGTCTCGTACTCATAGCGCAGGCCAAGTTGCAGCGTGAGCCGTGGACTGATTTTGAAATCGTCGCTGAGGAAGAAACCCCAGTCTGTCTGCCGGCGGTAGTCAGCCGGCGCCGGAAAAGTCTTCGAGGTTTGCTGGGGCAGACCGAGGAGGAAGTCGGCGTATGCGACTCCAGCGCTGGCGACCCCTCCACCCGTGAAGAACCCAGTGAAGTTGTACGCCCCGTAGGTCTGAGGCGGAATTAAAACCGAGTTCGGATGCTCTCGCCTGATCTCGGCGCCGAACTTCCAGGTGTGCTCGCCCCGGATCCACGTCATGGAATCGCTCAACTGGTGCATCTGCTCGGCCAGGGCCGCGTCTTCGACTTGGGTCAACTGCTGCACTGAGGTGATGCTAATGACAGGAATGCCGTAGGCGTCGGGAACGTTCTGGATCCCTTGTATGCCCACATCAGACAAAACTTCCAAACCTCGCTGCGGACCGTGGTACTTGTTGAAGCTCCGGTGGTACCCCAGGCGAAATTCGTTGATCAGAAGCCCCGAGAAGGTGTGAGTGTCGCTCAGAATCGCGCTTCTCAGGTTGCGCAGTTGGCTCCTCGGCCCGACCGTCGGCAGATTGGCCTCCATCCGGGCAACGTTGAACTGGACCCACCCCACCCGAGCATACATGGTGTTCTGGTCGGTCAGCTTCTGATCGAACCGCAGGTCAATGTTGCCCATTTTGACCGAGTTGTCGAAGATGATGCGATGGTTCAGCTGGGTAAAAACAGACGGGTCCCCGTAATTCGGCAGAGGGTAAAAGCGGTCCTGGATGCGTTTTGAAACCGCGTTGATCCGGTCGGCCGGGATCTTATTTTGGGGGAAAGCCACGTTGGTCAGGGGATCCTTGATTGTCTTGAAGGTCGACGCGGAGAAATCTCCGGCGCGCATCGCGGCCGTGGGCACGTTGGCATTGACCGTGGCAAAACCTGGGCTGAAGCTGCCGTCATAGGAGAGCATGAAGAAGGTGCGGTCCTTGCCGTTATATAGTTTTGGCAGGACCAACGGGCCGCCGAACCAGGCCCCGAAGGTGTGATCGTGGCTGGCAGCTTTGGTCGGCGAGAAGAAGGACCGGGCGTTCAAGGCGGAGTTGTTGTGATAGTAGCGCAGGCTGCCGTGAAAATCGTTCGTGCCGCTGCGCGAGATCTGCTGGAGTATGGCAGGCTGCGAGTATTCCGCGCTGTTGTTGACCGCGAGAACCCGCAGCTCACTGGTCCCCTCCATGGTCATCGTCCCGGAGCCCAGCGGCGAACCAGCGCTCGGTGTGCCGATTCCGTCCACATGAATCTCCAGCTGCGAGCCGCGACTTCCGGCCAGCGAGTAGACGAAGGTTGCCGTTCCTGATACGAAATTCGGGAGCGACACCAGCGCCTCCCAAGGCCGGTTCCCAGTCGACACGGCTGACTTCATGTGACCTTCGTAGTCGAGGGAGTTGGAAATCGAAGGTGTTTCGCTTTCCACCACCGGAGTAGTGGATTCGACACGGACCTCGTTGGCAACTTCGCCAACCTCCAACTGAACATCGATCCGGATCGTGCGGCCAGCATCCAGAACGACGCCGGGACGGACGAACCGTCTGAATCCGCTCATCTCGGCCGACACCGCATAGGTCCCCGCCACGAGGTTCGCGATCTCGTAGCCGCCGGTCTCATTGGTCAGGAATTCCCGAGTCCAGCTGGTGCCCTCATTCTGCACCACTACCGCAACCCCGGGTATCACGCCTCCCGTGTTGTCCCGCACGGTACCAACGATTCTGCCGAGATTGGTTTGGGCGAAGAGCCCGACGCTTAGGAAGGTTGCCAGGAAGGCCACGACCAGGGTCGATCTTCTCATCTCACACCTCCGCAGAGGCGCTGCGCCT
>Ga0105091_10000089_pt1 | contig 31575 bp, 20 predicted proteins | sample PPLLak1March2015_FD_87022 | JGI IMG/M metagenome (GOLD analysis project Ga0105091, IMG submission 87022) | Freshwater sediment microbial communities from Prairie Pothole Lake near Jamestown, North Dakota, USA - PPLs Lake P7 Core (1) Depth... | ecosystem: Environmental > Aquatic > Freshwater >... | reverse complement strand
TTTTCCGGCTGATCCAAGTTGCTCCCGTCGAGGTTGTATCGCTCTGCGACGTGAATCAACAGACACTCGACCGCGCGGCTGAGCTGGTGGCCCAGCGACAGGCTTCCAAGAAACGGCCGCGCACCTATCGCGACTACCGCGAGATGCTCAAGGAAAGGGACCTGGACGTCGTCCTGGTCGATACTCCTGATCATTGGCACGCGTTGCCGATGATTGCCGCCGTCCAGGCGGGTGCGGACGTCTGGGTCCAGAAGCCGATCAGCGTAGATGTGATCGAGGGGCAGGCGATGGTCGCGGCAGCGAGAAAGCACAAACGTGTGGTGCAGGTGGGGACCCAGCGCCGCAGCACGCCTCATTTGATCGAGGCGCGCGATGAGTACTTGCGTGCGGGCAAGCTCGGCAAGATCGGGATGGTGGAAATCTACTGTTACTCGGGCCAGTTTGCCCGCGGAAGACGGCAGCAGCCGGCCTCTCCGCCACCTGATGTCAAGCCGCCCGACTACCTGGATTACGAGATGTGGGTCGGACCGGCGCCGATACGGCCTTACAGCGACCTGATGAATAACAACTGGCGCGCCTACAAGGAGTACGGGAACGGGCTCATGGGGGATATGGGCATCCATATGCTCGACATGGTCCGCTGGATGCTTGGCCTCGGCTGGCCCAAGAGGATTTCTTCGACGGGTGGAATCGTGGTGCGAAAGAGTGGACCCTCGAATACTTCCGATACGCAGTTGGCCACCTTTGAATTTGATGACCTGACGGTGGTTTGGCAACACCGCGCGTGGGGAGAGGCGCCTGATCCGAAATACTGGTGGGGGGCGACGTTCTACGGCGAGAACGCAACGCTGAAAGCCGGGGTTTACGGATATGACTTCATCCCCTTGGAGAACGGCCAACCAGTTCACCGGGATGTGACATACGAGCTCGAGCAGTACCCGGAAGACAAGACCGAGCCGAGACTCGAGCATTTCGCCGCTCCCGCAATCCGCTACCAGATGAAGGACTTCCTCGCCAACATAGCCTCTCGAGGGAAACCCGTGGCCGATATCGAAGAAGGCTACATCTCGACGAGCTGCTGCATTATGGCCAACCTGGCCATGGAGCTGGGCCGGACATTGGCTTGGGATCCGACGAAGCAGCGGGTAATAGGCGACGACGAGGCAAATGGCCTTTTGAAGCGCCCGTATCGCGAACCCTGGGTCCACCCGGATCCCGGGAAGGTCTAGCAACTCTTTCAGAGCCGGTCGCTACGCGTTTTGGGCGTTAAGCTGCCGGCTCTAAAAAACCTCTGACGGGGCTGCCCCATCTTTTGCTTTCTCCGCTCTTTTCCAATACTATCCATTTCAATTGACCACAAGGAGGTAACGATGTTGCCGAGGTATCTCCTCGTCCTTCCCCTTTCGGTCCTGTTCGCGGCCTCTTTTTCAGCCGCTCAAACGTCTTCCGTTTCGGGATACGGCTGGAAGGTTTCGGTCGAGGCCCCAACCGCGACACTTCGAATCGAACACGAGCGTGTGGGAACGGTCGCCGATCGTATGATCCTGGGTCTGAGTCAGCCGGGAGGGATCGCGCCGTTGAAATCAGTACGGGCCTCAAAGTCGGGGCCGAACCAGCTTTCCTTGACTAGCGAGAACCCTCCGACTGCGTGGATGATTCAGCTTGGCGACGGCCGTTTGATGATCTCCTGCACCTCGTCGGAAGGAGTCCTCGTCGGCCAATTGCCGGCCGGCAAAGATCGAATGCCGGTCCGGCTTCTTGATCCTGCCGGCACGCCGGTTAACTGGGTGGGGACGGACGAGGTCGTGAGCAGTTTTTCAGGCAGCGAGACGATCAACCAGTCCTTCCTGCCGGTTAAGAACCCTGAGTGCATGTACTTTTCACTCGGGCCCACGCACAATCTGAATTTCGACGACGTTTTTGACCGGGCCAGCGACTCCGCCCTGGACTTTCCTCCCCGCTCAACTCTCACTCGGAATCGCGAAAACCAGGACCTGATTGACATTTCAATACCGGTATCCGGCAATGCGACTATCCGACTGCTGCCTGATTACTTCAAACAAACGCTGGGTGTCCCGTTCTACGTCCCTTACGACGACAGCCGCTTTAAGACCGCCCCAACCGTCTGGTGCAGCTGGACCGCCTACTATGCCGACATCCGCGAAGAGGACATCGTGGCCAATACGGACTGGATCGCGGACAATCTCAAGGGCTACGGATTTCAATACGTGCAATTGGACGACGGATACGATCGCGGCCCGAACGGGGAACACTACTGGATCGAGCGATGGGACAAGTCGAAGTTCCCGCACGGACCGGAATGGCTCACCCGGTACATCAAATCGAAAGGCCTCCATCCAGGATTGTGGCTGGTTCCGAACGCGTACGCGGGGGCTGTCGATTCTCACCCTGATTGGTACCTGCATTTCAAGAACGGTGGGATGGTGCGGGACTACCACACCCCGGCCCTCGATTCGTCGAATCCGGAGGTGCTCGCATTCCTGAAGAAACTCTTCACCACCTTGCGGGGCTGGGGTTTCGAGTATTACAAGTTTGACGGCGAGCACGCGATACCCAAATACGCGCCGAACGTGGACCTGTCCCGCCTCTATGACAATGCCGCTGATCCGATGGACGTCTACCGCAAAAGGCTCGCCGTAATACGCGAGGCGGTCGGCCCTGACACTTTCATCGAAGGCTGCCAGGCCGGGACTCCGTTGAACGGTGTCGGCTTCTTCAATTCCTCCTTTACCGGCCACGATGTCTACAACAGCTGGCAGGGCATGTATGCGCTTTTCAGCTCGATCAACGCCAATGCCTTCCTGAATCACATGGTCATTTACGTGATGCCCGGGGAAGGGATCGATGTGGGTCCTGAGATGACGGTCGAAGAGGCGAAGACGCGCCGTGTACCGAGTTTTGTGAGGGTCGCTGAAAGCCGTGAGAAACCGCTGGTCGGCTTTGGAACCACGCTGGATGAGGCGCGGACGCTCGCCACTTATGTTTCCCTCAGTGGCGTCATTTATCCCGTGGCCAGCGTCTTGCCCGAGCTTCCCGCGGAACGCGTCCAAATACTGAAGGCGACACTGCCGACACTGCCGATCTTCCCGGCGGATCTCTTTAGCCGCGGGACGGACATGCAGTGGTACAAGTTCAAGACGACGCAGCCCGACTACTACCTGCACAACTATCCGGAAATCATCGATCTTAAGGTCAACGCGGAATCAGGAATGTACGACGTTGCGGCTTTCACAAACTGGTCGAGCGCGCCCGTGACCCGGGAAATCTCCCTGACCGAGAAACTAGGACTGCCGGGAGGCGGGGATCTCGTGGCTTTCGACTTCTGGAGACAAACAATCGTACCACTGCAGCCGGGCAGCGCCGGCGGGCAGAAAGTAAGCCTGGATATTCGGCCGCATGAAACCCGCGTCCTTCTTGTCCATGCGGCTTCAAGCGGGCCTCAATACCTGGGCACTTCCCGGCACATCAGCGGCGTTTACTCGATACTTAGACTCGCCCGGCAGGCGGGAGGCGTGTCCGGTTCCTCTCAGACGATCGCTGGCGAACCGTACTCGCTGTGGTTTCGAGTCGACCGCGCGCCCCAAATCCAGGTAGAAGCCGGCGGAAAGCCTGTGAAGTTTGACCAAAAGCTCGACCGCAACCTGCTGACCGTCACCTTCCAGGGCCAGCCGGAAGTCGTGAACTGGAGCGTGAAGCAGTAGGTGGACGGACAACAATGGACCAAGTGGACGAGATGGACAAAGTGGACCGCCCGGCTGTCCAGGTCGCCCATCTCGTCCACTTGGTCCATTGTTGCTTTTACTCCGGCAACAACTCGCCGCCGGTGATTTTCAGAGTGTACGCGTGCCGACAGGGCAAGTCTTCGGGGCCTGGCGTCGGCATTTGAATAACCAGGTTAGTTCCTTGCGTCTTTGCGCTAACCGGCTGGTTCCAGCCGAGCATCGTCACCTGGAAGCCCGCGGGTACTTTTATGTTGCGAAGGGTGAACTCCTTGCCCGGCCAGCCGGGGAGAATCGCGTAAAGCGCGTCAGGTTTTTTCGTGAAGAACGCCTGCTTCACTGCCACGCCGCCTTTGGCGTCAAAACCGATTTGGTTCATCAGGTCGTACTTGATCATGTACTCGCCGAACTCCTGTCCTGGCCGCTTGCCTTCGGACCACTGGTTGGCCCGGCCCGCGAAACGGGTTCCGTAGATCGCTTCGCCATTGACCTTAAGCCAATCCCCTATTTCCAGGAGGCGCTGCTGCATGATGACCGGGATCCGGCCATCCGCCGTAGGGCCGATGTCGAGCAGGAAATTGCCGCCACGGCTCACCAGGTCCACCAGGATCATGACGAACTCACGGCCGGTTTTGTAGTCGTCGATGGCTTCGGCCCGATTGTAACCGTATGAATAGGCCATGCCCCGGCTCTCTTCCCAAGGATGTGAGGCGTCCTTCATGCCCGCGGCGTATTCGGTCGTGTAATAGCCTCCGTGCTTGTGGCGGCAGTCTTTCCCCCACCTGTCGTTGACCACGACCTCGTTCTTGACCGGAGATTCATTGAAAAGCCAGGCGAGTAATTCTTCGCTCTTCCAGGCTTTGGAATCCATATCCCATTCGCCGTCACTGAAGATGATCGCCGGCTGGTAGCGGGTGACGACATCCTTGAACTGAGGCGTCATGTGCTCGTCGACGTAACGCTTGCGGTCCGAGAGCCATAAAGGGTTGAACCACTCGTAGAGCGAGTAGTAGAACCCGTACTTCAGCCCTCGTTTCCTGCACGCCTCGCCGAGATCGCCTAGCAGGTCCCGCTTCGGTCCCATCTCGACTGCATTCCAAGGGCGTCCCCAGGTTTTGCTGGCTTCGGCGCTCGGCCACAGGGCGAAGCCTTCGTGGTGCTTCGATGTCGGCACGATGTACCTGGCGCCCGAGCGAGCGAAAATGTCAGCCCAATGGTCGGGATTGAACAGCTCGGCATGGAAAGACGGCGCGAACTCCTTGTAGTCGAAGTTTTCGCCGAAGTTCTTCTTGTGGAATTGCCACCAGACATTGTCTGGTTTCTTGTTCGCCATCTTGTTCCAGTACCACTCGGCGTATTCCTTCGGAGCGCCCCACGCCGGAACCGAGTAGACGCCCCAATGGATGAAAATCCCGAACTTCGCATCCAGGTACCAGTCGGGCGTGGGCCTTTTGTCCAGGGATTCCCAGTTCGGCGCGTACTTCACGTCGGCCGCGAGCGGAAGGCCGGTCAAAAGGGCGGTGCCAAGGAGGGTAATTAGAATTGTGTGCTGCAATCTTGCAGAAACCATCTGTTTGGATCTCCTCTTTACGGACGAGCACGGACGGACACGGACAGGCACCGACCAGCGATGTGGTCCGTGTTTGTCCGTGCCCGTCCGTGCTCGTCCGTCACTTAGTGGGCCACTAGGCTCTTCAGCTGCTCCACCGTCACCTCGGTTTTCGGGTCAAATCGGTCGCTTGCCGCGTAGTTTAGCAGGCTAGAGCGGAGTTGGCGGGCAACGAGGTTCCCCTCCAGCCCGGTTTCCAGGTCGATGCTCGATACCAGGAGCTTTCCTTTCCCGACCTTCGCCTCGAAAATCAAGCCGAGCCGGCGCGCCGTAAACCAATCGTCGATGACCTGCACAATGGGCTTCAGCCCGGAGGGCAGCTGATCAAGGATCATCGCTCCTGCGCGTTCGGGACCGAGCAGGTACCACCATTGCCAGTTCGTGTGATCATCGGTGGGGAAGCCCGACAGAGCCGGGTGCTTCGGGTCGCAGAAAATGCCGAGAGTATGAGGCGCCTGCCTGGCGGTCCAGGCCGTATTCCAGAAAATGCTCGAGAAACCCAGTTCGATCTTCCCAAGTTTCGGGTCGGGCGCCACACTTCCTGCCGGAATCAGAAGCAGGACTTTTCCGCCTGACTCCAGTGCAGCCAATGTGTCAGGGTTTAGATCCCGAGCAATAGTAACGCTTCTCGATCGAGGATCAGCCTGCGCTTTGGGATAGACCCAAAAATCCCAGTCATTCTCGAAAGACGTGCCGTCCAACCGTACCACCAATTTGAACCGGCGGGGCGCTCCCAGCTCGCCGAGAGCGATGCTGACTTTGCCGACAGAGACCCCGTTGTCGACGGGGATATCCTTCGGCAGAAGCTGGCCGGCGACGAGTGCAGTACCGGCGTCATCGACCACTTTCCATTCGGCCACGGCACCCCTCAGGGGCCGTGGGCCAAAATGAGCTACTTCAATCGCGGCCTCCAGCGTCTCATCGGAGGCGAAAACCCGTTTAGGCAGCCGGGCGAGCGGGACCGTCCTGTTACAGAAGCGAGCGTACTCCTCGGGCATCACATAACCCTTGGAGTCCCAGAACGGATCGAGCACGCCGACGAGTGCCGTGCCTTGGCCGGGGAAATCATGCAGGTCAAGCAGCTGAAACCCTCCCATGCCAGGGGTGCGCAAGGCCGACTCGATGTCTTCCTTGTAGCAAAGCGTCTGAAGTTTTCCGGAGGCGAGGAAAAAATCACGCGCCTGGCCGGCCATCCCGTGCTCTTCCAGCCGGTCGCGAAAGATCTCGAAGTTCCGGGGCTTCAGGTAGCCCGTATATTTCACCATCTCGTCGAAATTCGGGTACACGCACCACTGCCCGATTTCGTGGCTGATCACCGGCACGGTGCTTTGCGAGATGTAGTCCCGGTAGTCCGTCTCAGTCTCAGGTGGCTTCGAATTGATCCGTGACTTAAGACCGGCACGCCAGGCTTGAATGCGGGGTTTTGCCGTCACGAGGAACTGATTCTCGGGAAGCTGCGGCCACCCGGCCCCGCTGCTGTAAAGCCTCCGCGCGTCTTTATCCCGGTAATGCGAGACCCATTTGGACAGGAATTCCTGATGGTGCGTTCCACCCGGCTCGTTACCAGACAAGAGAAACAGGAATGAGGGGTGGTTGCCGTAAGCCTCCAGGATCCTGTCCGCTTCTTCGTAAATCCACTTGTCGACCGGCTTGCCGTCCCCCAGGGCGGTCGATTGATTAGGCCAGGAAGAGCATTCCACATGGTAGTAGAAACCAAGCTCGTCAGCGGCGACAAAGGCAGCCTCCGGCGGGCACCAGGAATGAAAGCGGATGTTGTTTAGACCGTGAGCCTTAGCAATCCGGATGATTCGTTTCCAGGAATCGACGTCGACAGGTGGGTGACCGGTAGCGGGGAAGATGGCGCACTCCAGCGTCCCCCGTATGAAAAGCTTGCGGCCATTCAGAACAAACTGTGTGCCTTGGGTGGTGATGTCCCGTCGCCCGAATCGAACTGACTGCGAGGAGTCGAGCAGGCTTGCGGTCACCTCGTAAAGCACGGGATTGAACTCATCCCAGGTTTCGAACTCACCCGGAAGCTGGGTCTCGAACTCGCCTCCTCCGGCTGCCCAGGTCACTGAGACATGAGCAAGCGATGGCGACGCGTTTCCGGCCTCGACCCTTCGGCTACTGATCAGCACTTCGCCACGGCCGGGCTGCCGGGTTGCGTCCACTATCCGGCCCCTTACGACGACGGGCTTATCGGCGGCGGAGGCGAAGACCTCCAGGTCGTCAATCCGGACGGGCGGAGTCGCCTGCAGCTCGATCCTACCGACGATTCCGTTCCAATTCCCCTGGGTGTGGTCGGAAACGCTGTGAGAGTTTTCACCGATATCGACGACCATGCGGTTGTCGACTCTGATCGTCAGCACGTGTTTGCCGGGCAGCACGGAAAGGCCCAACTCGTGCTCGTGCGGAGTTGCCAGCGCGGTATTCGCTCCAAAGGACTTCCCGTCGACCCAGACCCGGGTCTCCCAGTGCGCCCGCTCGAGAAACAGGACAATCCGTTTGCCCCTCCATTCCTCCGGGATGTCGATGTCCCTCTGGTACCAGGCCGCACCCGCGTAGTATTTCTCGGGCTGCAGCCAGAAGGGGACTTTGATATGACCGGCCTGCCGGTACTTCTCATATTCCGGGGCGGTGAAGAAAGATTTATCGACAATACCGCCCGTCCACGGAGTTTCGAGGGAAATCTCGTCGCCGATTCCCTGCTCCGTAAGAGTGCCCGGAAGCCGGACCTGGCCGGGCAGCTTTCGCGCATACCAGCGTTGCTCGATCCCGGCGCCCTTCCGGTCCAGTTCAAATCTCCATTGACCATCGAGGGAGAGGACGTCGGCGGCGCAGGCGGCAGAGAAGGTTAAAAGAGCGACAAGGAGGCAGGGAGTTGTTCTCATACAGACTCCAGTCTTTGAGCGTGGAGGTCGTTCCGGTCACTTCACGAGTTCTTTTTCAATCTCCTCCAAGGTCTTGCCCTTGGTCTCCGGCAGTCGCAACTTGATGAAGGCGAATCCTGCCACGCAGATGGCGGCGTAAAGCCAGAAGGTGACAGCCGGACCGAAGTTCTTGTTCAAAACCGGAAAGCTGAAGGTCAGGATAAAACAGGCGATCCACAGCGAAGTGACCGCCACCGACATGGCGGCACCGCGAATGCGGTTGGGAAAGATCTCAGCGATGATCACCCAGGTGACGGGGGCAAGCGACATCGAGTAGCAGGCAATGGCCGCCACTACCATGCCGAGAACATGAACGCCTTGACTGCCGCTGAAGTAGAAGCTTCCAAGCAGCGTGTAGATCAAAGCCAGGCCGGCGGCCCCAATGAGCATCAGTTGCCTGCGCCCGACCCTGTCGACGGTGGCAATGGCGACGAAGGTGAAAATCAGGTTGACTGCGCCCGTCACTACGATATTCAGCATGATGTCTGATACTCGGTATCCGGCCGCCGCGAAAATCTCTTCCGCGTAATTGAAGATCACGTTAATGCCGCACCACTGCTGGAACACAGCGAGGACGACGCCGAGCACAAGGACCTTTCTCAACTTGTGGTCAAGCAGGTCGCGAAAGTTAACCGCCGCTGTTTTATTCCGTAAGGTGTCGCCGATCTCGGCCACGGCCCTGGCTGCATAGCCTTCACCACCGATTCTTGCCAGGAGGCCTTTCGCCTTCTCTGACTGACCGTTTTTGGCCAGCCATCGCGGGCTTTCAGGCACGAAGAACATTCCGACCAGGAATACCAGCGCAGGCACAGCCGTAAGGCCGAACATCCAGCGCCATCCTTGCTGCCCGTACCACGACTTGAGGAGGAATTCCTCCGTCGCGTTGGCGGGCAGGCCTCGAACCAATAGCCAATTCATCAGTTGCGCTGACAGGATGCCGATGACAATCGTGAGCTGGTTGATCGAGACCAGCTTCCCCCGCATCCCGGCTGGTGCGACCTCCGAGATGTACATGGGCGAAAGGCTTGAGGCGAGTCCGATAGCCATACCGCCCAGCATCCGCCAGGTCACGAAAACTGCAAAACTGCCGGCAAGTCCGTTTCCGACCGAAGTGACAGCAAAAAGCAGGGCGGAGAACATGAGCAGGCGCTTACGGCCGAACCTGTCGCTCAACCCGCCTGCGAGCAAAGCCCCGAACAGGCAGCCGATCAGGGCGCAGCTGTTCGCCCAGCCCTTCACGGCTGGTTCTGTGAGGTGAAAATAGCGTTCAAAAAAAGGCTTTGCGCCTCCGATGACCACCCAGTCGTAGCCGAAAAGCAAGCCGCCAAGTGCCGCCACGACCGAGATGATCCAGATGTAGCGGGTATTGAGATGCACGGGCGCTGGTTTTACGAGAGGGGCCGTAGTCGTCTGTGCCACGTTGCCTCTTATAGCAGACCGCAGCCGTCTTTTACAGAGCCGGGAGCGCAGCGTTGTATCCAACGCTGCGCTTGCGGCTCTGTTTTCCGCTACTGTACCCTTGTGCCCGACATGGATCATCACGAACGCGGCAGCTGGAACTACGTCGTGCGTGTCTGCCTGGTCGCGACGCTGGGCGGCCTGCTCTTTGGATATGACACGGCGGTCATTGCAGGCGCGATCGGCTTTCTTCAGAAGAAATTCGCTCTGAGCCCGGCCCTGGAAGGCTGGGCGGCCTCCTGCGCGCTGCTTGGCTGCGTGATTGGTGTCTCTATTTCCGGCCTCTTCAGCGATCGGTTCGGACGGAGGAAACTGTTGGTCCTGTCCGGCTTGCTCTTTGCTATCTCGGCCGTCGGAACGGCCCTACCGCCCGACCTGACCTGGTTCGTGATTTTCAGAACCATCGGCGGTATTGGAGTTGGAGCGGCTTCGATGGCCGCTCCCATGTACATTGCCGAAGTAGCTCCGGCCGGCATTCGCGGCAGAATGGTCTCGGTCAACCAGCTGGCGATCGTGTCCGGTATGCTCATCATCTACTTCGTCAATTACTTCATTGCACGCGGCGGAGACGAGATCTGGAACGTTGAGTACGGCTGGCGCTGGATGTTTGCCTCGGGCCTGTTGCCCTCCGTACTTTTTCTCGTCCTCCTTATTACAGTCCCCGAGAGTCCTCGCTGGCTCGCGGAGCATGGCCGACGGCCTGAAGCTCTTGCCATTCTTACCCGCGTGAATGGCCGGCAAGCCGCTGAAATCGAGATGGCAGAGATTGAAGGCGTGGCAGCGGTCGAGAGCGGAACCCTCTCTGCGTATGTGAGATCGGGCCCGGCCACAGTCCTGATTATCGGCGTGAGCCTGGCGGTCCTGCAGCAAGTGACCGGCATCAACGTGTTTCTCTACTATGGGCCCGAGATATTCAAGAAGCTCGGGTCCGGGACGGACGTCGCCCTCCTTCAGACTTTGACCGTCGGGGCGGTCAACCTGTTGTTCACGATCATCGCCATCTACTCGGTGGATCGTTGGGGCCGGAAACCGCTCATGTTGACGGGCGCTGCCGGCATGGGCATTTGCCTCTTCGCGATGGGCGCGGTTTCCTATGCCGGTCGCACGGAGCTTTGGGTCCTGCTGTTTATCCTCGGCTATATCGGATGTTTTGCTCTATCGATCGGCCCCGTGACCTGGGTCATTTTGTCGGAGATCTTTCCGACCAAGATCCGGGCCAGAGCGCTGGCTCTGTCCACCTTCTGCCTGTGGACGGCCAATTTCATCGTCTCCCAAACGTTCCCGATGATGAACGAGAACCGCTGGCTCGTTGACACTTTCCATCATGGGTTTCCGTTCTGGGTGTATGGCACGCTTTGCCTGGTAGAAATCCTTTTCGTCTGGCGCATGGTGCCTGAGACCAAGGGTCAGTCGCTCGAGGAAATCGAGCGGAAGTGGAGACGAGAAAGTGGCCCCGAAATCCGTTCCGGGTCAACCAATGAGCCGTCGACTACCAGTCCACACTCCCGCAACCTGTGACATGGTCGGCCCCGAACGGGTACTGGGGCCACTTTCGACCGCTGCTAATATCCCCCTCTCCATCGCCGTCTTATTGTAGTGAAACATCCGCCGCGCGCTGGTGTCCAAGACTCAGGGCAATTATTTATGCAACCTTTTTAAAGCGCGATCCGTTATTGACTGTATTGGGGACACACTGAACTTCCTGCTTTGAAACTCCGTTCTTGTCCCCATAGGGACAGAGGAGGGATATATATGGGACTTCGGTTCAAGGTTTACGGATTCCTGGTGATCCTCGCACTGCTCGCCGTCGGGGGTTATTTCGGGTACCACTTCAAGTTCCGGACGGCGCAGGCGAGTAACAAAGCCGTCGAACCCGCCAAGAAGCCGGGCCAGGATGCGGTTCCGGTGGAGCTTGTGAAAGCGGTCTCAGGACAGATTTCCTCCTACCTGGTCTCCACAACTAACCTTCGCGCTTTGCGCGATATCGATATTGCCAGCCAGACCGAGGGGATCGTAAAGAGCGTTGATGTCGAAGAAGGCGATTTCGCCAAGCCCGGCCAGATTCTCTGCAGCCTGGACGACACCCAGTTGAAGATCCGCCTCGAAACTGCCGAACAGCGGCTCGCGCAGGCGCGGCTGCAATTGGAAAAGGGGCGTGTCAGGCAGGAAAAGACAGAATCCCAGATCAAGAACGGACGCGAAGATCTGCAGCGGTACCAGAGACTCTACGACGATAAGCTCGTGAGCGAGCGCGATGTTGCCTTGCTGAGATACAAGATCGAGGAGCTCGAACACGACCAGAGAGTGTCGAATTCCGAGACACGCGAGTTAACTCACCGCGTCGACGAGCTGCAAGCGGAAATAGCCCAGGTGAATCTGGAGATCTCCCGCACCCAGATCAGAGCCCCGTTTGGGGGCTACATCACGGAGCGGTCGGTGAATCTCGGCCAGATCGTCCGGAGCCTTCAAGCCGTTTTCAAGCTCAGTGACTTCTCTCCCCTGTTTGCCGACGTCCACTTGGCGGAAGCCGAGGCAGGTCAGGTGAAGCCCGGCCAGGCAGCCATCATCAGGCTTGGGACCGACCTTTCCGATCAGGTCCCGGCCCATGTCGCCCGGCTCAGCCCGGTTGTCGAGCAGTCAAGCGGCACCGTGAAGGTCACCGTCGAGATGAAGGAAGCGCGGGGCGGATTCAAGCCGGGTGCTTTCGTCCGAGTCGAAATCAAGACCGACACGAAACAGAACGCCGTTCTCATCCCGAAGAAAGCGGTGGTCGAGGAAGACGGGCAGCATTTCGTGTTCGTGGCGGACAAGGAGAGTGCCAGCCGGGTCAAAGTGAGCCTCGGATACCAGCGTGAGGACCAGGTTGAAGTGCTGGGCGGTCTGAAGGTCGGCCAGCAGGTCGTGGTCGCCGGACAAGGTGCGCTCAAAAAAGGCTCCAAGATCCGCGTAATCCAAAGCTAAAGGATGAAGGATGAAGGATGAAGGATGAAGACTCGTGTTGATCCTCCCCTCCCCTCCCTTCCTTTCTTCATCCTTCATCCTTCATCCTTGCTTTTGAGGGGTTCCGATGAACATCACACGGACCGCAATCAATCGGCCGGTGACCGTCAGCATGTTCGTGGTGGCGTTCATGCTCTTCGGCCTGGTCTCCCTTGACCGCCTTTCGCTGAACCTCCTTCCCGATATTTCCTACCCTTCGCTGACCATCCAAACCGACTATCAGGACGCGGCTCCGGAAGAAATCGAAAGCCTGATCACACGACCCATTGAAGAGGCGGTCGGAGTGGTTCCCGGTCTCACGCGTCTGACCTCCGTCTCCCGTTCGGGCCAGTCCGAGGTCATCATGGAGTTCAGCTGGGACACCAAGATGGATTTTGCGAGCCTCGAGGTTCGGGAGAAGCTGGATTTCGTCCAGCTGCCGCGCGATGCCGAGAAACCGGTGATCCTGCGATTCGACCCTTCGCATGACCCGATCCTCCGCATGCGCCTTTACGGCGATCTGAGCCTGAGCCAGCTGCGATACGCGGGCGACAAGGACCTCCGGAAAGAGCTCGAGTCGACCGACGGAGTCGCCGCGCTCAAAATCATCGGAGGCCTCGAGGAGCAGATCCAGGTTGAAATCGACGAAAAGAAGCTGGCGGAGCTAGGAATCCCGATCACCGAAGTGACTCAAGTCCTCGGCCAGGAGAATCAAAACCAGGCCGCCGGCAGCCTCTACGACCTCGATTCCAACTACCTGGTCAGGATGCTGAACCAGTTCGGATCGGTCGATGAGATCCGCAACATCATCATTCGTAACCAGAGCGGTCGGCGGGTCGTTCTCGGTGATGTGGCAAAGGTCTGGCGCGGGAGCAAGGAACGCGAGGTGATCGCGCGCATCAACGGGAAGGAAAGCGTCGAGATTGCGATCTACAAGGAAGGTGACGCTAACACCGTCACGGTGGCGCGGGCGGTAGAGCGCAAGCTGCAAGCTCTTAGAGCCGAAAATCGGTTCCCCAAGGGGGTCGAGTATGAAATCGTCTTTGATCAGGCTGATTTCATCGAAAACGCCGTGGACGATGTGCTTTCCTCTGCCGTCATCGGCGGAGTCCTGGCCACGATTATCCTGTTCCTCTTCCTCCGCGACCTGCGCAGCACGATCAGCATCGGATTGGCCATCCCCGTCTCAATCATGGTCACGTTTGCGCTCATGTACCAGACGGACATCAGCCTGAACATCATGTCGCTGGGTGGTGTCGCCCTGGGAGTCGGAATGCTGGTCGACAACTCTATTGTCGTTTTGGAAGCGGTTCACCGGCATAGAAAGCCCGGGGTGTCGTTAGCGGAAGCGGTTTCCATAGGCGCAAAAGAGGTTGGAATGGCTGTGACTGCCTCCACTTTAACAACCGTCGCTGTTTTTGTGCCCCTGATCTTCGTCGAAGGAATAGCCGGCCAGCTCTTCAAAGACCAGGCACTGACCATCACCTACTCGCTTTTGGCTTCGCTTGTTGTGGCCTTGACGTTTTTGCCGGTGGTCCTAAACATGCACCTGAAGAGGGCCACCGAGCAGCAGGCGGCGGCCGGGTCTGCCGGCCCCGAGTGGCGCTACAGCGACCGCAAGCCGATTCGGGCTGTTCAGAAGGTTGCGTACCCGGTGGCCCGTTTTCTTCAGCGCTCTCTGAAGTTCATTTTCTCGAGCGTGTCTACAGTCGTGGTGGCGGACATCCGTCGGGGCATACGAGCGGTTGGGGCGGCGATCCTCAGGATGCTGAACCCTGGTTTGAATCTTTTCACGCGCGGCCTGGAGCGTGTTACGAGTGGGTACCCGCATCTCCTCAATTGGTCGCTGGACAACAAACCCATTGTGGTCGCGTTGACCCTGGCCATGACCGTGGCTGCCGCGTTGCTGGCGTGGGGACTGGGCGCGGAGTTGATCCCTTCTCTAACCCAGGGCGAATTCGCATTTGAGGTGAAGTTGCCTGAAGGGAAGGCTCTTTCCCAGACAGACCGGACGCTGAAGGCAATCGAGAAGCGTGTTGCCACCTACCCGGACGTCAAGACGGTGTTCTCCAGCGTCGGCGGCAGCACTCAAAACCAGTTTGCGACCAACTCATTCGAAGAGAACTTCGGGCAGCTGTACGTCGTCATGAAGAACAGGACGGACAAGGCAGCCGAAGAACTGGTGGTCAACCGGGTCCGCGAGGAGTTAGCTGCGTTTCCCGAAGTCACTTACACCTTCAGCCGCCCGACGTTGTTTAGCTTTAAGACCCCGGTCGAGGTGGAAGTCTACTCGTTCGATCTGAACGACATGCGGGCTGCCGCCGAGCGGGTCGCGGCGGGAATGGCCGGGATTCAGGGACTAAGAGATGTCAAGACTACGACACAACTCGGGAATCCCGAGATCCATGTCGTATTTGATCGGGACCGCCTGACCAGGATGGGTCTCGAAGAGAGCCAGATTTCAAACGGCCTGCGAAACAAGATCAGAGGTGATGTTGCCACGCGGTACCGGGAGGAGGACAAGCAGATCGATATCCTGGTTCGAACGATTGAATCGGACCGCAAGACAGTCGAGAGCATCGAGAACCTGGTCGTCAATGTTGCTTCTTTGCCTGGCCCCGCAGCTTCCGCTCAACCCGGCGCTGCCGCCGGCCAGCAAACGCAGGGAAGCCGGCAACAGGTCGGACCGACCGTTCCCATCCGGCTGGCGTCCGTGGCGCAAGTGCGCCTGGAGCGTGGCCCCAGCGAAATCCGGCGGATCCGTTCCCAGCGGGCAGCCGTCGTTTCGGCGAATCTGACCGGACGTGATCTGAACAGCGTCACCGAAGATGTGAAAACGCTTCTTGGGAACTTGCGTAGTGAGATTCCGGCCAACACGACCGCCAATGTCGCCGGCCAGAACGAGGAATTGAGCACCGCGTACAACAGCCTGGTCTTTGCTCTCGGGCTGGCGGTTTTTCTCGTTTACCTGGTGATGGCGTCTCAGTTCGAGTCTCTCCTCCACCCGTTCGTCATCATGTTTACAGTGCCGCTCGCACTCGTGGGAGTCGTGTTTTCGCTTTTGATTACGCGCACTACTGTCAATGTGATGGTCTTCCTCGGGGTCATCATCCTGGCTGGAATCGTCGTGAACAATGCGATCGTGTTGATCGACTACACCAACCAGTTGCGGCAGCAGGGCTACTCGAAACGCCGCGCTCTGCTGGAGGCCGGGGAGGTCCGTTTGCGGCCGATCCTGATGACCACGATGACCACCGTCCTTGGCTTGATCCCGATGGCGCTGAGCTGGGGCGAAGGCGCCGAAGTGCGGGCGCCGATGGCGATCACTGTGATGGGGGGATTGAGCTTCTCGACGCTGCTCACGCTGGTCCTGATCCCGGTGGTTTACGAGTACCTCGATCGCAAGGAGTACGCGGAGGCGCCGGCGGAGGCGCCGGAGCCGGGTGGCGGCCTCCAGCCGGCTGCGGAGAAATAGACGGACCGCTTTTTTGGAGTGCGGCGGCAGAGGGAGGCCGAAGTTTTAACAGGCCTACCGGCGACGCCGCTTTGGTATTGAGCAACATCAACCGGATATTCGTTGCTTCCCCGATTCTGCTCACACCAAAGCGGCGTCACCGGTAGGCCTGGTAAAACTTCGGCCTCCCTCTGCCGCCGCACTCCAAAAAAAGCTGAGAGGGGTTTATGGCGGAAAACGAGAATCAAAGCAATCACCTGATCGAAGAAAAAGGGCACGGATTCAGGCTGGCCGGTTTCTCTATTCGCTACCCGGTCACGGTCTGCATGATCCTCGTGTCATTCATACTGCTGGGGGCGGTGTCCGCCTTCAAAATCCCGCTGGTGATGCTCCCTGATGTCGACGCGCCTTTTGTCATGGTCCGGGTTCCCTACTTTAACTCCACTCCGGACCAGGTTGAAGAGACCGTTACTAAACCGCTGGAAGAAGCCCTCAGCACCATCCCGAATATTCAGCGACTCACCTCGTACTCAAACCCCAACGACGCTTTCATCCAGATGCACTTCAACTGGGGTGAGGATATCGAGTTGCTCCGCGCCGAAGTCCGGGAAAGAGTCGAGCAGGTGCGTAAGGACCTGCCCGACGATGTGGATCATATCTACGTCATGACGTGGAACACCAATGAAATCCCGATCATGGAAGGACGGATTTCATCCGGCCGGGATCTGCGCGGCGCTTACGATTTTCTGGACCTGAAGATAAAGAAACCCCTGGAGCGCGTTCCCGGAGTTGGCGAAGTCGAGATCAACGGGGTCGACCGCAAGGAAATTGACATTTTCCTGCGCCTGGACGATATCAAGCGGTATCGCGTGGATGTCGACGCGATCTTCCGCCAGCTCGAAGGCTCAAACCTCGATGTCTCGCTCGGCCGGGTCGTTGAGGGCGGATATCGTTACGGCGTCCTCGCCAAGGGCTCAATGACGTCGCTCGAGCAGATTCGTAGCTTCCCGGTCAATAACGTGGGGCTCAAGCTGAGCGACGTTGCGGACGTTGATTTCGCCGACCCGATTGTCGACTTCGGAAGGCACCTGAACGGGGGCTACGCGATCGCGCTCGAAGTCCGGAAGACGTCCGACGCAAATACCGTAGAAACGGTCAAACGCGTCATGGAGAAGATCAAGGAACTGAACGAAGACCCTTCTCTGGAGGGGATCCAGGTCCTGATCTGGCACAATGCGGGCGAAGAGATCACGAAGTCGCTTTCCGGCCTGCTGAATGCCGGAACCGTCGGGGCCCTGCTCTCGGTTCTGGTCCTGTATTTCTTTCTGTGGCGGCTCGGAGCCACACTCGCGATCGGCTTTGCAATACCCTTCTCCATTATCAGCGCGGTCGGTTTCCTCTATCTTCTCGGCAATACGCTGAACGTGCTGTCCATGATGGGCCTGATGCTCTCGACCGGGATGCTGGTCGATAACGCCGTCGTCGTCCTCGAGTCGATCTTCCAAAAGCTCGAGAAGGGGTACGATCGGGTCACGGCCGCTCTGCAAGGGACGCAAGAAGTCGTGACTGCGGTCCTCGCTTCCACGCTGACTTCCATTATCATTTTCGTCCCCCTGGTTTTCGGGAAGGAGACCGAGTATTCGATCTGGCTGAGCCACACCGGCATCGCCATCATGATCACGCTCCTCTGCTCGCTCTTCGTGTCGCTCACGCTGATCCCGCTCGGAGTCGCGAAGTTCATCAGGATCGATGTGAATCGGCAGCCATTCCTCAAGCCGATTGTGGTCAGGCAAATGACACGCTTTTTCGGCCTGTTCGGCCGCCTGCCGTTGCTTCGGAAGTGGAGACGCGAGAAGGAGGCCGAGTTAGTCCCGAAGAAGTGGACAGAGCGCTACATCCGCCTGGTCAGTTGGAATATCCGCCATCGCTTTGTGATGGGCCTGCTGGTCGTGCCTCTGATTGTCGCGAGCTCCTTTTTCGTCATGACCAAGCTTCCGGATAATTCACCTGAAGCTGAGGACCTGAGAGACCTCGGAATCCAGTTTGAGTTTTCGGAAAACTACCACTACCAGAAGATCGAGAAAGAGTACGTCGAACCGGTCGAGCAGTATCTTCTAAGCAACAAGGACCGGTTCAAGATCAAGAACATTTACAGCTACTACGGCAATAACGAAGCCACGACCAGGTTGTTCTTTGACGAGGATCGAATCACGCTGGAGGAGCTGAAGGACATCCGCAAGAAGATATCGGACGGCCTCCCCGCTATCCCGGGCGCCGATATCCGGACTGGCCGGCAGGAGGGCGCGGAAGCGGAGAACTGGGTCGGAGTGAACCTGTATGGCGACGATTCGGTCACGCTCCAGAAGCTGGCGACCGAAGCACGGCGCCGGCTCAAGCTCAATCCCGCTTTCCTCGAGGTGCACACCGCGCTCGAAAAGGGCCGTGAAGAGGTCCAGATTACGCTTGACCGCGAAGTGGCCAGGAAATACGGGGTTTCCCCGCAGTCGGTCGGCGGGGTGCTGGGAATTGTGCTGCGCGGTCGCGAGCTGGGCGGCTACCGGACCAAAGAAGGCGAAGTCAAAATCTGGATGAAGCTCCGCCAGGGGGACCGCGAGGATCTGAATGACCTGAAGTCCATGGTAGTCGGCATTGGCCGGGACGGCGAGGAGATCCTCCTGTCCCAAGTCGCCAAATTCGAGATCAAAAAGACCCCGGGGTCGATCGAGCGCGAAAACCGCCGCACCTTCACCTCTCTCTACGCCAACTATTCCGGGCAGAAGAAAGATGAAGGGAAGAAGCTGGTGACCGAAGTCATGAACGGTCTCAGCTTCCCGCCCGGCTACGGCTGGAGTTACGGTTTCTGGACGCAGCGCGAAGAGCAGGAAGACAAGGACTTCATGTTCAACCTGCTGCTGGCTCTCTTCATGGTCTACTTCGTGATGGCGTCACTCTTCGAGTCGCTGGCTCACCCGTTCGCCATCATGCTCTCGCTCCTCTTCGCGTTCGTCGGCGTCGCGTATTTCCTGCTTCTGACCGGCACGCCATTCAATCTTATGGCGATGATCGGCATCATGATCCTGATCGGCATTGTCGTGAACAACGGCATTGTCATGCTTGATCATGTGAACAATCTTCGGCGCCGCGGTCTGCCCCGTTCTCAGGCAATCCTGGAAGGATGCCGTGAGCGTCTCCGCCCGATTCTGATGACCGCCACGACGACGATTGTCGGCTTGATCCCGCTCGCAACCGGGACCAGCAGCATGCTTGGCCTGCGCTATTTCCCTATGGCGCGGACGGTGATGGGTGGATTGATGGCGTCGACAATCCTCACCCTGGTCGTCCTTCCCACTTACTACACACTGGTGGACGACGTCTCGATGTGGCTCAGGAGAGTCTGGCACGGAAGCGCCGTGAAAGTCGCGGAAATGCCCGCGGGTGCGGCAACTCTGTCAGAGCCGGAAGCGTAACGCGACTCCAGGTGGTGACCGTTCTCAGGACCTTCTTCCACCCCACGTAGCGGCTCTGTTCGCTAGTGGAGTTTCTGGTACTTCGCCACCAGATCCGCGAAGGCCTTCGTGTAACGGATCGGGTCCAAATCCGAGTGGATGTTGTTCAACTCGTCTTGGACTATGGGCACGTACTTATCCGGCTGGCGCTCAAAGGCGATCGCCAGGTGCTTCAGAGCTTCGTCCGGGATGCGGTCTCTCGAAAACAGGACGGCCAGCCGGAAGTGGGCTTGCGGCTCGTCCGCGCCGTTCGCAATAGCAGCCAGGTAGTGGCTGCGTGCGGCGGCAGCATCATTCTGCCGGTCAAGAATCACGCCCAGATAGAGGTGTGCCCGTCCTGACTTCTCGTCGACCTTCAGTGCCTGCTCAAAAGTCCTCTGTGCTTCGGTATTTCGGCCCACGTTGGCGTAGAGGCTACCCAGGTTGAACAGATTGTCAAAGTCGTCCGGTTTCAGTTCGAGTGCCTTCTGGTAGGCCTGGATTGCTTCTTGGTCTTTCTTTTGGGCCGCCAGCACGTCAGCCAGGTGCGCCCAAATCTCCGCATTCCGCGGGTCCTTGGCCAATGCCGCCCTGAACTGGGTCTCGGCCTGCGGGTATTGTTTCTGTCGCTTGGCTGCGATCCCCATGTTGGCGAGAGTAGCGAGAGAATCGGTGTTTGCCCGCGCCAAATACTTGCTCGCTTCATCCTCCTTGCCGAGATCCAGGTAGAGGTTCCCAAGTTCCTCCGCGATCGCCGGATCGGGCTGCTTGGGGTCAAAAGCTTTAAGCAGGTGATTGACTGCTTCCTGCTTGTCTCCCTTTTCCTTCAAAAGGAGGCCGGCTGCCAGATTGCCCTGCGGATCATCGGGAACCTTTTTGAGGAACTCGAGGTAGGAGGTCAGTGCTTCGTCCTTTCTCCCGAGATTTTCGAAGGCGAGGCCAAGATTGAATTGAAGCTCGGGTGGGACGTTCGGGGCGCTTGCCGCCTTCTGAAGCAGGGGGACCGCCTCCGCAAATCTCTTCTGGCGAACCCGGATATTGCCGAGCTGTTCGATCACATCGGCCTTCCCCGGTTGGAGCGCGAGCACCTGCTCGAGTTCCTCGCCTGCCTGGTCGAGATCCTGCTTCTGCACCCAGATGTCGGCACGCAGGAGACGTGCATTGACGTTCTTCGGGTCGATTTTGAGCAGTTCCTGGAGTTGCACCTGCGCGTCATCCAGCTTGCCGCGCTTCAAGTACACGAGAGCGAGGTTGTGCCGTGCGGGGGCAAAGGTGGGTGCGATCTCGACCGCTTTTGCGAAGTAGAGTTGCTGCTCGTCTGAATATTCCTTCGCAGTGCCGATCAGGGCTTCGCCTTTGCGGAAGTATTCAAGCGCCCGGGGATCGACTTGAGTTTGAAGGGCCAGAAACTGAGAAACTGAGAAACTGACAAACTGACAGACTGACAGAGTGCTGGGCTGAACGAGTGAAAATGAGAGGTACAGGAGAAAGACGAGAGACATCGATTCTAAAGATGCTCCGAAGATCCAGGAGTTTGTCAGTCTGTCAGTTTGTCAGTCTGTCAGTTCCCCCTCACACCCTCGAGTTGGGCTGCCACTCGACGACATCGTCGAATCGCGTCATTTCCTTGAATTCCTTGTAACGCAGCTCGATTTCCGTAAACGTGAGCGTCCGAAGCCGGTCGAGCGAAAACTTTTCCACGTTGAAACTGGCCATTACCGAGCCGAAAACCACCGCCTGCCGCAGCGAGCTCCAATCAGATTTCCCGACGCCTGCCAGGTATCCCATGAAACCACCGGCGAAAGTATCCCCGGCGCCAGTCGGGTCAAAGATGTCCTCCAGCGGGTAAGCAGGTGTTCCGAACACTGAGATTCGTCCCTGGCCGTTCCTCTGGAACATCAACGCCCCGTATTCGCCGCGCTTCACGACCAGCGTTGTCGGTCCCCACCCATGGATTTTTCGCGCGGCCCTGATCAAATTCGATTCCCGGGTGAGTTGTCGTGCTTCGGCGTCATTGATGATCAGAATATCGACTCGTCGCAGGGTCTCCAGCAGCGAATTGAAGTGCCCGGTAATCCAGTAGTTCATGGTATCACAGGCCACGAGCTGCGGCTTTCGGACCTGCCCGAGCACCTCGCGCTGGATCTTCGGGTCCAGGTTTCCCAGGAAAACGAATTGAGTGTCTCGATGGGCATCCGTCAGTTTCGGCTGAAAATCGGCCAACACGTTGAGTTGAGTATCAAGCGTACGCGCGTCGTTCAGGTCGTAGCCATATTCGCCGGCCCAGCGGAAGGTCTTACCGTCGACGCGTTCCAGGCCGGACACGTCGACGTTCCTGCTTTCAAGAAAGCGCCAATCGTCATCTTTGAAGTCCCGGCCGACGGCAGCCACCAGGGAAACCCGCGTGAAAAAGCTGGCCGACACGCTGAAATACGTGGCGGACCCGCCCAAAGCCTCGGTGGCCTCGCCAAAAGGAGTCTTCACCGTGTCGTAAGCAACTGATCCGATAACCAAGATTGGTGGCATATATTCTCTCTTCCTCGCCCTAACGCACGTACTTCCCGATAATCAGCTTCAGGCGCTCCTTGGTTTCGGGTGGAATGACCGCCGGATCGGTGATGAGCGCATTCTTTAGAGCATTTTGACAGCCGCAATCGAACTTCTCCGGCAATGCTCTCAGTGTTTTCTTAATAAGCCGCTGGACGTTCTCACTGTTCTTCATCAGGTAGGCAATAAGCATCTCGACGCTGACGGCCTGTTCTTCCTCATGCCAGCAATCGTAATCGGTGACCATCGCGATTGTGACGTAACAGATCTCCGCCTCGCGCGCCAGCTTCGCCTCCTGAAGGTTGGTCATCCCTATGAGATCCATGCCCCAGCTTCGGTACAGGTTCGATTCGGCGCGAGTCGAGAAGGCCGGCCCCTCCATGCAAACGTAGGTGCCGCCTCGCTTGACCGGGAAGTCCATCGCTTCGGCTGCTTCAGTTACCCCGGTTGTAAGGGTAGGGCAGATGGGGTCGGCAAACGAGATGTGAGCGACAACCCCGTCTCCGAAAAACGTCGAAACACGAAGCCGGGTCCGGTCAACGAACTGGTCGGGCAGGACGAAGTCCATGGGCTTGTGTTGGAGTTTCAGGGAGCCGACGGCGCTGGCGGAGAAGATGCGTCGGACGCCGAGCTGTTTGAAGCCGTGGATGTTGGCTCTGTAGTTGATCTCGCTTGGCATCAAGCGATGGCCCCGCCCATGCCTGGAAAGGAAGGCGACGTGTTTCCCCTCCAGCAGACCCGTCATGTAAGCATCGCTCGGCTTTCCAAAAGGCGTTTCGAGCTCGACCTCTTTCCGTTGCTTGAATCCCGGGATGTCATACAGACCGCTGCCGCCGATGATGCCGATATCTGCCTGGTTCACCTGTGCCTCCGTCGCTGACCGACCGACTGACCGACTGACCAACTGACCGACTGACTCTCAACATCGCCGGACAGTCGAATTGCCCAGCGAGTCGTTCAGTGGTCAGCTGGTCAGTCGGTCAGTCGGTCAGTCGGTCAGTTGGCCTGTATCCAAAAGCCCAGCCGCTAATTCTAGGCCTGCCACTCGAATGGGGCCAAGTGGTATTTTCCGTCCGCCTCTTGGAGGTAGCCGGCCGATTGCTCCGGGTCGTGCTCAAAAAAGAGCAACCAGTTCCCGGCAATGGCCCGCTTGTAGATGTCCTTTCGGACTTCGAGAGTGGTCATGGGGTACAGGTCGTACGCCATGATCCAGGGGAGGGGGATGTGGGCGGATGTGGGACACAGGTCCGCCATGAACAGAAGGCTGCGGCCCTCGGACTCGATGAGCACGGACTGGTGTCCCCTGGTATGCCCGGGCGTGTGGAGGAGCGCAATACCTGGGACGACCTGCTCATCTCGGTCAACCAGGCGCAGCATTCGTCTTTCCTTCAACACGTTCCAGTTGTGTTCGAAGTAGCTGGCCGAGGATCGCTCGTTTGGGTGGTTTGCATCGTCGTGCTCGTCCTGTCTCACGATGTACTCGGCTCTGGGAAAAGTGGGAACGACCAAATTGTCGTCAAAGCAAGTGTTTCCGCCGCAATGATCGAAATGGAAATGCGTGTTGATGACGATGTCGATGTCGCTGGTTTTGAGCCCGAGGCGGGCGAGCTGGCCCGGCATCGTCACATCGTGCTCGATCCGATAAATCCGGCTTTCCTTTTCGGTATATTTCTCGCCACATCCCGTATCGATGAGGACGTTGTGACTGCCGGTACGGATGAGCAGGCAGTTGAGGCCGAGGCGAATGCGGTTCTTCTCATCGGGTGTCGTCTTCTTCTCCCAAAAAGTCTTGGGAACGACGCCAAACATGGCACCCCCGTCGAGCCAGAACGTCCCGTCCGATACGATGTGCAAATCAAACTTGCCGAATTTCAACGAACCTCCCACGGGGACGCCTGCATGTTAGAGTCAGAGCCGTGAGGGCAGCGTCTTTTGCGGAGCGACCCGGCCCGTGCCTGCTAGAAATAACGGGCCGGGTCGCTCCGCAAAACACGCTGCGCTCACGGCTCTGACTGGTCTGGGTGCCGTGCGCGACGCTGCCAGGCGGACGCTTACTTCAGCTTCCGCAGCAATTCCTCGAGCGCCGAATCCGGGTCAACTTCACGAGAGGCAAGACGCTCCGCCATTCGATCAAGTTCCGCCTCTGGAACAGAAATCTGAATCCGAGACAGCAACCGCTGGGCCACGAGTCGCAGCAGTCTCTGCCTCGCGACTGGCTTCCTTCTGGAATCCGTGCGGTCCTTTCGAAAGTCATAGAAGCGCTGAACCGCATTGACCAGTTCCTCGACTCCCTGGCCCGTCGTGGCGACCGTTTTGACGAGAGGCGGTTCCCAGCCGTCCTCGCGGCTGACCATCTTTAGAAACGATCGCAACTCACGTTCGGCTCGAGGAGTCTCCGGGTGATCGGCCTTGTTGATGACAAAAACATCGGCGATCTCCATGACCCCGGCCTTGATTGCCTGCACCCCGTCTCCCATCCCTGGAACCAGGACGAGAAGGGTTACCTGGGCCGTGCTGACGATATCGATCTCATCCTGGCCGACGCCGACTGTCTCGAGGAGAAGGATCCGGTAACCGGCCGCGTCCAGAATGGTGATCGCGTCCTCGACGGCCGCCGACAAACCGCCGAGTTGCCCGCGCGTAGCCATGCTGCGTATGAAAACGCCAGGGTCGGAGGCGAGGGCCTGCATGCGGATGCGGTCTCCGAGGATCGCACCGCCCGAAAACGGCGAAGTCGGGTCGACGGCAATGATTCCGACCTTGAGGCCCGACTCCCGGTAAGTCAGGGCCATCCGGGCGACGAGCGTGCTTTTTCCCGAGCCTGGGCTACCCGTTATTCCGATGACGAGCGCCTGGCCGGTCCGCGGGTAAACCTGCCGGATCAGCTCTCGGGCCCAGGGAGCCTGCTGCCGCTCCAGCTCAGTTAGAACTCGGGCGATGGTCCTGACGTCGCCCTGGGAGATCTTTTGAAGCTTCTCTGCGATTTCCGCGCGATGAATGTCTTCCACTCGTACTCGAACCTGTAAGTTCTCGCTAGGTCCAATCCATGTTACTTTTAAAGGCAACGCCGGGGAAAGCTAAAGAACCAATCAAGGGAGGGATTATGGCGGGGAAACCGATCGAAGTCGCGTACTACTACCGCATCAAATGGGGACACCACGAGGAGTTCATCGAACTGTTCAAGAAGAACCATTACCCGATCTTGAAAGCGCAGATCGAGACCGGCCGCATCCTGGAGATCCGCACGTATACCCCAAAGTTCCATGGAGATGGGCGAAGCGATTGGAACTTTCTCAACGTGCTGGTCTTTCGTGACTGGGAGGCATTAGCCACCTCAAGCGACAAGGAAATCTCGAAACGGCTGTACCCCGATCAGGAGACCTTCCTGCGTGAAGAGCGCCGCCGCTTCGAGCTGGTCGAAGCTCACTGGGACGTGCCGTTGAAGGAAGTGGCGATGGAGTGATAAGGGTTCAGGGTTACCCCGTTACTCGGTTCACGGTTACCCGGTTTCACGGTTACTCGGTTACTCGGTTCACGGTTAAGCGGTTCGTCGTTAATCGGCTGGTAAGTCAAAGCACCGTCGGGCGACCGTGAACCGAATAACCCTGAACCGAATAACCCTGAACCGGATAACCCGGAACCGTGTAACCGTGAACCGTTTAGAACAGATTATCGTAATCCGCGGGGCCGCCGGAGGATGGACCGCCTTCACCGCCTCCGCCTTCGCCGCTTTCGCCGATGGATTTTTCTATCGCTTCGGGGTCCTCGCCCGCTTCCAGGCGATCGACCACTTCGTTGAACTCGGGTCCAAGGTCTTCACCGAGCTCGCCGCCCATCTTGCGCATCATGCGAGCCATGGCCTTGGGGTCGTTTTCGTCCAGGCCACCCCACTTGTCGGGGTCGGCCATGCTCTCGAGACGGCTTTCTTCTGATCGGACCATGGAAACGCGCGAGATCAGTTGCTCCAAATCGCCGCTGCCGCAACGGCATTTGGTTCCTTCCGCGTCGGCCATCCGCCAGAAGAAGCGGGAGAAGCGGCGTCCGCATCCCTTGCATTGATATTCGTAAACCGGCATCCGGAGTATTATAGGTTTATTGACCTTGGCCGTTCAATTCTGACAGAATCGGGCCTTCTATGCGCAAAGGGGCGAAGCTCGCGATCAAGCTAGGTGTGACCCTGCTCCTGCTGGGGATTCTTGCTTTCGAAATCGACCTGAAGGAGTTTCTCAAGGTCATTTCATCCACGGATCCGACGCTCGTGCTCCTGGCTACGGCCCTGCAGATGGCCATAATTATCCTGGCTGTCTTCAGGTGGCAGGTCATCCTCGAGAATTTCCAGATTAATGCCGGGTTTTCGCCGCTCACCAAAATCACCTTCATCGGCCAGTTCTTCAACTTGTTCCTTCCTTCGGCCATTGGCGGCGATGTCTTCCGCGCTTATTACCTTTCCAAGAGCCAGCACCGGGGGATGTCGACGACCCTGACCACCACGCTGGTTGAACGGTCCGCGGGCCTCTTCGCTCTCCTCTTTATGGGATGCTTTTTCGCCGCGCTGAAGCCCATTGTGGTGCACGGTGTGTCCCTGTTATACCTGTTTATCGGCCTGATAATCGCCTTCATCGCGGCTAATGTGGCCATGTTTCACTCGTGGATCCACCGGCATCTGACCCGCCTTTTGATGCGGTTTGGCTTCAGGGACATCGAGGGGAAGCTGGAACTGGTCTATGCCGGCCTGACGACTCTGAGGAGAAACAAAAAGGCCATTGCCAAATGTCTCCTGCTGTCATTCGCCATTCAGTTCCTTTCTGTGGTTGTCATGTGGCTGGCCGCTCTGGCGATTGGGATCCAAGCCCCGTTCTTCATCTTTCTCATCTTCATCCCGATCGTGAATCTGACCATCATGATACCCCTCACGATCAACGGGTTCGGCCTGAGAGAAGGCGTCTACTACCTGCTTTTTACGCAGATCGGGCAACCGCCTGAAACGTCCGTCATCTTGTCCTTGCTTAATTTCCTCGTGGTGACGCTCGCATCGTTGCCCGGCGGTGTCGCGTATTCGATGTACAAGAAGGAAGAAAACTTCGACGGGATCCTCACCAAGCCAGAAACTCTATGAAAGTCCTCGTGACTGGAGGCGCCGGGTTTATCGGTTCTCACGCCTGCGAGCATCTCCTTGACCGTGGCGACGAGATTGTGGTCGTCGACAACTGCAACGACTTCTACGATCCGAGGATCAAGGCTCGTAACCTTGACCGAGTCCGGAAACGCGGTCGTTTCCCTTTCTACTGCCAGGACCTGCTCGACGTTCCAGCTCTCTCGGCCGTTTTCAGAGCTCACCGGCCTTCAGCCGTGCTGCACCTGGCGGCCTATGCCGGGGTACGACCTTCTCTCGAAAACCCGGTTCTTTACGCCCAAGTGAACGTGACCGGTACAGCCGGCCTCCTCGCACTCGCTCGCGAGTTTGAGGTGGAAAATTTCGTCTTTGCCAGCTCCTCTTCCGTTTACGGGATCAACAGCAAGGTGCCATTCCAGGAGGAGGACCCGATCAGCCAGCCGGTCTCTCCCTATGCGGCAACCAAGCGGGCGGGCGAGCTTATGTGCTTTGCTCATCATCACAATCACGGGCTTCCCATCTCATGCTTGAGGTTTTTCACGGTTTACGGGCCGAGGCAAAGGCCGGAGATGGCCATTCACAAGTTCGTGCGCGCGATCATCAACGACGGCGAGATTCCCGTTTTCCACGAAGGGAAGTCAGAGCGAGACTACACGTACGTGGAGGACATTGCCCGGGGAATCCTGGGCGCGCTCGACCGGCCGGACGGCTTTCGAATCTATAATCTCGGAAACTCCCAAACGGTTCCGCTCATGCGCTTGATCGAGCTGATTGAGGCCGCCCTCGGCAAGAGAGCCAGAATCAAGCTGTTACCTGCACAGGCCGGGGACGTCCCGATTACGTACGCCGATATTTCCCGGGCCCGGGAACAACTGGGCTATTCTCCCGAGACGCCTGTCGAGGAGGGGATTCCGAAGTTTGTGGAGTGGTATTTGAGGGAAATGGTCTGAGGCTGGTAGTGGAAGGGCAACCACTTTTTTATCCACGTATTAACACGAATTTCACGAATTAACACCAATTACCCGGCGCCAACCCCAGACTATTCCTGTTTTTGGGGTGGGTGCCGGGTAATTCGTGTTAATTCGTGGAAATTCGTGTTAATTCGTGGATAAAAAAGGTTCCCTTTCTGCTACTGCAACGTCAGCACCGCCAGCTTGTTGTCCCTTTCCAGCGTCACGAAGGCATAGCGGTCGTCGGGGCCCAGACAAACGTCGATTGGCTGCTTTCCGACCTTGATGCTCGCCGTCTTTTGCAGGTCCGGGCTGAGAACGCTGACACTGCCGTCGCCGGTCTCGACCACGAGTAGTTTTCCGTCGTTGGTCACCGCGAGTGAAAAGGGGCTCTTGCCCACCGGAACGCGCTTCTTCTCGGTATTGTCAACGAGATCGATCACGGAAATGTCATTTGAACCGCTGTTGGCGACGTAGAGAGTGTTCCCGTCCGGCGAAAGGGCGATGCCGTCCGGTGTGATCCCGACGGGAATCTGCTGAGTGATCTTCTTGGCCGCGACATCAATGGCGTAGACCTCGTTCGAACCTCCGCAGACAACGTAAAGATAATCCCCGGCGGTGGTGACCGCCGCGGCCAGGGGACGGATACCGACCTCCAACTCCGCGACAATCCGGTGGCTGGTTGTGTCGACGAAATCGACGCGGCCGATTTTTCCCTTGCCGAAGTTCGTGACGAAGGCCATCGAACCCTTGGGAGAGACAACCACGTTGCTCGGCGTCGCGCCAACCTTGATGTCGTCCAACGTCTGATAGTCCTTGGCGTTGACGACCTTCACCAGCCCTGGTCCCATGTTGGTGACGAAGATCTTGTCGCCTGCCGGCGAAACGGCAATTCCGAGTGGTTCAAAGCCCGCGTAAAATTTAGCTCTGACTGTATGCGAGGCAGGATCGACGACCAACACCTCGTCAGAGGCGAAATTCGTCACGTAGATGACGTTTTGCACCGGGTTGAGCGCGGCGAAGGAAGGCCCTTTTCCCATCTTTATGGTCTTTACCGAAAGGGGGCCCGACGCCGCGACGAATATCAAAGCCACAATAAGAACCAGAAGCATCCTCTTCATTTCACGATTCCTTTACGGGCTCGACACGCCAAGACGGTGTTCTTCATCAAATTAATGATCGTGAGCGGTCCCACCCCGCCCGGGACCGGAGTCACAGCACCGGCCAGGCCAAGCGGGTCGGTCGGATGGACATCCCCGACAAGCACCGAACCTTGCCTCTCGAATGTCCTGAACTTGGCCGAATCCGGACCAAACAGGCGAAGCGCCTGGTCGCGATCTTGAATCTTGGTGGTTCCGACATCAATTATAGTCGCGCCGGGCTTAATGAACTCTTTGGTAATCATGGCCGGCTTGCCGATTGCCGCAACCAGGATATCGGCGCGACGGCACACCTCGGGTAAATCCCGGGTGCGAGAATGACAGATTGTCACGGTTGCGTGCTGATGCAGGAGAAGCATGGCCACCGGCTTTCCGACGATGTTGCTCCGTCCGACGACGACCGCTTCTGCGCCCTTCATGACCACTCCCTCCCGTTTCATCATGTCGATAATCCCGACCGGTGTGCAGGGAGCGAGAGTGAAAGACCCGATCGACAGGAGCCCGACGTTTGCCGGATGAAACCCGTCCACATCCTTGGTAGGGTCGACCGCTCGCAGGATCACGTCCGCGTCCATGTGCGCGGGAAGTGGAAGTTGGATCAGAATCCCGTCGAGCTCATCGTCGGCGTTTAATCGCGCGATCAGATCGAGCAACTCCTCGGTAGTCGTGCTCGCCGGCAGTTCGTGACTCTCGGAGTGCATCCCGAGCTCGGCGCAGGTCTTCGCCTTGTTTCGGACGTAGATCTGCGACGCCGGGTTTTCACCCGCCAAGACGACCGCGAGTCCCGGAATGATCCCCTTTGAGTTGAGCTCACCTATCTCGGCGCACAGTTCGGATCGAATCTGTTCCGCGATCCTCTTGCCGTCAAGTATCCGGGTTTCCATTCGGGAGATGTTAACAGAAATGAGGCGGGCGAGTCGCTGAAGTGGCCCCGAAATCTGTCGGGGTCAACCAGCTAACAGCCTGCAACCAACGAACGTTGCCGCAAGTGGTCAATTGTTCGACCCCGAACGGATTTCGGGGCCACATTTTGGTCATTTGGCGTACAACCTTCGGTACGTCCAGTAATTCCCCAGCACGCGAAGCACGTACAGCTTGGTTTCCCGGAAGCCGATGTTCGACACGAAGACAACGGTGTCGGGATTCGTGAGCTTCTTTTCCCAGCGCCGAACGTTGCTCCCGCCTCCGTTATAGGCCGCCAGCCCCTTCTCCATTACCCCGCCGAAATCATCGAGCATTTGCCTGAAATAGAACGATCCAAGCCTGATCGAAACTTCCGGCTCGTAAAGGGCAGCGCTTCCCCTGAACGGTACCTTCAACCGTCGGGCTAATTCCCTGGCAGTTCCCGGCATCAGCTGCATCAGGCCGCGGGCCGCAGCTGGTGAAATTGCATCCGGCTGGAAACCGCTTTCCTGCTTCATCAGAGCCAGCAGCAGGTAGGGGTCGACTCCGTGCTCTGAGGCGAACCGGGCAACCAGGTCCCAGTAGGGCAGTGGATACAGCAGACGCTGCAGTTCCGGTGGGTACAATTCCGGCGGCACGCCGCTGTACTGCAGGTCCGACAATTCCTCGGCCATATCGAGCGACTGTCGGAACAGCCCTCCTCGTTGTGCCCAATTAGCCAGGTGGAACAAGTAGTCCCCCTTGTCCGGAACCACTGAACCCGGTCCTTGTCTCTTCAGCTCGGCATACGCTTCATCAAAAAGGCGGAGGAACAAGAGCTCCTGCAACCGGGCGCGCTGCAGTTGAGCGCCTGAAGGGGCACTCGGGTTGGGAGCGGCCGACTCGCTTCGCGGCGCCAGCAGATTCTGACTCCACGTCCGTGGGTTATTCGTGACCGCCGGGGTGCCGGGCGATTCAACCCTTTGACGAGCCAGGTAGCCGAAGTAGTTGGCCCGCCCGTTCGCCGCTGCCAGGAAGCTCAGCTGTGATTCAGCCGGCTTGTCCGTTTGCTGTTCACAGAACCCCTTCCAAAACAGCACCTCTTCACGGGTCACCCCGGAAGGCAGTTGCTGGGACGTCAGTTGCGATATTTGGCTGAGGTTGGCGAGCGCCTCCTGGTAGCGAGCGTCCTCGATCCTGAGGCGCGCCAGTTGGTAGTGGATCCAATAATTACGACTTGCGGGACTTGTAAGCCCCTTGGTCAACGC
>Ga0105091_10000088_pt1 | contig 31728 bp, 28 predicted proteins | sample PPLLak1March2015_FD_87022 | JGI IMG/M metagenome (GOLD analysis project Ga0105091, IMG submission 87022) | Freshwater sediment microbial communities from Prairie Pothole Lake near Jamestown, North Dakota, USA - PPLs Lake P7 Core (1) Depth... | ecosystem: Environmental > Aquatic > Freshwater >... | reverse complement strand
CATCAGATCAAATAGTTAGTGGCGGTCTACCGCCTGATGGAATTCCTTCAATAGACAAACCCAAGTTTATATCAGTACAAGAAGCTGATAAAATGCTACAAGACTCTGAATTAGTTGTTGGAACCTATCTTCAGATTAGCGATATTTTCCCTCATTTTATCAAGGTAGCCTATTCCAGCTGCCTGTTCTTCAGTGTCAATTCCCTCTATTGGGCTAAGCGTTAATACTCTACCGTTTGGAATCTCCCCAGCGATCACCTCTGCAAATCGAGGATCAACGAGTTCTTCAGAATAAACAACATTTATTCCAAGATTTTTGGCAAGTTCTACTATCTCTTGTATTCTCTGAGGTAGCACCTCACCTTCTGGTGAGACTCCTTGGATACTATGCTGCTTTAGTCCATACCTATTCGCAAAATAACTAAAGGCATCATGAAATGCGATAAAATCCTTCTTATCACAGGTCTGAAGTGTTGATCTAATGAGTGTGTCTAACGAATCTAATGATCTGGTAAAATTATTGGCATTATTCTGATAATATTCTTTGTTGGCGGGATCTAGTTTTATTAATGCATCTTCAATGTTCTTTACTTGTTGCTTTACTAAAATTGGATCTAACCAGATATGAGGATCTATTGTGTTACCTGTCTTGGTGGTATTTGCTCCTAAACTCGTGTCAACCAAATTGTTATTATTAATTTTGTTTATCCAAGAGCTTTCAAATCCCAGACCGCTAAAAAAATACTATATCTGCACTTTCTGCATTCTGAATTTGTTGAATTGTAGGCCCGAAATCATGTGGTTCCACACCAACAGGAATGAGACTCGTTACAGCTACTCTATCTCCTCCTACCTGCTTTACAAATTCAAATATTGGATAGAACGAGGCTACAATATTTAGTCTCGATGCTGGTTTAGTTAAAGCAGTTGCGTTAGATGTTCTTAACAACTGATTTGACATATTTTCAATAACGGTTTGGTTAACAGAAGCTTGCACCATAAGGCTGATATATACTGCTAAGACAGGCATCAGTACCACCAAGACAGGAAGTAGATGTGAGAACCGAAACATGAATACTAAATAGATCAACTAGAGATATAAGTATTATTAATAATCCAATAAAGATGCAATAAAAACTATTACTAACTGATAATCTCTTATTTAAGTTAAAAGTAAATTGGGTCAAAAGAATATTAAGGATTGAGTCGTATCTAAATTGATATTTGACTATTGAAGATTGGCTCCACTTTGGATGTACGAAAACAGAAAAACATCCGCTATGTCTTTTTTGCGCCTTTTCAATTATAGGTATATTAGTCATCTACCTTTCGAATTCTAATTTTCTTGACTTATGGACAGAATCATACAACTCAATCATTGTTATCAAATACTACTGAAATAAAAGATAAGTTTGGAATCACCGAGATCTACCCGACCAAAGAAAATAGCAGGGAGTGGTACCTAAATATGAATAATCCACTCAATGATAGTCTCCTGTCGATTACATTTGAGCCGAATATAACAAAGCAAACTGATGGATCATGGCGTATATCTGATACAAATTCTAGTTTCTCAAATCCACAAATTAGAATAAATGTTGATACTCCAAGTGGAAAAGAACCCTGGAGGGACGTAGAGATGACTGGCTACATAAAGATTATTTCAATCGATTCATTATCATCAGCTACAAACAGTTCAACAAACAGTACGCAAGATAATCTTCATGCTGGATCACCACCTGCAGATGAAAGCGAAATTGAAGATATAGCTTGGTACGCCCGTGGGGGGAAACGTAACGAAGAGGCACCTTGTGAAGGGACAGCATATTTTGGAGATCTTCATCCCGATGGCACTGTCGGCTGGAAGAAATCGATCTGGTGGACAGGTGGTTATACTGAGGAGAGATTCAAACATAAAATCCTAGATGAAGAGATGATTGGAAAATGGATAGGTTGGAAGGTTATTATGTACAACATTAAAATTGGTAATACAACTGCGGTAAAAATGGAATCGTATCTAGACATTGATAATACAGGAAACTGGTCAAAGGTTACTGATTTTGTCGATAGTGGGGGATGGTATGCACGTACTCCTGACGCAGAATTCTATAATACTGGTTGCGGAAAGCCAAAAGACTATATAGTTATCAATTCAGGACCAATTGCTACATTTAGAGCAGACAATATGGTATTAGATTTTAAAGACCTCAGCATAAGAGAGATTCAGGCTTCATCCAACCTTACACTTGTAGCAATAAATACATTATAAATGACATAATAACACCACTTACAATGGACAAATCTTTGATGATTATCCTAGTTATTTATGGTAAGTAGGATCAATGCTCATGGATGACAGAAAGAATATGTCAATTATGGAGCCGCCAATTGTGAATGTAATCAATAACAAGAGCATCTCTCATTAATTATAGGCGCAGAAGACAGAAATTGTATTTGGATACTCATCAAAGTATATTTAGGATAAAAGATATCTAAATCTCAATGCTTCTACTAAGAACAGCTTTACTCACAATAATTATGATATTGATCTATCCTGTAACCTCGTACTCCTCAGTAAACTTGACTTATGCGACTACCATCGGAGATGCCGGTACAATTCCTTCAGCCGAAGTTGTTCATTCATCGGAATTGATGAAAGTGCCTCCGTCTGTTGGAACATTCGTCATTCTCATCCCTAATGAAGCGCATGAGAATTGGTCTGATGAGAAACACAAACTAATCACTGACAAGAACTCGTACTATGTACCTACTAATCTAATTATACCAAATGGAACTGCTATAGTATTTCTACATGCTGACGCTCCATGGGATACGCCTAATCCTCATACAATTGAATTGCAGGATAGCAGTGGAAATGCTGTATATAGTACTGGGCAATTAGATTATACATTTAGCTCCAAACCAATCGTACTCCCCTCTCCAGGAACTTATAACATAGTTGACAAGTCCTATGATACAAAGGAATCGAAGATAACAGTTTTGAATAACGAAACATCTATTGGTAACAGCATAGTAGGAGGATTTTACACACCAACTTACCAGGTAGAGAACACTGAGGATAATGATGGTGTATCTCATCCCGGTTCGCTACAGTATTATAAAGAGGCATTTAATAATGATGGATTTGACATACTGAGTGAGTATAATTTTACCTATGCTACATGTGATTATTGTCCTGGAGAATATTGGCCAGACAATAAATCAGGAGAACACACATTGCTAATCTATAGTACACAACAACCACTTTCTGACGCATTAGCTAAACTAGGAAAGTTGGTTAAAGACAACGTGTATATATGAAAACTTAGGGGGTTAAAGAATGATCATTTGAAAAAGTTCAAAGGAGATCTAGAGCGCAAGAATCTCGAGTTTTAAATCTAAAATTAAGTACCTTTTGTTAAAGCTACCTTAAATCTCATGTAAAATATAAGCAGAATAAAATAATTATTATAATTATTACATAAACGGGTATTCACGACTACTTTATATTATATATAATCGAATCATGTCATAATAATGAAAATCCTTTCTATTGCAGCTATGCTTATTGTAATTATCGTGACCATATTGTTTACGTCATCGACAATTGATGTTGTCAGCAATGCGGTTCTTGCACAAAACACTTCTAATTCTTCATCATCATTGACAAAACTCACCGATGGTGGAAGTATAACTGTAAAACTTGAACCGTCCCCGAATCCTATCAAATCTAATGAACAGACTCAGTTGAAAGTCTCATTTTTCAAACCTAATACTGAGGAGATACAACCGCATATAGACTATGACATGATAATTAATGAAACCAGTACTAATAAGACAATATTTCAGGCTTCTAATCAAACCGGTCAGCCGGGAATACCAGTGCATACTGCAGAAAGTATAGTAACTATACCTTTTACCTTTCCTGCTAAAGGAGAATATACGATAAAAATACCTGTATATGGAATCCTTTTTAATCCAATAGCTCCTGAATCAGTAACGTTTGCGACTCATGTTGAATAACATTCAATTTGAAAATTAGACCCACCACTACCCTCAATAGGAACTAAAATGTCAATCATCTATGTTTCTAGCAAGGGCTTTCAGTACATTCCATTAAACCAGAGCTGATCTGATCATTCTAATCTATTAAGATTAGTAGAAAAAAGGAGAAATATCAAGTTCGATCTGCTTGGTGGAAGTTCTATGATCACTTCACTCGCTCAGGCCGACTTAAGATATTGGCTGTTATTGAGTTAGACTGGAGATAATGGATTGACAGAATGGATTGAAGTCTAGGATTGATCACCACAATCTGACCTAGATAGAACTAGTTTATATTGTTTCTAGACATGGTAAATACTTCGTAAATGAGAGGTATTGGAAGATTGATTATTTTAAAAGATTTTGATTTGAAGATACCTGTCTTGAAGTTTGTAAGTGACTGTATGGAAGACAAAATGCCCGAATCTTCAAACTATAATTACGCACATTTGTCGTGTAATGAGAAATGTACCTTATTAACAGGTATACATTATACTTATCGATCATAACGTATGTCTGATAGACAGTTACAAGAATTATGTGAAAAGGTATACTCGATTAATCAGCATATACGCTTTGCTGGCATAATTACTAAGATGGGTAGATTGGTAGCTGGAGGGATGAGGCCAGATATAGAATCTTTAGAAGATAGGGAGGATTCTTCGAAACTTTACGTTCAGTTTGCTCTAATGACTGAAATGCGAAAAGATTTCGATGACATATTCGGTAAAGCGATTTACAGTTTTACCGAAAGGGAGAAGATAAAACTCGCATCATTTCCTTTGGATGACAAACATATACTAAGAGTTTCAATCGAAAAGAAAGAAAAAGATCATGCCCAAATAATTCAAAGCATACTTGATATTATTAGAACATCTACTCTATCCTAAATTTAATCCTCTTATATGAATCGTAGTTTAAACTGAATAACCACTAAAGAGCTCTATGATTTCTGTGATAGGTGCTGCTGATATTTTGGTTATAAAAGTCCTGTCATAATAACAAATTTTGTTTGATAATTATTTTGCTAGGTATCTCTTCGGTTTTCTGATATCACTATTTGGATGTGTAAGGCAAAGGCATGCCAAAGATGATATACATACTGTCGCAGACCTTTCACATACTATTGAAGATGAGAACGTCATAAAAAAAGTAATGGCTTTCTTAAGCATTATAGCATTACGGATGCCGTCCCATGAATCAGCCCTTAGTGCGTACAGCAGATACAGCTATTTTCCTTGCATTGTTCCTCGGTATGATTACACGAACAATGATCTTCGGTTGACATATTCAGCGAGAGATAGCTGGTCATAATTATTAAGGATTACTAATTCGTAATGCTTTTCTCTTAAGAATGCAATCTGGAATTAATAACTATTATTACTTTGATATTACCTCATTTGAAGTTGATTGATAATATGAGTGTCAACTCTATTATTGTTAATTCACTATTTCTGTAGACTTATCAAGCATAGTACAATGAATATCATAAAGTTCAAAAAGGAGCACACCCAGAAATAAGCAGTAGATTTAAGCATTATATCTTAAATTATCTTATGTACTCTTCTGGGAGATTTTAAGAGAAAAGAGGCTCGTTCTTGTGCAATGTGATAGATCTCTGCTTAAATCAGGGCCTTAAATGGACAAATCTCCTTATATAGGCAAAGCAGTATATAATCTGGAGATTGGCACTTTCCAGTTCTCACAAGAGTTATTGTAATAATATTAAGGAGGGCACCGAGATTTTTTATGGAATTGATAATGTAATGAACACAGTATTAAAATTCTTGTACCAAACCAGAAGCAAAATCGATGCCTGTGTTGATTATACTCGCCCTTCATTAGCAATTGACATTGTGATATTGAAAAAAGCATTCCTTAATGCTAGAAAAAGAGGAGTCAAACTTAGATACACTACTGAAATTAATAAAGATAACATCTCTTATTGCAAGCAGTTGATGTCGATGGTTGACGAGCTTCGGCATCTAGATGGAATTAAGGGAAACTTTTACATTAGCGAAACTGGATACCTTGCTCCCGCCACCTTACATGAAGCTGGAGAGCCAGCAGCTCAGATTATCTATAGTAATGTAAAGGAATTGATCGAGCATCAAAAGTACGTTTTTGAAACCTTATGGAGTAAAACGATCCCCGCAGAGCAGCGGATACGAGAGATCGAAGAAGGAATTGCACGCTGTGAAACGGTAATTATAGATAACTCAGATGAGATTATAAGAGAGATTTATTCGCTCACTGCTAGCTCAAATAAACTTGATATGTGTCTGACCTCAGGTGGAATGCAATATAGTCACAAATACTTTTTCGACATAAATAAAAAACTTCTAGACAAGCAGAGGCGAGGGGAACATAAAGGTCTTAGATACATTACAAATATAGATAATAAAAATCTCGAGCTCATTAAATTATATCTAAAGAGCGGGATCAAGATTAGACACGTAGGAAATCTACCTCCAATGAGTTTCGGAGTTTCAGATAAGAAAATAGCAGTAACGATAGAGAAGATGGAGGATGGAAAAGTTGTTCAAAGCCTTCTGTTAAGCAATGAATCCCAATATCTAAAGCATTTTTCTTCTGTTTTTCAACGATTATGGGAGAATGGAATTGAAGCGATAGAAAGAATACAAGAGATTGAAGAAGGAATTGAAGCCGAATTTTACAAAGTCATTACTGACAACGAAAAAGCAAGCCAGATCCTTATTGACATGACAAAGTCTGTAAGGAGGAAAGCTTTAATCTTTCTTCCTAATGATAAGGCTTTAGTAAGGATTGACAGACTTGGGATAGTCGATTCTTTGTTGACAGCATCTAGAAATGGAGCAGAAGTAAAGATTATCTGTCCATTGACTGATGAGAATTCAGAAATTCAGAGAAAAATATTGGAGAATGCACCTGGTATTAGAATACTTGATGGCAATATCTCGCCATATGGTATGTACATCATCGATCATGAGAAGTTTCTCAGAGCAGAGCTCAAGAAACCAAAAGCTGATAAATTCTCAGACGCAATTGGACTAGTGGTATATTCCAATAGAAAAACAACCGCGGACTCCTTCGAGTCAGTTTTTGAATTACTATGGAATGAGCGCATCCTAGTTGAAGAGTTAAAGAAAGCAGATACGATGCAAAAGGAGTTTATTAGTATTGCAGCTCATGAGTTAAAAACACCGATACAAGCTATCCTTGGTATGAGTGGTCTATTGAAGTACTATCCAGAAAAGACAGATCAGGTAATAGAAGTGATAAGCAGAAACGCCATTAGATTGCAACGACTTTCTGCTCATATTTTAGATGCGACAAGGATTGAAAGTCAGACATTAAAACTAGAGAAGGAACGATTTAATATTCGCGATTTAATACCCACTATTATTGAGGACTACAAAGAGAGGATTAAAGACAATACTAATGATAGAGTTGAATTAATCTATAATGATGATGATTTCAACATTAGTCATACCTTAATTGAGGAAGCAGATAGGGAAAGAATAAACCAGGTTATTTCAAATCTCTTAAGCAACTCTATTCAATTTACAAACAACGGTTATATATTACTTGATATAGCTACTAATGATCAGAACAATGAAGTTATCGTTACTGTGAGGGATACTGGTATAGGTATCAATCCTGAAATTATGCCAAGGCTATTTTCAAAGTTTGTTACTAGATCACAACAAGGGACAGGATTAGGTCTTTTTATTTCTAAGAATATAATTGAATCTCATGGGGGTAAGATTTGGGCTGAAAATAATGTACTGGAGGGAAGAGGTACGGTTATTAGTTTTACTTTGCCTATGGCACCTGAGAATGTAATCAAGGAAGGAGGGAAGGAGGGAAGAGGATGAATCCCAGCTAATGAATGAAGAAATTGTAAGGAAAAGAATTTTGGTCGTAGACGATGAATCTGATCTTACTCTGTTTTACAGAATGTCGTTAGAGTACCATGGATTTGAAGTTGAAGCATTTAATGACCCCAGAAAAGCCTTATCAAATTTCAAAGCAGATTATTTCGACTTGATTATCCTTGACATCAAGATGCCAAGTATGGATGGCTTTGAATTATTCGCGGAAATACGAAAAAGAGACAAGAATGTTAAGGTATGCTTTCTAACAGCAAGCGAATTGTATTATAAGGAATTCCGAATGAAAGAATATAGTGCATTGGATAAGAGCCTATTCATCCGTAAGCCTATTGGAAACGAAGAAATGTTAAAGGAAATATATCGCCTCATTAAAGCTTGAAAAGTAAAGTAGAGTAATTTTATGCTTTATCAATTGCTATTAATTGCATCTATGTTCAGATAAGTAGTGACAGCGTACCTTTTCTGTATATTTGGATTGAGATATATATCTTATCTCAAAATATATCTCGCTGCGTTACGCAGCGTGACGCAGCGGCCTTCAAGATGAGTGTACTAATGATAATGGAACGGTACTGGAATAATTGCCTACTTCTACTGGAATGCTAGGAATCGATGTAATGACTTGGCTGATCTCAAACGAGCCAGATTTTAGATATCTCAACCTGGGGATTGTATTGACGTCCTAAACCTATTGATTTCTGATAAATCAACTGGGGATTAATTAACGTCTGTTAGCTAAATTCTATATACTTAGCTGCTTTCTTGCCTTACTACCATTTTTTCACATAAACACACCCCGTTAACAGTTCATGATACTATTCTCACCAATACTAGCTTGAAGAGATGGTGGTGGTGCATTTTTCTTCAAGACCAGTTCATTAGTCTTGAAAACTCCGTTGACATCACAAACAGATATTTCATCCTTATTGTTGACCAGTGGATTCATCAAATCATCGAAGTTTGCATGACCAAGTCCTAATACATGCCCAATCTCGTGTAAGACGACAGTATTCAAGGTGCTAGAATCGACCTCCTTATCAAATATTTTATCTGAAAGTATTATTTTTGAGTTCGTGATATATCCACTTTGATCAAGACGATTAACAGACTGTCCTGCAGTCTGTCCAGCCTCTGCATTCTTAACTAATTGGTTAGCATTTCTATTATTGATATCTCCAAATGTAACTATAATCTCCGCCTTTTGATCATCCGGATAAGTCTCAAGAAGTCTTAGCGTGGTTAGCTGTTTATTCCAACTATCAAATGCTTCTCTAACCTCATTTTTCTGCTTCTCCTGCATGCTAACAAGCTTAAATTTCAATATGCCATCAGAAATTTGCTTATCCCATGTACAACACAGCTCTATCGACATATCTTTCACACGATTGACTGCAGATGATTCTTCGGAGGATCCGTTTACAGTCATGACTTGAGTATGAAAAACACATGAAATAAGAAACAGGACTAAAGGTAAATGAAATTTACAATTAAATCTCAATGCAATAGTAAATGTAGTTTTTTTATTATGGGTTTTAATGAAAAGAAAAATTTCTTTGTTATCTACTCAAAATTCACTAGTTTGTTCAAATTCATACAAGAAGTGGATTGTCATATAACAATCATTTTCTAGCCAATTATAATAATAGCTAAACAAAAAGAATTCGCCAAATGGAATTCAGACACATTCTAAATCCTAAGGCCAAATGATACTACGTTCATACAATCAAACCATATCCTGTTCTGACATTCCTACATTTGCCTGTATAATATATAGCGCCCGATCCAAAAGTGCCGCGTTTCTCTTAGGATTAGATTTGAACAAAATTTGGAAAATGGCTGGGCAGATCTACTATTTTTCCCGCTTACTTATTTTAAAGTCAATGACCGAACAAATTGAGAATATTTCTAAAAATAGTGAGAGAAGATATCTCTATACTACACGAAGGTTTGCCTGTTGGAGGTTAGATTGATAGCTGTCTTTCTTAACCTCAAGCTGGGTATCATAAATACCTATATCTGATTTTGGTCCTATCTGTAAAGTAAATTTAGCGTGTCCACTGTTGTCTGTATACATAGTCTGGGTTGTTTTGTCTTTTACTGCTTCTGGATTAGAGGAAATACCTGCTGCTGCAACTGCTGCACGGCCGATTGAGCTGTCAACAGATGAAGCGGTGTGGGGTTCTACATCCAGGGTTACAAATGCATTTGAGATTGGGGTTCCAGTTTCTTTATCCTTAACAGTTATTGTAAGATAGGTCTTTTCTCCTATCTTTACAGGATTCTTTGTGTATGAATACTCTACCAGAAATTGGTTTAATGATTGTGAATTATTATCACAGTTTCCTACTATTCCTTCAAATAATGATGAAAACTTTCCTCCTGCAATATCATTTGTAATGCTGCACAAGCTATCACCATCAGTTGCAATTCCTTCTTCACCATCATAAGCAGCTGCTCTGCCATCTCCAGAAGTGTCGATGTCTACTGCGGCACTTACAGCGATCGATTGTAGATCAGCTCCTGAAAACACTGAAAAAGAGATGGTAAGTAAAGAAATCATGATAACAAGAGCACCTACAATTGACCATTGTTCAGTGTAATTACTACCATTGAAGGATATGCTTTTTATCCCTCTGCAGGGCTTTGTCAAACTATTATTCATTGAGATTATTAGTGCGAGAAGCAATAATAAATGATAACTATATATCTTATATGTATTTTTTAGGGAAAATTGTAACGATACAAAATCTGCGATGTGAGATGGAAATAGTCCAACGTAATAATGTTAACTGAGACATACATTTCTAAAGTTACTTATTTGAATCTGTTTGACATTTCTACCTATGAACGAAACTAAAGCTTTCACACTTAGTTACGATACAATTCATAGCAATTTTTAGTAGAATCTGACGATGTAATTGCAGGGAAAAAGAAGAAAAGCATCATAATTGGGGGGGCCGTCGCCGCAACCGCAGCAGCATCAATTCGACAATTCGAATGAGGGAATGATGAAATTCGCGATACAATGAATCTTCGTTTTTCATTCCCTCTTAATTCTTGTTTGGTAGGAACTGAATAATTCAGTGCAAGTACATTCTCGTTATTGGTTACAAGAATTGATCTGGGTATTTACTATATTTACCATAATCAGGTATTAAATCTACGACAAGACATGGGGTAGGACGACCGAGAATTTGTCAAGACTGATCGCCGCTACCTGATCATGTCGGTTTGCGACAAACTAATAATAGCTGCTACACAATGGAATAAAAGGGGTTCCGGAACTTGGTTATCTTTTCATTTGAAACAATGGATGTGGCAATACAAGATTAATGAAATGAATGATAAGGAATGCTTTATTGGTATTATATCTACATCCTCATTCTGAGGATTTTTATATAGTATCAATAAATTGAATAAACTGCAATACACACTTTATACTTTGTATGGAATTTGATAATCAAATTCTTGATAACAGTCAATAGCAGCAGAAGGTAGAACGACTAGGAAGTACCCTAACTACAATCCTGGACTCCAACAGTTATAAGAGCTGTTTTTCGATGCAATGGCAGTGGGGTTGGAGTGAAAACCACTGCCAAGTTGCAATTCGAAACGGTATTAACATTTACAATTCTATTGTACTTAAAAGTTTTGCCTAAAAATGTCATAACCGCCGATCATGGTTAAAAGATATATATTTTCCCTGGTCTAGGGGACAAACAATTCTCCAAATTCTCAGGGATAACCATGTTCCGTAACACCTTTTATGATTGTCTCTATTATATTACTTAACTAAAATCGGCACAAAGTTCACAGTTAAGGTAGGGCAAAGGATCATTCCTCTGTTCATGGTGATTAATTAGCCCTACCGAAGCTGAGTTATCTATAGACGGTTTTACATAGTTTTGGTTACATCTAAAAATAATACTCTTAAAAATCCCTTAATTCAAGTACTCTCGCATTAAATGAAATGGTGTTAGAGCTTTTCGATCATATCTGCATAATTATCAATAACTCGGTCCGTAAAAGTCTCTTGATACTCAAATAAAATCCGATTGACTATAGTCCTATCCGCAATGCTATACAGTAGACGATCATTGCCATGGATCATACGAAGTATCCCAGCTTCCCTGAGTTTCTTGACGTGCCAAGAGATAGTAGATTGGGCCTTGCCAACATGATCTACAATTTCATTAAAAGTACACAAATCGTTGTTAATCACAAAAAATACTATATTCCTAATCACTTTGCTTCTAAAGCAGCTTATAATGTCGGAATCTTCCCTTGGAATATTTACAGTAAAGTACCTCGTCACTCTTTTGTTACTCATTCGTTCTACTCTAATCTCTCCAAATTTTTCTAGCATTCCTAAATGATACGTTAGAACCCCATTGGAGATTCCAGCTAGCCTTATCAATTCTCTGTATCTTATTCCAGGATTCTTAGTTATAAAACCAAATATCTCGCTTCTGATATCATCTGAACTGGTCAGAAGATCCTGATTATGCGATAAAAATCGTCCATTGGATGATGAAGTATTCATTGTTTTGTATTCACCTTTAAAATACCTATACCAAATAACGTTAACACCGCAAACAGGATTACGTGTGGCAGTTCTATATTAATCATTGGAATCAGTACTTCTCGAATACCTTGTGTAGCATAAAAAAGGAACAAAGTCTCTACGACAACAAGAGACAGAAATCCCAGTGACATGAACAACAACCTTGAACCGCCATTTCTAATGTACGATGATATTGAAACAATGAACAAGAAAAGCGAAAATATCAGACTCGCGATGTGAAGTATGATGTGGTAAATGTGTTGTGGGTGATTTGTGTGTGGAATTATTACGGGAACGGCAAGAACTGAAACGACGACAATTGAAATAAGAATGAATAGCTTTGGCTTGTCAGAGATTATGTTATCAATAATCCTAAGCGGTTTTCCAACCGAAGAGTACATATGTTTTCTTTCCATTTTGCTCTTATATGTTTAAGTTAATGTAGATACGTTCTATCCAATTCTTGTATACCAATAGCCTAACACGTAAATTAAAATTAATTTGGAGTAGGAAGTCCGCGAAACATACCCAACAGATCTTCCTATTCATTGTCTGTAATCGTCCCTATGATTCTGTACTATTTGTTGCCTCCGCACCATGTCCATGTTCACCTTCCTCTGCTCCAGGCATGATTTCATTTATGCCTATAACGGCAGTACTTCCAGGAGGAAATTCTAGATCAGCACCCCCAGGGTTTAAAATGGCCACGTCTGTAATTACTTCTTCATGTGGTGCAATATCAACATGATAAAGACACATATCTCCTGGCGTTGATAATTCTGGTAGATTTTCTAATTCGGCTGCAGTGAAATTAGGAGCTTGACCCATGAGAACCTGAATGCTAGCTGTCGAATTGTCTTCACATGGTACATTCACAGCGACATGGCCATTTGTAATCATATACGGAGTACTGTCATACAGATGAATGAATTTGCCTGCTGGTATAGTTTTTCCTTCGAGAAGCTCAGCAACAGAGTCGCGCACTACGTTAGCAGACTTGTTATATGCGTGTTCAGTTTCGGTCATATTTGTCATCCCAGCCATTCCGGTCATGTTATCACCAGCAGCAGAATGACTAGCTAATACCTGTGAGGTTGTATTGTTCATTCCGTATGTGCCAAATCCAATTAAGCCAGCAAATACGAATGCAATATACAGAAACTTAGTATTTGATCGCATAAAACATAGATCTGTAACTTTTTATTAAGTATTATGGTACAGTAGACGAACAAACTCCTGAAAACTTGAGATGAATCTGCTGTATATTCATTGATGTTCTAATGATCCTTCTAATGTAAACTTTCTGTTATTTGTATGCATAGCTTTATTAAAACACTTTGAACTTCATAGATAGCAAGATGGAGTTGATCAACTAAGATAGATACGTAATCATGAACGTACTATCTCTAGTAATGATTGAGTTGTAGTTCAAATTCCATACATCATATTATCGCTGGACCATAAATGTTATCTATCAGGGATCCGAATTTTATGTCATGCGATTAATGAAAAATGAGAAGTCAATTTTGCCAGTTTTGATGGTTACTGTGGTTTTATTGGCCGGATCTAACACTCTTACTATATTTGGCCACAATTTTTCTCCTGATGAGAGTGCATCATTTCTTGCCTTAGTCGACACAATTCAGGCAGGAGCTCAGCTAGTTCAACAGAATATAGCAAGTAATAACCTGTCTTTGGCTAGTGATCATGCGAACAAAGCGTTAGCGCTAATGACAGCCAATGTAACTAAGGAGATTGCAGAAAGAAACCAGAGATTATCTGATGATCTTAATACTGATTTATCAGATTTAAAGACATCTGCAGAATCAGCTTCTGGTAATAGCACAGCTAATGACGTAGATATATTAGTTGATGATATCAATGGTGTATTGGATGAAATCGTTACCGCAAGGATAGATCCAGATCAGCTGAATAATTCCACTATTCAAGTGCTCGCTGCGGTAGAGCTACTAGATGGGGTACTCAAAAATTATGGAGAGGCTTTCGCAGTTGGATATGATATGGCTAATATGTCGATGATGACGATGATGATGGACGGTACTAATAATATGAATATGGGTGGCAATAGTGCTGCCGACAATATGTCAATGGAGGATATGTCAAATTCTGATGAAAAGCTAGTCAACATGACAGATTATCAGACCGCACAGGTATTAGCTATGAGAGTACAAGAGCTATTTGATAGACAGATATTGAATTCTTCTTTATCTAAAGGTTCTGAAACTGTTGATCAATCAATTAATGATATATCAGCTGCGTTAAAGGTACTGGTTGCAGATGTTAATGGAAAATCATCACCAATGGATATAATGACAATCGTACATACAAAAATCCATCCCAATCTCCTGACTGCGTTTGGATTGCAGCTCGAAAATAGTTGATCTAGATAAAGCTCTAGCTAGTATCAAAAATTTTTTCTTTTAAGGTAAGATTTCTCTGGGTTCCCTATGTGGTGTTAAAAGATTAGCTATGAATGATCCGAGGTTCAATTTTTTCTTCTGATGCTTAAGGAGTATTAATGTAACGTAATTTGAAATTTGAAATATGTTAATAGACTAGATCTTAAGCGTTAGGCCAAACTAATCTCTATTCGAGTGATGTACCATATATCTTAAATAGTTACCAAACACACTACATCTATGAAAAAGAGTAACCGCCTAGTTGCATTGATATTAGGCACTAGTATGATATTGATTTTTGCTTCGATAGGAGCACATTCTGTATCTGGACATGAAACGAGACTGTATACTATCGGCGACCAAGACTATCTCTTTGTAGTAGGTTCTATGAATGAGCCAGCATTTGTGGATGACAAATCAGGGGTTGAAGTCTTTGCATGGTGGCCTGATCCGACCGATCCTATGAATTCCCAAGCAAATGAAACAAAACCCATCGAGGGATTGACTCTCAAGACAGATGTATCCGCGGGAGGAAAGAACATGACACTAGATCTAGAACCGGCATTCAGAGATCCAGGACATTACGAAGCAGTGTTTTATCCAACAGTACCAACTACATATAGTTATACAGTGTATGGAGATATTAATGGTACTGCATTTCGTGATACGTTCACATGCAGACCTGCTGGTGAATCAGAACCCGCCCAAGACAATTCAACGATAACTGTATCAGATGGTGTTACCAGAATTGGTCAATCTGGAGGATTTGGCTGTTTCGAATCAAGAGCTGATGTTTCATTTCCGGAACAATATGTATCAAATTATGAACTTCAACAGATGTTAAATAATCAGAGAGGTACAGGCAATTCGACAACATCGATACCATAAATTGTTCTGAATTTGTATCAAGCCATATGGAATATTCCTACTCCTTTTCTTTGTTGTTTCCTATCGAATTAAATCCCTTATGTAAGGAGATAAGAATGTGACTTAAACTTGCTTAACTTTTTTCGGAGACAATTATCAAATGTCTTACCCATCCTTTTAGTTCTTATCATTTCAATCATATCTGTTCAATCTCTCAATCAACACGTGTTCTCCCAAGGAGATAGTGATCCTTCTATGATTATGTCGCCTTCTGAAAGTTCTGAAGAATCTGTCACTTCAAGTAATGATGCATTAATCAAAGCACCGTTACTAGTCGCTCAATGTACAATAGTAGGAATTGTCTTTAATCAGCTTGTACTATCAAGGATATTCCATAAACGTATTTTGATGAATTTCAGCAGACAAAGTGTTACGACCCAAACAATTCTCGGTACCGATAAGAGATTATCCTTGATAATAATCCTGTCTGCTGTAGCATTATGTGTTTCTAGCACTGGTTTTTTGATTCTGCAGGTATATAATTTGTCATCAGAATTGGGCTTGGGCTTTTCTGATACTTTTTCTATTGTTATGAATACTTCTCTTTATATGGTTTGGCTCTTAAGAATCACCACATCTATTTTGATACTTATTCTTTCAATAATATTTTATATTTTAAGTAGGGATAGTTCGATTGCAAGAAAAACCGGTGGAAATAGTATTAGAAAAATTAAGAACAGGGTCCTATGTGTTATCCTTATTTGTGGTTCAATAAATATTGTTTCTAATGGAATAGTAAGTCATAACGCTGCGGCTGAGTTCCTTCCATGGCTGGCGATCTCTGCTGATTGGTTTCATGTTATGGCTGTTTCCATTTGGTTGGGGGGGCTATTCTATATATCATTGATACTTCTTCGTGCAATACGTACATCTAGCAGTGATCTAGCGTATGGTAGTGAATTAGATACGGCAGCCGAGCAAATAGTAGTAAGAAACTCTTTCTCACTAGCACTAATGCTTCCTTACTTCTCAATGATTGCGGTCATATGTTTGGGTGTGATTGGCATAAGTGGATTGTATATGGCATGGATTCAACTTCAATCAATAGAATCCTTATTTGATTCCTTGTATGGAAACATTCTCATTCTTAAATTATGTGTAATTGCACCTATGATTGCATTGGGAGGTTATCACCAAATTAAATTACATCTTGTTATGATACAGATCGCCCAAAGAGGAAATAAATCACGGCAAGAATTGAGTGTTTCGTCAAAAGTTGATAGAGGCGCGCAATATGATCCATTTATGCGGTTTTCCAAAACAATCAAAGTAGAGTCTTTGATTGGAATTGCGGTCCTTACCATATCTTCATTTCTAACTATTACATCTCCTCCCTCTATGGTTCATTCGGGCATTCAAATGCAAATGGAAGGATCACAATTAGCTAGTAATAATCCCGAGAGCAGTACCAATGGAGATGACAATGTGTTTACACCTAGGTTTACTGATGCATTCACTATTGCAGCATCGATTTTGGCTTCCATTGTTTTGATCATGAGTTTCCTTTATTATCGAAAAAGTAAACAAGAATTGGAGACTACACAAGATCTCCTGAAGCCGCGATAGACTTCAATTCTGTATTGATGTGTTTATATTATTGGATTGCGAAATCTGCTCGAACAGCTTTTATATTATTTTCGGATTTTGGTTGTTGAGACACATAAGGGGTTTTTAATTGTTTTAGGTTGATGAGAAAGGTATCAGAAGTGACGATTCATTTGGCAAATACAAGATCGATTGTGAATTGAACTAATAAATATCCTCTTGTCGAGAAATGTACTATAAGGTTTATGAATGCGGACTGATAACAATTAGGTTGAAAGAAAAAGAGGCATTTTGAACGAATGACGAAATTTCGAAATTATGACAATAAGAGGTTAATTTTATCAGTGATTGTATTAATTCCGCTTACCGTCATGATGTTGCTAATTGGTAATCTGAATTCTCAAAATGTTTATTCACATGCAAATCCAATTTCGTTTACACCGCCATCTAACTCAGTTATTGGAGTAAATGGAACTCTTCCCGAAAAGGTAGTAATTGTATTCTCCGAAAGACCAGAACCAAAGGCAAGCTATATTCATGTAACAAACTCAAATAATGAAAGAGTAGACAAAAATGATTACGGGATCAACTCTAACAATCCTCGAGAATCTTTAGTATCTGTTGATACTTCGAAATTGAAACCAGGCATCTATACTGTGTCTTGGCTCGCTCTATCTAGGGATGATGGTCACATCACAAAGGGTTCTTATGTATTTACTGTATCTAGGGCATCTAATGGTTCGGAGACTGGCATGAGAGCTAAGACAAATAATGACTTTGTAAATAGCACTATTATAAACAATGTTAATGTTTCATATAGCATATCTCCATTCTACTCAGGAATAAATAACAATTTTACTATATCATTATCTGACCCTGATGGAAAAGCCCCTACTAATGTTAAAACGGTTTTCCTGATATTTAGTAACAAACAAGCTGGACTAGGACCAATTTCTGCAGAACTGACTAAGGCGGATGAAGGTCAGTACAGCGGATCTGGTGGATATCTTAGCCAACCAGGGGAATGGCAAGCGAAAATTGTAGTTCAAAGGAATGAAGCTTACGATCTAAACCACAGCTTTACTTTTGACATAAAAAATCCTTCTTGAGAAATAAGTCACGTTTCCATAAAATTAAGACTTCTTGAATGAGTACCAGTATTCTACCATTCTATTATGCCTTATGGAAAATCCAGTTTGAACTGAAACTCAAAACCATTGATTTACTATAATGAACTGAGTCTATTTCCAAGTCCAAGTAGTTCATCTCAAACACGTTATTTGGAATCGAAGATTGGAAGGATTTTGTGTCTAATTATTTGCTTGTACCTTGAATTCTATCAAATTTTATAATACCCGTAGATTATTGATTTCCTGTAGCAACGGATGAATTTGAACATGTACGATCTCCAAGGTCATTTGTGGTAACCATACACAAGAAAATTTAGCATAAGCAAGCTTGGCTTCTTTATCAGTCTCACTACAGGACTACTCACCTTTTTGGGAATTGATGAATTACGGGAAGGGAATAAGATTGTCATTCAGAACTGCAAAGGGTTTTAGAATAATCTGTCTTGAGTGGAAGATTATGGACTTTGATGGACCTGTAAAAGTAGTATGCCCTTATAATATTGAAATCACGATAGCTGCAAATACCCTAAAGCAACTAAGGAGTTTAGCATAAAACTGTCATGCTGGTTTTAATCGACTATTTTCTTCATCATATTAAGACCACCATTGTACTTTTTCTGTTTCAGAAATATGCGCTCCAATATCGGACTTTTCTGTTTCAGAAATATGCGCTCCAATATCGGACTCAAATTTGTGCATTAGGCGATACAATGAATAATGATTATTGATTGGTACAATTGGGAATAAATTCTCTAAATTATTCCTGGCTCTATGATGACTCAGGCATGTATGGCTGTACGGTTGTACCAAGTTAGTATTAAGCCAGTAACTGATGAAGATTAGGAACCTTACCTACCCCGATTCTAGCGCCCCATCGATAAAAATCTGTGTGAGAAAGACGTGAGGATTCGAGTTAAAGTAGCTGCTCGTACGTGTATTTGATCTCTTCTGTTTCAAAGAAATTCTAATCTTGAACGGGTCAGAAGCCTTTAATGAATTCTGATGAGGAATTACGTCTATTTCCAAGCAGCTTGCTACTGCTATGTGTATATACTTTCATCCAATAATTATTAATTAGCTTTAAGTATTCAAAGAAGTTTGATAGATATGATGATGATAGATTAACCGATGAATATCTAAGCTGCTCGTTCAGTTGATCTTGAGCATCATAAACAGATTTAATAAACGATGAAAATGATGATATTAGATAATTGTCCCATCTGCTAGGTGATGATAAACCGAACGCATCATTTTCGTGTTTTTTATGACCAACTTTGTTCTTTTGAATCACCCTAGATTCAACTGTATCAATTAGAATTTGTCCACTTCGTTCTTTTTTTGACTGTAATAATTTAACATCATTCTTTGATACCTCAGTACAGTAAAGATGGTATCTCTCGTCTGAAATCATATTACATGATGAACAAACAAATTTAACCACTTGATTACATACCTTACAATAAGAAAAAGGTACTAGATCAGATCCGCATCTTACACATAAGGTAGAACTCATTCTCTATTAATATTAAATTTAGTGGCGATGTACCCTTTATACGTTGACTATAGATTTCATTCTTAGGATTAATACATTAAATGAAAAATGTATTAGTTTATATCCTTATTTAGATAGATAGAATAGACATTATGTTATCTTTGCATTAGAATTCAGAGGCTGGAAGGAACTCAATATTCAAAGGATGTCAAAGATTTCAACTATTTTTCACTTATTATTATTTTTATTATTAGCGACAAATGTGTTACGAAAATGTAATATAATTACTCTTAAGATATATCAGTGTTTAAATAATATAGAATGATGTTACCTAATTTACCCAATCTTTGATTTATAATCCTGTGTTGTCGGGGCCCTCCTATCTATAAACACCTTCCATACGCCCAAACCTACCAGGATAATACCCATCGCAATAGTTGATACTAATGAAGTTATTCCCAGTTCACCAGATACGGCAAGGATGCCAACTATAATTAGTCCTCCATTTACAAAGAGCAATATAGAAACTATGCTTGATCGTTCCTTTCTTGCGATTACAAATGCAATAATTGACATGATCACTGCGCTTCCACCAAAGACAGTGCCTCTTGTTCTCTCATCCAACGGGAGAAATCCTCGCGAGTCTTCTGTCGTTTGACCGGAGTCGGTTGAGAAGATTATAGCAACATCAATTCCGTACAGTATCAACAGTATCAATGAAACGCCGAGTAGAGCGATTGCGATCGTAGTCCTTGTAGTTTTCATCTATCGCCGATTATTTGTAGAAAATTCACATATATTAATGATATAGTACAGCAAGAATAGGGTATGAGAAGATTGACTGAAATTAAGTCATTTTATCTGTCTCACCTTCATCCATTCCTTAGCTTTCTCAACTTTCAACTCACTATAATCAACATAATGTATGATCACATAATGAATTTTGTAAAAAGAGTAGCGGGGGTAGTTTAATGTAAAATATATGAATTATTAAAACTAATGGGGGATTTTTTTTCTAACTGATCACTTTGCTTCACTATTTGTCTCCCATATCCCAAATGTATTATTTTCTGTATCAAGACACACTGCAAAATAACCCATTCCTTTGACTGGCATTTTTGGTGCTACTACCTTGCCTCCTAAGCTTTCAACCTTTGAAGCGTACTCATCCACTGATCTTACGTCGATATAATTCGTAATCCCCTGTTGTTGTGGATTTTGTCTCTTCATTAGACCTCCACCGATGGCTTTATTTCCCTTATCATCTGTGGTGGTTACCGTCCAATATTCCATTCCCTCAGGCATACTCTCAGCTCCACTCCATTTCTCTATATTCCAGTCAAATAATTCACTATAGAACTTTCTTGATTTTTCAACATTGTCTGAGGGAATTTCAAAATGTACTATTGTTGGCATGTTTCTCTAGTGAAAAAGGATCTCGTACCTAAAATACTGGCTTGGTATAGAAGACATTACACAATAGTCAACGATTAGTTCAACTAATCAACTAAGCAATTAAGCAACCAATCGACTGAATTAGGAATAAATTTTAAAGACATTCCTGTAAAAATGCATGTGGAAAGTATCAATTTTGTCTGTCTTGGTCAAACAGAATTTGTAAAAGAGTTAGGAAAAAAAGGACAATCAAGTGATATAACGACCTATGACAAGAAAAAAGATGACAGAATTATGACATATGTAATACCGTCAGGTTACCCCGACAAGATCCAACCATTAATTACTGCAGTAAATTTGGCAGAATATTCTATAATAAACGCTAACAAACTGGATAAGTATCTAGGAGAACAAATAGTAGCCTTAGATCTACTTCAACTAGATAAAGGATTTCTCCTTCATTCTTACGAAGTTGATATTGAAAAACTTAACAGTCTTCTAAAAAATACCGTTGCATCATCATTCAAAGTCGAACAGAATATTGAAAGTCTTAAAGAAAGTATCGATTCCTTATCTTCGGTGAAAAGAGATGGACTACCAATTATTCATATAGATAACATATTTAACGTAAAAGGAGTCGGTGTGGTCGTACTGGGTGTACTTAAACAGGGTGCCATCAAAATACACGATGAACTGATATTATTTCCTCAAAAGAAAAAGGTTGCCATCAAAAGTATACAGATGCATGACAAAAATGTTGAAGAATCCCATAGTCCAGCTAGGGTAGGTCTTGCTGTAACAGGTGTTTCTTTTGATGAGATAACTAGAGGGGATATTCTATCTAATATCAATCATTTTTCTTCTGCAGATCAGGAATTGAATATGAATTTCAATAAGGTGCCATTTTATAAGAATGATCTTTCAGAAAATCACTCTTATCTTTTGTCCATAGGGACACAAATTAGGCCTGTAAAGATAGAGAAATTAGAGAACAATAGACTAAGGATAATATCTGAGAAGCTATTTGCATTCAAAGCTAGAGATATTGCAATTCTTCTAAATCCAGATAGTAAGAGTATACGAATAGTAGGTTCAGGAAGGATATGTTTATGATGGCTCTCAGTATATCTCATTCCCTATGAGCTCAGTTGATAAGTTGATGATATATCAAGTAACTAAGACAGCTCAGAAAGTATGAATTTGAATATTAATATTAAGAGTCTGGTTTGTTAACGGCTGTTAACAGATTTTGTAAACTGATCACTAACTGGGTTAACAAATTTGTTAACGTTAACAGATCTTAAGACTCGTTCAATATGATTTCACGCTCAAGTCATGTTAACGTTCAGAATGAACAGTTGTATACGTATTAGATATAACCTAATTACCTTATGTACTTTATACGAATGTCGTTTAAAACGTTCAATAGAATATTCATGATGTATACTAGCAAACATCCGCACGTGGAATGGGTGAAACTTTGAATCCTTCAGATGGGGGGGTAATCAACAAGTGTGATCGAGGCTAATTGGCAGAGAAAGGCGGAAATTCTTAAGGCATTCACAGATCCCAAGACGACTCTCGAAGAAGTTGGTCACCGGTTTAACATCAGCAAAGGCACAGTTTGGAACACCCTCAACCGGGTTTACAACAACTTATTAGCTATACTGAAGACGAATCTGATTTTCCATGAAAGTTGCTCAAACTTTATAACATTAACATCCCTAATGAGAGAGGCGGAGATAAACTCGATGCAAATTATGTACATAATGTTCGACAATGCGGCGAGCGGGCTCGAAAGCAGGATGGTCTTGAAGATGAATCGACTCTATCCCTACCGACTTCTCCAATCAGTACCGAGGTGAGCCAATTATGAGTTATTCATCACAGCAATGGCCCACCAGATAAAACGATTGAAGATAGTCTTCAACGTTCCATTTTATACTCAGCTAGAAACTCAAACCCGCAGGCAAACGGGAGATTCATAAATCTCTACAATATGAGTAATAGGCGTATCAAGCCAATCCCCAGTCACTACTGGACTTGATGAGACATTTGTTCGGCCCCGGCTTTGGGACAGACGCTTTTAACCTATTTCACAATTCTAAAGGCGAGTATGTAGCCGAATCAGAGGTCAGCAGCCGTAAACATGTATGAGGGTACGGATCCCATGATGATGGTCATTATGTCAGGTGGTGGTAATATGGCTCAATTATTACCACTTATTATACAAAGTAGCTGTACAAACGGCTTTGATGGTAACAGTCCAATGCCACAGGCTATGCGGCTCATGACGATGCAAGAGTTCAATAGCTGTGCAGTAAAGATATAGAACTTACTTTTTCTTGAATTGTTACTGTTGCAGCATATATACTTCCAAAAAAGATATTAACTAGTGCATACGACTTTTACGATAGTTTAGTTAGCATGTTCAGACCATTATACCTTCCAATTATGGTGCTTTAATTTCTCTTATGCTAAGATTCTTGAAATCGAAAATTAGATTATCTGCTCTAAAAGTTGCAGTAGGGCCTGAATTAGTAATTATGTAGTCTTTTTCTTTACCGCAATCTACACTATAAAATTCTTCGTCAGATGTATCTGCATACCATTTGCCATTATCTTTAACTTCAGACACCTTTTCCCATTTATTGTTAGCGTCAATATCCAAATATGATTCCATCTTCACGGATGAATCATTCTCAAGATTATACATAACGGTTTTCCATCCGATCCATTTGTTTATGAAAGAGCTGGGAATCTCTGAAACTCCACGTGCGTCTGAATACCCTCCAGTATGCCATATTTCCTTTTTCCAAGATACCTCACCATCAAGGTACAAACCACCATTTAAAGCTGTTCCCTCACACGGAACCATATCATTATGTCGTCCTCCTCTTGCACGCCATGTCAGATGAGGATCTAATGAATCTCCATCTTCACTTCCCTCATCTTGATCAGGGAATTCACTAGAATCTGTGGTTAGAGTGGAAGATATCATTTTCACGTATCCTGTCATTTCCACATTCTTCCATTCTTCTTGCCCTGGAAGCGTATCTACACGTATCCTCACCTTTGAACTATCAACTCGCCATGAATCATCTGACTGCTTCTCTAGAGCAGTATCTGAATTGAAAGTAACTATCTCGTCATCGAACGGATCCTGCATGTTGATGAACCACTCTCTTCCACCCGGTACTGTAGGATAGATCTGTAGGGTACCAAAATTATCCATTCTTCTTTCCCCCTCTGGAATTGGAAGGGGAGTAGGAGGAATAACAAATCGTGTATAAAGCACGATGAAAATGATAAGGAGAACTAGTATGCCTGATGCGACTAATAGAATTCTCTTTCTTCGCTTTGCATTATCGGGTTTCTTCATTTATATTCATAGTTTTTGATAGAGAAAATGAGGAAGATAGGGAATACTTGATGTCGAACAAGTTGCACGAAAATAGATCTACATAACATTAATTGTACCCATACAAATCGTAGACATAATAAACCAATGCTTTATCGAGGGGTGTTTCCGTGATAATACCTATATAGAAATAAGAATATCTGAAATAGATGTTTATTATTTTTTTGCTGTCATCTGATCATAGACACACGGTTCCAACGAAGCTAATCTATTTTGCAATTATGGTCTTGGAAAATCTTGCCCGCCTTTCGTTCACCGTTTGTTACTAGTTCAAGGCTTAGACTTTGCTTAATCTATCATTTTCCAGGCATGATGCCTTTCGTTATAGTCTAATGGTTCTTCCAATACCTGTCTGAAGTTTGTTGGGTCCATTGTTCTATAGCAGTTCATACAGACGAACTTCATAATATAAGATCGAAAACATAACTTAAATAAGTTCTTAGCTAAAGTCTTTCTTTTGACATATCGAGCTATACCAGTGCTATTGATCTACTAATATTATAGTGTCTGATACCCGACCTTTTTCTGTAGGATATTTCCTTATGAAATTCCTCACATGTTTTTATGAAATGGGTTCTCGCAATGCACGCCGATCTGCACAAGGATTTACTCTTAGGTGTTCTATATATACGACCTTCGGACATTCAAAAAATGAATTATCGGATTCCGAATACTTTTATGTTTAGATATCCGTGCTCATCCTAAAAAATGATTTTTATAATGCAAGTACTCAATCAAAGAAGAAATTACTTGACAGCCTTCTATTCAAAACAAGAATGGAATAGCGTAGCTCCCGCTTGGCAGAAGTGGTGGAAGACAAGCAGCAGAAAAGTATGCTGACAATACTACTGGAAAGGTCAGATTCGAGAATGAAGCTATACTTATTGTTGGTAGAAAATGAATGAATAATCTTGTCAAAGCATTAGCCCTTTTCTAACATTTTCATAATTTATCGTTTAAACACATACGACGATCAATTGTATACATATGGTGGAGCGACCACCATGCGTCTGATATTGCGTATAGATCATTCTGACCTTTTTATTTCATTTTGATAATATATATAGATCTGCCTTGCTCAAATCGGGCTCTGTCGATGCGTTGAGACGACTGAAGTCGATTCTACATTTCTGTCTGAAATAAATAAGAAACATATAATTATTGTCATTGAGTTATTGATTATCCTACCCTCTTCATTTTTGAACCGCAATTAGGACATGAGATTTCTTTGTGTTCGTTACCATAACCCATACAGTAGTATTTCATTGGATTATATCCATACGTGGAAGGGCTTACATCTGACGACCGCAGGGAACCAATTAGTCCTTTCATACTAATTCCCATCTTTTTAAACATTGGGCATGTTCTCAAGAGGTTAACTAGCATAAATCCTCCGATTGCTCCGATCAGAGATGCAGGAAATGGCAACAATAAGACTGCAATGAATCCTATAGCTACGTATAAGCTCATCCACTTTAGAGTGTATAGCAATAAGTGCCTGTTATTGTTAGAAATTTCACTCACTATGCATCACCTTGTATTCTTTACTTATAGTATACAATAACATGTAGGTAGAGAAATTGTCGATCATGATAGGCATTCAGAAAAAATATAGGAAGTATTGCAGTAGTTCCTGTGGTATTATCTAGTAAAGCTTATACTGATATAGGGTGATCCATGAGCGGATTTGAGGAACATCCAGCTGTTTGCACTGGTGGATAGGCAGTATACAACAGACAAATACCAAATCCTTCCCCGATCCCACTTGCGTAGATATTGTTGGGCGTCAAGACACTGAACAAAGCAATGCCTCCAGTGAACATGACAACAGCAGCCAAAGTTGTCAGAATAGCAGCCGTTGTCTTTTTCTTCTTCTTTTCTGTGAGCATTTCCATAGTCATAATATATTAAGGCCGATTCAAATAGTGTCATAAGATTTGTTGATACTAAATCAAAACTAGATATTAATAGTAAGTTGTAGATATGATTTTACCTTAAAGTACTTTATCGCCCCTGATTTATGATTTGTACCCTATTTCTATTGTATTTTCCGGATTTGGATAAGACATCATTATTATTTTCGATGATTTTAGTCATCAGTAGTTCTTGTAATCTCAGCTGATATTCAAAGACGAGTTTTTGGAGATGCACCTATAATTAGGTTGACTTTAGAGGTGCAAAAGTGTATATTAAAATTGGAGCCAACTAGAAGTGCTAATTCACTCTTGGTATTGATCCATCCATTACTCTGTTACCTCTACCACTGTTTGATTCATTATCAGCTGAATCACCTCAATTTAATTTTGATCGTACAAGAATCACCTTTCTTGCTTAATAGCTTGGACGTCAAAGAGAATTATTCAATCATCTCCTTTCAAGCTACTGAGATTCAGAACTTTGGTTCAAATGTGTACCGTCACCACCATACAAGCAGCTCATTACAATGAAACCTTATGATTCATGTGCAGAATTATTTCTCAATTGAGTAACTAAGAGTGTCACAATATCATCTCAATTGTGAATAGATCTCGGTTACAATGATTTTTCTTCTTATTATCTTACTAAAACAGAGAAACTTTACAAAACATAATTGGGCTTTCTGTATTCTTAGCTGAATTTTCTAACTTGTTTGAGTATCTTTACTAATGAGTTCAACCTTTCTCCTTCTTCTATTATATAAATAAAATCCAACGACTAAAACTGATGCAATAACAATCATAGCTAGTGGATTTATTAGATAATTGTAATCACGTGGTGTAATATATACCACCTTGCCTATGTAATCTTCTTCTGTCTTTGGAACATTCCATCCTCCATAGTAGTCAGCGTAAGATGAGTTATCGACTTTCGTCATAAAGATCCTCTCAAAGTGTTCCCCCTCTGTAGAATTAACTTTTGTATCTGTAACTCTCGATACAACTGGACCATTTTCACTGTCAAGTACTACGATATCTCCAGCTGAGACGCTATCAAATCCGGTACTATCGGTATTAGTGATTAACCCATCTCCATTTTCAAGTGTGGGAGCCATAGCTTGAGCAAGATCGTCACTCACTGAGTAGAAACGTAATCCTACAATTGGCATTATTCCAATCCAGAAAACAATAATTGAAATGACGGTGATCGCAAGAAACATGAATTCTTTTGGAACATGACGTCTTTTGTAACTTTCTTTTATTTTCACAATATCTATATGTCTAAACTTGTTGATATCCTGTAGTAAAACGTCCTTATGATTTCTTTAAAAGAATATGGTATTGAGAAAGATCGCATGAGAAATCATGGGGACAGAGATTATTATTATTTTGGTGTAAAACTTAGATCAGATTTAAGAGGTCCCACCCCAGTCTCTTCTCAGTAATTAGAATAAAGTCACTTCATATTCTACAAATCAAATCATTTTTTAATGCTGGTTGATAATAAGGGCACAGTATAGTGCACGAACAGTCTGTCCCTAGTGTCCCTAGTGTCCCTAGCTTGAACTTACTTATGATAGTTCACTAACTATCCTAATACACCATAAATGAATACTACTAGACTATATCATAAACCCTAGCTATATATTATTATGAAAATAGAAAAAGACCCTAAAATATTGAGGCTATCTCTAGCGACTGCACTGATTGTAGCTTTTGCTGGAACTTCTGTCGTCTCGCCCGCTCTGTCAGTTAGTGAACCTTTTAATGTAGAGAATACGATAGAAAGCAGAGGTTGTCTGATCTATCAAACTTATCCGTCGCAAGTTGATTGTGCAGTTTCAATGGTCCCAAGTGGCCTGTTAAGGGTATGATCAGATCAGCCCTACTTGTAATTAATCTATTCCACAAGTAGGGTCTGAATAAAACAATTTTAAAAGATATGACGAACTAACCTACTATGAATAGTTAACCGTAATCTGTTTTCATATACTAGTATTGTTTTCTTCATTCGCTGGTGGTTAATAGGGCCTTTTTCCTTGTATAATCCCAGATTATCTGCCACACTTCTCCAGGATCCAAATTGAGATCAATTTAGCTTAAGGTTGTTCTGGCTCCCTAGTAGAATTTTCCTGCCTGACTAACATCTTTTCATTAATAGAAGTTTTAAAGTCTCCTCTGATATGATGCAACCAGAACATTGCTGTCTAAGATTTGTGTAGGAGTATTGTGGGAACCTAGTTCCAGAATGTCTTTTATTCCAAATATGTAAGCAAATATGTAAGCGATATTATTAGTCTGCCAAACTGCAAGAGATTTAGTAATACCGGCCAGCGTATCAGCTCAAATTCTCCCGGTCGTTCTACTTATATACCAATACAAATATTAAAATGCCTTTTAGTCGGAGAACCATGATACTACATATCTACACTATATACTAATCAACTGAAAATGTCAAGTAAAGTTGCATTAATACATAATATTACATCAACAAACCCTATTAAATCAAATGTGTACATTGCAATATCTGAGTTTCCTACTCATTTTCATTCAGTTTATTATTTGGGGTCATTCGCCGACCGGCACGTGACCAGGATCGTTACTGCCTGGACGGCCGCCATTCAGTTCATTCTTTATTTCTCGTGCTTTGTCTCCATGAGGACCATCTTTTTCAGCATGCTTTTCTAACACCTTGTTCGCCCTATCCCTTCTAATGTCTACTAATACTTTAGACGTTACTACTGTAGACAATATCATTGCCAGAGCAATGACTCCTACAACCGTTACCACAAATATGCTCCTATTTATATCCAGTTTCTTCCCATAGTCCGAAATAAGATAAGGTTATACCATGTTCATTTTTGATTACTCAAGAATCTATCGGTCGTGTTAACATGGTTACTGATTTTTCATCTCAGTATTTTAGATTTCAGTTGTAATGATAAGGAGAGTTTTAAGTTTTCGAAAGGATATTAAAAGTATGAAAAGAATGCTTGCAATGATAATTGCATTCGTGACTGGCGGCTTAGTAATAGGAGTGTTATTTTCCGCCTCTCAAGTGGCAAAAGCACGATTGGCGTTGAATTGAGTGATTAGACAGTAAGACATTAGACTTGCGCTCAATGTGCCTGTCTGCCTATTGAGGTTAACCATGTTCCGGAATGCCTTTTATTGTAAACTATGAATAAATACTAGGTTCCTATGCATGATTAGGTGGGACGATCATCTTGTTCATTCTATCCTTGGTCGCCCTACCAATTGGTTTTAAGTACCTATTTTGTGAAATCGGGCAGCCGTAACTTATGTCTTGGTTGGTCCGACCAGGGCATGGCGAAACCATGGTAGACGGCTAGGCATTGTTAACCTAATCTCTTCCTAGCCGGTCTACCTCTTATGTTAAGAGATTCCATTGGCTATCTTCACTTATACTGCAAGCTTGACAACATTAAACAGTGGTATCTTTCGGATTATCGGAAATATACCAATATTTTGGGTCTACTATTATGATTGTATCTGGCACACTTCCTTTTGACGTAGAATATTTCCTCAGAAAGTTCTTTACGTGTTTTTTATGGTTTGGATTCTGTCAACTCATGGCAGGCCATAAGCATAAGATCCTAAAAACTATTTAATCAACTTTGAGACTTCAGTGAAACTGTCATTTGTTGCGTGATATATTATATACGTGGGACAATACTATCTAGTACAAAATGGAATGTCCCAATTGTAATAACAATTTCCACCCACAAATGTGGAATTTCCCAGTAGGTGTGAATAAGGATAACAAGCAAGTATATGTTTATTATCAGATCTGTCCTAGCTGTAAGGACGCTATTGTAGGAATAAAAGTCCCTAAGGAAGGTCAATTTATTTGCTATCCAAATGACACTGAGGGTCTAGTTCTACTACATAAATAGGTTCCAATGGAAGTTTACCCTATAATTGATAACGATTTTTACCTCATGAAAGTGTCAAAATATCACTTGAGATATCAGTGTGTATTCATGCAATCACTATTTCTAGCACCATATCCAACTAAAATTAACGGCAGTATTTAGATCGTCGCATAACTTATTTTTACATAACATCATAGTATCATGATAAGGAAAAATAGAGCGACCCAGTCGGTTACCCACCTGGATCACCCTACAATGTCAATAAAGAAATCGCTGGGATTTCTATCTATTATAGATACTTTCTGCCTAATAACGTGTCCTTAATGTAGTATCTGTTTAATTTGTATTAATAATAATAAATCACTCTAGGTTATTAGTTACTTGAAGCACATTAATTGTACCAAGTATGGTTTGTTGGTTTTACCTCTAATTTGTTACTTTGAAGTCTTCACAGATTCTTTGAAATAATCTTCAAAAAAGCAAGACCATTTTATACCCATGCCAAAGAGCCAATATCCATCTCTTTGAATACCTTATTACAGAGGAGCAGATAAACTCTGTGACCTCTACTTCATCAAGTTGACGGGAACGACCTGTCATATACACATTTGGTTAAAGTTCAAATCTTTATATAGTACCTCATTGGGGTGAAATTTATGGAATTTGACCCAAATAGGCAAACTTTTAATGATTGTCTAACACGAATTGAAAAGGTAGTCAAGGAGGTCGGTTTACATTAGCCAGCGAAGAAAGAAAAGAAGAATGGCCTTCAGTAAAGGTGAAGTAACTTAGAAAAGTATTTTGTAGCATGGTGGAACGTAGAAAACCTTTTTGATATAGAGGGTTCCCCTCGCAGGAGTGAAAAACTTGCTAGAACGCTAAAGAAAGAGATAAAAGGATGGTCTGAAAAAATTCTTGCTCGGAAAATATCTCAAATCTCACAGATCATCTCTAAAATGAATGAAAACGATGGACCTGAGGGTGTTTGTGAAATTGAGAATAGGTGGGTTGTTGAAAAATTAGCAGATAGTCTGAAGCACTTACCTCAACATAGATATGACATTGTTCATGCAGATACCAAAGACAACAGAGGAATTGATG